>JAABUR0100007015.1_pt1 | contig 13512 bp, 24 predicted proteins | sample 5560091 | NCBI WGS metagenome assembly JAABUR01 (sample SAMN10711879, study PRJNA513375) | rock metagenome | isolation source: Antarctica rocks | place: Antarctica: Victoria Land, University Valley sud
AGGGGCTGCAAGATTGCCGCAGCGCTGCAAAACCAAGCTACGAGCTGGCTTGTGACTACTGGACGCAAGACTTGTTGCAGGCGTTCTGTCTCGCATACGTGACGGGGCAGGGCAGGAAGGGTTCATACGCGGGCGCGATGCCTGTTGGCCTGATGAACAGGCGCCGCGCCGCGCGCGCTCGCAGCGGGCGGCCTGCCGGCTGCCGGCTGCGGGCCCGGGGGCGCACCAGCAGGTACTCGAAAATCTCCAGGTAGCCGTCGTAGTGCGCCAGGTATGCCGCGCGGTGCAGCGGCGTAAAGCCGCGGTCGTCGCGCTGGTTCACTTCCGCGCCGCAGTTGAGCAGGTGGTGCAGCTGCGCGGCAAACCTATGCAGTCTCAGGCGGAGGGCACTCGTGGCGCGCCGCGATGCGCGGCGATCCGAAGCGGCAGTGACAGTGAGCGCGCCATGTCCAGCTGACGGTACGTGGTGGCAAAGTGCACGGGCGCGCCGGCGCCGTTGTCCTGGGTCAGGTAGTAGGGGTCGCGCGCCATGACCTTCGCCAGCTCCTCCGGGTCGCCCAGGCGCACCGCGCTGTAAAATGCGATCGGCTTGTACCAGGGCTGCGGCGGGTAGCGCCCGCAGGCGGTCATGTCGCGCGGCATGGCTGCTGCTTGCGCTGCACGGATTGGGGAGCTCGCTCCTTCAGCCGTGTAACTTGCCTGCTCATGTAACATCTGCAGGGGTACCCTGGCACCCAGTGGCAGAACAATGGGGCAACCGGGATGACTTCCACCAACTTGCAAGAACAGAAAATACCGCTGATGAAGCGCGCAATTGCGTGCGTGACGTGCAACGTGTGACGTGTCTAGCCACTATCAAAGTCTCGTGCAACCAAAGCTGAAGTGCGGGCGCCATGCTCCACCTTGCCGCAAGGCTGCAGGGGCTTGCGGCGGGCGCGCCGCGGCTGTGCAGCCTGGCAGAGGGCTCTGGCCCCCTGCTGCCGCTGCCAGCGCTGTGCCACATGCTGTCCACGTGCAGCAGCGCGCAATTACAGCTGCTGGCTGGCGCCCGTGCGTCGCAGCTGAGCAGCCTGGCGCCGCTGGCCGCACGCTGGGGCACGCCGCTGTGCGCCAAGCCCTGCGGAGCCGGCAGGCACGCTGCGTGCTTGCGCAGGGGCGTGCATGCGTCCGCAGGCAGCCACGCGGCGCCAGCTGCAGGCGCTGAGCAGGGTGCGGCGAGGGCAGCCAGCGGCAGTGCTGGCAGCGAGCAGGGAGGCTGCGGTGCCGCGGCTGCAGAGCAGAGGCGCTTGCAGCAGAGCCTGGCATCTGCGCAGCTGTGCCGCGGCCTGCATGCGTCCGCTGCCAGCAGTGCAGCCACTGCGGCGCAGCGTGAGCAAGAGGGGGCGAGGGAGGGCAGCAGCGCCACCGCTATGGAGCACTCGGACGACGAGTCGGTGGAGGAGCAGCGGCGGCGCCTGCAGCGCGGCGTGGTGGCCGCGCTGCAGCAGCGGCTCAGCGTCGGCGACGAGGCCGTGGACTGGGGCGACGAACGCGTCATTCTGCACAGCACGTACCACGACTACCAGTTCAGCGCAAAGGCCTTCTATGTTGGTGCGCTTTCAGTAGCACTGCATATTAGCGCCAAGCGCGCTGGAGTGGGAGTCGGGGGCACGCCTGTCACAATCAGATCGCAGCAGCGCAATGCAAAGGCCTACTTCCGCGCATGAGCAGTGTATGGCGAAAGCCACACCGTCGCTTGCATGACGCTGAGGGCCTGCCCGCCAAAAGCTGACGAAGGCTCGGGACCGCGCGCAGGCCGCAGCCTGAGCCAGCAGGCGAAGCAGCTGTACAGCGTGGCGGCGCAGCGCGGCTTCCCCAGCTTCTGGAACACCGCCGAGTGGCGCCTCATCTGCCTCGGGCCGCGCCCGCCCGCCGCGCCAGCCAGCCCCTCCGCGGTCGCCGGCGAGACAGAGACGGTGCCGCACCATCATGACCACGGCGCACTGTCTATGCTGCAAGCCCTTCGCATGCAGCCCGGCTGCTCATTGTCTCATTCACAGTGAAAGCACTCCAATGATGACCTTTAACAGACTATTAGCAGGTGAGCTCGGTCGTTGCTTGCCAGCTGACCATAGGCTGCTCGCCGCGGCGCGCAGACTCATTGTAATGATCTGCCTGTGCTTGCGCATCGGAGGGCGTAATGCGATGTGCCCCCGTGGTGCGCACTGCATGCCGTGGGGTGTGAGATGCAGGTGTGAGCCATGCCCGCGGCTCGCAGGGCCTGCCCTATGATGAGCCGTACGTGGCCGTGTTTGAGAACATGGACACCGTCGTCTTCTTCAACGGCTGCGGCAACGAGGCGCACCTGTGGCAGCAGTACGCCGGGGGCGCCCTGTCCACGCGCGAGACGGAAGGCGCGGCGCCCGGCAGCCGGCCACCTAGCGGCTCCGCACTTGTCAGTGAGTGCTGTGCACGCGATGGCGGGGCCGACTGAGCCAGGCGCGGACAGCGGCGTGGTCATGTCGGTGTGTGGCTCACAACGACACTGGCATGCAAGCAGGCGTCAGGGGGTCCCTGCGGGATGCAAGCTGGTGAAGGGATTGCCGGAGGGTGCTGGCGGCTGAGCAGGGCGTGGCTGCATCGCAGCCAGGCGACAACCTGGCGCCATGGCACACATCCCACAGGCTTCGCCCCGAGCGGGGTCGGCCTGCGCGCGCAGAGTTCCGCGTGTTTGTACGGCCGCAGATGTCAAGCGACACTGCCATCTTGCCAGACAGCATCGGCCTCAAGGCCGCGCAGCCGGACAAGATCAAGACCATCGCCTACCTGCTCGCGCAGACGGTCGCCCTCCACTTCTATGAGACGTGCGCCCCTGCTTGTTTGCCTCCGCAGTCGTGCCCACTCGTCGTTTCATGCCAAGCCATGTACTATATGGCACTGCAGTGATGTTCACCACATGCCGCCCATTGTAGTATGCCTGCCTGTGCATACTCTACCACTTGCCCGTGTGAAAAATTGCGTAGTGTGTGGAAGTGAGCTGGGTCATGTTGCTGTCAGCAAGCCCATGGCGCCTTGCGGCTGGTGAAAGAGGCAGCATGCAACCGAGCAGATCAGAAGCGCTACTACATGTGCAGCTGGATCCGTGTGGCGATGTGTGGCCTCTGCACAAGCCATGCGGCAGGCAGTTGGACACTTCCCTCGCTCCAATGCATGACAGCAGTGCGGAACTTGGAGGCCTGGGTGCGTGGCAGCCCAGCGGCCGGCAGCGCGGCGGCGGCCCGATGATTGCGCGCGCGCACAGCAGGGAGGTGCACATGGTGCTGCGCGCGTCCCAGGATAGCAATGCGGAACATGGAGGCCTGGGTGCATGGCACCCAGCGGCCGCAGCACGGCGGCGGCCTGACCCCCGCGCGCGCGCGGCAGGGAGGTGGACACGATGCTGCGCGCGTTCCAGGACATTAACGCCGACATGGAGCGCACGGGCGAGCTGGTGGCGGCCATGGCCAAGGGCGAGCTGCTAAAGATGGTCGCGCGCAACAACGTGATGCGCACCGGCATCCTGTCCAGCAAGATCGGGCTGACCAAGCGCTTTGACGCGGCCTGGCGCGACGCCGAGTGCTCCCGCATCTACGAGCACCTGCGCGAGGAGATGGAGATCGAGCGTCGCTACGAGGACCTGGAGGTCAAGGTGCGGCGCCGGCGGCGCGGCGTGCCCGGTACATTGCCTGTCCATGGCCTGCTGGGGCGCGGCGCAGGGACAGGGCAGCGATGGGCAGCGCCGGCGGGCATTTAGCACCGGAGTCGTTGAACACGAGCATTTTTCGTTCAGTGTGTGCAGCCTTGCTGGCTGGTGGAGGCTGTGGCATCGCCATGCGCGCATGTGGGGTGTCAACTGGCCAGGCCGGTTCTGCTTGCCGGGCCATGCATGCGCTCTGCATGTGCATCATGCAAGGTTAGTCGATGGTTCGTCCAGGATGCAGGGTTTTGTGCGCAGCGGCGCAGCGTCCAGGCAGTCATGGCATAGCAAAGCATCGGCGTGAGCGTGCCGAGCGCATGCGGCTCTGCGCTCGCAGACACCGAGCGCGTGTGGGCGGCGCGCGCAGTTTGACCTCATCCAGGACAACCTGAAGTACTTCCTGGAGATCATCCAGAACAAGAAGTCGGACTTCCTGGAGTACCTGATCGTCATCCTGATTGCCGCCGAGATCTTCGTGAGCCTGTTTGACATGTGGACGCGCGACGCTTTCTCAGGGTAGCCTCAGGGTAGGCTCTTGGTGGATCGTTGCATTGGTAGGTTGGTGGTAAGGGTGGCGCACATTAGGCGCACCACACACTGACGGGCATCATCTGACTGGCACCTGAGCCGCGCAGCTTTACACCAGTACTGCCCGACACACCGTGACGTCACGCCTGGCCGCCGGAGCGCTCCAGTACAAACTACTTGCACATTCCAACTGCGTCTTCCTGCACGCCCGCACGTCAAGCAATACCTGCACACCAAGCGATTCTGCACAAACGCATCTATCGTGGCTTCAAAGCCCCCGAGCAGCAAAGCAGCATGAGAAACCAATTGACAGCAGTCCGGAACTGTGCTGCTAGGGCTGGCGCATGGGTCGCACATAGGTTGCAGCATGCACCCAGGGGCATGGTGCGACCTGGGTGCGCCTGCAGGCAGGGCATTGCCATGCATGCTTAAGACACATGGACAGTCCTGAGCTCAGGGATGCCTCGCTTGAGTGAGCGCCCCCCCTGCCCCAACACGGCACAGCGCTTGAAGTCCACCCACTCTCGCAAAGGCATGCCCCGTAAAAAGCCCAGCAGTGCGCCTCCCCTCGGAAAACGCCCCACAGGATGTGCAGCAGGCTGGCAGCAGGCCGGGCAGCTGGGAGCTAACGCTCCTCTGCGGTCACAAACGACCTGGATTTCACAACAAACATGATGGGCCGCAGGCATGCAGCCCGCAAAGGCACCGAGGCGGGAAAGGCTGTCTGCCGTGCGGCGCGGGCGCTGGGGCCGCTCAGTCCTCCTTGAACGCGCATGCGGCGTGCCTGGGCGAGCCCACTCCCAGCTTTGCCAGCTGCAGGCGCGCCCAGCGCTCCCCATCTTTGCGGCGCGCGCACACAGCGGTCAGTTTCAACCTCGCACCCTGCCTGCGAGGCAAAGCCACGGCGCTGCAGGCGGCCTCATGCTGCACTGACCGTGTGCTTTGCTTGCAGAGCAACAATTACTTACTCATCCATGCTGTTGCTGCGTGGGTGAAGAGAAGGCGCGGGCTGAGGCCAGTCGTCGGGGGCGCGCCGCCGAGCGACGTTTTTAGCACGGCGGCGATCTTGGGGCTCCAGCTGCCGTCCACGTTGGCAGCCAGAGCCTCAGCGTCGGCGAGGCCGCCGCAGCGCAGGAACAGGACGGGCTCGCGCGGGTCACTGCTGGATACTGCAGCCGCGCAGCAGCACACCCTGTCAGTCACATGCTCGGGCTGCGGTGCAGCACTCTGGGAACACTACCGCTACGTAGGTCCTATGCCGCACATACATATCCCGTCTGTTCCTCCGTTTTCTGGCGGGCTCCCACAGGTCTCCCACAGGTGTCGCACCGGGTTGTGTGCGCAGCAGCCTGGCTCCGGGCTGCACAGCAACGCGCAGGCAGAAAGCCTGTTTGCAGGCCCTGAGCTGTGCCACTTCACCACTTTGAACACTCCTCTGCATGCAGACTGGGCCGGGCCCCTGACCTATTTTCCATGCTGTGCAAAGCAATGCATGAGGCAAGCAGTGAGGGCGCAGTAGGCTCGCACTGGCTTCGTACTGCCACGCAGCCTTCACGTCCGCTTTGGCGTCGCGCGGGGCTGCAATTGCCACGTGGGCAATGCAGTCCCCAGCGCCTGCCATACCCAACGCAGGCGTGCGCCCCCGCCCGTCGCCATCCAGGGCGTCCTGACGGTTGCTTTGATCTGTACGCAGGTGCAGCTGCACGCCCAGTGGAGCATCCACAAAGCCCCCCTCGAGCAGCGCGGGCTGCGGCCGGGCCTTGCGGCGCTGCTGTGTGCTGTCCGCGCTGGCCATCCCTGCAAGGCGCGCCGAGCGGCGTTCACGCTAGTGTAAAGGTGTCCGCAGCACTGTATGGACACCCAGAGGCACGGAAAGGCTCAGTGGTGTCCGGGCTTTGTGCTGTGCCGCACACGGGCTGTCAGGCGCATTGTGTCACGCTCCCTGCAGTGGAGCCCGTGGAGGCGCGCAGCCCGCTGGAAAGGCCAGGAGTGACGCGTGGAGGGAATCCGCTGCCTTCGCCATTTTGAATCAAGCCCTCATTGTAGGGATTGCGCTCAGCAGGGAGATGGCCTGCTTTTACAGCGTGGGCATAAGATAGTGTATGTAAGCTCATCAAGCCGTACGCTGTTGACATTTATAACCAAGAAGCAATCTGACAGAGATTAATGCAGGTGCATACACTCTGCCGTGTTGCGCTTGCTGGCTGCGGACGCTCCGTGTGGCAGCAAGCTCCCAGATTTTTTACTTGCCACACGTGATGCACTTGGTGTGGTAACGTGCGGCGGATGCGCGTATCCGGCGCGGCGTGGACGCTTGTTGCTGTCAGCGCCGGGACGCTGGCTGGTATACTGTACATTCACGACGGCCAGCGCCAGGAGAGGGAGGTGTGCCTCTGATGTCACTCATTCTTTTACGTTCACACTGTGCGCCCAGCCTCGCAGCCTGACGTGCCAGCAACTCCGCCCTGCTGGAGCGCCTTGAGCCAGCAGCGGTGCTCAGGCTCTTACAGTGTAAGAGCCCTGGTGTGTGCTGGCCGTGCAGAACCTCCACAAGGGTGTGCTCAGGGACGAAGAGCACTATGCGGCCCGGCAGGCTCAGCTGCGCCAGGAGCAGCGCTAATGCAAGCGCCGCACGCAAGTTGAGTTTGCTGCATGCTAGGTAGTTGCCAACTGCCAACTATCTAGCATGCACCAACTACTAGATGGTGATCACCTGAGCCAAAGCAAGAGTGCGCTTTCAGTACAGGAACCTCCAAAGAGTCAAATCCCCGAGGTTACAAGACTGTCACCCCCATCATGTAAGGAGCTGCACGGGCAGTCAAGCTGATAGCATGCACACTTGCCTGGGTGTCTGCAACCCATGACACAACTCATGCACTGGTAGTGCGCAACATAAGGGTCACAAAATTCTGCATCCGGTAAAGTGACGTGCGCACCACAGCGTCACAGGGTGACTGGGGCGAGGCGCATTGCACGTCGCTGTGCAACAGCGCTTCTCGGCACAACAGTGGGAACCGCATACAAGCAAATCATAGTGCATCACCGCTAATACCAAATCGCACACGAAGCGGTTCATGGCGCATCGCCGCCTATCTGAGCCTAGCCTACATGTTCAAACACAAGAGATGCGAAACCATCCACGCTGAAACCCCAAAATAACGACTTGTTGGCCCAGTGCGCTGTTGTGCACCCATGCAGGCCTCCCAGAACCATGGACTCATACAACAGCCCCGGCTCGCGGACATCCGGCTGCTACACACAAAAAGAGAGACAGTCACAGCGCACAGATCCTGGTACAAGCGCGCCCTGGCGCCGTCACCTGTGCGGACTCGGCCGCATAGACTAAACGGTCGTATGCGGGAGCATGACCACCCCACCACACCCCTCATAGCACAGCACTCTACCACGACGTGCGGAGTTCCGCTCACAGCGTAGCCGTCTGCCCCACGAGCGTTTGCCATTGGCAATGGCAAGGTCCGCCTTCTCTCTCTGTCATCCGCGTCACCGAGTATGGGACCGCAGCATGTGCGCCAAGGCCGTCCTCACAGGGTGGCCTTCCGCCGCATGAGAGCCCTGGCGCGCAGGGCCGCCAGGGCATCTCCAAAGTCGGCGCCGCCGCGCGCCACGAGCTTCTCCACGGGGTTGACAAACTCCTGCAACATGGGCACAGTGCGGGCATTGGCGCGGCAGGACCCGTGTTGAGGCGGCAGCAGGGAAGCATACCTAGCGGGTCAATTGCATCAGCGTTGAAGCATACAAGCACCGCCCAGTGACTGATAACGACCTTGTACAGACTTGCTGTCTGTTGCACGCTGCAAGGGACAACTGCATGCGGGCAGCTGCTTGGCGTGACCCTAAGGTCAACAGCGTCCTGGGCGTCGCACCTGGCAGCTGCCCTGCTGGCACAGCGGGATGGCGCGCTCCACCGCAAAGGCCAGCCGGCCCAGCACGCCGCTATTGGCGATCGCCTCCCACACAGCACCTGCCGCGCCAGCCGGCAGCCTTCAGCGCACGACAGGCAGCAAGCGGCAATGCGCCTGATGGCAGGCCAGCGCGCTGGTTGCCGTGCACCTGCGCTGCCGAGTTTGAGCCATGCATGGCGAGCATAGAGCAGCAGCAGGCTTTAGCGCCAGGTGCACGACGCACAAGCCCTCACCCTGTCTGTGTGGGTCTTGACAACACCCGCATGACTGCAGAAAGGGCGCAACACCGCAAAAGCCGCACCGGGGACCTCGTCCGGGCGCACGACCTCGCCGGCCACCGCGACCAGCGCCTCCAGCGCGAGCGGCCCGCGCCCGGCGCGCAGCAGGCCCTCCGCCTTGGCCGCCACCTTGTCCAGCGCGTCAGTCACCAGGCGCGCGCCGCCCGCGCGGCCCTCGCCGCCGCCGTCCAGCAGGTGCACCGCCTCCGCGGCCTCGTCGGCCAGCTGCGCGACCTGCCGGCCGCCGCACGGCGCCAAGTCAGGCCTGTGGCTGGTGAGCAGCGCACTTCCGGCAGCTTCAAGAGGGGCCCTCTGTAGGTGCGCCCTTGCGTGTTGCCCCAGCGTGCGCACATTCTGGGGTGCTCGCAGGACCACAGGCACAGGCGCTTTTGCAGTTTTAGTGGCAGGACAGAAACCTCCTCCCTCGCTGGCCCCGCTGCTTGTGCGGACCCAGCTGAGTGAGAGTGCGAGGCACGCCTCCGCTGGATGCGCGCGAGTCTCCGCCGCTGCCAGCACCAGCGCCGCCACATCCGGCCGGCGCGAGGCCTCGCACAGCAGCTCGCGCACCTGCGTGCGGTCCAAGTCAGCCTGCGACGCGGCGCTGAGCTGGCCAGGCGCGTGCAGAGAGGGGCCACCCCCAGTGAGCACCTTGCGCTCCGGCATTGTGAAGATGAGGGAGGCCGCGCTCTTGACGAGCTGCGGCGGCGCCGTGGCCTGCGCAGTCATGCTGACCGGCGCGCCGCGGGGCCCAAGACCGGGCTCTGCCTTGGCGCGCCCGGCTGCCTGCGCAAATATTCTCTGCAAGTATGGTATCTCCCGCCTGCACACGCAATCCCTGGAGTTGCTTCAGCCTGCCCCTGGTGCTCCCCCCACTGTGCTGCGCCGGCGCCTGACAACTGAAGGTGTTGTCAAGCACGCTACCCTGCACAGCGCAGACAGCTGCGTATGCTTGCGCGCGTACCACGCGCAATATGCCTGGAGAAGCTGTCACTGAGTCGGATTCCTTTCGCAGTCTGGCTGCTCAAGCAGCGATCTGCACTGACAATGCAGGTCGTGCACTGACAGACGGTGCTCTTCGGAACTGCGTGATTGTTGTAACTGCATTCAGGGTTGGTATATGTGTGCCCGCTCGATAGAGCTGAAAGTGGTTGTCGCTTGGAAAGCACTTTGCGCAAGACCGTGTCAGGCATAAGCAGCTTGTGAGCTCTTTGTCAGCAAGCGGCGGGGCAGTATGGCGTGGCCAGCACACAAAGAGATTGGATGCAGCACGCCTCCGCCAAAGTCCCTGCGCATCCTGAACCTGCTCACGTACATAATCCTTATTTTTGTAAACGTGGCGTCCCAGACGGGGCTGTTTGGCCCAGACAACGCAACTATCAGCAGGCGTTTCAGCACGCCGCTCACCCCAGCCGGGTGCGATCAAGCGCTGAAGTGCAACTTTGCCACCCCGCTTGAGGCTGCAGGCAGGCGACAGGTCCAGCGCAAGCGCGCATGGACTGCATGCTGACACGTCCTTCACGGTCGTTCCCGCCAGATGCGCTGTGTGTGCGCAGCACAAGGGCCAGACGTCTGATTCACTCAGCAAAGAACTGCTCACGACACGTTTCTACCCGCGCAGGTGGGCCTTCAGCATTTGGGGGCTCATATTCTTCTTGGAGGGCCTCGGCATAATTTACCAGCTGCTGCCATATGGCTACTCTGCGGATAGCATGAAAGCGCGCATCGTGAACGCTACCGGTGATGACCCCTGCGCTGTCTGCAGCGCTGCATGTTGCGTCATTGGCATACCGTATGGCTCAACGTGACTGCACGTCTGCGCAGGGTATGGCTGGGTGCTCGGGTGGGTAGGAGAGATGGCGTGGCAGCTGCTCTTCCTGCTGCAGTCTCCTCCGGGTGCGCACCACGCAGCAGCTGGCTCCTGCGTCTGGCAGCGCGCACATCGCGCGCTTGTCCTCTACACCCCGCTGAGCACGCTGCTGCGGTGCACCGCAGGCATGTGGCTGTGCCTGGCGGCGCTGTCAGCCGCGCTCTTGAGTTTTGCGGCCACGCTGCACAACCTGTACAGGTGCGAGCACGGTAGCCTGCACTAATGGACACTGCTTTCGTGGTCTTGCTTTGCCAAGTCACGGCCGAGAAGGAGCGTTAGGCAAGCTGGGGCCACAGGCGCCTGTTATGGCGTTTATGTTGGAAAGTCTAGGTGCATGCGGTACTGGGCACGCTGAGCGCTGTGCGAAGCGTGCGCGCAAGGCTGAAGCACACGTGCGGGCCGCTGTCCAACGTGGCGCTGTACGCGCTCTTCTTCCTGCCGACCAGCATCAACGCTGCCTGGCTTAGCGTTGCGACCGGCCTGGGCGTGCTCATCGTGCCGGTGTCCTACGGCGTGACTGCCAACATGGACGTGTATGCTGTTGTCGTGGCGGCGGTGGTCACAGTTCTGGGTGTGCCCTGTCAGCAAGCTCCCGCCGGTTCCGGCCGCGTGCCGGACTGTGTTCAACAGAGGGCGAGGACGTGCCTGGCTGCACGTGTGCCAGGCAATTTGGCAGCCCTAAGCATTGCGTGTGCTGTATCGCCTGAGGACCTTGTGGGTACAGCGGCCGTTCAGGCGCCATCGGTGCCAGTGTGTTAGTCTATGAGTCCGGGAGCAATAACAAGCACTTTATGGAGCTGCTCGATTCAGAGCGCCTGGCTGCCACAAGCTGCGATGCGGGCCGAATGCTGTCTTGGCATACGAAGTGCTGTGGGCGCACGGTGGTGCGGGAAGGTCCTCCCATGCTCACGCCCTTGTGTGATCAGGCACGTGCGCGGTCCCTTTGCAGGGCACGTTCTGACATGCGCGCTGCATGCGCACGCAGGCATTGCAGTCGTGCACAGGGAGCGCGACTCGGCGTACGGTCTGACGCTTGTCTGGGCCCTGGTCGCAGTGTACGGCCACCAGACGCACAGCGCGCTGGTCCGCACACCCCGCCGCTCTGGGTACCGCTTTGGACGTGCGCTGGCTGATCCGGGTAGCGCTGGAAAGGGCCTTGCATACGTCTGGCGCTCCACTACTGCAGCATGGAAGTGACTGGGATTTGCAGATAGAAACCTGTGATGGGCTCGGATACTGCGCGCGGCCTGCCCGTGACACGGATGCAGTGGCTGCATGGCTTCAGCTTTGCTGATCAGCTTTGCTGATCAGCTTTGCTGTCAGCAAAGCTGCATGCGCTTGCAGTCGGTGCCGGCCGCAGGCAGCCGCCCGGGCGCGCTCACGCCCGCCCCGCGCTGCGCAGGTGCGCGGCGCCGCGCTGGTGTGCATCTCCATCATCGCCACGCTGGTGGTGCTGGCGGTCACGCGGCGCAAGCCCGCGCCCGCCGGCGACGAGGCCGCCGGCGCCGACATGCGTCTGCCCGCCAAGGCCCGCCACTCGGACCTGGTGGCCTGAGCGGGCGCGCGCAAGCGGCGCGCCGCGGGGCGTCAGGCGGGGCCGCGCGGCCCAGCAGACGCGCAGGCTGGCGCCGCCTGTTCAGGTTTGCCGCTGAAACCTTGCCAGCGTGAGTGGCGCTGATGTCTGGCAGGGGCACATCGGCCGTCACGGCCATGGCCTTAATGGCCTGGACGGCGATCCGCTGGGTACTTTGCCGGGGGGCTGCACACCCTGATGTCCATGAAATGCATCCGCGTGTTAACCTGACGTGCTGGTGTGCAGCATTGGGGTGTACATATGACTTTATGGGTATGACGGTGGCATGTGACCATTTTTGCAGTAGGGAGTGCACCATTTGGAGGAGGTCAGTGTGTGCAGCACTGTGGGTACGCTAGCTGGGCAGGGGCTTGTGCGCTACGCAGGAGTATGCGGGCGTGGGTGCTGCGCGTCCGTGTGCTTTGCGGGTGTGTCAGAACAAATACAGAGTGTGCGAGTGGGAAGCGCTTGGCATATGCAGTCTTGTAGGGCTGCATCAGCCAAGTGCGCTTTTTCAGCAAGCCAATTTTGCAGCAGTTATTGTAACTCTCCGTGTGTGCAGGCAGTTTTAGACGCTGTGTGGACTGCGAAGCATCCTCCTGTGGTTTTACAAGGGAGGGAAAGCAGAGGTCTAGTCTAGTGCCAGCAACAGTGGAGAATGAGAGTTCATGTAGCATACATAGACTTTTAGATCAATCTATTCATGGAGCCGTGCTGTCTCCCTGGAAACTTCGCATCAGGAGTGTCTGGAACAACACTAGTGCGCTTGTGGCACACGCAGCGGTCTCATTTGGTGGCCAAAGCACACTCCTTTGTCCACTGTGAAGGCAGAGCAAACTTGGTAGCAAGGCGTGCAGGCACAGTGAACTGATACAAGCTGGTGGCTTGTCCGACCTGGGTGCCCGTACGCTTTGGCCTTGCATGACGCTGGAGATGACGCCACCCACTGCGTTTGGTGCGCCTAGCACAGTGCTATGCAGACGCCAGCTCGAGTGTGCAGCACCATGGAGTGTTGGAGTGCCTGAGCGAGCCTGGGAAGAGCTGCCTTTCCGTGCCAACTCAACGGAGGCAAACTCACCAGCTCTAGTGAGTTAGGAGCGGCCGTGTCAGCTGCGCTGAGTCCATTGATTACAATGCATAGATGCTCAGCTCTGCTTTGCTTTGCATCGTCAGAGAACACGCGGTGTGTGTGTGGTGTGCCAGGGCTTGGCAGAGTGTTGCAGAGGACAGCGTTGCAGAGGTGTCTGAGTGACTTTTTTTGGTGCGCAGGTCGCGTGGTGCTGCACAGATGTCTGCCAGTCGTGCTACAGGCCGGCCGGAGAGCGCCAGCGAGCACCGTCACGGCGTCTGCGCTGCCCGTGCTTGCGCGGCGGGCCAGCGGCGCAGCGTGCTCGACCAGTGGCAGCGCGCTACACAGCGCACGCTACAGCACCTTTGCGGCCGGCGCCAGCCTGGGGCACTCGGGCCGTGCGCTGGCTGCTGGTTGGCAGGCGGCGGACTTTGCGGGGGGCTCCACGCTGCAGGCCGACAGGTAACCGCTGGCATGTTCTGGCGCATTCTGCGTGCCCGCCTAGTTTGGTTGTCTGAGTGCAGTACAGACAAGCGTGCGCAATGTGAACAGGCGGAGC
>JAABUR0100007018.1_pt1 | contig 13506 bp, 12 predicted proteins | sample 5560091 | NCBI WGS metagenome assembly JAABUR01 (sample SAMN10711879, study PRJNA513375) | rock metagenome | isolation source: Antarctica rocks | place: Antarctica: Victoria Land, University Valley sud
AGATGGCTGACCGCGTCTCGGCCCGGCGGCTGGTGGCCAACAGCTTCTTCGCCTCGATCAACACGGGCCTCATCGCCCTGATCGGCACGAAGGGGAGTCCGTGGTACGTTGCAGGTGCCGGCGCCCTGCTCTGCCTCGTCTGGTGGGCGCTTCTCAAGAGCTACCGTGAACTGAACTCCGCCAAGTTCAAGGTCATCAACGCGATGGAGGCGCAGCTGTCGGTCAAGATCTTTTCCGATGAGTGGAAGCATTTGAAGAAGGACCCATCGCCATTCAGACTCCACCCCCGCCACATGCGCGGGTGGATCGCCCAGTACCGGGAACTGGGCCGCGTCGAGCGATATGTTCCCGGGTTGTTTGCGCTCATGTACGCGATCAACATCGGGTCGCGGCTGCTGTGATCGGAAGCTCCGAAGCGTGGCGGGTGTCCTGGCTATGAACTACATCGATCGAGTTGCTGAGACGATCAGGCGAAGGGTCTCACCGGACAAGCTTCCGGAGGAGAACACGGCCGCGCTCTTTCGCCTCTACGCGGTGCTGGCGCTCGCCAAGGGAGAGGACGTTACCTTGGAGGACGTGCACAACGCCTGGTCGGCCTGGATGATCGGGCGTGATCCAAACCACGAGTCGATTAGGCCGTTCAAAGAGCTGCGACCGGAGGTCCAACGGGAAGACGAACCCTATGTCAAAGCGATCCACGCAGCGGTGGCGAAGAAGGAGTTTTCATGAAGCGGGTCTTCGGGATGATCGGAACGCTGCTCCTCATCGTGGTTCTGGCCAGCCGCGCCGTTTCGGCGAACCCGAGCACGAGCGCAACACCGGCCGCGTCGTGTGAGGGGCTGGATGCCTACGCGGCGGCGATGCTGAAGGCTGGCACTGTTTGGGCTGACGCGATGAAGCAGGAGCGGTTCTTCGAACGGGACATCCAGACCTTCTCGAACCCGGAGTGGATCATCTTTGCTGAGATCTCCGAGGCTTTGCAGACGGCGATCAAGCAGATTACTCCACCGCCATTTGCGGCCGCCTGGCACCAGACCCAAATCGAGGCACTGGGCCTGCGAAGCAGCTTTGCCAGGACGGTCGCCACGAATGGACTCTTCGCCGCGCTCGCCTTCTCCGATCAGATCGATAAGAGCGAGGCAGAGGTTATCAAGCAGCGGCGACAGGCCGAAGCAGCGTGCCCAGCGTTCGCCGACTTCCACCGGCAATGGGATCTCCTCGACGGCAACATCGACCGGGTAGATGCCACGCCAGGGGCCGCAGCCACACCTACCCAGGCGACGCCAGCGCCGTGATTCTGGAGTCATTGACTTCTACCCCGCCACGGTTCGCTACTGCTCTTCGACACGGAGCAGCACCAGGGCCTCCTGCTGGCAGGGAGCGGGATGCACCGTCCGGTGCAGGTCATGAGGTCCACCAGGTTCACCCACATCCCGCTCGCTCTCGCGACCAGAGCGGGGAGCTCCACCGTCGATCAGGTGCGTGCCGTGGCAGAGTGTGCAGTCGACAATAAACCAGACCAAGCGTCGAGGGCTGTGCCGGATCTCCATCAGGTACAGCGTTCCATGGGCGTGCGTGCCAGGTGGATAGCCTGGGGTCGTGGTCAAAGAAGAGGGACCATGCGCGTTGCGGTGATGGTCGTCCTTCGGGACCATGCGTGGACGCTTTGGCAAGGAGGAATCAATGACACGCGCTGTATGGCTAATTGCGATATCGGTTGCGATGGTTGGTGCCTCGTGGTCGGGCACTACGAGCGAGCAGCAGAGCGACCCGCCGCTACTCCCGGGACTGCACGGCGTCGAAGAGACGGCGGTTCGTCAATACGAGGCGTCCGGTGCTCGGTTTATCGGGCCAATATCGCTAACGTTTTCTGTGTTGCGGTTCGACACGATTGCGCACGCTCAGGAGGCAGTACCGATCATGGCGGCACGCGTCGCTGAAACCTTCGAAGCGCCGAATTTCGACGGGTCTCTGCAACCCGCCAGTGTTCGATCACTCGGGGACCAGGCATCTGCCCAGGCTGGTACGTTCAAGCTGGGGGAAGGCAAGGTTGAGGTCAACATCGCTGTGGTGTCTTTTCGGCGTGGCCGGTTCGTTCGGGTGCTTAGTGGATATGGCCGGGGGGATCCATTGTTGGAATTGGCCGACATCGGGGAAAGGATCGAGGGCCGAACGTCCAGCATGGCAGCGCCACCGAGTACGGCAGCGCTACCGACGATTGCGCCCGACGACGGCCTTCGTCATGGGGGCATGTGGGACATGTTGCCGACGCTTGAAGACATCCCCGAGGGATTTGTTCTAACACTAGAGGGCGGCTCAGCGCCCTATTCTGTCTCAGAGCAGGAAGATGCCCCGACTCCAACTCCTGCTAGAGCCGCCCTGAAGCCGACGCCGCCTCCTCCAACACGGGAGACAACGGTGGCCGCAGTTGCAGCGCCTACCAATGGCCCCATGCCGAAGTCGTTGCCGACTTCGACGCCTTCAGCAAGAAGAAAGTAGTGGCAGATGGAGCGCCTGCTTGCTGAGCGAGGTCAGCCAGCGCATCCTCGGGCCGGCTCGGCATCAGGGTGAGGCGCTGGGCGGGTCCACCGGCGCGGAGCCGGTTGGCAGCCCGCTCCATCGATAGCCGGTCGGTGGTTGGTCGCCGATCGACCGACCTACACCTATGACGCAGCGGTGCTCAGTCGGTCCCCCGACTGGCGGTGACATCGTGTGACCTCGCGGGCGCAGGGTCCAGGTGCCGGAGCGCCGGCACGAAGAGCATGCCGATCCCGAGGAGTTGCGCGCCGGCGGCGAACCCGAGCACCGTCGAGCGAAAGCCGAACGTCTCGATCAGGACGCCAGCGCTCACGATACCCACCGGCGCGGCGACCACCGCGATCGCAGAGAAGGTCGCAAAGACCCGACCGCGCAGCTCCAGTGGGATGCGCTCGTGCCGGATGGTCACCGCGAGCGGGTTGAGCGGGCCACGCAGCAAGCCGACGACGGCGAACACGACGACCAGGACCGTCAGCGGCGGTTGCACGAGGAGGATCCAGTAGATGGCGGGCAAGGCCAGGAACGGAATCAGCCAGGCGACTGGGCGCGGCAGGCGCTGTCCGATGACACCGTAGGCCAGCGTTCCCACCAGCTGACCCGCACCAAACACCCCGAGGACCAACCCCAGGGACGAAGCGCTGCCCAGCACCGCTTGTGCATAGACCGGCATGACCACCGCGAAGATCGGGTTGCCGAACAGGTTACTGATGCTGAGGGTGACGGCAAGCGCCAGGAGGGTCGGGTCGGCGCGCAGGAAGCGAATGCCCGCCGCGACCTCACCCAGGTAGCGCCCAGATGGTCCGGTCGCTCGCGCACCGAGCGCGGGAACGATCACGGCGATGACCAGGGCGGAGAAGACGAAGGTGGCTGCATCGAGCCAGAGGACATTGGCGGCACCGAGCCAAGCCACCAGGACGCCGGCGAGCGGGGCGCCGAGGAGCAGGGCGAGCTGCTGATTCCCCTCATAGGCGGCGTTGACTCGCTCAAGCCGGGTGTCCGCTAGAGTCGCTAGCTCCGGCAGCAGCGAGCGACGGGCCGTCACGGCGGGGATCTCGAGCAGATTGCCAATGAAGACGAGGAGAAGCAGCTGCCAGAACGCGAGCGCACCGGTGCGGTAGAGCAGCGGAACGAGCGCGATGGCCACACCGCTGATGAGATCAGCCAGGACACTCGCGCGCTTGAAGCCGAGGCGATCGACGACGACGCCGCCGAAGATGCCCGCGAGGAAGCCAGGCAGCACCACGAAGAAGCCGGTGAGCCCCGCACGGGCAGCACTTCCGGTGGTTTCCAGCACGAACCAGGGGAGGGCGACGACCGTCAGCATCGTGCCAACCGACGAGACGGCGTTCGCTATGAGCAACGCCAGCAGCGGCAGTCGCTGGCGCCGAACAGGAGCGGTCCCAGGCGGCTCCATCATGAGCACCGAACCGGACCGCAACCCTCGTGCAGCAGAAGCATGAGCACCGGATGCACCGCTCCCACAGACGGCGCCACCATGGCCGCGGTGTCTTCTGCTCCAGCGTCAGGAGATCGAGAGCTGCCAGCTCCGCGCGCTGCTCCAGCGCGGCATCCTGGGTAGCCTGCAGCAGGGCGGCCAGATCATCGCGCTCCCGCTGCATGGCCTCCCGCTCAGCACCAAGGCGCCCCACGTCCTGTCGAGCCTGAGCAAGGTCCTGGGTAACAACGGCGAGCTGTTCAACGACTGGGGCGAGCACCGTGTCCCGCCACGCGACGAGGATCGCACCGGCGGCATCCCCACCAGGGTCAGGGGCCACGCGGGACGCATCAGTCTGACTCGGACTATCCGGGACGCCCCCAAGTCCGCGGGACGTGTCCCGGGCGTCCCCAGTGTCCCGCCTGGTCGGCCGTGCATGAGTTGCTGTCCGAGCGGCCCCAAGATCCCGCTGGAAAACATAGAGCAGGCCACCCGCGCCAGTCACCGCCGGCAACGTCCCGCGCTCAATCCAGCGACGAACGGTCCGAGGCGAAACGCCGGCAAGGCGCGCGGCCTCGGCGGTCGTGAGAGACATGTCCAGGTCAGTCCCAGACTCGCCCTGACGACTGATTGTGTCCATTGTGCCCTGATCACTCATGGCGCGGCATGGTCGCCGAGCGGGGCAGCGAGCGCAAGAGGACGGGGCGCTGACACCACGCGACGGCGCCTCGTCCCTTCCGTGATCGTGGCCGCAGCTACGGGGCGGGTGTCCCAGTCGCCCCGCCTCCCTCGGGATCGATGGAGGCAATCAACACCACGGCCTGCTCCTGGCCATCGTTCCGAACCACCCCGGTGATGTTGGCGGGGTAGAAGGCCGAGTCTCCGATGTTCATGGTGAACTCCGTATCGGCCGCCATCGCTTCCGGCATCGGGACCGTATTCTCATCAGCACCGGGCGTCGAGAAGGCGGCGATCGTGGCCGCACGGGTGACCTGAATCGCGACGTCGACCTGGACGGTCAGCGCACCCGATTCGATGGTGGCAAGCGTCACCGAGGCATCGCTGGGATCGATGGGGAAGCTGGCGCCAGGGTCGAGGGTGAAGCGCGCGATAGAGAACTCGGCAGGAGTTGCAGGTAACGTGTCCGCCGTCCCAAAGCCAAGCGGCGTGAAGGTGATCCCCTCGGGCGCCTCCTCCCCGGCTGCCGGGGTGCCCTCCTGGGCCAGGGTGAGCAGGCTGCCCCGCCCAGCGATTACGAGCCCGACCAAGAGGACGACCAAGACCGAGGCGAACAGCGAGAACCGACGCATGCGGGATTGCTCCTTACGGGACTGGGCCACCTCAGTAGCGGCCACACCAGGGCCATCATCGGGGCGCTGATCTCAGCACGCAATGAGGCACAGCGAACGGCCCCGAGCCGAAGCCCCGGGCCGTCATATTCTGAACGGTTCGGAATATCGCGCACGGTGAGCGTTTTCAGTTCCATTCGTCCTCAGTTGGTGCTCCGCAGATCGAGCAGAAGGCGAACCTTCCGCCGTTGCCGGGGGTTGACCATGACCTCGGCCTCATTGCGCCCATGGAAGGTGCCGAGGACAGACGCTGGCGGGGCATCGGCGACAAAGACGAGGCCGCGGTGCCTGAGGATAGACCACCGCCGGGCGAACCACTCAGCACGATCCTCGTCGAGTGTCCAAGACACGCCACGGGCGCTCGGTGGTGCTTTCCTGGTCGGCTCCCAACTCACGCCTCGATAGACCGTCAGCGGCTCGGTCGGTGCGACCACGCCTTCGGTGTCCGTGACAAAGCCGACCCGGCCGAAGGCGTTGACGACGTGGGTCTGGCCGAGCAGGACGGGGATCTCGGACGTGGTCCACCACTCAGCCAGCAGAAGGACGAGCAGATTGGGCGGGAAGCTGTGCTGGAACAGCAGAAGATGATCGAGCCGATCGGACCGCGGCATGGTGTCTAGGAGATGGTCAACGTCCCTCGTGTGGACTGACTCCCCAGCCCCTAAGCGCTTCACCAGTTCGATAAAGCGCGGGTCGCAAGCGCTCATGACATCGCTCCACACGAGTGGGCGGGACGCCCAGAGTTCCGCATGCCCCCGCCTGGACGAATGGGTGGGGGGACCGGCCACCGTGACCGGCCCCCCGTGCTGCTGAGCCCCCTAACCGCGCACCACACTGAGTCCCGAGGCCATGCGCCGGGCACGTGCCGCGTTCGCCGCGGCATGAGCCCGATCAGCGGCGCCAGGATCAGCCGCCCGTTCCGCAAGGCGACTCCGGGCCAGCTCAGCTCGCTCCCGCCGCCGCGCCAGCTCATCCCCCCGTTCCGCCGGCAGGAGCACCACCGCGACTGGTGCCGGTGGGCCTGCATCGGTTGGGTCCGGGATCCAGCTCAGCTGCGAGGCGAGCAGCGCCGCGTGCCCACAACGTCCCCAGGTGGTGAAGCCGGGGCAGTCGCATGCACTCGGACTCACCCGGTAGAGGCGGGTGGGGTCGCGGCCGCTGGTGGCGTCGTGCCGGCCCACCACCCGCTCGACATAGATGATCACCCCTTCACGGTCGGCCCGATCGGCGAGACGCTGCAGATCCTCCGCCTGATGGGCGGCAGCCCGCCGGTACACGACATCCTGCATGAGCATGAGTCGTCCTCGATGGTGCGTGGGCGCTCCTAGCGCCTGTGAGGTACTCGGGGGCGGGGCGCATACTAGGGCCCATGGAGACTGCAGCGATCATGCGCCGCCGGTACCCGAGCGATGTCAGCGACGAGGAACGGGCCGTCGTGCTGCGCTCTCTGAGCGAGATAGACCCTGACGCGCCGCAAGGTCGGTAATCGCTCTCCGCTGTGCGAAGTGTGCAAGGGCTGCGCTGGATGGGGCGGGGCGACGCCCGGTGGAGGATGATGCCGCAACGGGCCTGCCGCGGTTGCACGCGGTCTGTGAGCAAACCCAGCGCTGGAGCGCGACGAGATGTTTAGCCTCGCGCCTGGATAAACGTACGAGCGGCCAGGGCGGTGAAGGCCGCCTCCTTGCGATCCGCTTCCATGTGACATTTCTGAAGTGTGTTGGTATCATTGTGGTAGCGGACGCTAGAGGCGACCGGAGTTGCAGGAGGTGATGGTGTGCATCTACCAGGGCTACGGCGGGCGCGTGAAGGAGCACTGTTGACCCAGGCAGAACTAGCTGAGCGTGCCGGGGTGCAGCGAGTGACGATCACCCGCCTGGAACTCGGCTATCAAGCGGCGCGCTTCAGCACAGTCCGGCGCCTCGCCGCGGCGCTGAGCATTGACGCGCGGGATCTGACGGTGCCGACGCCGGCGGCTAGCCCGGAGAGTGGACCATGACGAGGCGCACCACGGCCCGGTCGGACCTCCGCGCCGCCCTCTACGAACGGGTCTCCAGCGAGGAGCAGGTCCAGGGCTACTCGCTCGACGCGCAGGACCGTGCCGGACGGCTCTATTGCGAGACGCACGGCTGGACCGTGGTCGGCGTCTACCGCGACGAGGGCAAAAGCGCGCGGACCGACGACCTTACCAAGCGGCCCCACTTTGCCCGCCTCCTCGCCGATGCCGAGGCCGGACTCCTCGATGTCGTCGTCGTTCACAAGCTTGACCGCTTCGCTCGCAACCTCCGCGTCACCCTGGACACCCTCGAACGTCTCGAACGTGCCGGGGTCGCCTTCGTCTCCATCGGCGAGCAGATGGACTTCACCACGCCGATCGGGAAGGTCATCCTCGCTACCCTCGCCGGCTTCGCCCAGTACTACAGCGACAACCTGAGCTTTGAGACGAAGAAGGGCAAGACCGAGCGCAAGCGTCAGGGGCTCTACAACGGGCTCTTGCCCTTCGGTCTCAAGAAGAACCGCGACGGCATCCCGGTCCCCGACCCGGAGACCTACCCTGGCTTGCTGCTGGCCTTCCGCCTCGCCGCCGAGGGCAGGAGCGACCGCGCCGTCGCGGAGGCGCTCAACGCGGCCGGGCATCGGACCACCGGCAACCGCGGTCGCAATCCGTTCACGCGGGACACCGTCCGGCCGCTCCTCCAGAACCGCTTCTACCTCGGTGAGCTGCCGAACGGCGCCAGTGGGTGGATGCCCGGCGCCCACGACCCGGTGCTCGACGTCGACCTCTTCGACCAGGCCCAGGTCGCTCGTGCGGCCAACCAGAGCGGTGCCGTGAAGGTCAACCGGCTCCACCGCCAACACTCCCTCTCCGGGCTCGCCATCTGCGGCCATTGCGGTGGACGGCTCCACATCGCGACCGACCGCCGCGGTGTGACCCGCATCTACTGCTACCAGCGGCGCCAGGCGAGTCGATGCGGCCAGCGCTCGGCCCCGCTGGCGGCGGTCGAGGCGCAGATCGCCGCCTACCTCTCAGGATTCCACCTGCCAGAGGAGACGGTTGCCCGCGTCGTCGCCCTCTACGAGCGGGCCACAGAGGAGCGGGACGACGTCGAGCGCCGGCGGCGCGAGCTGACTAACCGCCTGGAGCGAACGACCGACCTGTACCGGTGGGGCGATCTCACGCGCGAGGCGTTCCAGGCCGAGCGTGACCGACTCCAGGCGGAACTGGGCACGCTCCGGGGAACCGACCAACGGGCGGACCTTGTGGCGCAGGCCGCCACGTTCCTGCGCGACCTACCCGCCGCCTGGGCGGCCGCCTCGCCGGAGCAGCGGAACCGCCTCGCCCGGCTCGTCTTCCGCGCGGTGGAGGTCCGCGACGATCGCCTCGTCGCGGTCACCGCCAAGCCGGACTTCGCGCCGTTTTTCCTGCTGAACGCCGACGGCGCCGACGGGGCTGATGCCCACGAACGGCGCCGTCCAAGTTCTGACGGATCAGGCGGAAGCGACGGGGATTGCTCGCGCGGGTGCATCCTGCCACCGGGCGCCGTCATGATTGCCACCGCCCCGCCCCGCCTCGCTCCCGGCGCCTCCGGTCGGGCATCCTATCGAGAACCGCGCGCCCGCCGGTTGTCACCGGCCGATGAGGCCGCCATCCGAGCGACGGCCAGCTCCCGCTCGCTGCGCGACCTGGCCAGTGAGTACGGCGTCTCCCACGAGACGATCCGGGCAACGCTACGGCGTGCAGCTACGGCGACCGCACTCTAGTGAACGTGGTACCCGTACCCGATCTGGACCAGTGCCGAACGAATGATCGCTTTCTACTAGACAGATGGTGTATCAGTGCCCTACTATGGAGCTGGCGGACCAAGAGCGCGACGCGGGGATGGTCCCCGCGTGAGGCAAGCAAGCCCAGCGCAAACATTGGTCCGTACGGGTCGGGGCTACTAGCACCACTCCGGAGAGATTCCCGGAGCCGGACTGTTAGCCCGGCAACGTGAACAGCGCGCACCACTCGGGATCGAGGAGGACAGCGCCGGGGCAGATGCACACCGTGGGCGAGACGCTTGTGGTGGCCCTGACGGACGGGCGAGATTCCCGGACGCCAACGGCGTTGAAACCCGAGCCGGACGGCTTTCACCAATCGACGAGGCCTTTGTGCCCTTTTGACCCGTTGTTAGCGCGGTCGATCGGCACACGGTCCGTTTGTTGGTCGAAGTGTCCGGAGTTCGTACAGTGGGTGACGCGCTAGTTCGTTTTCACGAGGCGACGCGACGACGGTCGCTCGGAATAGAAACAATCGGTGGACCAAAGGGTCGCCGGTCGGGAGTGCTACACGCGCTCTCACCGGCGGCCCTTTTTTGTTTCGCGGGAGGATGTCATATGGACGGCGGTCCTGAGTTCGTTCCAGCGCTGATCGCGGCAAGGATGATGGGTATGAGTGATGCGGCATTGAGGCGTCGAATACGGCGCGGCCTGCTCCCCGTGTATCGAGACCCAGCCGATCGTCGCTTCCGGTTACTGAGAGTTTCGGACTTAGAGCAGTTGACGCTCTCACGGCGCGTCTTGCTCATTGCCGATGAGGAGAACGTCTGATGAGTGAGCATCGGTCGGACGATGTCGTTGTCGGCCCGTTATGGCCGCTTACAGTCGTGCTGGGTGAGATTGCCTGCCGCTTGGAGCGCAACCGGGCCGACACCCACACCCAGGACAGTCCGGAAACGCGGCACGCCGCGGGGAGCGATCCGGCGGTAACAGTGAGGGCCGGTTGATGGATGCCGGGCGCGATCCTAACGCTGAGTCTACGTCGTGGCCCGCCGGCGACCTGCTGCCTCACCATGCCGCGCTAATCGAACGGTCCGGCATTACGCCCACGGTCGCGTTAGCGCGCCGGTACCGCTCCCTAACCACGAAGGCTGACGCCGCGCGCCTTGGCTTCGGCGCATCGCAACGCAACGTCCCGGCGCTCTTGATCCCGGTCTGGAATGTCGCGGGCGAGCTAGCGACGTACCAGCTCCGCCCGGACACCCCGCGGGTGAAAGCCGGAAAGTCACTAAAGTATGAGACCCCGTTTGGTTCCCGGATGGTGTTGGACGTGCCGCCGCCAGTGCATGACCGGCTCAGCGACCCGGCCGTGCCATTGGTCGTGACCGAAGGCGTCCGGAAAGCCGACGCCAGCGCCTCGCACGGTCTGTGCTGCCTCGCGTTGCTCGGCGTCTGGAACTGGCGCGGCACCAACCCGGACGGCGGCGCCACCGCCCTACCCGATTGGGAAACCATCGCGCTGAAGGGGCGGACCGTCTACCTGGCCTTCGACTCCGACGTGATGGTCAAGCCATCCGTGGCCGCCGCGCTGCGCCGGCTGGCGGCCTTTCTCGGGTCCCGCGGCGCGGACGTCAAGCCCATCTACCTCCCGCCGTTAGAGGGCGGCGCCAAACAGGGGCTCGATGACTTCTTCGCCGCGGGCGGAACGGTTACCGGACTGCTCGGCTACGCCGCCGATGCGTTGCGGGAGGCGCACGACGGGAATGGCGAGGTCAACGCCCCCTACGCCGTCCGGGACGGATGCATCTGTCACCGCAAGCGGGATCGCGATGGCGATGTCTGGGTGCCCCTGTGCGACTTCTCCGCGCGCATCGTGGAGGAAGTGGTTACCGATGATGGGGCATCGGAGCGGGGCGAGCTGGTGATCGCCGGCGCCCTGGCCGACGGGACCCCCTTGCCACCGGCCCGCGTGCCGCAATCGCAGTACGCCGGCATGCGGTGGGTGGTCCCGGCGTGGGGGACACGCGCCGTCGTCAACGCCGGCTTCGGCACCGCCGACAAGTTACGCGAGGCGATCCAGCGCCTGTCCCCCGACGCCGAGCGCCGACGCGAGTACACCCACCCCGGCTGGCGACAGATCGACGGCGGCTGGTGCTATCTCCACGCCGGCGGCGCGATCGGCGCCGGTGGTCCGGTCGCCGGGATTCGGGTTAATCTCGGGGGCGGGCCGCGCGGTCGGCTCGCCCTGCCCGACCCGGCGGAAGGCGACAAGCTACGCGAGGCGATTTTCGCCGTGCTGGCGCTGCGCGACGTGGCACCGGACGCCATCACCGGGCCGTTGCTCGGCTCCGGCTTCCGTGCCCCGCTCAATGCGGCCGCCTTCGCCGATCTGGCCCTGTTTCTGGTTGGGCCGTCCGGCGTCTTCAAGACGGAGCTGGCGGCCCTGCTGATGCAACTCTTCGGCGCCGGCTTCGACCGCCTGCACCTGCCCGCTGGCTGGTCGGCGACGCCGAATGCCCTGGAGCGGGTCGCCTTCGACTACAAGGACGCTCCGGTCGTGATCGACGACTTCGCGCCCACGGGTTCGGCCCACGACGTAGCGCGTTACCACGCGACCGCCGACCGGGTCTTGCGCGGCGCCGGCAACGCCGCCGGCCGGGGCCGAATGGCCGCTGACGGGACCACTCGCCCCGACTACCCGCCACGTGCGCTGGTCGTCGCCACTGGCGAGGACGTGCCGCGTGGCCACAGCGCCCGCGCCCGCGCCGTGGTGGTCGAGGTGGCGCCAGGCGACGTGGACCCGGACCGCCTGACCTCCTGCCAGGAAGCCGCCCGCGCTGGTGCCTATGCGATAGCGACAACCGGCTACGTCCGATGGCTGGCCGGCCGGTTTGATGACCTTCGCGAGACGATCTCGGCCGATGTGGCCGAGCTGCGCGCGGAGGCGCACCGGACTGGGTCACACGCCCGGACGCCGGAGGCGGTAGCGAACCTGGCGCTCGGGTGGCGATTGTGGTTGCGCTATGCGGGTGACGCCGGCGCGCTGACTGAGGTCGAGGTCGGGATTGCTTGGCGCCGCGCGTGGACCGCCCTGCTGGCCACTGGCGAGCAGCAAACCGGGCACCAGGCAGACCAGGCGCCAGCGCCCCGGTTCCTTGCCCTGCTCGCCTCTGCCCTCGCCAGCGGGGCGGCCCACATCGCCGGACCGGACGGCGCCGAACCGACCGACCGGCGGGCATGGGGCTGGCGCGAGGCAACGGTCGGCGCCGGGGAGTACCAGCGCGACGAGTGGCGACCGCAGGGGGTGCGGGTCGGCTGGCTGGACGGCGACGATCTGTTTCTGAACCCTGAGGCCGCCCACGCGGTGGCCCAGCGCGCTGGCGAGGCGGGCGGTGGGCTTGGGGTCGCACCGAAGACCCTTGCCAAACGACTGCATGAGTCCGGCCTGCTCCGCGCGACCGAGCAGGGACAGGAGGGTGGCGGTCTGACGGTGCGTCGGCAGTTGGAGGGCACCCGACGTCGCGTGCTGCACCTCGCCGCCAGCGCCCTCGACACGACGCAATCCGGCCAACCCGGCCAACCCGGCTACGGAGTGACTGATAGCGCTCCCGCAAGCGTGGTGTCGACCGATGCTGGCCGGATGCCACGGCCGGATTTTGGAGCAGATGGCGGTGCATCGGGCCAGGAAACCCGACCCGGCGGCGTAACAGACGGCACCGATGGTCGGATTGACCGGATTGGCCGGGTTCCCCCGGCGGGACAGGGAGCGGCCACGGCGCCAGTGGTGTGCGCGCTGTGCGGCGAGCCGTTGCCCGACGGCGGGCGCTACCTGTGCGAACGGTGCGGGTTGGCCGGCACCGATCGCTGGACCGCGTAACGGGAGGGTGGGATGGGCATCGAGACCCGTTGCCGCCGATGCCGGCGGCTGGTCGAGCCAGAACGAGTCTCAATCCTCGTGGGCCGACACCGATTCTGGCCGAACTGCCGCGATCTGAGCCCGCCAGATGGCATAGCCAACGGCGCCGCCAACCCCCGCCTGCCCCCAGTACGGGTCAGGGTGCCCTCGCCGGGGAGCGAGTGTGCTTCGGCTACTGAGAGTAATGGATTGTTTTGGGGTAGGGGCAGACCATGAACTCGGCATGCGAAATCGCGAAATCGTTCTATGAAACGCCGGCCCTGGTGAGCCATCGCGTCCGCTGCGGCAAGCCCGACTGCCGCTGCGGTGGGGGCACGGGCCACTGGCCCGACTGGTTCCCGCGTTGGCGCGAGGGCGGCATCCACTGCCGCGGCTCTGTCCGCTGCACCGATCTCCTTGAGGTCCGGGTGATAGTTGAACGACGCCGCGCGGACACCCGGGATGTAGGAGTGACACCACCATGAGTCGGGTGTGGTGGCGGTGTCGCAATCCCGAGTGCTGGGAGCCACACG
>JAABUR0100007020.1_pt1 | contig 13501 bp, 10 predicted proteins | sample 5560091 | NCBI WGS metagenome assembly JAABUR01 (sample SAMN10711879, study PRJNA513375) | rock metagenome | isolation source: Antarctica rocks | place: Antarctica: Victoria Land, University Valley sud
TGGCGGCCGACGGCGACACCGTGACCACCGACGAGGCGACGTGGGACGTCACCATGGACGTGAACGTGAAGGGGGTGTGGCTGTGCTGCAAGCACGGCGTGCCCGCCCTGCGGGACTCGGGCGGCGGTTCGATCGTGAACGTCGCCTCGTTCGTGGCCCACATGGGCGCGGCGACCCCCCAGTTGGCCTACACGACGTCGAAGGGTGCGGTGGTGGCCATGACCCGGGAGGTCGCCGTCACCCACGCCGGCGAGGGGATCCGCGCCAACGCCCTCTGCCCCGGCCCGGTGCTGACGCCCCTGCTGGCCAAGTACATGGAAGACGACGCCGCCCGCCGACGACGGCTGGTGCACATCCCGATGGGTCGCTTCGGCGAGGCGGTGGAGGTGGCCCGGGCCGCCCTGTTCCTGGCCTCGGACGAGTCGTCGTTCATGACCGGCCAGTCCCTGATCGTCGACGGCGGCATCACCGCCGCCTACACCACGCCGGAATGATGGAGCGCGAGCCGCTCGAGGTGGCGGAGCTGGAGCGGCGCATCGGAACGGGCGAGGTCGACACCGTCCTCGTCGTCTTCCCGGACCTCCAGGGCCGCCTCATGGGCAAGCGGGTCACCGGACGCTTCTTCCTCGAGGCCGTGCTCGACGGCTCGATCGAGGCCTGCACCTACCTCCTGGCCGTCGACGTCGACATGACCCCGCTGCCCGGCTACCGGTTCGCCAACTGGGGGGAGGGCTACGGCGACTTCAGCGCCGTCCCCGACCTGTCCACCCTCCGGTCGGTCCCGTGGTTGGAGGCCACCGCGCTGGTGGTGTGCGACCTCGTCGACGAGGTCAGCCGCCAACCGGTGGAGGTGTCGCCCCGGGCCATCCTGCGGCGCCAGCTGGCCCGGGCGGACGCGCTCGGCTACTCGGTGAAGATCGGCGCCGAGCTCGAGTTCTTCCTGTTCCGGGAGAGCTACGCCGAGGCCGCCGCCAACGGTCACCGCCGGCTCACCACACACTCGGACGGGATCGAGGACTACGCCATCCTGCAGACCAGCCGCGAGGAGTACCTCATCCGCCAGATCCGCAACGGCATGGACGGCGCCGGGGTGCCGGTCGAGTTCTCCAAGGGCGAGGCCGGTCGGGGCCAGCACGAGATAAACCTGGCCTACGCCGACGCCCTCGAGATGGCCGACCGCCACGCCATATACAAGAACGGGGCGAAGGAGATCGCCGAGGCCAACGGTCGGTCGATCACCTTCATGGCCAAGTACGACATGGCCGAGGTGGGCTCGTCCTGCCACATCCACTCCAGCCTCTGGGACCGAAAGGGCCGGCGGTCGCTCATGTGGGCCGCCAAGGAGCCGGACCACCTGTCGACGGTGTTCCGGCACTGGCTGGGCGGCCTCGTACACACCTCCCGGGAGCTCACTTGGCTCTTCGCCCCGTACGTGAACTCCTACAAGCGCTACCAGCCGGCGTCGTGGGCACCCACCGGCCTGGCGTGGGGGATCGACAACCGCAGCTGCGGGTTGCGCCTGGTGGGCCACGAGCAGGGCTACCGGGTGGAGTCGCGCATCCCCGGCGCCGACGCCAACCCCTACCTCGCCTACGCCGGGATCATCGCCGCCGGGTTGCACGGCATCGAGCACGAGCTCGACCCCGGCCCGGCGTTCGAGGGCGACGCCTACACCGACCCTGACGTCACCCACATCCCCTCCACGCTGGTCGAGGCCCTCGACCGGTTCGAGGGCTCGGATGTCGCCCGGGCCGCCTTCGGCGAGGACGTGCACCACCACCTGCTCAACACCGGGCGCCAGGAGTGGCACGCGGCCAACGCCGCGGTCACCGACTGGGAGCGCCAGCGCGGGTTCGAGCGGCTGTGAACGGGCCGGCGGCCCGGCCGGTGGTGGCGGTCACCGGCCGCCACCTCGCCGCCGGGCGGGTGGAGCACTGGCGAGACGCGGCAGTCGCCTCACCTGCCGGCTACCTCTCGGCGGTCACCCGGGCCGGCGGGATCCCCGTCGTGCTCGAACCGACCGAGATCGACGACGCCAGCGCCGCCACCCTGCTGGGCCGGGTCGACGCCCTCGTGCTCACCGGCGGCATCGACGTCGACCCGGCCCGCTACGGCCAGGAGCCGGCGCCCCGGACCTACGGCTGCCACCCGCTCACGGACCGGTTCGAGGAGGCCATGGTCCGAAGCGCGGAGCGGTCGGGCCTGCCCCTCCTCGCCATCTGCCGGGGCCTGCAGGTCCTCAACGTGGCCCACGGGGGCACGCTCGACCAGCACATCACCGACCGGCCCGGCCTGGTGTCCCACGGGCGGCCCAACGGCGGGGTTGCGTCGCCGGTGGCGGTGTCGGTGGAGCCCGGGTCCCTGCTCGGCGACGCCCTCGGCACCGATCGGGTCACCGGGTCGTGCCACCACCACCAGGCCGTGGACCGCACCGGCACCGGCCTCCGGGTGGTGGCCCGGGCCGGCGACGGCGTGGTGGAGGGCCTGGAGCCGGTCGACGCGGTCGACGGGTGGGTGGTGGCGGTCCAATGGCACCCCGAGGACACCGCCGCCACCGACCCGTCCCAGCAGCGCCTGTTCGACGCCCTCGTGACGCAGGCGACGCTGCGCAGCCGCAAGGCGGAGCAGCCGATGGGGTGACACCAGGATGGCGAAGCCGCTCCGGGGGAGCGGAGCGGAGGAGGGGCACAGCAAACTCAGCCGCAAGGCGGAGCAGCCGATGGGGTGACACCAGGATGGCGAAGCCGCTCCGGGGGAGCGGAGCGGAGGAGGGGCACAGCAAACTCAGCCGCAAGGCGGAGCAGCTGGGGAGCTGACACCCGGGTGGCGAAGCCGCTCCGGGGGAGCGGAGCGGAGGAGGAGCACAGCCGGCACAGCAAACTCAGAAGTTGAGCCGCTCCAGGGACCGCGGATCGGCGATGGGCACCTCGAAGACCGGCCCGGCACCGTCGGGATCGGTGATGGTGGCGCCGCCGGATGCGAGGAACGTGGCGACCTGGAGGAGGGCCGGTTGGCGCCCGGTGAGCCGGGGATCGATGAGGAACCCGTGGGGGTTCGCGCCGGCGGTGGGCGTGCGGTCGTTGCGGTAGAAGGTGGTGACGTCCTGGAGCTGGCCGGCTCGCATGATCGTCGAGCTGGTCGGGTTGGGGACGGTCTGATCGCCGAAGGCGAACTGGTAGATCACCTTCTTGGCCGCCTGTCCTGGTGGTGGCCGCAGGCGCAACAGTGGTGCGAAGGCCTCGGGGCTACCGCTCCGGTCGATCCAGTTCGTGCGCGCCCCCGTCTCCTGGATGGCGATGGCGCCGGGGGCCGGGTTTGTGACCGGGGGACCGGGAAAGAGCGGTGTGGACTCGGTGAAGCCGGGCCGACCGTCGGTGCAACCGCTGTTGCCGCCGTTGATCAACGACGGGCGCCGACGTTGGAGCTCGGTGGTGACCTCGCACCGGAAGCCGGGCGACAGGCGGGCGATCTCGAGGATCGGCCCTCCGGGCACGTTGAGGGCCCCGACCGCGATCGACGGGTCTGTGGCCATCACCATCGTCCCGTAGATGCCGCCCAGGCTCTGGGCGTAGTAGCTGATGCCGTTGGGCCGCAGGTCCACGCTGCCGTTCCCGTCGACGTCGGCGCCGCGGGCGATGGCCCGGGCCAGGGCCATGTTGTCGAGGGCGGTCTGGCGCAGTCCGTCGCGCAGGGCGACGCTGGCGAAGCGGGCGGGCTGGCCCTTGGTGCCGAGGCCGTCGCGATCGCCGTAGACGCCGTCGCCGTCCACGTCGATGGACCGGCCGAAGCCCGAGAACCGCTCGGTGGTGGGAGGCAGCGCCAGGTCCACGCCGGTCTGGGTGGCGGGGCCGTTGGCGTGGCCCACGGGGTCGATGGCGATGGTGGCGATGCCCTGCTTGAGGTTCTCATCGGCGGCGAGGAAGACGTCGTACTTCGAGCGCGTCACGCCGGGGCCGAAGATGGCGACGGGCCAGCCGCCGGCCGGCATGGGGCGGGTGGGGGTGGCGGCCGGGACGATCATGGCGAAGCCCACCCGCTCGCTGGTCCGGGGGCCCACCACCGGCTCACCCGACGGGCGCCGGGCGATGACCCGGTTGGGGTCGATCCACTGGGGCGACAGGAACGAGCCGAAGGCCACCGTGCCGGCGAGGGGACCGACCGACTTCGAGCTGTCGAATACCGTCTCCTCCACGAGGGGGTCGGCCGGGCCCACCCGGTCGTCGTTGAACCGGCGGGGGCGGATCACGTTCAGGGCGGGGTAGACCCGGCGCTTGCCGTCGATGACGAAGTCGAGGCCGCGGTCGGGCTCGGCGATGCCGGCGGCGTCGTAGGCCGAGCCGTTGTCGAGCTGCTTGCGGAGCTCGATCAGCTCGCGCGTGGTGGTCATGGTGGTGAACGTGGATGTGCCGCCCTGGCCGTTGATGCCCTTGGTGACCACGATCTCGTACCGGGTGGCCTCCTTGAGCTGGCGTTGCGGCTGGCCGTAGAGCACGTTGCCGTCGAGCACGAGCCGCCGCAGGGGGATCCGGCCGTCCTTCGAGCTGTCACCGACCTGGTGGACGTAGAGCGTGTGGCGGTCAACCTTGGTGACGTCCACCGGCCGGTTGAAGCCCACGGTGATGCGGGGGTCGATGTCGAAGCCGTCGAGCTGGTTGAGGAGGCTGATCTCGTCGCACTCCGAGCGTCGGCCGAGGCAGTCCGGGTACTTGAGGTTTACGCGGCGGCCGGTGAGCTGGCTGCCGTCGGCCACGGTCAGGCTGTCGGAGGGGGAGATGAGCGGCGGTGGGGCCGGCGTGCAGGCGGCCAGCCCGGACGCCAGGACGAGGATCACGACGGCGGCGAACGAGCTTCTGGCGTGGCGCATGTCACAACCTTACCGAGGGCGGGGGGCGATCGGTCCCGATGGTCGCTCTAACCTCGCTCCACGCCGCTCGAGGAGCTGACATGACCGATCCCGCCACCATCCCCGAGAAGGGCCGTCCGTCGGCCGATCTGCTGGCCGAGGTGGCCGGCCTGCACGAGGGCGACCTCGACTGGCGGGGTGGCCGGGCGTTCAGCCTCGTCTACAACCCCGACGACGACGACCTCGAGCACCTGCTCGAGGAGGTCGGCAAGCGGTTCCTCCACGAGAACGCCCTCAACCCGTTCAAGTACCCGAGCCTCCTGCGCATGGAGCAGGAGGTCATCGCCATGGCCTGCGGGCTCCTCGGCGCTCCGCCGCGGGCCGGGGCGCTCACCTCCGGGGGCACCGAGAGCATCTTCCTGGCCGTGCAGGTCGCCCGGGACGAGGCGAGGGCCCGGGGCGTGGCCGAGCCCACCCTGGTCACGCCGAGTACCGCTCACCCGGCGTTCGCCAAGGCGGCCAAGTACCTCGACGTGGCCCAAGTGCCCGTGCCGGTCGGCGACGACGGCCGGGCCGACGTGGCCGCCACCGCCGCGGCCGTCGACGAGCGCACCGGCCTGGTGGTGGGCTCGGCCCCCTGCTACCCGTACGGGCTCATCGACCCGATCGCCGACCTGGCCGCGCTGGCCGCCGAGCGGGGCGTGCTCTTCCACACTGACGCCTGCCTCGGCGGGTGGCTGCTGCCGTGGTGGGAGCGGCTCGGGGAACCGGTGCCGCCGTGGGACTTCCGGGTCCCGGGCGTCACCTCCATCTCGGCCGACGTGCACAAGTATGGCTACGCGTTCAAGGGCGCGTCGATCGTCGCCTACCGGTCCCGGGAGCTGCTCGAGCGCCAGTTCTTCTGGTACGACTCGTGGCCCGGAGGCCTCTACGCCTCGGGCACGACGGCCGGCACCCGGCCGGCGGCGCCCATCGTCGGCGCGTGGACGGCCATCAACCGCATCGGGGTCGACGGCTACCTGCGCATGGCGACGACGGTGCGCGACACCACCCGGCGCTTCGCCGAGGGCATCGCCGCCATCGACGGGGTGGCCGTGACCCACCCGCCCGACATGTCGGTGCTCGAGCTCGGCGCCGATCCGGCGGCCGACCCACCCGTCGACATGGGGGCGGTGGGTGACGGCATGGACGACCGCGGCTGGCACCTCGACCGCCAGCAGGGCGGGCTGCACCTCATGGTGTCCCCCTACCACGCCCGCGTCGTGGACGACTTCCTCGCCGATCTGGCCTCCGCCGTCGCCGAGCGGGTCGAGAGCCGGGGCACGGCCGCCACCTACGGGGGCGTGGCCTGACGGCGGTGATCGGCGCCGTGCTCACCGGCGGAGCGAGCCGCCGGATGGGCGAGGGCATCGACAAGGCACTCGTGGCGGTGGACGGCGTGGCCATGGGTCGTCGGGTGGCCGACGCCCTCCGGGCGGGGGGCGCAGGGGTGGTGTTCGCGGTCGGCGGGGATGCCGGTGCCTTGTCGGCCATCGGGCTCGACCCAATGGCCGACCTCCACCCCGGCGAGGGGCCGCTCGGCGGCATCTGCACCGCTCTGGCCGAAGCCGCCCGGCGGCGGGCGGTCGTGCTGGTGGTGGCGCCTTGCGACCAGCCCTGGCTCGACGGCCCGACCGTCGCCCGTCTCGTCGACGCGGTCACCGGCGCACCTTCGGACGGGCCGGCGCCCGCCCTGGCGGTGGTGGCCACGGCTTCGGGGCCGGCCCCCCTCCCGCTGGCGGTCCGGGTGGATGGGGGCGTGGCCGCCGCCGATGCTGCGTTCGTCGCCGGCGAGCGCTCGGCGCGGGCCTTGCTGGACCGGTGCGCGGTCGCGGTCGTGGAGGGCGTCGACCACCGGCTCCTCGCCGACGTGGACGAGGCCGGTGATCTCCACCGGCGGTAGGATCCGCCGCCCATGGAACTTCCCGAGATCGACGTCGACGAGCTCGACCGGCGGCGTTCGGCCGGCACCGTCGTGATCGACGTCCGCCAGCCCGACGAGTACGCCGAGGGCCACGTTCCCGGCGCCCGCCTGATCCCCCTGGCGGAGGTGCCCGACCGGCTGGACGAGGTGCCCTCGGACGAGGCCGTCCTCGTGATCTGCAAGAGCGGCGGGCGCAGCCTGCGGGCCGCCGAGTTCCTGGCCGGCCATGGCCGCGACGTCACCAACGTGGCCGGGGGCACGATGGCGTGGATCGAGTCGGGGCGCGAGGTCGTCCCCGGCGACGCTCCCGGATGAGCGAAGCCTGGTGGGTCGCCGACGACGACGCCTTCGGGGAGGTCGTCGCCGGTCTGGGCGGGTGCGACCGCTACGCCGTCGACACCGAGTTCCACCGGGAGCGCACGTACTACCCGCAGCTCGCGCTGGTGCAGCTGGCCTGGGACGACCAACTCGTCCTGGTCGACCCGCTGGCGGTCAACATCGAGCCGTTCGCCAAGGTCCTGGAGGGGCCGGGAACGGCGGTCATGCACGCCGCCGGCCAGGACATGGAGGTGCTGGAGCTGGCGTGCGGCTCCGTGCCCACCCGCCTGTTCGACACCCAGGTGGCGGCCGGTTTCGTCGGCCAGGGCACGCCGTCCTTGTCGGCCCTGACCGAACGGGAGCTCGGCCTCCGCCTCCCCAAGGGCGACCGCCTCACCGACTGGCTGCGCCGTCCGCTCAGTGCCGACCAGCGCACCTACGCGGCGGCCGACGTCGCCCACCTGTTCGAACTGCACGACCGCCTGGTCGCCGCGCTCGAGCGTGACGGCCGCCTGGGCTGGGCCCTCGACGAGTGCGAGCAGCTGCGCACCCGGGGCTGGGCCACCCGGGATCCCGACGAGGCCTGGCGCAAGATCAAGGAGGCCCGCCACCTCCGAGGCCCGGCCGTCGGCGTGGTCCGGGCCGTCGCCGCCTGGCGGGAGCGGCGGGCGGCGGCGATCGACCAGCCGGTGCGGTTCGTGCTCTCGGACCTCGGCGTGGTCGGCATCGCCCAGCGCATGCCCCGGTCGCGGGAGCAGCTCCGTGGGATCCGGGGCGTCGACGACCGCCACCTCCGTGGCGCCGCCGTCGACGACCTGCTGGCGGCGGTGGCCGACGGCCGGACCAACCCGGTGGAGCGGCCCCGCACCGAGGACACCTCCGAGCTCGACCGGTCCCTCCGCCCCGCCGTCGCCCTCGTGTCGGCCTGGCTCAGCCAGCTGTCCCGGGACCTCCGGATCGAGACGTCCCTGCTCGGGACGCGTGGCGACATCGAGGCCCTGCTGGTCGGCGCCCCCGACGCCCGTCTCACCGAGGGCTGGCGGGCCGACCTCGTCGGCAAGCCCGTCCGTCGGCTGGTGGCGGGCGAGGCCGCCCTCGCCTTCGACGGCAAGGGCGGCCTCCTCCTCGAAGAGCGCTCGGGCCGGCCGATCGCGTAGGGCGCGGTCGGCCGCCCTACTCGCCGAAGGCGAACACGTCGGCCCTGGCGGGCCGGACGGCGTCGCGCAGCCGGCCACCGAGCCAGGTGGCGAGGCCGACGCCGACGGGCAGGAGCACCGTGACGAACAGCAGACCCCAGCCGTCGGGCCGGAACGCCGGCTGGCGGTCGGGGTCGGCCTCCGATGCCGCCACGATGGCGGCCGCCGAGAGGAGCCCGGCCGGCACGGACAGGATCACGGCCACGAGGACGAGGAGCACCGCCCGCAGCGCGCCGAGACGGCGGAGCGTCTTCGGCCGGGCACCGACGGCCAACAGGACCTGGCGCTCGTCCTCGCTGTCCTTGGCGGCGAGCGCGAGGCCGACCGCGACGACGGCCAGGACCAGCGCCAGGGACACCGCGAGCAGTCCGGCCTTGATGAGGGCGGGCGACGGGCCAGCCTCATCGTTGGGCACGATGAGCTGGCCGGACCCGGGTCCGGCTTGGCTCTGGTCCCATCGGAGATCCTCGCTGAGGAGGCTGAGGTCATCGTGCTGGCGCGAGGTGAGGGCCGACGGCAGCGCGACCAACGTCTGCGGCGACGGCCGACTCACCAGACCGAGACGCCGCACCGTCGTCGGGCTCAGGAGCACGGATGGCAGGGCGCTCGAGGCCTCCGGGCTCGCGAACGAGCCGCCCACCCGAAGCTCCACCTCCCTGGCGGGCGTCCCCGGTAGGTCGATCGGGACGTGGCGCTCCTGGGAGTCGATCACGACGACGGCGCGTCCCTCCCGCAGCGAGCGGCGGAGGTCCGCCGACACCCTGAAGAGGTCGAGGAGCTCCGGGGTCGCCTCTGCCACGGAGCCGAAGAGGGGTGCACGAGCGCCCTCCCTGGTCAGCTCGACGCCCTGCAACACCTCAGCCGATGCACCCCCAACCGCGTCGGCGCGCACGAGCTCATCCAGCCGCACCCACTGGCCTCCCGGCGCCAGGCGGTCGATCCGAGCTCGGACGGAAGCGGCGATCGTTGGGACGCGAGATGTCCCTTCCCCAGCATCGACGGGCGCGTTGGGCGACATGTCGATGATGAGCTGGTCATCGCGCACGTACGGGAGTCCGCGGTGGATGGGCTTGCTGGAGGCCATCGTGCCAAGGGCGACGACCGCGATCGTGACGGCACAGACCGCTCCGACGACGGCGCTAGACCGGACCCGGCTGCGGGACAGGCTCCGGCCTGCCAGCCGCCACGAGCCGGGCAGGCGCGCGCTCGCCCGCTCCAGGCCGGCGATGGCAAACGGCGCGACGGCGATCGTGCCGAGGAGGACACCCACGGCACCGGTCACTGCAGCGAGGGACCAGAGCGAGGACCCGCCGTTCCGAGCCCCCGCCACGGCCATGGCCAGGAGCGCACACCCCATCCCCACCGCCGCGACGCCGATGACGGGCAGCCGCGCCGGCACCCGCGGCAGCGGACGACGGCCGGCCAGCGCCCGGAGGGTGGGGATCCGGGCCGTAGACCTCGCCGGCAGCCACGCCGCCACCGAGGCGACCAGCACGCAGATGACCAGGATCGGCACGACGTCGATCGGCCGGGTGCGAACCGCCTCCACGGCGTGGTCGGCGACACCATCCAGGTACCGGCGGGGGATCTGGCGCACGCCCACGGCCCCGACCAGCGCGCCGAGCGCGGCGCCGATCAGACCGGCCAGAGCGCCCTGGGCGGCGAGAAACCACCGAATGGCGCTGGGCGACGCGCCGGAGGCCGACAGGAGGCCGACCGACCGGAGCTGGCGGCGGGCGCCAACCGCGAAGGCGGCCGTGATGATCGTGGAAAGCACGACAAGGCCCACGCCGCCGCCGACATAGGTCCAGAACACGGCCGACGACCCCGACGCCGGCTCGACGTGCACCAGGCCGAGGCTCCATGGCCCGATCCTCTGCGGTCCGACCCGCTGACCGGCGGCAGAGTCGTCGGCCGCCCCGTCCCGCCCGGGCAGGTCGACCCATACGACGTCCGGGTTGATGTTCTCCGGGTTGATGTTCTCGAACGATGGGAGCGCCGGGAGCGGTCCCGGGACGAAGGCCAGGTTGTCGTGCCCGGCCCGTTGGCGCACGACCCCGACGACCGTGAGCTGCCGGCCGGTCCGGTCGGTCCCGAACGAATCTCCCCGGGACACGTGGAGCTTGCGGGACAGCTCATCGGTGATGACGGCTTCGGACGGCGTCCGGGCCAGGCGGCCCCGCAGATCGGTGAAGCGGCCCTCGACCATGGGGTCATCCAGGCGAACGTCGCTCACCTGGAGGTAGACCCGGGCCCGGCCCCGCCGGCTCCGGTCATAGACGCGGCGCTCGATCAGAACCCGGCTGCCCCGGGGCAATCCGCTACGCAGCTCGGCTACCTGGTCAGGCGTCGGGGGCCGGTTCGCCCCGTCCAGGTTGGCGGTGCCGTCGGCCCGCCCGTAGAGGGCGGCGGCCTCATCGGCGGCAGACCACTCCGTGGCTCGCACCAGGGTCACCACCGCGGTCATGACGGACGCGGGGATGAGGACCATGAGCACGACCAGCGCGGTTCGCCACGGTCGCCGCCACAGCTCCCGGCGGGCCAGACGAAGGGCGAGGCGAAGCGTCATGGCCGGACCGCCGCCAGCTCGGCGTCCACCGAGAGGCGGCGGGTCTCCTCCGACAGCAGGCCGTCGCGGACGCGGACGATGCGGTCGGCCCAGGCCGCGAAGCGGGCCTCGTGCGTCACCAGCACCAGCGAGCAGCCCCGCTCGCTCACGAGCGACGCCAAGAGCTCTATGACCCGGTCGGCGGTCACCGAATCGAGCGAGCCGGTGGGTTCGTCGGCCAGCACCAGGTTCCGGTCGCCGACGATGGCGCGGGCGATGGCGACCCGCTGCTGCTGACCGCCGGACAGGTCGTCGGGGTAACGGTCGAGGGGGCCTTCGATGCTCACGAGCCGCAGCGTGTCCACCGCCTCCCGACGGGCCGCACCGGGTGATCTGCCGTCGAGCTCCAGGGGCAGCATCACGTTCTCGACGGCGGTGAGGGTCGGCACCAGGTTGAGCCGCTGGAACACGAAGCCGACCGACCGCCGGCGGAGCGCGGCCAGGCCCCCGGCGTCGAGCGCATCGAGGTCCTGCCCTTCGACCAGCACCTGACCGGCGCTCGGTCGCTCCAGGCCCCCGGCCAGGTGGAGGAGGGTCGACTTGCCCGAGCCCGATGGGCCCATGAGCGCGACGAACTCGCCCCGGTCGACGGTGAGGCTGACGTTGGTGAGCGCCCGGACCTCGGTGACGCCGGCGCCGTAGCGCTTCACCACGTCGACGAGCTCGAGAGATGGGGCCGACACCTCGGCGATGGTCATCGCGATCTCCTCCTGGACGGCGACGCCGCCCGTAGCAGTTCCTCACAGCGGTCCAACCAGGCGAGGTCGGCCTCGATCCTGGTCAGCACCGCATCGCGCGCCAGGCTCCGGGCGAGGTCGTCCCCATCGGGGTCGGCCCGCTGCCGACGCCGCCCCGCCTGCAACGCCCCGAGCAGCGCACCGCGCTGGTCATCGATGAGGGCGACGGCGTTCCCCGTGCCCCGGCCGATGGCCAGCAGCACCTTCATGATCAGCTCGTCGCGGGGCGGATCGGTGTCGACCGGGCTCGCTCCGAGCCAGCGCTTCAACTCCCGCCGGCCCTCCTCGGTGATGCGGTAGGTGCGGGAGGCAGCTTCACCGCCGGTCGTCGACGCGTCCACGAGGCCGTCGCGGAGCAGGCGGTCCAGGGTGGTGTACACCTGCCCGACGTTGAGCGGCCAGATCCCACCGGTGCGGTTCTCGAACGCCACCTTGAGCTGGTACCCGTGGGTCTCGCCCTCGTCGAGGAGCTGCAGCAGCGCCGACCGGACCGTCATGCGGCTCAGTATGCATACTCAGTAACTACGAGTCAAGCTCCGCCGAACCCAGGATGACGGCTTGCTCCGGGGCCAGGGTGCCGGCGTAGGGCTCGCCTTCGCCGGCTCCGTCGCTCGCCACCTGCACCAGCCACGCGCCGTCGACGCCGAACGCCACCGGTTCCCGGGTGAAGTTCACGGCCACCATCTGTTCGTCGTCGCCGAGCCGGCGTCGGTAGGCGAGCACACCGTCGGGGGCGTCCACCGGCGAGAGGTCGCCGGCCTGCAGCGCGGGGGAGCGGCGGCGGTGGGCCAGGAGGCGCCGGTAGAGGTGCAGGATCGAGCCCTCGTCGTCCCGCAGGACCTCGGCGTTGCGCCGCTCGGGGTCGGGCGGCCACGGCAACCACGGTTCGGCCTCACCCCAGCCGTGGCCGGCGCCCGCCTCCCAAGGGATCGGGGCCCGGCACCCGTCACGGCCACCGGGGTCGACCACGCGGTCGGCCGGGATCTCGGCGTCCTCGAGACCCAGCTCCTCTCCGGCGTACACGAAGGGCGTCCCCCGCAGACTGAGGAGCAGGACCGCCGCCGCCCGGGCCCGAGCATCGGACCGGTAGCGGGTGCGGTGCCGGCGGTTGTCGTGGTTCGAGAGGACCCACGTGGGCCACCCTCCTCGGGGGTCCACATGGTCAGCGACCTCGGCCAGCCGCTCCCTCCACCGTTCCGCCCTCCACGGGGTGAACAGCGGCGGGAAGTTGAAGGCGAGGTGCAGCTCGTCGCCGTCGCCGTAGTAGGTGGCCACCTTGGCCGTGTCGAGGAGGAACACCTCGCCCACCATCATGCGGTCGCCGTCGTACTCCTCGAGCACTCCCCGGATGCCGCGCAGCAGGGCGTGGGTGGACGGGTGGTCGTTCAGGGACGAGTGGGGGATGGCAGCCACCTCGGGGGGGTCGTCGGGAAGGTCGGGGTCCTTGCCGATGGCGTGGATGACGTCCATGCGGAACCCGTCCACGCCGCGGTCGAGCCAGAACCGCAGCGTGTCGTGCATGGCCGCTACCACCTCGGGGTTGCGCCACTCGAGGTCGGGCTGCTCGGCCAGGAAGAGGTGGAGGTAGAACTGGCCGCTGGCCTCGTCGAGGGTCCAGGCCGGTTCCTCGGTGAAGGCCGCCACCCAGTTGTTCGGCGGCGCGCCTCCGGGGCCGGGGTCCCGCCACGTGTACCACCCCCGCTTGGCGCGGTCCCGACCCGCCCGTGACTCGACGAACCACGGGTGCTGGTCCGACGTGTGGTTCGGCACCCAGTCGATGAGCACCCGGATGCCGCGGCCGTGGGCGTCGGCCAGCAGCCGGTCGAAGTCTTCGAG
>JAABUR0100007022.1_pt1 | contig 13493 bp, 16 predicted proteins | sample 5560091 | NCBI WGS metagenome assembly JAABUR01 (sample SAMN10711879, study PRJNA513375) | rock metagenome | isolation source: Antarctica rocks | place: Antarctica: Victoria Land, University Valley sud
GGGTGGGCCGGGAGATCGGCGAGTGGGGCGTACGCGAGTACCTGGAAGTGCAGCACGTGCAATGGCGTCCATGAGCGACGAGCCGGCAGCACCACCGCTGGCGGGGATCACCGTCCTCGAGCTGGGCACTATGTACGCCGCTCCGACCGGCGGCCGGATGTTGCGTGATTTCGGCGCTCGGGTCGTCAAGGTCGAGGACCCCGGGGCGGGCGACTTCGCCCGGCAGTGGACCCCGCAACACAACGGGCTCTCGCTTGGCTTCGCGCGGCTCAACTCCGGCAAAGAGTCCGTCGGTATTGATGTCCGAACCACCGCCGGGCGTGACCTGGTCCGGCGATTGGCAGCCCGCGTTGATGTCGTAATCGAGTCTTTCCGGCCGGGCCGGCTGGAGGCTTGGGGACTCGGCTACGAGGTGCTCTGCGCCGAAAACCCCGGTCTGGTCCTGACCAGGGTGTCGGGGTTCGGGCAGACGGGGCCCTATCGGGAGCGCCCCGGCTTCGGCACGATCGCTGAGACGGTCAGCGGCTACGCCTTCGTCAACGGCTGGCCGGACACTCCTCCGACCTCGCCGCCCTTCGGCTTCGCGGACTCCATCGCCGGGCTCGCCGCTGCTTTCGGGACCACGACTGCTCTGTTCAACCGAACGCGCACAGGCCGGGGTGAGGTCGTCGACGTCGCCCTGTACGAGCCGCTGATGTTCATTCTCGGTGACATCATCCTCGGCTACACCACATCCGGGCACATCCAGCAGCGGGTAGGCAACGGGTCGGGGTCTGCCTCGCCGCGGGGGATCTACCAGGCAGTTGACGACAAGTGGCTCTCAATCGCGGCGTCGAACCAGACGATCGCCATGCGGCTATTCGACGCGATGGGCCGACCCGAATTCAAGGCCGACCCACGATTCGCCACGAATATCGCGCGTATGGAGCACAACGACGAGTTGCAGGCCAACGTACGGGAGTGGGTGGCACAGCGGCCGCGAGAAGACATCCTCGCCGACCTCGAACGGCACGACGTGGTGGCCGCAGCGGTCAACGACGCACGGGACATCGTGGAGGATCCGCACTTCAAGGAGCGGACACTGGTCGGCCTTGCGGGCACGGTGCTCGGTGCTGCCTTGCTGCCCGGTCCGGTGCTGCACTTCGCCCGGTACGCCGGGCCGGTCTACGACGGCGTACCGGCGGTTGGCGAGCACACACAATCGACCCTGACCGAGTTCGGGATCTCGGCCGCCGAGCTGTCCGAGTTGGGCGCGGCCGGTGTCGTCGGCCCGGTTCCCATCGGGGTGGCATGAGTGGGCGCGGTGCCACCGCAGTTCGACCTGGCCGGTCGCGTCGCACTCGTCACCGGAGGTAGCCGCGGCCTCGGTCGCGAAATGGTCCTCGGCCTGGCAGCTGCCGGAGCGGACGTCGTCATCGCCAGCCGAGACGCAGAAAGCTGCGAGCGGGCCGCTGAGCAGGTGCGTGAGCAGACCGGTCGGCGCGCGCTGCCCGTCGCCGCTCATGTGGGGCAATGGGATGCGCTTGAGCAACTGGTCACGACGGCTTACGACGAATTTGGCCGAGTCGACGTCCTCGTCAACAACGCCGGGATGTCGCCGCGCTACGACACGGTGGCCGACGTCAGCGAAACCCTGTTTGACAAGGTCCTGAACGTCAACCTCAAAGGGCCCTTCCGGCTGTCCGCTCTCGTCGGCCCCCGCATGGCCGCGGGCGACGGCGGCTCCATCATCAACATCACGAGCACCGGCGCCGTCCGCCCGCGCGCTGACATCGTCCCTTACGCCGCCGCCAAGGCCGGCCTCAACGCAGTCACGGCCGGCTTGGCGCATGCCTTTGGGCCAACTGTCCGCGTCAACGCCATCATGTGCGGAACGTTCCTCACCGACGTGAGCGCGGCCTGGGACATGAAGACCTTCGCGCGGCGAGCGGCCACCTTCGCTCTGGGTCGCGGGGGTCAGCCTAGCGAGATCGTCGGCACCGCGCTCTACCTCGCGTGTGGTATGTCCTCGTTCACCACCGGATCGGTCATCACGGTCGACGGCGGCCAGCCCTAGGAGGCACACAAGTGATCATTGATGTCCACTGCCATGCGTGGCCGGATGCGATTGCCGAGAGGGCCCTCGGACCGAGGGTCCCGCAGTTGCCGCGTCACGGCGACGGCAAGATCTCGACCCTGCACGGTGTCCTCGAGCGCAGCGGGGTCGACCGGGGGATTTTGCTCGGGATAGCCGACACCGCCAAGTACGTCGACGGCGTCAACCGCTTCGTCGCACGCAGCCGGGGTGACGATTTGATCGGTTTCGGCAGCATCCATCCTGACCTGCCGGTCGAGGAAAATCTGGCGAGCCTGCGACGCAACCAGATCCCCGGCGTCAAGTTGCACTCGCTGTTCCAGGGTTTTGCCTACGACGACAGGCGGGTCTGGGACATCCTCGAGGGCTTCGGGGCCGACATCGCCGTCATCGCGCATGTGGGCGCTGGGGGTGACCAGGCGAGCAACGAGCGGGCCACTCCAGGCATGATTCGCGACATCGTGCGCCAGTTCCCGGACCTGAAGATGGTCGCCTGCCACTTCGGCGGCTACCACCGGCTGGACGAAGCCGAGGCCAACCTGCTGGGCGAGAACGTATATCTGGAGACCTCCTGGCCGCCCACCATGGCGTCGGTGGCGCCGGGAAAGGTCCGCGAGATCATCGGCAAGCACGGTGCCGAACGGATTGTCTTCGGCTCCGACTGGCCCATGGCGGACCCGGCCGCGGAGATCGCGGCCATCTGGGCGCTCGGTTACTCCGATGAGATCACCGAGGGCATCCTCGGCGGCAACATCGCCCGGCTGCTCGGCGTGACGTCCGCTCCAACCGGTCTCGCGCAGCCACCACCGACCCCAACGGAGCCTACTGAGAAGCCTAGCCGTGGCTGACGACTCCACCAGCGTGCTCGTCGAGCAGCGGGTCGACGCCACATGGATCACCCTGAACAGGCCGCAGCGGCGCAACGCGTACGACCCGGAGATGGCCGAGGCGATCACCCTGGGGATAGAGCGAGCGACCCGGTCCCGTGCTGTGGTCATCACGGGGATCAGCGGCAGCTTCTGCGCCGGGGGAGCGCTGGCCGGCCTCAGTACGCCCGACATCACAGCTATGCGCGGTCTGTACCGCAGCTCGCTACGCCTGTTCGACGCCATCCGCAACTGCCCCCGGCCGGTCATAGCCGCTGTCAACGGGCCCGCGGCGGGGGGGGGCAACGAGCTCGTCGTGGCATGTGACCTGGCGGTGGCGGCCGAGTCGGCGACCTTCGGCCAGACCGGGACGCGCGTCGGCAGCGCCCCCGTCACGGGCGCGACCAACGTGATGGGGGTCCAGATCGGCGAGAAGCGGGCCAAGGAAATGTCCTTGCTCTGCCGCCGATACACAGCACGGCAGGCCCTCGAGATGGGCCTCGTCAACGAGGTGGTGCCCGACGAACAGTTGGTCGCCTCGGTCGATGCGCTCGTCGCCGAGCTGGCGCTGCTGAGCCCGCGCTACCTGGAGATCGCCAAGACCAGTTCGAACATCTGGTGGAACGCAGCACGCGACTCGTTCACCACAGGTCTGGGGATGCTGATCCAGTCGATCGGCAGCCCCGACATGGCCGAGGGGGCCCAGGCGTTCCTCGACAAGCGCACACCACAGTTCCCACCGCCCGACGCCTGAGCGGCCGGCTAGTTCCCGGCAAGCCCGCCGGGTCACAGTCGGGCGGGCACGTCAAACCCGGTTCAGTTGCGGTAGGTATTCCAGGTCCTGGCCGTCTCGGGGTAGTCGCCGGCTTCCGCCTCGGTCCCCGGCCAACGGATCCGCTTATTGGTGCCGAAGCTGGTCGCGAGTTGGTCAACTGGTACCGCGTACATGAAGGTGAGGGATCGCTTGGCGAACAGCCAGCGGTCAGCGACCCGGCGGTAGAAGTCCTCGTATCGGTACGAGGCCAGGATGAGCGTGCGCCTGGTCGCGAGCTCGGCGTGGCCGTGGGACCAACCGGATGCACTGGCGTCGTCGTGCAGCTGCACGACAGGCGGGTGCGTGGTGTGCAACATGGTCCGGTACGTGTCGAAGCTCGCAGCGTACGCCGCGCGGATGGCGTCATAGCCGATGGCGGCGTCACCCCGACGCTCGAAGACGCCACCCTCGGTGAACATCTCTACCAGGGCCTGCACGTCGTGGTCGTCGACGGCACGCCCGTACAGCATGGTGAGATCGAGGATGGCCTGCCGGTGCTGCAGGGCGCGGACGGCCGAGGTCAGCGTCGTCGCATCGCCGTCGGTCGCCAGCGTTACCGCCGTCAACTGGGCGGTTACCGATGCGATGTCGAGCGTCACGCGACGGGCGCCGGCGTAGGCAGAGTCTGCAGAACAGCAAGCAGGCCCTCCGGGATGGTCGCCTTGCCGCCTTCGGGTGTGCGGCACACGAACGTCATGGAGCCGTGGGTGACGACCTCGCCGTCGCGCTTGAAGTCGTATCCGAGGGTGTAGGAGGTGGTGCCGGCTCGGTCAAGAACCAGGTGGACCGTCAACAGATCAAACACCCGCACCATCCGCCGGTACGTGCACTCGGAGTGCACTCCGACCGTCAGGATGCCGAACTGCTCCTGCAGCTCCCCGCTGCGGATTCCGTGCGAGAACAGCCACGTGCTGTACGCGCGCTCCATCCAGGGGTAGTAGATGGCGAAGTACGCAATACCGACGACGTCGCAGTCACCGTAGGAGAGCTGGAAGCTCACGTGGTCGCCGTCGGCTGTCATACACCAGCTCCACCGTCGTTGAGCAGCATTGTCGCGGTGCCGCTGAGCACGGGAGCACCACCGACGACGCTGAGCAGGACAGCGCAGTCAGCCACTTGGCAGCCCTCCTCGTGCCGGACGGCGGTAACGACACCGCTCACGCGCAGGTGCTGGTCGGCCAGCACGTTGCCAAGGAACCGCACGCGCAATGAGCGGATTCGGTCTGTCCCACCTGCCCAGGCGGCGAGCATGTTCATCACGTACGCCATGTTGCTTGGGCCCTGGTTAACTGGTACGTTGCCCATCCCCAAGGCCTGCACCGAGGGGATGTCGAAGTGAATGGGGTTGCTGTCGTGCAGCAGTGCCGCCATCGTCTTCATCTTCTCGGCGCTAACCGCGGGCACGTCCCAGGGCGGTAGCTCGGCGCCGACCTCTGGCAGGCTGCTCATGCGGGCCTGCGGGGGAAGACGATGGAGTTCCAGCAGGTGGCGACGTGCGCCTCGTCCCGCTCGTCGTGCAGCTCCATCGCATAGCCAATGACGTCAAACGTCCCGGTGCGACGCCCAACCTTGCGGTCCGCGGACACGATGCCGCCGTCGACTCGGTAGGTGGCGCCCACGAGTAGCGGCCGGTGAATCGTCGTCTCGTGCTCGCCGAACATGGGACCGTCGGCGGCCGTTGCTCCAAACCAGGTGAACAGCTCGTCCCAGGTGATGCCCATGGCGCCGGTCGCAGCCAGCCAGGCGAACAGCGGGTGAGCTACCTGCTCCTGCTCGGGTGGCGCAGTCAGGGACGGCGGATCGGCGAGCACAATGTCGGCGATCAGCCACGCGCGCCAGGCGTCGACCGTGTAGCACCCGCCGGGGAACTGGCGGCCGATTCGTGCTTCGAGCTCGTGCTCCTGGAAAACCACCCGACGCTCAGACTTGGCGGTCCGCGTCGGCCCAGTAGGGCGTTCGCAAGTCGCGCTTAAGGATCTTTCCGGTTGGCGCCTTCGGCAACTGGGCGACGAAGTCAACCGAGCGCGGCTTCTGGTAGCTGGCCAGGTGGGTGCGTGCGACGTCGATGATCTCCGCTTCCGTGGCCTCCTGGCCGGGCTTGAGAACAACGACGGCCTTGACCGCCTCGCCCCACTCCGGGTCCGGGATGCCGATGACGGCGCACTCGAGGACTGCAGGATGCTGGTTGATGGCCTCTTCGACCTGAACGCTGTAGATGTTCTCCCCGCCAGAGATGATCATGTCCTTGGCGCGGTCGACGATGAAGACGTACCGGTCGGCATCCCAGGTCGCGACGTCGCCCGTCCACATCCAGCCGTCGCGCAGGGTCTCGGCTGTCAGATCGGGTCGGTTGAGGTACCCGACCATGTTGGCTTCGGACCTGACGATAATCTGCCCGGGCGTCTTGTTGTCGCGGGGGACCTCCTTGCCCTGTTCGTCGACGACCCGCACCGAGGTGATGAAGCCTTCCCGCCCGCACGAGCGAAGCCGCTGCTCGTCAACCCCGCGCACAGCTTTCGCATGGTCCTCCTGTGACAGGAAGGTCATAGTCGTCCCCTCCGTCTGCCCGTAACCCTGGATTAGGGTGCAGGGAAAGGAGGACAGGGCTGCTCGGACGACGGATGAGGGCATGGGCCCGCCCCCGTACTGGATATTGCGAAGGCTGGACAGGTCGTAGGACGCGAAGTCGGGTACGGCCATCATCCAGTTGAGCATCGTCGTGATTCCCAGGAAGGCCGACACCTTCTCTGCCTGGATGATCTCCAGTGCCTGCTTGGCTTCGAAGTTCACCAGCACCAGAGGGCAACCGTGCTTCATGTAGTTCATGGCCAGCACGATGGGGATGTGGTACATCTGCCCGGTCAGCATGTAGACGTCCGAGGGCACGATCCGCTCTGCAACCGTCTGGTTCAGCATGCCGGCAGCGGCGCTCCGGTGCGTGTGCATCGCGCCCTTGCTCTGCCCCGTCGTCCCCCCGGTGTAGAGGATGAAGAAGGGCTCGTCCTCGCGAATGTGGCCGCTCCAGACCGGTTCCTCTGCAGATGAGGAATCGAGCAGCTGTTCGAAGCTGCCGTCACCCTTTGGGCCGAACTGCAGCCAATGCGGTACGTCGACCTCGTGTTGCAACTGGTTGATCTCCTCCGACCACTCGTCCGCGCTGATGACGGCCTTCGGAGCGGCATCCCGAACAATGGCAGCGAGCTCGGGGCCGGCGAGGCGCCAGTTCAGCGGCTGCAGCACCACCCCGGCTCGGCCGGCAGCGAAGTAGAGCGCCTGGTACTCGGCGCAGTTGCGCGACAGTACCGCAAAGCGGTCGCCTTCAAGCAGTCCCAGCGAACGCAGACCGTTCGCGGCACGCCGCACCATCTCATCGAAGTCTGCCCAGCTGACCCGGCGGTCGTTCGGAACGTCATAGACCGCTTGAGCCGAGGGAGTGAGTGCGGCCCACTTTGCAGGGATAAGGCCCTGGTTCACGACAATCTCTCTTCTGGCTCTGCCATCGGTGAGTTTGGGTCAGTCAGTCCGTCAGTGGGTCGGCACGAACGGTAGGTCAGTACGGCAGGTCAAGCGCGATGTGCCGCTTGGTGAACCGCCAACTCCCGCCCTCGTTGCGCAGCTCGTCGTCGTAGCGCGCAGTGGACAGCAGAGTGGCCTTCCCGTGCTCGATCGAGATCAGCGTGAGGTAGGACGTAACCTTCGCGGTCGCGTCGTTCTCGTCCTTGATCACCACGTTGCTGACCACGTGCCGGCGCTGGTCGGTCTGGCTGGCCAGCGAGTCGACCATCAGTTTGACGACTGCTTCCTTGCCCTCGAAGGGTCCGATGAGGTCGCCGCCCGCGATCCGCATGGTCAGGACGGCGTCGTCAGCGAAGGTGTCGGCCATGTCGACCATGTCGTTCTCGTCGTAGGCGAGCGAATATCGGGTGAGGACATTCTCGAGGGCGCCCCGAGCGGACATCGGCTTCTCCTTTTGAGGAACTGGACTGTGAGCGGTCCGGTCAGGCCGCTTGTGGGCGGCCGGGCTGCAGTGCCTGGTCTACTCGGCTACTGCCGAGCGCGCGTCAGGACGTGGGCTTGAAGCGGAGCCGCAAAGAGGTAGGGGCCCGGGTGAAGATGCCGTCAGCCTTGGCCGGCTCCGCCAGCTCGATGTCGCGCATGGCATCGAGCAGCTGGTTGGCCGCCGTATCGACCTCCCACTTGGCCAGCATCGCGCCAACGCAAAAATGACGACCGAAGGCGAAGCCGGTGTGGTTCGCGGCCGCTGCGAAGGCCTTGCCGAAGTGCAGGTCGTCTCGGGTGATGTCGAAGCTGTCAGGATGGTCGTACCTGTCCGGGTCACGGTTGGCCGCCGCGATCAGGCAGACGACAGTGGAGCCAGCGGGGATCGTCCCGCCCGACATCTGCACATCGAGAGCCGGCTGCCGCATGATCATCTGTACTGGCGGGGAATGCCGCAGCGTCTCGGCGAAGGCGTTAGGCACCAGGCTGCGGTCCTCGCGGACCATCGCCAACTGCTCTGGGTTGCTGATGAGGTTCCAGAACATGTTAGCGAGCGCCTTGTCGGTCGTCTCGCCCCCGGCAACGAGCAGCAGGCTGACGAAGGCCTTGATCTCGAGGTCGGTCATCTGCTCGCCATCGATTTCTGCTGTGCAGAGCGTCGAGAGGAGGTCGTCCTGCGGCTCCGCTCGGCGTGCCGCGATCTTGGGCAGCATGTACGCCTGAAGCTCTTCCTTCGTCTGCAGGCCGCGCTCGATCACCCCCGGGTCCTGAGTGAGGTTGCCGAGGAACGCCATGATCGCTGTGTACCAGCGGTGGAACAGCGAGTGGTCGGTCTTCGGGAGGCCCAGCATGTCGACGATGACATTAATGGGGTACTGCGTCGTGAACTGCCGTACCAGGTCGACCTCGCCGTTGTATCGGAAACCGTCGATCAGCTCGGCAGCATCCTTCTGCATGACCGGCACGAACTTCTCGGTGAGTTCGGACCCGCGGAAGGCCGGCGTGACGAGTCCACGGTGCACCGAGTGCTCGCGACCGTCCATTTGCAAGATTGTGCGGCCGTGCACGGGCTCCAACTGCCAGCTGTAGTTGTCGCTGGTGAATGCCGGGTCCTTGAAGGCCTTTTCGACGTCGGCGTACCGGCTGATTACATAGGACTTCATGCCCTCGTGGTAGTAGAGCGGGTGATCGTCCCGCAGGGTCTGCCACGTGCCCGTGGGGTCAGCGGCGCACTCGGCCGACAGGATGTCAGGGTTGCTCATGATGTCCTTCCGAGTAACCGGACCGTAACTAGGTTCACCATTAACCTGTTAGGGTCCGGTGTCAACGCCTCCGCTGAACGAGGTGACCGGCCTGCGTTACGTCGATCCGCTTGCACCCTCTGCCGAAGGGGTGCAACCGGCGACAGGTGCCGCGGGGACTCACTTGACGTAGGCGCCGGCGTCAACGGGGAGCGTGGCGCCCGTGATGTAGCGGGCGTCCTCGCTCGCCAGAAACAGCACAGCGTTGCTGATGTCCACCGGGTCCACCCACGGCACCGGGAGCGTGTTCAGCGACATGAAGCCCGGCATGGCCTTCTCCTTGGTCGGCTCCGGGTCCCCAGGAGCGAACATTCCGTAGGTGCCCGGGTTCTGGATCATGATGGTGTCGACGTTCGTCGGATGGATGGTGTTGACGCGGATGCTGTGGGGCCCCAACTCGTTTGCAAGCGTCCGCATCAGGCCGACCATGCCGTGCTTGGCCGCGACGTAGTGCGCGACCTGTTGAATCCCCTTGAGGCCGCCGATCGAGCTGGTGAAGATTATCGAGCCGCCGTTCCCGGCATTGATCATCGTCGGTATGGCGACCTTGGCGGTGTGGAAGACGCCCGTCAGGTTGACGTCGATCATGTCCTTCCACATCTCGCTGGTCAGTTCCCACGCAGTCCCGTAGGTCGCGATGCCTGCATTCGCGATCACGATGTCGACGCGGCCGAGCTCGGAGACGCCGGCATCCAGGGCTGCCTGGAGGCCGGCGAGGTCCCGCACGTCGGCCTTGCGGGCGACGATCCGCCGGTCGAGCGCCTCGACCTGGCGCACTGTCTCCGCCAACTCCTCCTCCGTCGCCAGCGGGTAGTACGGCGTGACTGTCTTGATGTCCTCACAGATGTCGATGGCGATGATGTCAGCGCCCTCTTGTGCAAGGCGCACCGCATGACTGCGACCTTGACCACGAGCTGCACCGGTGATGAATGCAACCTTGCCTTCCAAACGGCCTGCCATGGTTTCTCCTCTGGTCGGTCACGGACGGGTTCCGCCCGGGTTCGCGAGTCATGCCTGCGGATACCCACAGGATGTTGTGTTCGGTGACGGTGAGGGTTGCGATCAGTGGCGGCTGGCTGCCGACACGCCAGCCGGTACGGCCCCGGACGGCAGGCGCCGAGGACCGGGGGTGAAGGTAGCCGGGATCTGTTGCCACCCCTTGTTCACGCCCTGCCGCGGGTATCGCTTCAGTGCGCTGAGGTCGACGACATAGTCGGGCATCCGCTGCAGGACCTGGCCAAGCAGGCTGTGAACCATCTTCCTGCCGAGGTGAGATCCAGCGCAGCGGTGTATGCCGACGCCGAAGGCGGTGTGGCGGTTCGGCCACCGGTGAATGTCGATCTCGTCCGGATCATCGAAGGCGGCTGCGTCTCGGTTGGCGGAGGACCAGGCCAGCAGGGCTCGGTCACCCGTGCGCAGCGAGCAACCCTTGAACTCGGCGTCGAGGACGACAGTGCGGGCGAGCGCCTGGGTCGGGGAGAAGAAGCGGAGGAACTCCTCGACCGCCCGCTCGATCAGCGAGGGATCGTCGATGAGCTCTTGGCGCACATCTGGGTGCTCGTACAGCCAGACCAGCGCCTGACTCACCAGCGAGGCGGTCGTTCCCACGCCGCCCGCGATTAGGAGTTCCACGATGGAGAACACTTCCTGCTGGGTGACGGGCCGGCCGTCGACCTCCTGCTGGACGAGATAGCTGATGCCGTCGTCCAGGGGCTCGACAGCGCGCATCGCGATCACGTCCTGCATCTGCTCGGAGCAGTAGGGCAGGTCGATCTCGACAGCGCGGCGGAATGCCTCGCTGTCACGCTCCTCCGCGAGCGTGGCGTGGTGGGCGCTGGAGTACCGCTGCCACTCCTCGACCGGAAGGCCGAGCCAGTCGATGGTCACGATCGAGGGGACCCCGATGACCTGAGCCAGGTCAGCGCTCCCGGTTTCGATGATCTCGTCGATGAACCAGGTTGTCCACTTCTCGACGAGGGGCGCAGCTTTCTCAACCGCTGCAGGCGAGGCCAATGGATTGACGACCCTGCGATAGCTGCGGAACTCAGGCGGATCCAGCTCGATGGGGATGTGGTCGTGCATGGGCGTCTTGGGGATCACGACCGACAATCCCGGGCCCCCGTACTGGTCGAGTCGCCGCGACGAGAAGACGTCGTCGTCCCGGGCCGCTTCGAAGACCGACTCGTAGTCCGACAGCACCCAGAAGCCGCCGTGTGCTTCAGTCCACGCGACCGGGTGTGCCTGGCGTAGCCGGCGGTAAGACCCCACCGTGTCGTCGGCGTGCTCCTGCGAGTTGTGGTCGAAGCGGACCACCGGGCATCGGCCGGCGGCGGCAGGACCTTGCGGCTGGGCGTCTAGCGTCACAGCCTGATAATGCTTATCCTGGTTTCTCGCTGTCAACCAGCAGCGTCAGCTAACTCCGGCCGTGCGTCAAGCAGCTCCGCACGGCCCTCGATGATGAGGAGAAGCGATGCGCGTTTCGGTCGACCTGGAAGCGTGTCAGGGGCACGGCGTCTGCCACATGAGCGCGCCTGACGTCTTCGACCTCGATGACCTGGACGGGCACGCGATCGTCGTGGCCGACCCGGTACCGCGGGAGCTCGAAGGCGACGCGCAACTCGGAGCGGAAAGCTGCCCAGAGCGCGCCATTTCGGTCCACTGACCGATGCGTCTGGTCGTCGTGGGGCTTCGCTCGGCGGAGTCCGGACCGTTCAGGGACTGCGGCGTCGTGGCTTTGCCGACGAGCTCGTCCTGATAGGAAACGAGCCGGGTACGGCGGACGGGATTGCAGCCGATCGGCCGCCGCTGTCCAAGTCGTTCCTGACCGACCCGGCGGCGACCGCTCCGGCGCTGCTGACGACCACCGAGCTGAGCGAGCTCGGGGTCCAGCTGGTCAGCGGGCGGGCCATCGACCTCGACCTTGACAGTCGGCGCGTCACGGTGCACGGAGGCGCTCGACTCGCCTTCGACGGCCTCGTCGTCGCAACCGGTTCGACGCCGCGCCTGTTGCCTGGACTGGAGACGATGCCGGGCGTGCACGTGCTCCGCTCCGCCGCGGACGCCGCCGGCCTTCGCGCCAGCTGCGGCGCCGGCACTCGCCTGGTCGTCATCGGGGGCGGCTTCATTGGTGCGGAGGTCGCCTGGGCGGCCCTCCAGCTTGGTGCGCAGGTGACGATTGTCGAGACGCTGCCGGCGCTGATGATGCGTGGCCTCGGACCCGACGTAGGCGCTGTGTTCACCGGCATGCACCGTCGCGCCGGCATCGACGTGCGTGGGGGTAGGCGTTGCCGGCCTCGAAGGCGTCGACAAGGTCGAGACGGTGCGCCTCACCGACGGCACGGGGATTGACGCTGACCTCGTCGTCCTCGGGCTGGGGACCGTACCCGAGACGGGGTGGCTGACATCCTCGGGCCTCGACCTACTGGACGGGGTCGTCTGCGACGAGCGCTTGGCTGCTGTAGGAGCCGACAACGTGTACGCGGTCGGAGACCTCGCACGCTGGCGCCACCCCCGGTACGACAACGACGTCCGGGTCGAGCACTGGACCAACGCCGTCGACACTGCCGCTGTCGTGGCTGCCAACCTGACCGGGACGTGGACGGCGCACGATGCACTGCCCTACGTCTGGAGCGACCAGCTGGGCGCTCGGCTGCAGGTGTTCGGCCGGATTCGGCCGCAGGACGAGGTCCGCTACGTGCACGGCGACTCAACGACCCAGCGATTTGTCGCTGTTTCCGGTGGTAAGGGACGGCTACAAGCCGTCCTCGAGTTCGGAGCGGTCAAGCAACTGTTGCCGTATCGAAAGCTGCTGCTGGCTAGGCGTTCGAGCTCAAGCCGCACCGCGCCGACGGGTTCAAGCTGTCAAACGACCCGCTGTTCGTGGACAAGGTGTACGACATTGTCGGGCTCTACCTCGACCCGCCCGAGGCAGCAGTCGTCTACTGCGTCGACGAAAAGAGCCGTGGTGCAAGCCCTGGCCCGGTCCCAGCCGGCCTTCCCCATGATGCCCGGCATGCCGGAGAAGCGGACCCACGACTACGTCCGGCACGGCACCACGAGCCTGTTCGCGGCGTTCAACACCGCCGACGGGTCGGTGATCTCCAGCCTGCACCGCCGCCACCGCACCGTGGAGTTCAAGAAGTTCCTGGCCAAGATCGACGCGCAGGTCCCCGACCACCTCGACGTCCACCTGGTCTGCAACAACTACGGCACCCACAAGACCCCGGCAGTACGCGCCTGGCTCGACAAGCACCCCGGTTCACGGTGCACTTCACCCCGACCTACTCGTCCTGGATCAACCAGGTGGAACGGTTCTTCGCCTACGTCACCGCCGACCTGCTCCAACGCAGTGACTACCGCTCGGCCCAGGCCCTCGAGGCCGACATCCGCGCCTGGATCACGAACTGGAACGCCAACCCCCAGCCGTTCATCTGGACCAA
>JAABUR0100007026.1_pt1 | contig 13486 bp, 17 predicted proteins | sample 5560091 | NCBI WGS metagenome assembly JAABUR01 (sample SAMN10711879, study PRJNA513375) | rock metagenome | isolation source: Antarctica rocks | place: Antarctica: Victoria Land, University Valley sud
CGGCGACCAGACCGGCGGCGGGGAAGGTCAAGACCCACGCCGTCACGATCGACCTGGCGACGCCCCAACGCACCGCGGACACCCGCTTGGTCGCGCCCGCGCCCATCACCGCCGAGGTGATGATGTGGGTCGTGGACACAGGCGCTTGGAAGACGTACGCCGTGACGTAGAGGATCGACGCGGCCGTGGTCTCGGCAGCGAAGCCCCGAGGCGGGTCGAGGTGGATGATGCGCCGGCCGAGCGTGCGCATGATGCGCCATCCGCCCGAGTATGTGCCGAGGGAGATCGCCGTGGCGGCGCTGGCGATGACCCACCACGGCAGGCCGTCGTCGGCGTTGGCATAGCCGGCGGTCAGCAGAGCCAAGAAGATGACCCCCATCGTCTTCTGGGCGTCTTGCAGCCCGTGGCCGAGGGCCATCGCGGCCGCCGACAGCGTCTGGGCGAGCCTGAAGCCGCGGTTGATCTTGCCGGGATGACGACGTCGAAAGAGCCACATGATCGCGAGCATCAACAAGAACGCGACACAGAATCCCACGAGCGGCGAGACCACCATCGGGATCAGCACCTTCTGCTCGATCGCCGACCAGGCCACCACACTCCCTGAGGCGAGGGCAGCGCCGACCAGCCCCCCGATCAGGGCGTGCGAAGACGACGACGGCAGACCGTAGTACCAGGTGGTGAGGTTCCAGGTGATGGCGCCGACCAGCCCCGACGCGACCACGACGAGACCGTGGCTGCCGTCGGGTGGGGTGATCACGTCGCTGACGGTGGTAGCCACTTCTTGCCCCAGAAAGGCTCCCGCGAAGTTCATCACCGCCGCCAGGAGCAGCGCGATACGGGGGGTCAGTGCCCGGGTGGACACTGAGGTGGCGATGGCGTTGGCCGCGTCATGGAAGCCGTTGGTGTAGTCGAACCCCAAGGCGATCACGATGACCGCCACCACCAAAGCGAGCTCCACGCTCAGGACTCCTTGACGGCGATCTGCTCAACTGTGTTGGCGACCGACTCGAAGGCGTCGATGGCGCTCTCGAGGGAGTCGACTACGTCCTTGAGCTTGAGCACCGTCAAAGCGTCGTACGAGCCGCTGAACAGCGCGGCGAGGATGCGGCGGTAGGCCTTGTCTCCGGCGTTTTCCAGCCGGTTAATCTCGATCCAGTACTCCTCGAGATCGCGCATGGTGCGCAATCGTGGCATGGCTTCGGCAGTCAGCTCGGCGGAGCGCTGCAACACCTGCACCTGGTTGGCGCACTCGGGCGGCAGCTCGGTCACCTCATAAAGGTTTACGAGGTCGACGGCTTCCTCCATGAAGTCCATGACGTCGTCGAGGCCAGCGGCGAGGCGATAGATGTCTTCCCGGTCGAACGGGGTGACGAACGTCGTGTTGACCCGCCGAACTATCGCGTGCGTGGTCTCGTCGGCTCGGTGCTCTGCTTCTCGCATCAGCCCGGCGAGCTCGCGGCGGTCGGAGCCCTTGGGAAGCATCTGAGCGAGCAGGGCAGCCCCGGAGACAAGGTTGTTGGCCGACTCGCTGAAGAGGTCGTAGAACGTCGTGTCGACCGGTCGGAAACGCAAAGGCACGGCGGACTCCCGTCGAGGCGGATGATCAGAGCACATGCTAGGGGTTGGCCTGCGCCTGCGCCGCGCGTAGGCGCAGGCGTCGTGCGGGAGGTCCTAACGGTTTGCGTCCCCGGGGATGCGAGTCCGCGCCCGTGCTAGTCGTGGCTCAGCCGCCTGCAGCGTCGGTCCGGTGAGCACTACGCTGATCGACTGTGCGAAACGATGTCATGCTCGGGCGGTGGTGACCTGTCGCCGTGGATGCGCCGGGGCCCCTAGCTCAATTGGCAGAGCAGCGGACTTTTAATCCGCGGGTTGTGGGTTCGAGTCCCACGGGGCCCACTAGTAAAAGCGCAGGTCAAGCGCAGGATGGCCTCGGCGAACCTGACAAGCATGCGGCTCCTACGCGGCTCCTGCCTGCCGGCCCTCAATCGCAGGGCTTGTAGTCGAGCCCGATGTCCGACAAGGAATACTGCCACCAGGACTGGTCTCGGCCACAGATCCGTCTGGCATCCACGTCGTCAGTCTTGATCCACTTAGCTTGTCGGTCGTCGAGCACAAGGGTCATTGCTCCGTCCTGGCCGATCACGTAACCGGTGACAGACGTGTCATCACGGAGGCTCACCTCCTCGAACGGGACCCAGGGTTGGGTCAAAATTACTATGAGGATCCAGCCAGTTGCGATCCATGCGAACAAGGTGACCAACGACCAGCGCTCACGGCTGACGAGCACGCGCCCATCCTCGGAGACTCCGCCTCGTCTGCTAGCGCGTCTGACGGCCATCTGACCAAAGGCGTAGATGAGCACGATGAGGAGGCCGGCCCCCACCGGAATGGCCGGAATGGCAGAAAGTCCGAGGATGAAGCCAATAGTCGCGACACCTTGCTGCGCGGTTGAGCCATCGATGAATCTGCGGTAGGTCGGCCAGACTCGCCTGAACTGCAACACCGCCGTCGCCCCGATCGCGACCGCGACACTCGCGGCGCTCGCCAGGAGCACCTGGGTCCTGTCCGCGACGTCAAGGACGGCTAGGGCGGTTGGTAGGTCCCACCCGGCCACGACAAGGACGTGAAGCAGAGTGACAGCTACGAGCATGGCGCTCACAAGCAGCCCGAGATGTTCTGTGGCGAGCCAAGCCAGGTATCCGCTCGGCGTCCTGTGAGTGGGCCCTCCGTCCATGATCAGACAATAGGTGCCTAACGGCATGGCTTATGCCAGGCACACGAGCAATGGGGTCGAGCGAATTCACTGGAGCAGCCCCACCGCGCCAGCGCATGTTTCCAAGCATGTGCGTGCAGACCTACCGTCGCCGTTGTAGTCATGCGGACGTTCCTTTCGGGCTCCGAGGGTGGAAGCAGCGGTAGCCGCTAAACCCAACGCCAGCCCTTCGCCCACCCCCACCCCAGCGACACAGCGAGCGGCCCACCTCACGTGGCTCGCGGCATGCCTAGCGCCGGTCGAGCGCAGCAGGATGGGGGTAGGGCGCATGAAGGCACGTGGGCCAGCCGCCGCCCGTAGAGGGTGTCAAGACGCGCACTCACCAAGGGCCGATGAGTTTGTCGAGGACCGCCAAGACCCCCACTCCGAGCGCCGCGACTAGCCCATCGAACGGCAGGCCGACGCTGGTAGCGACCTCGCGGGCGGTCAGCCGAGCCTTCGAAACGGAAACTCGTACGGCAGCTGGTACATTTTCAAGGCACCTAAGCAGAATTCGAGAAGGGTAAAAGTTCTACTATGCGCAAGCGACGGTTTACTCGTAGAACTGCCATCGCGGCTGTTTTGGTAGCTGGAACCGCTGGCCTGGCAAGCGGGTTCGCGTATGGCTTGACGGGGGATGACCCAGCGCCTGCTGGCGTCTCAGCCGACCCGGACGGCCCTGTGGCGCCCCGCGTGGCACCAGACTATCCCCAAAACGCCTCAGGTCTGACCTATGGGTCTGTCGAGTCGGCAAACTCGCCGCAAGACGAACCAGATTTGATCTTGGTCGAGACGCAAACCGGAACAACCGGATACGTCAAAAAGCGGGAGTTGGATCGAGCAACGGGCGCAACTGTGTCTAGCCCTGAGGAGGCGATTGCCTGGGAGGCAAGGGCTGACAACGGGCTACCAACCACTATCCCTGTCTATGCTCACGACGGCGTCACCGTGGTCGGCGTATTCCAGATCGCGCCGGGCTGATTGACAACCGGAAAGGTAGGGTGCTCTTCGCACCTATGAGTGCTTTAGGTCAGCCCGCGTCGCGGTTGAGCGGTACGACGATTCTGGCGCTTGGAGCATCACCCGGACGGTCGAGCAACTCCATGTCAGCGGCGGCGTCCTCGGCGAACAAGTGCGTGTAGATCATGCGGGTGATCGCCTCGCTGGAATGGCCGAGGTACTCCGCCACCCGGTAGGCCGGAATGCTCTTGCTGGCGCAGATGCTGGCGTACGTATGCCGGAGATCATGCAGCCTTACCGCTGATGGAAGACCGGCAGCCGCCAGAGCGGGCTTGAACCGACGCTTGTAGAAGGCATCGCGTTCCCACGGTTGGTCGTACGTGATCGAACCTGTGCCGCCCTTGAAGCGCTCCTGCCCACCGTTCTTCCGCCCCGGCCAGAGCGGCGCGTCGCGGTCGAGGCGACGCGGATGCTGGGCGAGGTAGCCCGTCAGGTCGTTGCGTAACCACACGGGCAGCGGGACGCGGCGCGTCTTGCCGGACTTTGGCGTATGAACTTCCCAACCCTCAGGATTCTGCTCGGTGACCTTGACCTTGCGGCGGGTGCGGCGCACAACGACCTCGCCGCGCAGGATGTCCACATCACCAACGTTGAGCCCCGCAACCTCACCCGCCCTGAGGCCGGAGTAGGCCATGAAACGGATCATGAGCCCGTACGGCGGTTCGTCATCCAGCGCGGCAGCCAGCCGGCCAACCTCATGAGGGGTCAGGAAGTGCGGCTCCGGCTTCGCCCTGCCAATGCTCTTGTCGGAAGGAAGCTCGGCGTCAATCGCCGGGTTAGCGGTGATCGCCTTATGCCTGGCGGCGTACTTGAGCACCTGGCGTAGTACCCCGTAGTGGTGACGAATGGTCGGCGGCGCCAAACCACGGTCGAGTAGATCGAGCGCGAAGACCTCTACATCGGCTGTGGAGATTGACCGGACTTTGCGGGCACCGAGCGCAGGAAGCACTGACCGGTCGAGGATGGTCCGGTTGCTGCGGAGGGTTGAAGGCTTCCTCGTGTGCAGTCGCGCGCGGTACCAGCGCTCAGCCCAGACGGCGAGGGTCTGCCTTCCGGCCGTGTAGTCCAGCATGCTTCCATCAGCGGTGGACTGCTCAACTTCTCGCACGAGGGCCTTAGCCTCGCGCTCTGTCTTGAAACGCTTCTTGGCAAACTTGCGCTTGCCGTTGTCGTACCAGGACCACTCAACTTGATACCACCGTGGCGGCTTATGCACTTTGTCCTTGACGATGTGGGCCATCAGGGTCGTGCCTCCTCGGTTACTTGGCTGATGAAGTGCTCGGCTTCGCGTGCGGTGTCGAACACGCGGACGTACTGTCTGCCGTTGCGCCGGATGCTGGCCCGCCAACGCCCGTTCGCCAGTTGCCTTGGTTGGACGCGCGGCCTTGGCTTCCCCTCGACTGTGGGGGCGGGTTCCTCGCGCTGCGCCACCCCACCCCAGGAGGAGAGCAGCCGGTTGGCCGCTTTGCGAGCGCCGTCGAGGTTGGTATGGGCGGAGAAGCGGCGCGGATCGGTCATGCGTCCGGTCGAGTCAATCTCGGCCACCACATAGACCGTGGTGGCATGTATCCGGTGCGTGGTCAGCGAGACGTACCTGTCATCACGCGGATGACCGCTGAGCCGGACCGGCACCCGCTTGCTCACGGTCGGGTCCGGCTCGACGTACCGGCCACCGGCCGTTTGGTCTGGGCTGGTTTGCCTCATGCGACCGCCTCCTTGGTGGCGGCGTTGTAGATGCGCCGGACGGTGCTGGCCTGCCAGGTTGGTCGGCCTTGCGGGCTGAGGACGGTCGCGGCGGTCAGGTCGCGGGCGATAGCGCCGAACGATGCGCCTTGGTCGCGGGAGCGGACGATGCGGTCAACAACGGCGGACGATGCGAGCCGTGGCCGGCCAATCTGCTTGCCGCGCGCCTTGGCCGCTGCCAATCCCTCGCGGGTACGGACGGAGATCATGTCGCGCTCAAACTCAGCGAACGTTGCCAGCATGTTCGCCATCGCCTTGCCCTGCGGCGTCGACAGGTCGAGCGCTAGGTCACAGATCACCAAGTCCCAGCCCTGCTCGCGGGCGAGGTTGAGGATGTCGGCTGAGTGCAGCACCGACCTGGCCAGACGGTCGAGCTTGCTGACGATCAGCGCATCAGCGCGACCCGCCGACAGTTGGTCGAGGCAGGACCGCAATCCGGCATTGACGTACTTGCCGGATAAGCCTTCATCGGCCACGACCTCGACCTGCCACCCGCGCCGTTCGGCCTCAGCGGTGACCGTCCTGCGCTGCGCGTCCAGACCGTTGCCATTGGTCGCCTGCTCCTCGGTGCTCACCCGCAGATAGGCGAGCGCGCGGGTGACTGGCCGCTTTGCCCTCCGGCCGCTCATCAGAACTGCTCCGACCACGCGACGCGCGGCGCGTACGGCGAGCGGTCATAACGGCTGACCTCAGCCGTGGCAATCCACAACGCCTCGGCATCCTCGTCCGACATCGTCGGCTCGGCGTCGTACGCCGGGTCATAGACCTGCACGACTGTCGCCGCCAACGGCCACGAGGGCTGCTGGGCAATCAGAACCTCCCGGTCGCCGTTGTCCTCCAACGCGGCCGTCAGGTCCTCGACCAACTCGCTGAGTTTCATCTTGGCGCCTCCACTCCTGGCGCCTCCGGAGGCCCATGTCAGGGCCAAACCGACCGGACACGCCTTACGCCTGACGCTACGGGAGTCGTCACTCTGTGTAATCAAGCCGCAGGCGACGTGGGGAGCCGTGTGGGGCGTCGAGCGTGCCGAAGAGTCGCGGCCGCACCCGCCCCCGGCCGGTCGGCTAGCGGTGCGCGTACGGCCCAGCGGGCGTGGCGCATGGGTGGAGCCGGTCACCGTCGCGGTTCTCGCGGTCGGGTCAGGATCGGCTTCGGCCCGCGCCTACGGCGCTCGGCCTCGTCCTCGGCTGCTTCAGCAAGCCGCCGTTCGTAGGCCGCGTACCCCGTCTCACTTGGTGGTCCCTGGGGGCGGGGATCGTGCTGGCTTGGACCGCTCGCCTGGCTCGCGTCATGGTCATCGAGCGGCGACCAAGTCGAGTCACCAACCACCTTCCCCTGGATGGTGTTCTCATCGGGATAGATGCGGCCACGCTCGTATTCCTCTGCGTCCTCTCGGCGGATGTCACGCCAGTTCTCGTCGCGCGCGACGAGTCCGCGCTGCTGCATGTTGTAGAGGTCGGCCTGCCCTTGTCCGGCCTCAAGCTCGGCGCGTGGAACGTCGCTGAGCGACCGGTCGTCCTCCAGGCCGCCGGCCAGCAACTCAGCCCACTTGTCGTCCGGGCTGATCTCGAGCGCGAACCGCTCGGTGAATCCCGTCCTGTTCAGAACCTCGCGGGCAGCCTTGAGGGCGTCAGCGTCGGACGTCTTCGGATTGAGGATGATCTTGCGGATGCGCGCGAGCGCGGGCATCACCATTTCCAAGAGCCGCTGATTTGCCTTCTCGCGGACTTGGGGAGCGCCACCGCCGTGGCGAGCGCAGACCGTGCCGCCCTTGATCGGCGCATTCTTGCACGGCTGACCATTGGTACGGTGCGCTTTGCACTGTGGCCCGGTACGTCGTCGCGGCGTCGTTTCCTGGGTGGTTTCTTGGGTTTCCGGCTTCGGCGGAGCGTCCGTCGCGTTCCCGGTTGTGCTGTCGGAACTCTGTTCCTTCAGTCGGACGTTCCTTGGTTTCCCAGCCTTCTTCTTACTCGCCTTTGTCATCGCCAACTCCTTTCTGATCGGTCGTGTTGTTCTCCATCCGGAGCGTCGGGTAGCGGAGTCGGTAGCGCCGGGGTAGCGGATACCGGCAGTGGTCTCCGCTACCACTAATCCGGCCTCTCGTGTGGGGAAACGCGGAAAGGTAGCGCAGGTAGCGGACTAAACGGACCTCACGTACGTGGCTGTCGGGATGGCAGCCGCCAACCTTCCAACAGCGCGCCTCTACTACTCCTCTACAAACAAATAATCTTGGTCGAGGAAAGGTAGGGCGCTTGGGTGGAATCGACCCTGCGCCCACGTACCCGCGAAACTCCGCTACCTCCGCTACCTCGGCACCATTTCCGCAGGTCAGCGCCCAGATTCGGGGTAGCGTTTCCCGGCTCATGAGTCCGCTACCTCGGCGCTACCCGCAGCAGGCGGAAGGTAGCGTTGCCACGCGTCGTACAGCCCGCCCTCCTTGCGTTTCGTCGCCTTGTTGAACTTGCCGTCGAGCCGGTAGCCGCGCAGATTCGCGTTCCGCAACTTGACCTGGACGGAGAACACGCCGTACGGCTTCAGCAGCCGGCCAAGGTCGTGCGGGGTCAGCGGGTTGCCGTGGTAGTCGCCCCACGGCGCTTCCTCCAGGCTGTGCAGCGCCGTCAGGAGATCGTGGGTATGGGTGGCCTCGGCGTACCGGCCTTCCTCGTCCTTCGGCCAGATTGACCGGATATCGCGGAGCAACTCGACGCCGAACGACTCCTGGCCAATCTCGGCCTCGGCTTCGGTCATGTCCTTTGCGGCGACCCGCGCCCGCTCGGGCCACCCACCCCCAGCAGCGTCAGCGACGGCGATCAGCGGCTCCCACGTGTCAGCGGCTCGGTCCTCAACCGGCATCGCCGCAACCTCATCCGGAAACTTCTGCCCGCCCATCCAGACCGCGAGCCGCTCACGCAGCGGGGCAAGGTACTTGGTGCCGTCGCGCTTGTGCCGGAACGGCACCACGGACTCGTCGTTGGCCTTGCGGCGCATGCGGATGACGACCGCGCGGTCCATGATCGTGTCGGGCAGATCGCGGATTGACGCCAACGCGACCATTGCGAACGTCTCAAGCTTCTCCAGCGAGCGGGTCGTCACGTCCCAGCGGGTGACAAAGCGGCCACGTTGATGCCCAGCATTGAGAATGCCGCGCAACTCGTCATGAGTCTCGGCCGCACGCTTGCTGCCAAAGATGGCATCGGCCTCATCAACAAAGATCGTGGGCGGTGACTTCTTCTTGATAGACCGCACAACCGCCGCGACGCTGGCGTTGACCGACGCCAACGGCTCATGTGACAGGTACTCCGCAACGTCGAGGCACCGGCTCTTGCCGCACCGCTTCTCCGGCGATACCAACGCGAGCCGTGGCGCATGCTCCCACTGGTCGACACCGTGGGTGGCGGCAATCCAGAGTGTGAGGGCCACGTACGCGTGCTCGCTCGGCAATACGACGTAACGACGGATTGCCTGCTCTACCTCATCAAGCAACTGGGAACCGTCCTTGGCGCGACGCTTCTGCTCCTTGGGCTTCCGGTTGCCTGCCGCCGGACGCGCGCGCTTTGTGGTCATGACGCTTTCCCAGCGGTCAGGGCAGGGAACGCATACCGCTGGTGACGGCTGGCCGCGTACGTCTGTGCCGCCGCTTCGAGGCGGGCGAGGCTCACCGTCCGGAAGTCACCCAACGACAGCCCAGCCTCGAGAGCGTCGTGGGCGTCCTTCACCCGCCGACCGCGATACCTGACCGGTGGGGCGATAACCCGCAGCCGCGACGGGGTGACCTCAGCCTCGACGAGCGTCCTGTAGCGCAGCCAGCCAGACCACGCGCCGGCCAGGTCGTTGTCGCACACGACGTAGACCGGCGAGCGCGAGCCATACTTGGCAAACCAACGAGCTTGGCCGAAGAGGAACTCGTCGGACCCCTGCCAGTGCGATGTCGCGACCACCCCCAGGGAGCAGAGGGCATCCGCGTCTTTCTCGCCTTCACAGAGGTACACCGGCTCCTTAGCCTTGAGCGCTGCCACAACCTCAGGCAGTCGGTACAGCGCCCGGTACGACCACTCGTACCGGCAGTCTCGAATGCCCGGCACCCACATGTACCTGTTCGTTGCCTCCGACCAGAGCGCAGACTGCATCCTGAACTGCTTCCCCTCGCGCCGGACCTTCCTGATGCGCGGCTCGCCCTTGGCGTTGGGGTAGTCGTAGATCGCCTCAATGCGTCCGGTCATCGTTCCAACCACCGCTCAATGCCTGCGTCGATGTTGTCGGTCGACCAAACAAGGGACGGGAACCGGCCAGACCACAGTTGTGCATAGCCGGTCGGCCAGACCGTGACGATCACGAACGGCGAGCGCTTGTCGGCCAGAACTGCGTTGACGAATACAGCGTTTGCCACGTCGGACGGCTGCCATTGGCGACCGACGCCAGCAACGTCGTGCATTTCCCCTTGCATGCGATAAGCCCAGTCAGCGAGAATGCGGAGCACCTTCTCGGTACGGCGTCTATCGCGGCGCATTGCCAAGCGGACCCACAATCCGGTTGCGCTGTACGAGTACGGGACGTTGGTTGTTCCGTAGTACGTCTTGCGCGTCAACGACGGTCCGGTTGTGTCGATCAGCCAAGAGTTTGGATCCTCTCCCGGTCTCGGCAGCGGCAGATTACGGAACAGCGCTAAGGTTTCGTTGTTCATGTTGTTCCTTTCGCTACGAGCCCGGTTTCACCCGCCGGGCTCGCAGCACATTGATCGCGGTCACTCGGAACGGAATGGATCGGCCAGGTTGTCGCCATTCAGGTAATCTTCGGACAGCCGTGGCAGGCTATCCATTGCCGTAGGGAAGCGGCGCAAGGCCTGCTCCTGGAAATCGGCCGGATCGGTCGACACCATTTGCCAAGCTTCCTCAACCGCCTGTTCTATTGCCTCAAGTTGGTCGAGCAACTGCGTGTGCTCGCGGATAATCTCCGCAACCTTCTCGCGCGCTTCCCCACCTGGCAGTCGCCCATGTTGGACGGCATTGCTAACCGCCTCGGCCTTCTTGCGTGTTTCCGCGACTTGGGCCTTGATGGCATCGCGGCGCTGAGTCAAATCGTCCATCACCGCGTTGTAGCGCTGTGATTGTGCTGAGCGGATTTGGCCGGTGTACTTCCTGTGGAACTCAGCCGCTCGCCGCTTCTGCTTGTCAGAGAAGTGTCCGGGCGGGTCCTCAATGAGGCTTGCCGTCTGCTTGAGGGTCACCGGAAGTTCAGCGGTCATCCGCTCGACTGGACTCTTAGCCATTTCAACCACCCGGCCCTCTCCCCATAGCGCCGGTGCCGGCTGCCGGGAAGCGGTTAGCGGTACGGGCTGCGTTGGCAGCGTCCACCTGCGCCTCGCGCTCGGCTGCGGTGTTCGCGGCGTCGAGCGCCCCGGCTGCGGCGTCGTATAGCTTGTCGAGGTCGCCAATCACGCCGTGGAGGTCAAACTTCCGTCGGTTGATATCACCCTGCGGAGTACGTTCTGTCATGCGTCGTCCTTTCATTTGTTGTGCCATCTGCTGATCGAGCATTCGGTCCTCGCCGATAGCGCGTGAGCGCTCCAATTGCTCGCGCACGTGCGCCATTCGGTGCGGGTCGATGCTTTGCCAATTCATGCGCGCACCTTCTTTCGACGGCTGGGGGTGGCAGAGCCGTCGAGGTATGCGTCCACGGCGTCCCTGACAACCTGGCTTTTGTTAGTGCCCTCAAGAACCGCGCGGTTCCTAATGCGCTCGGCTTGACCTGCGGTGAATGCGATTTCCCAATGCACCGGGAACACCTTCCAGGGAGCGGCCATCTTGCCTCCTTGCTGTTCGGTGGGTTGCCTAGTCAGCGACCCCTGTTACTAGCCTCGCGGAGAGCCGCGTCGGTGACACCGCGAAACTGTGCGGATGTGCCGATGCACGGGAGTTGCAATGTTCTAAACGTGCTTATTTGCGTGCTAGTGGCCCGGTCGTAGCCGCGCGGTATCCGTTCTCGATAAGTGCGTCTACGTCAGAACTGCGGATACGGATTCGTGACTTCGCTTTGCCGCCGAGCTTGACGACGGGAAGTACTCCGTCACGGGTGAAACGTCGGACGGTCGGCTCGCTGACATTGAGGCGGTCGGCAGTCTGCGCGACCGTAAGCAAATCGCGATTGAGCATTGTGTGCACCTTCCGGGCGTCGTCGCCGGGGAGGTCGCCTGCAATGCAAGAAGGGCCACCGACCCGACGTTGAATGTCGGACCGAGTGGCCGAGTGAGTAGTAGTCAGAGGCCAACCCCTGACGGGCCATCCCGGAAGGTGGCGTTTCACGTAGGGGACTTACGCCCGTCGGCTGCCGCTGTCGCCTGGCCTTCCACCCCTGAGCGAGAACTCTCCAGCACTCGCGTATTCGGGGTTCACGTCGATGATACGCCGTGCGTCGGGGTGTCGTCGAGCGTCGCCGCATCCGGCCCCATCGCGCCGCAAGAAGGGCTCCTAAAGGGCTCCGGTCGGGTTCTAGCGGCGTGCGTCGGCGTGCGTCGAGGTCGGTCGTCCTGAGGCTTGCAGAAACTGCCGTTGACCAGGCATAACGGTGCTTCTCCGCAGGTCATCGCGCGTGTGCGATCAGCCGACGGGCTCCCCAGGGCCGGGGTCTTTTAATCCGCGGGTTGTGGGTTCGAGTCCCACGGGGCCCACTGAATACTGCCTGGTCAGTGCCTTGCGCCCGAGTATCCCGCCCACTTCTCGCCGCACGGGGGCACACCGGGGCACATGAGCTCCGGCTTAAGATTGCTTCGAGGGACTCAGATCCTGGCCTCGGCGCGGACATCGCTTGACTGTCATGGGCGGCTACTAGCCCTAGTGCGCGGGGAGCAGACGCATCCAGTTGTTCATCTGGAACACCTCGTGCTGGCCCCTGGTCATCCCTAGCCTCAGCATGGTGGACACCCATACAGGATCATCACTGGTCCGCAAGCGCGGTGGTCAGAGCAGTGTTGTGATCGTCACCGCTGCGGGCCCGCACATGCGTGGACTGATGCACGACCTGGCCATGCCTGGCTTCCGACGGCTCGCAGACCGCTGGGGGTACGAGATACGCGCCCTCGACCTCGAGGCGGACGGCATTCGCGCCGACGCGCCCGCCCAGCGAGCGAAGTGGGCCAAGATCAACCTGATGCGCGCGGCGCTGCAGGAGTTCCCGCTCGCGCTGTGGCTCGACGCCGACGTGCTCGTCGCCCGGACCGACGACGACATTTCCGCCCATCTCCACCCGCAGCACTTCCAGGCGTTGGCGCTTGAGCACGTCCCCGCCGAGCACCGCGTGAACCCGAACACCGGGGTCTGGCTGATGCGATCCTGCCCGTCCGCGTTCGAGTTCCTGGACGCGGTGGAGACCGCAGGCACCCAGCCGGGCCCGTGGGCCGACCAGGGCGCCGTCCTGGCGGCGCTGGGCTGGAACCGCGGCGACGAACAGTACCACTGGGCCGGTCCCGGGCGTGGGAGTCGGTTCCTGGCCGGGACCAGCTGGCTGCCCGCCGCCTGGAACCAGCCCTACGTCGAGGGCCGCACCGCCGAAGACTGCTACAACGGCACCGTCGAGTCGTACGTCGGACGTCCCACCGTGGCGAACCCGTTCGCCATCCACTTCATGGGCATGACCCCCGACGCCCGGCGACGGCACATGACCCGAGTGACCGCCTCGCTGCCGCCTGACTCAGTCCACTTGGTAGGCGAGCGCGTCGGATGACGGCCACAGGCGGTCCAGGTCAGCGGCCGAGCCAGACTGGGTTGGCAAGGGCTGCCATCGGATCGATAGTGGGCGTCGTGGACACGGACGTGCCGCTGCTGGCGCTCCTGGCTGCGCGAGGGTCGGAGCCGTGACCTGGCGGTCCAGGCGAGCATGAGCCGGTCGAGAGCTTGCTGCCGCGCTGGCTGGTGCATCTGCGCAGGCGGCACCACGAGGGCGGCCGGCCCTCGGTTGTGACCCTGCGGGCAGCGAACA
>JAABUR0100007033.1_pt1 | contig 13475 bp, 10 predicted proteins | sample 5560091 | NCBI WGS metagenome assembly JAABUR01 (sample SAMN10711879, study PRJNA513375) | rock metagenome | isolation source: Antarctica rocks | place: Antarctica: Victoria Land, University Valley sud
CATCAAGGACTCACTGCTCCCACGCTGTTGGCCCCGTCCCCACGCACCGTTCCAATGTGTCCGCGGGCGCTTCATTGCGAGACAGCGGCGGCGGCGCGCGGCCGGCAGGCACGCCTGGGCTGGGGCGAGCGCCGGGCGGCCGGCCGGCTGGCGCGGGCGGTGCTCCAGCGCGGCGCGCACGCGTGCATAACATGACCAGGCGTCGCCCACGCTGCGGGCCACATACGCGCGACGGGCGGCGCGGCGCGTTTGGGCGCGCCTGGGAGCGCGAGAGCACCGGGTGACCGGCCAGCTGGTGCAGGTAGTGCTCGAGCGCCGCGCGGCGCGCCTCCACAAAGTCCGCCGACGCGCGCTGGCCCTCCACGGGGCTCTTCTCGGGGCGTGGCGGGATGACGTACCCGCGGTGCGTCGCCTTCAGCAGGTCGCCCAGCGCCTGCGCGGCCGCCGCTCCCTTCTTCAGTGTTGAAACCTCCAACTTTCCTGTTAATGTATCGCCAACGCGTCAACCTTTGCTTGACGGTGTTGAACAAATCAATGTACCATGCGCATTTCCAGCCCCCGCCTCAGCGCCTTGCCTGGGCGCGGCACACCGTGTGGCGCCCGCGCCCGACCGAGCCCCTCGCCTGCAGCCGAGCAAGGCTGCACCGCGCCTGGCTGAGCAGCAGCGACCGGCCTGCGCTGCAACGGCTGAGCAGTTTTCTGCAAGGGTGCGATGCTGGGCGTGCGCGGGCGTGCGCGGCCGTGCGCGGCCGTGCGCGTTTGGACGTCACACGTCCCTGAGCGAGCCTGCACAGACGCTGCCGCCACCAGAAAATAACAGCCACGATGGCGCCGTTCATAGCTCAGGTGGTCGGGCCGCGGCGCCGGCGCACCACAAACTCGCGGAAGCGCCGCCGCACGGACGCCTCGGGCCGCGCAAAGCCCGGCAGCGCGGTGCGCGTATCGACGCGGTACGTCACATAGCCGCCGTTGATGCCCGGCAGCATCGAGGCCTCCACCTTGCGCACGGGGTCCTTGACCGCGATCGCGAGCGCCGGCGCGTCGCGCGCGCCCGCGGCCGCCGGCTCGATCTCGCCGCCGCGTTCGAACACGTGCGAGTCGTCGTACGCGCCGCCCATCAGCTGGTCGTACTGTGTGGTCGCCGAGTAGCTGGCCACCCGGTCCCTGCAGCAAAGGGTAGGTTTAGGGCACTGCTGCCGGCTCTCCACTCGCGTGAGCGCGCTCGCTGCACGAGGCGCGCGCGTCGGCAGACTGACGGCCTGTGCGGCGCCCCCACGGACGGACGGCGGCCCGCACGCTGCTTGCGGTGGCAGCAACAGAGGCCGCTGCCGGCTGGGACCACGACCAGTCCCTGCTGCAGCGGCCGAAGCCCGGGGTGGGCCTGTTATGTCCCCAATGCAAGCACGGTGCAGGTGCGCTAGCTCCAGGAGCATCGCATGCAAAGCCACCCGGCTGCAGGGCCAGTACGTCGCTTGCGCAAACTCTCGCGCCCAGCCGCTGCTGCTGCCTCGGCTCAGGCCTAGGAGCGAAGCAGGTACCTCCGTGCCGCACTGGCGGTCACAGGGCAGGGGCAGGCCGGCCGCTCCGGGGCGCACTGCTCTGGGTGCTCCTCGGCAGCGGGCGCCGGGTGCTCGTGGCCAGTGACTCGGTCATCGGTCAGCGGCGCGCGGGGCTCAGTCAGCGGCGCATGGGGCTCAGTCAGCGGCGCATGGGGCTCAGCCAGCGGCGCGTGGGGCTCGCCCTGCACACGCGCGCACACGCCGATGTATACCTGGGACCTGAGTGCATAACACGCAAGTTAGGTGCGTGCGCCCCCGCGCCTGATGAGCGTGCTCAGGCTCTCTGTCGTCGTCATCGTCATCAATCGGCACGTCTTCTTGCACATCGCCCTGCCAGCCGCAAGCATAACTCCACTCAAGTTGAGCGCGGCGCCTGTAGCGGGAGCGACAATAGGAGGGAGCGTGTGTGTTCACGGACGCGGACTCCGCGCACCTCCTCAGCAAAAGCCAGGCAGCTCAGCGGGTCCTGCTCCGCAGCCATGGCAGGTGGCGGCGCGGCCAGGACCAGGGCGCGCTTGGATCAGCTGCCCATCAGGGTGCAGGAGCGCGCGCAGCTCTTCCGCGAAACGCACAATGCTTGCTGCGCACTGCTGAAGTTGTCAGCATGCGGGCTCGAAGACAACCGGGCGCAACAGGAACAAACGAGAGCTTTGAGACTCCCTCCAAGTGGCAGCCAATCTGCCAATGCTTAGGGTCCTGCCCTCCCTGAGCTGGCTTCTGACACAGCTGAAACAGGAAGGGCGCACGCAACTCGTTGCAAAGAAGATGGCGTTCATCGGGAGTAGTGTGTGTTCCGGCGCACGGTCCACACCGTCCGGCACATCCACTGGCGGAGGCATGCGGCCGGCATGGAGGTGTTGCGCCTGCAGGCAGCCCTTCACACGCAGCTGGCAGCCATCCAGGAGCCTGAGGCTACCGGGGCGGCCACGCGTCGCCTGCGCGGCAGGCAGCGAGGCAGACGAGCCCGCGCCTGGTGAGGCCACAGCGCCCCTGTGGCTCTGCCTGCAAGGTTGCGGTGCGTGAGGCTGCGAGTGTCCTCAGCTGTGCCCATCTCTGCGGCGCAGGCAGGGCGGGCGACAGCGGAGCACCGTCGGCGCCCGCCTCAGCAGCCAGCGTGGAGAAAGAGGCGCGCCAGACGTGGGAGCTGTGTGTTTGTTTTTAAATGTGTATCAGACGTATGAGTGGCACTGCTGAACACGCCCCCCGCACAGGTGACAAAGTTTGCCCGGGGCGCTGCCACGACGTTTGCGCCGCGGCCCTCTGGAGCAACCAGGAACCCGGCATACCCAGGCGCGGCTCCTCGTTGGTGCTGCTGCTGTGCTTTGGCTTGCAGTGGCTGGCAACAGGGGGGCCAGCTCTGCTGACTAGCTGTGTCGGGCGCAGGCAGCCTGCTGTACAACATCTTTGAGTGGCAGGCGTGGGTGATGCTGGCGGTCGGCGGCCTACTGTCCTTCAACCTGCTCTTTCCCACTGACCAGCCAAGCATTCCACGCATGCTGGGGTATGCTCCGCTTCCTTTGCCGCATACTAGTGCTTGTCAACACCGTGACAATGTCCTGGCATACCAGGGCTCGTCAACACCGTGACAGTGTCCTGGCTCACGCAGTAAGCAACTGCGCTCTTTCACGCTTCGCTCTTATCCTGCTGCATGCCGTTTAGCGATTTGCAGCATGCAGCACCTCCTCTGCGAAGCGCTGAGTGCGGCACACACCTGCGCGCAGGATGTGGTCGATCTGGATGTTCACGGTGCCGTCGCTGCGCGCGCGCGACTGCCCGCCGGCCGAGAAGGACGCACTCAACTTGCTCTTCCTGGCCATCCCGCTGCTCAACGTGACGCTGCCGTTCGTGTGGCGCAGCTTTGCGTTCGTGTACTCCGCGGACGTCGTCGCGCTCGCGGCCGTGTTCGCCTGGAAGGGCATCGTGCCCCTGGCAAGCAGCCGAGAGTGATGCGCGCGCTCCTGTGTGGTGCACGCAAGCGCGCAGGCGGGCATCGTTGAGCGCAACTGTATGTTGTGTGCACTGGCTTTTTGTTAATTGCTGGTCGCAGGGAGCATGCACGGCATCCCATGGCAGACTGCCGATGCAGAGCCTCACATGTAAGTCGTCACGCTCCGAATACATGCCGGTGCTCTGTTACACAAGTGGTGCCACATTCGTGTACAGCATGTCTCCCTCAGCTGATGAGGCGCCTCTAACCCACATCACTTGAAAAGTAACCTCGCTCATTACAACAAATGCACGCTGCTGCACACTGCCTGACTAAGAAAGACCTGACGCTCCTGGCTAGACACTACACGGTTGAGGCTCAAAACTGCGCTGTCACCAATCGCCTGGCGTATCTGCGCCTACCCACTGACGCTGCAGAAGCACTGGCAACTTGGTGTGCGGGGGCGAGTGCTCATCATCACCCACAGTCTCCCTTACGGCCAAACAGCTGCGCACACCACCACATGGGTCTGCACGCATCGCAAGTCCTCTGACCTGCCTATCACTTTGTTTCTCGACACCGCTCTAAACCGCCCTGGACACTAGCCCTACGACCAGTTGGTGCCTGCAATGCGCCGCCGGTAAGCATTGGACGGCGGCACTGCACCCAATGCGCCGCCGGTCTGGCTCCGCTCCGACATAGGCTCATAGTCGCGCAGCCACTCGCCCTGCCGCGCATGCGCTCATTGGTGTGCTAGCTTGCCTTAAGAGGCACTGCCTGACCTCCTTGAGCTCACACCGTGCAGGCGATTCACGCTCCACTGCGCACACATGATTCACATGTAAAACAAAAGCGTGGGGTGCCTGCGCAGTGACATGCGGACACCCGAGCAAGTGCAAGCAGGCGCAGCTAGTCACTGCACGGGCTACTATGCATGCAGCTGCTGCACACAGCTCCGCAGACGCACGCATACAGAAACGCCTGCGCTGCCACCCGTCCGTCGAGGCGGAAGACAAGCCCAATCGACAGGAGCCCTTCACATAGCCTGCAAAACCCAAGGTGGCCCCGCGTGTCCCGGCGCCGCACCAGGTAGATCTGCTGCGGCCGCGCGATCTTGACGTCCGGGTCGGTCAGCGACTCGCGCCAGTGCGCCAGGTAGCCCGTCACGCGCGGCACTGCGAACAGCACCGTGAAGAACTGCGGTGGGAAGCCCATCGAGCGGTACACCAGGCCTGCCGCGCCGCCGCAGCCGCCCGCGCGTTCAGCGAGCGAGCAGCCCGCCCGGACTCCGCGCCGCCCAGCGGCCGGCAGCGCGGACGGCAACAGCGAGGCGCGAGCGCCCCGCCGCGAGAGCCCTGTACATGGGATTTCGGGTTGGGTAAGGCAGCGCCCCAACCCTAGCCCGGCGCGGCCCGGGGCGCGCCCGAGTAGAAGTCCACGTTGGGGTACAGGTTGCGCTTGACGAAGAAGTCGTCCGACCGCGCGGCCTTCTCCAGCGCGATGGCCACCTCGATCAGCGGGTCGCGGCCCTGGATCTCAAACACCTCCTCGGCGACCTTGCGGATGATGGCCGCGCGCGGGTCGTAGTTCTTATACACCCTGCCGCCCGGCCAGCAGCGATTCATATCGATGACCGCCACGACGCGCGCCATGTAGAACGACCGGGTGCGTGTGGTGGCTGCACCATGACTCCGGCTGTTCAGTGCGCCACCACAGTGTTGTCGGGGGTGCTCATCCACGCCGTCCGCTTCATGCTCCACCCCGTGACACAGAAGTGGAAACTTATGCGGTCGAACGAAGCCCCCCGACGCATATTGCTGCCGGGGTGAGCCTGACCCAACCACATGTGATGCATCCCGGCCCAGCAGCGCCACTGCCCCACCAGCCTGCCACTGGCTAACGCTGGAAGCCCTTTGCAGGTGCCGCGCGCACACGGCCGCGCGCCGCTGCGGCGCACGGTGCATGTGCGGGCCGACAGGCCACGCGCACCGACGCCCATTGCCATACACACAAGCCGCGCGCACCGGTGCCCAAAGCCGAACATCTTCTCCTTGCGGGCCTTGACGCCCTCGATGAAGCCGGCGATGCGGTCCACGCTGCCGATGCGCTCCAGCATGCGCAGCACCGCCTCGTTCGCGCCGCCGTGCAGCGGCCCGTACAGCGCGCCCACCGCGCCTGCCGGTTACGATTGGAGTAGGGTTAGGGCACTAACTTAGGCCGTACAGCGCGCCGACCGCGCCTGCCGCGCACGGCGGGCGCCGCGTCAGCGTCAGGGGCCCTAGCGCTGCACGGCACAGCGCATAGCAGACGCAGCGCCCGCGTCCTTTGGCGCAGCCGCTCTCGCTGCCAAGCAGCGGGCGGCGCGGCGAGCGCGCCCTGCACGGCCGTGCCCCGGCAGCCGCGCAGCTCACAACTGAGCGGGGCCAGCAGCCAGAGCTCGCGGTCAAATAACTCAGTAGTTTCTGAGCGGCAGCAGTGGCGGAAGCGCGCGCCCATACAGAGCCGGCGTTGCCAGCAGGTCACGCGGGCACATTGGGCGCATAGGGTAGGTAACCCTAATGCGCGCACCTGCGACGGCGGTGTACACGTCCACGCCGCTGGAGGCCAGGTGCCGCGCGGCGGCGGTGGAGCAGTTCATCTCGTGCTCCGCGTGCAGCGTGAACATGATGTCCAGCGCGCGCGCCAGGCGCGGGTGCGGCCGGTAGCTGCGCCCGCGCGGCCCGGACGCGTCAGCTGGCCGCGCAGGCAGCGCCGCGCCCGCTGCGGCCCTCACACACGCAACGACTCTGGAATGAAGCCATCTGCAGAGCTTGTTCGCGGGCGGCGCACACACGCTCCTGCGCGACGGCATCACAAGACGCCGTGCGCGCCGCGACACGCGATGCGCTGGCGGTGCGCGCTTTTGCGCGCGGGCGCCTCACAAGCGCGGCGCACCTGGGCGTTGCGCCCGCGTCCAGCATGTACAGGAAGTTTTCCGCGTACGACAGCCGCTGGTTGGGCTGCGCGGCCGCGCGGCCGCTGGCGCGGTGGTACGCGAGCGCCGCGATCGCGGGCATCTTGCCTGCGCGCGCGCGCGCCTGCCCGCGTCAGGCGTCCGGCCGCCGCGGCGCCGCACGGACCCGTGCCCATGCCGCAACAGCTTTCGCGGCCGGCGGCAACGCGGCGCGGGGCGCGCTGGGTGACCTGCGCGTGTTGGGGTGGAGAGCTGGGCAGGCACGCTGGAAGAGACAGCCGAGGACCCCCGTCATTGCCACCTGCGCAGACCCGGCACGCGGCGCGCGCGGCCGCCGCGTGTGCACAGGCGGCAACTCGCATGCGGGCCGAGGAGCGCGAGCGCAGCCAGCAGGCCCCCGCGGCAGGCCCGCGCCCGCAACATGCGCGCCCCCGCGGCAGGCACGCCTCAGGGGAGCCGCTGGGGCGCACCAATAATGCGCACGATCTGCTTGTCCTGGATCTCGCGGCTGTTGTACACGCTCTGCCCCGCCAGCGCCGGGTTCTGCTCCGGGTGCACCGTGCTGAGCGCGTTGAGCGCGGTGAGCACGATGCCCATAAAGTGCGCGTCGTGCGGCAGCGCGGCCACCGCGCGCTCCACCGCGACCGGCACCGCGCTGTGCCGCATCAGCGCCTCGTCCCAGCGCGCCAGCTCCTTGCCCGAGGGCAGCGCGCCGTAGATGATGAGGTACGCCACCTGCGCGCGCGCCTCCGGGGGCTCGGCACCCGCCCGGCCTCCCTCTGCGGCGGCAGGCCGCAGAGTGCCTCTTCTGCACGCAGGGCCGCACGCACCTACCAAACAGGCCATTGCTGTCACGGCGCTGGTTATTTGAACCCAGGCACACTCACACTGGCCGTCGCCCCTGACAAGACCTGTCACCCAGCCCGTCGGCCAGGCGCGCAGCCCTGACACTGGCTGCGCACAGGCAACCGGCAGGCAGCGGTGGGACACTGTCGGCAGCCCGGCGGCGTGGCCGCGCCTCTGTGTAGTTGGAGCGCTCGGCGAGCTGCTCGATGGGGTAGCCGCGGTATCGCAGGATGCCCTTGTCGCCGTCGATGTAGGAGATGGTTGACTTGCAGGCCGCCGTATTGACGTAGCCCTGCGCAGCAGGCGCGCTTCAGCAGCCCTGCAGGCCCGGCACACGTAGCGCCCTGCTGAGCAGCCGGCAAGCAGTGCAGCGGCGCCGCCCGCGCAGCGCACCGGGTCATAGGTCTTCAGGCCCACGTTGTCGCCCCCGGCCTTTATCTGCTTCAGCGCGGTAGCCGGGATGGTGCCGTTCTCGTCAATCTGGCACGCAGCAGGGCGTGCAGGCGCTCAGGCTGCGAGCGGCTGCAGGGGGGTCTGCCGAGCTGAGGCGTGCGGCAGGTCTGATGAGGGCAAGCTGGAGGGCCACCAAGTCACCTTGATCTCGTACTTCTTGCCGGTGCGGTTGTCGACGACCGTGAGCGTGCCGGCGCCGCCGCCGGGGGTGGGCCGCTCGCGCGGCTGCGGCGCGGACACCCCGCGCGGGACCACGCCTGCCGGCAACAGGCAACGCGTCTGCTCAGCGTGTGCAGCACAGAGTGTGTCCCAAGTCAATAACGCTGCAGTGCAGCACGTGCAGACCTGCGCTGCTCGCCGCGGCGCCGCCATCCAGGTGCCGAGCTAGGGCCGCGAGCCGCTCTTGCACGTTCTCCATTGCTATCGTTGGCAACTTCAACACTCGGGGCGACCTGGGGATACAGGAGACAAGAAGTCGTGCTGCAGCTCGTACAGACCTGGAGGTGGCTGAGTCAGAACCCTACTGATGCAGGCTTCCTATCCAGGGAGTGTGCACGCGGCCATTGGAATGCAATCCGACCATCATAGAGCCCGCAGATGGTGACGTGTGCATGCCTGCATGAACGGCGCACATGGCATGCATGCACGATTTTCGCCAGCAAAGGAAACAGAGAGGAAGCACTGTTAGCTGAACCGAGAGCTGTGGTTGACGGAATGCAGGCCGCTTGCCCACTATGCCTGTGAAGGAGGTGGATGGTGTGTTGAGCCGCGGTCATTCTGGGTATTGCCGTGGTCTGCTCCAATACACATTTGATACATTGGCTCTCCACATTGAATCACCACCACATGGCCACACCACATGGAAGGCTGTGTCCCTGGTCTTAACTACATGCTTGATGAGGCCTGTGCACAAAACCCTGACATGTCCGTGCGTGCGCTGCACACACGGAACAGACTAATGACATACAGGGATACAGGCTACACCACACCACTGACACAAAGAAGTGACGCCACTCCGCAAACACACACACTCTGTCTTCTGGCACATGGCTGTATGCAGGCACATTTATTCTGGATGCTCAGGGGTACATGCAAACATGTCGCAACAGACAGGCCGCCGCGACAGACCTCAGCTATTGCCATCCACTTGGGCTCTGTTTCATAGTCAGGGGGTTATACGGCCGGGTGGCTGCAAAGGGCGCGGCCTTGGGGTTTAGCCTGGGCCCTCCGCCAGCAGTGCCTGCTTCAGAGTGAGGGGAGTGGCTGCCCGTGTCGCTGCACAGGGCGCCAAAGGGCGCTGCATTGGCGTTCAGCCTCGACCCGCCGCCGTTGACCTGGGGCGTCGCATGGCCGTTTGCATGCAGCGACGCCGCTGGTGCGCTCGCGCCCCACGACCCGCCCGCCCCCTCTGCCCCCAGCTCCAGGCCTGCGGCGCTGCCGCCCCAGTCCCCCTGACCTGGCCGCGCTCCCGCAGGGCCGCCGCCCCGGTCATCGGCCCAGCCGCTGCACCCATCGCTGGCCGGCCGCAGCGGGGCGCCATCATTGACCGGATCGTAGTGGGGCTCGTGGCGGGGTGCATTACCGCTGTCAGGCCAGGCCGCGCTGGCGTCCGACCCCGCACCCCAGCCGCCCTCGGCCTCACCGGCACCAAGGGGCGCGGCCTGCTGCTCAATGTGATGACCATAGGGCGGCGGGACGCCGGTGGGCGCAGTCGGCGGCGGCGGCGGCAGCGGCTGCGGCGGCGGCGGCGGCGGCGGCGGCGGCGGCGGCGGCGGCGGCGGCGGCTTGCTGTCCAGGGGCGGGAAAGCCTGCGCGAAGCCTCACCCAGCGTCACGCACTGCCTGAGCAGGCGAGGCCCTGGGAGCGCGAGGGGCCGCTGCTGGCTGCCCGGTGCAGGACCTGCCCGCCCGGCAGGCACACGCGCCCGGGAAGACAGGGCTGTCCCCAGGGGGGCCTGCCTGCAGGCTGGGCGCCGGCGCGGGCGGCGCGTACGGCGCGCCCCAGCCGCCGGCGGGCCGCTCCGGCGCGCCGGTGAGCAGGCGGAGCAGCCGCGCCTCCTCCTCGGCCGCCAGCTGGCGCGCGACCGCCGCGTCGCTCGCCTCCAGCGTGCGCGCCAGGCGGCTCTGGCGCGCCGGCCGGTTGTGCGCCGCGCGCGCCTGCTCCTCCGCCTGCGCGTCGGAGCGAGCAAGAGTTGCGCGCATGCCGGGACCTGGCAGCACCAGGCACGTCGGCCGCCGGGCTCGGCAGAGCAGCGCAGGCTCGCAGTTCGAGGGTCTTCGATGCAGAGCAAGCGCCCAGATGCGGGCACCGGACACCAGTGCACCAAGCCGCAAGCGATGCGCGAGGCACCGCCTTCGGCATGTTGTGGCGCCGCGAAGTCCAAGGCCTGTCACAGGCCCGGCGGCACGCTTGCAAGGAAGAAGTGAGCGGCCAGGCGGCGCATGGCGCGCCTGCAGCCGCGCTGCCAGCGCAGCATCCTCGGAAGTGTCCGGCCGCGCGTCGTGAGCGCCGCCCCATGCGTCGGCCTCGCCCCGCTCGCTGCCGCCGCGCGCGTCCCACCCACCGCCGCTGCCGGCCCCGCTGTCCCAGCCGTCCCCGGGGTGGCCCGCGGCGTGGCCGTGAGAGCGCGGCCCTGACCCCACACCCTGCTCCTCCTCCGCCTGCAGGCGCGCCGCGAGCGCCGCATCGCCAGGCACCTCGCGCGGGCGCGCCCCGGCGGGAAGGCCCTGCGTGTCCGCCCACGGCTGGGGCTCTGCCGGGGCGTCACTGGCCTTGCCCAGGCGCACATCCCCCCAGGTGGGCGGCGGCAGCGGCGCGCAGCCCGCCACGTCGAACGAGGCGAAGCCGGGCGGCGCGCCACGGCCGAACGACAGGGCACCGGATGTCCGCAGATGCCTGCCGCCCACATGAGCGCCGGCCCTGCGCGCGAGGCGGAGCGCACATTGGATCAGCCAGGCACGCTGCGGCAGCAACAATTGCCATTTTAGGGAGCGCCGCTCAACTGCTCGACCAAGCTGTGAGGGTGTAGCCGCAAGCCGATCCAGGAATAAGCACGTCAGGCAGATGCACACAGGTCCTAGTATCAGACGCCGACAAGATGACAAAGCTCAGCGGACCAGACAGCAAGCATGCAGGCCTGTGGGTGCACCTCGGCCCGGAGTATGCGGGGGACCGCCCGCCAGGCTGCGAGGCTGCAGGGCCGCCAAAGCGGCCGCCATAGCCGCCCTGCGGGCTGCCATACATGCCGCCGCCGCCGCCATAAGCGCCGCCGCCGCCGTGCGCTTGCTCATTGCTGCGCGGTCGTTGCCACCAATTTTAGGCTCCGTTGCACAGCAAACTTGGCACCCACCGTCAGCGCGAGAGCGCCGCTGGCGCGCTGAGTGATGCAAGGTCAGGCGCAGGCAGTGCTGCATGTATGCACCCCATCAGCCCAGACAGCCTGGCGTCTGCACAAGCAGCCGCAGCAGTACGGCGCATGGTGCGCGCACCGGCCGCCGCGCGCGGGCGCGCGGCCGCGGCCGCGGCCGCCGCGGCCGACGCCGCGCAGCCACACGCGCCCGGTCACGACCGCCTCGCCCCTCTCCATGCCTGCGCGCCCGCCGCGCTCAGGCCGCGCCCGTGCATGCATCGCGGTGCCACGCACGATGCACAGCAGGGCACAGTATCCATGTCGCTGCTTTTAAAAGTTTCAGTGACTATCTCGACGCGGCGTGGGCAATGAAGCAGTCATATCTCGACAAGGTTGCGTCTGGTATTTGACTTGATGTGCTGCTGGGCTCTGCTGGGCACATCTGAGGGCATCTAGCCCTCAGATGTGGACTCAATTCCTGGCGCACGTCAGTCCCTGCGATTGCCCATGCATGCAATGTTGCCCAATTGGGCGCGCAGCCTTTGCTGGCGGCTGGCGGTAGGGCGCACGAGAGGACCAAGGACAGGGGCGGCAAGGGTGCAGGCGCGCCCAGCAGCAGCGCGGGCGCGCAGGGCGGCGCGTCCGCCCCGGCCAGGTCGACGGGCAGCTCCAGCACGCCGGCGGGCGCGCTCGCGCCCTGCTCAGGGTCTGCAGGGCCGGGGCCGCCCGCCAGCAGCGTCAGCACGGTCGCCGCGCCGGCCGCGCCGCCCGGCTGCTCGTCATCCTCAAATGCTGCCGGCTGCGGCCCGGCGCCGCCGCGCACGGCGCGCGCGCGCGGCGCCAGCGCGTGCTCCGCATGCATCATCAGCAGCGCCGGGCGGAACTCGTTGCGCGCCTGCGGCGCCAGCTTGCTTGTCTTGCCCCGCGGGGGCCGGGCATTCCTATGCAAAAGATGGTGCAGGCCTGTGTGTGGTTGGCGAGAGCCACGTTGAAGCGACATAACTGCAATGTTGTTTACTGGAGAGGGTACCCGGGTCAGTCCCTTCCTTGAGAGATTTTGCAGAAGTCACATACATGCAGAAGTCACAACCTAAAGACCGGTTCGCTCAAGCGCGCGCGCGCGGAGGGCGCGCGCCTCCTCTGCGGGCGTGAGCTCGCGCTCGTCGGGCGCGTCCTGCTGCGCGGCGGCCGCCAGGCGCGCCACGTCCGCAAAGGGCAGCTTGACGACCGCCTGAGCGCGCGGTGGCCGGCGTCGCTTGCGCTGATCCCTTGCTGCACAGCGCGGTCCCGCCATGAGCAGTAAAAGTACCCTGCTGTGCACGCCCCTTCGGGCGCCAGGCGCGCCACCGCCTGCCTCAGAGGCGCCCCCAAACGACGCTGTCGCCTGAGCGAGTCATCTGAGCGCACACGAGGCTGTTCACGGCTGGCCGGGCCCGCTGTCGCGATGCGCAACGCGGGCGCGGCCGCGGCTGCCGGCGGGGCTGGGGCGGGCGGCGCGCCGTGTGCGCCCAGCGCTTGCCGGACATGTCGATGAGCGGCGCGAGGTCGCGCGGGAACATGTCGGCGAGCGCGCTGGCCACGCTCGCGCCGCCGGCCGGGGCCTCCTGCGTGCCCGCCACCAGCCGCGCCAGCTTGCGCGGCAGGCACGCCGCGGCGCTGCGGCGCGCGCGCAGCACGGTGGGGCCCCGCAGGCTGCTGGCGCACAGGAGCCATTGCCCCCGCATGCGGAACGCCGGTGCGCTGCTACGACTTTGAATGCATTGCAGCAGGCTGCTAGGAAGCAATTGCGTCATTCAGTGCGGGCCACCTGCCGCGGTGGCAGGCGGTGACGGTCCTGAGTGCTTTATGCAGCAGCCAGTGGACTGGCGCTGATTGTGAGTTGTGTGGGCACGTCCGGGTGTCTGATTTGCAAGCACATCAAACCCCCCAGCCTCCGGCAAGGTCCCTGGTTGCTGCGCCGCACCTGCGCGGCGGCAGCACGGCCATGAGCTGCACGAGCGGCCGCACGGGCCCATGTGGCGGCGCCCAGCTCTCGCCGTCCGCCTTGCGCCCGCCGCCCGTCTTGTGCTTCCCCAGGCCGCCCGCATTCTTGGCCAGGTCGGAGACGAGCGGCGCGTAGTGGTACGGGTAGTACCTGCGCGGCACTCCACGGTCACGTGCTGGCGCGCACACTGGAAAGGCGCGCCTCCTTGGCTGCGCCGTGCATGCCTTGCTGCCAACAAGAAACAATGTGGGCAATGTGCCAGGGCGGCGACCTCAGCCCGCTCGCGCTACGGCGGGTGCATTCGTGGACCTGCTCTGTCTAGCGCTCAGCGCCGCAACTCTGACCGCTCCAGGGCCGCTGCGGCGCGCGCACCACTCCCAGGACGCGCTGTCGGCCGCGCCCCT
>JAABUR0100007035.1_pt1 | contig 13474 bp, 20 predicted proteins | sample 5560091 | NCBI WGS metagenome assembly JAABUR01 (sample SAMN10711879, study PRJNA513375) | rock metagenome | isolation source: Antarctica rocks | place: Antarctica: Victoria Land, University Valley sud
CCGTACATGTCGGTTCCGATAACCACGGTCCGATCTATCCAGTCATCGGGTCTCGCCATCGTCGCCCTCCCTGGTCGCTATCTCGGTCGGTGCATCTTACCCCCTCGACGGGGTGGCCGCGCCCATCGGCGGGCCGTGTAGCAAGCCTCGTGCACGAGCACGTCGCCCCCTTCGCGGATCTTGACCCCTTCCCGACGGTCCGACGTCGTCGTCGAGCGGCCGCGACCGTGGCGGGCTCGGGAGGGCGTAGTGCGTCCCTGGTGGCGTAGGATCTTCGGCGGGTGAGATTAAATGATGAACAGGCGAAGTTTGCGGCTAGCCAGCATCGCGTCGGCGGCGGGCCTCCCTCCGGGCCACTTCCGTCATGTCCAACGCCTCCGACAGGTGCGCCACCAGCCGCAGGTAGTTCGAGTCTCCCACTAACGCTTGCTTTTGTATGAGGCGCCGGGACGCTTGGATGCGTCGCCAGGGACGCTGTACGCTCTTCTGAGAAGCTGCTGCATAGCCCCGGTGCAACTCCCTGGGACCTCCCTAGCCTAGCCCGGCCCCTTCCTCTTGCCCTTATTCACCGAGGTTTCGAGAGTTACCATTCTCACAAGTTGCGCCAAGTTCCCGGTCTTGTTTCTCTGGGCACAACCGCCCTGGCGGGGGGCGCGAGGACGGCAGGCGCTCTCCTGGGCAAGTCTTGAGTTGGGTCTCGGGGATGCGCTTCCACCCCAAGGACCTCGAGCGCGCCTTCTTCTCCGAGCGCCATTCGCGCGTGCTCGACAGGCTAGGGTACGTCACGCTGATGCGCTGGCGACTCTACGGCGAAGAAGGCCTGGCGGGCAAGGAGGCGGAGCTGTGGCTCCTGGAGAATACTCTGACCGTGGAGCACGCTGGCAGGTCCCTCTCGGCCTATGAGATCGCCTACGACGCTGACGGGGGCCAGGCTGGATCCGGCAGGCTACTCGAGGTGAGCAAGCCTACCCTATTCGAGACCCCTTTCGCCTACAGCCAGTTGAGGCTCTTTGGTCTGTCCGAGGGGCTCGGTGAAGATGGCTGGCTCAGGGTCCTCAGGCTGGAAGACTACGCCGACAGAAGGCCGCGACTGCCGTCGATGCTCCAGCAGGCGCTCTTCCCCTACCATGAGGCATGGGGCTGAAACTCATTGTTCAATTGTTCAAGCCGTGGATGTCGCTTCGGATCAGCGAATAGAGCCATGCGTCGCGGCGGATCGCGTGGAAGTCGAGGTATTCCCTCAATAAGCCCTCGCATCGAAAGCCCGCACCGTCGAGGACCCGTAGAGATCCCTCGTTGCCTGGCTCGACGAGTGCTTCTAGCCGGGCGATGGCGGGCAAGCCCAGCACCCAGCGACTCAACGCGCAAAGGGCCGTGCGGGTAATCCCTCGACGACGGCGACTGGCCACGGTCCAGTAGCCAACGCCGACCACGCCCGGCTGTTGTCGGTGGAGCAATGCTATCAGGCCGATGGCGATGTCGGTTTCCGCCTCGACGATCGCTAGGCTGATCCCCTCGCCCGATGCCTGGCGTTTCCATTGCCGCTCCACAAACGCGCGACCGGCCTCCTCGGAGAAGGGGCTTGGTACGGTCGTGATGGTCGGGATGACCGAGTCCCGGCTCGCCTCCTCGATGCACGGAAGGTCCTCGTAGGTCCAGTTGCGAAGGAGGATCTGCTCGTCGCGCAGCTTTGGAAAGGCCGAAATGGCGCCAGGGCGGTATATCGGGTCCATCGCCGCATTGTTGCAGATGTCGTTACCAGACGAGCGTGATCACCGAATGCCAGCAACCTCTTTGGGTGTGGCTCTCTCATCGTTGCGACAGCCATGCTTCGCAGACTTCACGAGTAGGCCTGTTCCGAGAGCTGCGATTCCCGACCTAATTCTCTTCGAAACCCGCATACACCCGGCCCAGCGAAGCTAGGCCTACCCCGCCGAGGAGCATAATACCCACCGCCAAGTATTATAGGTTTCTTATGTACAAAACACGGCGGCAACCGCCCGTTGTACATAAGAAACCATACTGCGCAGGACCGGGTGAGAACGCGATCAGAGACCACGTAGCTACCCTCGAAACGATACGAGAGCGTGGGATCACACTCTCTGCCCCGAGATCCGAGACCACGTAGCTACCCTCGAAACTGGATGCATTTGTATCCAAAGTCAACGAAGCACAAGGATCCGAGGCCCCGTAGCTACCCTCGAAACCCATCCGCGCATAGCAAAGGCCGGAGCCCCGTAGAGAGCCCCGGCCCGATCAGCTTTCTCCGGGAACTAGTGCTTCTTCCCCTTAAAGGCACGCAACAACCGCCGCCGATGTTTCTCCATGCGTTGGGGGTCAAAGAGGTCTGGGCGCTCCTCAACAACGCGGCGCGGGTGCACTCTGTCGTATCGAGCTTGTAGCTCCGCTTGCTCTTGTGCCGCGACCCGGCGCCGCGCCTTTTCTAGGCTTTTCCACATGGTTGAGTCGGGGGCGGGGCGCCCGAACACGCTTTTGCTTTCCAAAGTTCTCACCTCCTCTCGAAATCCGCGGGGGCATTTCCGAGCAGAGTGGGGTGGTGTTGAGCTTGGCGGCATTTTGTAGAGTGTTGTTGTGTGTATCGGGCGAATCCCGAGTAAGCGCAGTATAGCACCATAGCCCCGGTCCAGGCGGAGCCAGAAGAGCCCCCGGAGACAGCGAACGCTGCCGGAGGCCCTGAGAATCAATCCTCGCGCCCTACGGGTGTACCGTGGTGGGCACCCCCATGGGCGTGGCTTCGCCGGCGCTAGGCCAGGCTCAGGTCCGCCACGCGCTCCGGGATCTCCACCTGTCCACCGTGACGATGTAGCCACTCGCGGAAGTTGTCGAGGTCCAGGAATTCCATTCCAAAGGTGCGCCCGTCCTCGTCCGCGTCGAGGTATACGCCGTCCTGGATCTCTATCTGGCGGGCGGCGGCTCCGTCCGGGATCTCCCGGACGTAGATGTACAGCGCATTGACCTCTTCGTCATACTCGAATCTCATCATAAGCTGAACGCCTTTATCTTCGGTCCGGCGTGATGACCGATACGATGCGGAACTCCTCCGCTTTAATCTCAGTGTACACGACGTTGACTCTCTCGCCACTTATAGCCCGGCCCCGCTCCGTCCGCTTCTTCGGGCTGGGGTGAGCGGGGTTGCGATCCTGGAGCACGTTTCGCACGTCCGCCACGGTGAGCCCCTTTTCCCGGAGCCGCCGGCGGGCGTGGTTGGAGAGGTCGATATTCACGACGACATCATAAAGGACCGGGACCATGTGCGAGCCCCGGCCCGTGGCGTACCGAGGGGGAGCTGGAGAGGCTGGTGGTCCGCGCTCGGTCGTCATGGATCTATCCGGGGCCCTAGAGGTCCACGACCAGCACGCCGTCCATGACCTTCGGATCGTAGTAGCGCCGGGTCTCGACTATCTGGACGCCGTAGAAGTAAAAGAGCGATTTACAGGGTACGACAAGCTGTGAGCAACGATGAAGTTCGTAACTGTTCGCTTCGTCCGGACTACACGGCCTCAAGCCGAAGCGCCGGCGCTCAGGGTCGAACATGGCCTGGCAGTACCTCGGCTCGCCCCACATCCTGTAGCAGGCTCTATTCAGGCCAACGGCCCCACCAACCCGGATGGACACGAAGGCGCCCTTCACCTCCCTGCCCTCGGGAGCCCGGACAGTCTTGTCCCACACCTCGAAGCCTTCCAGACCAGCGAGACGCGGCAGTTCGTCGCCCATCTAAAGCTCCTCTTTTGAGCAACGCCGGCACGGGACCGCCTCGAAGACCTCGGCCTCTTCGCCGGACTCATCCTCGATGAGGTGGCCGATAAAGACGGTCCCGTCGTAGCAACCGTGCGGGGCTTCTTCGGTGGATAGTGGTGCGCTAGACTCTTTTGTGTCCATGAGGCTTGCTCCTCTGGGCCGGGCTCCGGGGGTGCTTCCAACACTCGCCGGGGCCGTTTCTGTGTGTGCCTCCCATTGTCTCATACTTGTCTTGACTGTGCAAGGTAGTTGTACTAGAATACTGGAAACAATCCGATCAGGGAGGCCAGTTGCAGAAGACGACACAACTAAGAGAGCTAAGGGATCGGGCGTCTCTCTCTCAAGTGGAACTAGCAGAACGCGCCGGCGTGTCGCGGGCCACGATTGCGGATCTGGAGCTTGGCAAACGCAAGCCACAGCCGAAGACCAAACGGAAAATCGCGGAGGCCCTCGGAGTAGAACCCCACCAGCTAGGCGAATGAGCGAAGGACGCTACAGCTGGTTAACGCTCTTTAACCGGATGATTGTCCCGGCCATGCCTAAGAAGCTACCAGACGGCCTGGAACTCGTCCGCGTCAAGGATGCAGCTCCCTACTTCGATATGCACGAACGGACCTTGAGGAAGAAGATCCGTAGCGGTGAGGTGGCCACCATCACCCAAGGCCCCCGCAAAACCTATATAGCCCGCGAGGAAATAATCCGCTACTGGAAAGAAAATTCGAAAATTTTATAACGCCGGTGGTTAGGGAGGATAAGGGAGTCTAGGGGAGTGAAGAGAAGGCTAGGAATATACAATGAAGCAAAAGAAGTAGCTGCAAATCCAAGGTTTTTAGTATGGGTTGTGGGGCGTCTTGTATTATACCTTTGCAGGCCGTATTCTGGCCAAGGAACGGAAAAGAAAGCGACGAGAGACTCACGGACGCCAATCTCGAAGTCTCTCGCCAGAGCAGAAAACCACACCGGGAGGTGAGGCTTTGAGCAATCTTAGAACCGAGGCACCGATAACGCAAGAGCCAGACGTATCAACGTGGCTTACCCCGAAAGACGTCCAGCGCGAGCTTCGCATCGGACAGAAGCTCGCCTACAAGCTCCTCAAAGACGGCACGATCCCATCCATTCGTGTCAGCAACCTGTACCGCGTGAGGAGGGAGGCACTAGACGATCTTCGCGAAAGCGCGATGAGCGCATGAAAAAAGCCGGAGCCCGACAGCCCCGGCAAGATCAACGACCCCTACACCTAAAGAAAGGATCTTGAGGTGATTATAGACGGGAATCGCCAAAACCACCAGAGGCAGCAGAGCGGGGGGATGATTCTCTTTCGGATCATTTCCCGGTTCGATTGGGACCGCCTCCAGGAATACCACGAAGCATGCCCAGGCTCCACCGTGGAGCACCTGATGCACGGATTGTTCGTCTTGACGATCCCCCTCGGCGGGGCTCTCCTCGAAGCCACGGGCGGCGCGCATGAGTAGCGCCAACGGACAGCAGGGGAGCGCCGCGCCTACCTTCTGGGCGGCGCCGGAGATCGCGAAAGCGGGATACAAAGTATTTCCGGTCAAGGATAAAGAGCCGACGATCGAAGGCTCTTTCTACGGCGCGACCGACGACCTCAGCGAGATCGCCGCCTGGATAGAGGACGGGCGCGGACACCATGATGTAGCCATTGCAACCGGGGTTTTCGGGAGGGTCGTCGCGATAGACGCCGACACCCCGGAAAAGTTCGAGGAGATGAAGGCGAAGTACGGCCCTCCAACGTACACCACGAAGAGGGGCGGGCACTGGCTCTTCCTGCATCCTCGCAACGGCAAGGTTACGAGCACGAAGATCGCGCCCGGCCTGGACAGGAAGGGCGACGGAGGGATAGCCGTAGTCCCGCCCAGCAAGGGCAGGGGATGGACGAACGGAATACCCCGCGTCGAGGACTTGCCGATACTGCCTCAAGAGTTCTGGTCGAAGACGAAGGGTCCTACGCCCGGTGAGAGGACAACAGACCAGGAGCGTAAGGACGCAGCGGTAGAGGCCATAGCAAAGCACGTCAAGGGGATAAAGCCAAACGCCGAGGCGGGAAGCAGACACGAGCACCTGGTGCACTTGTGCGGCGTACTGCTAGGTCGCGGGGTGTCGCTCGTGGACGCCGAGGACATCCTCAAAGCCGCATGGGGGGCCGTGGGTGGAGACCTGTCGGAGCGGCTGGATTCGGAGATCCCAAACACACTCGCCTCCACGCAACAAGCCATAAGAGAGGGCCGAGCGACCGGCGTTCCGAGCATGGAGAAGATCACGCCGGGGCTCTTCGACGAGCTGGCCGCGGCGTTGGGGTGGATCAGAAAAATCCACTTTGGGGGCAAGAAGCCCCACAATGACAGCACTGACAGCAATGACAGCGATTCCAGGGAATTAAGGGAATTACCGGACCCCGAACGATTCCCCGTCGAGATCTTCCCGCCGTCGGCCGCCCGCCTGGTACGGGAGGGCGCGGCGGCGATAGGTTGCCCGGATGATTTCCTGGCGGTCGGGGTCCTCGCCGGTTTGTCCACGGCCATCGGGGACACGCGCAAGATTCTTATCAAACGGGGTTGGACGGAGGGCGCCGCCGTCTACGCCATGATCGTGGGGGACCCGGCCAGCAAGAAGAGCCCGGCGCTGTACGAGGCAATGCGGCCCATCCTTATGCGCCAGATGGCCCTGAAGGCCGCGCACGACCGCCTGATGGAAGAGTACGAGGCGGCCCTTGCCCGGTGCGATAAGGACGACGAGAAGCCGAAGAAGCCCGTCCTGGGGCGTACATACGTCGACGACATCACGGTAGAAAAGCTGGCGGACACTCTCAACGAGAACCCGCGCGGCGTGGTCCTTATGAAGGACGAGATTTCGGGCTGGCTGGGGAGTATGGACCAATACAAGGCGGGAGGAAAAGGCGGGGACCGCCAGAAGTGGCTCCAGATACACACCAACCGACCCATCAGCGTGGACCGAAAATCCTCCAACGAGCCGGTAATTATCCCTCGGCCGTTCGTTAGCATCTTCGGCGGCATCCAGCCGGAGGTCCTGCCAGCCTTCGGCAAGGACCGTGGGGACGGCCTGTTGGACCGCTTCGTAGCGGCATACCCGGCGCCGATGGTTGGAAGGTGGACGGACGACGAGATCAGCGACGAGGCTAGGGAAGGGTACAAGGCCCTGATAGATGCTCTGTACCGACTAGAGCCCGCCGAGCACGAGGGGGACGAGTTCGCCTCCACGGTGGCCATGAGCGCCGAGGGCAAGGCCGTATTCGTCCGGGAGTACGACCGGCTCCACGTGGAGCTGGAGACCCCCGGGTTCCCACGGAGACTACGCCCCGTTTACGGGAAGCTGGAAGGCTACCTCGCCCGCTTCGCCCTCATTCTCGCAATGGCGCGGAGGGCGGAGGACACGGGCGTGGGAGCGATGGAGCTCGTCGGGCGGGAGGACGTGGAGGGCGCGGCGGCGCTGCTTAACTACTTCAAGAACCACGCCCGCCGCGTGTACACGGGGCTCTACGCGGACAGCACTGTCGATAGGCTAGGAGGCGATATTAGAAGTTTTCTTATAGACAAAGAGAACATATGGGAAGGGACCGCCTCGGAACTACACTCGTCGTTCGAGAGCGAGTACAAGCCCGCCCGGCCCGAGGACCTGGCAAAGTCCCTAAGGGCCATAGCTAGGCGGACGCCGCTCCTGCACTTCGAGGACCTGAAGAGGACCGGGACCCGTCGGGCTTTTCGCCTAACACTAGAAAACGCTGTCATTGCTGACATTGCTGTCACGCCGTCATCGCCGGGGGGCGGCGAGAGTAACCCGGATTTATCGTCCGCATCGTCCGTAAACCGTCCGCCGGGAGTGGCCAACGACGTTCTGGGGCTCTTCGATAACCCGCCCGAGTGGCTACGAACACAGATGCGGATATGTCGGGAGGCGGGCGCGCCGGAGCGTCTACTCGAACCGCTGGCGGCGGCGGTGGCGTCTAGTCTGTTCGGAGATCCCGAACGGAGGGAAGAGATCATGCCAGCGGTCGAGGCCCAGTTCCATCCGCTCGGCTGCGAGTGCGAGGTGTGTGTGTGAGCTACGTACTACCGGCCGTCCGCGAACTATTCAGCGAGCACCCCAGAGCGTGCGGGTGCTCGCCGGAGGTTGTCGCGGGTCTTCTGTGGATCCTCTGTTTCGTCCCCGAGCCGGTCGAGCCCTTCGAGGTGGCAACGTGTTTGGAGGTCCTGGACATCGAAACGGAGGCGGCATAACCATGACCACAGCCTCACCGTGTACACGAGAGCTAGTGAAGGAGGAGCAAAGCTAGTGGACCTAGCACCTGGTGAACTTGTCGAGCAGAGCCTAGACGCCATGATCGAGAGGAGGTCCCGACATAAACCCGAGCGCGAAAGGGAGGGGATGTACATGGAATCGGTGAGGAGGTATCACGCCAACAACAGGAAACAGATTAGGGCCGAATGGTACGCCTATTTCTGCCGCATAGCGGACAGCTTGCGGGCGAGGGCCGAGGAGTACGACCAGCGGGCTGAAGAGTTGATGGAAGAGCAAACAGAACCCACGAAGGGACGGGAAGCATGAACGAAAAACCCACGCCGAAGAGCCGCCCAGACCCGTTCGTCTGTCTCGTCGCGCCCGCCGACCACCGGGACATTATTTACCTCACCGAAGGCGGAGAAATCCGGTTCCATGAGGGCACCGCGAGAGTCCGGGAGTCGGTTGCGAAAAAGCACTTGCGGCCTGGGTGGCATATCAGGCCATGACCAACTACAGGAAGGACTAACACCATGGCAGAAGACAGAACAATCCACGAATTGACCGAAGAGTACGGGATGGCGGCCTCCGCCCTTCTCAATGGCTATCACGCGGAGATCGACGCGATACGAGCGACGCGCAATCCCGAAACCGGCGGCTATTTGGACCAGCTCAACGATGAGCAAAGGATGACACTCCTCCGGGAGCAGAAGGCGGAGAAGGCCCAGGCCGTTCGCGCCCAGGCGATTGAGGCGGCCGCCGCGGAGCACGAACAGTATGAGAGGGACGTCAGCGAGCGCCGGGCGCTTCTTAAAAACCGCCTCTTCTCCGTGGGTGGAGCGGACGGCGCGGCGGCACTCGCAAGAACCGTCACCGCTTCGACGGATGACCTCTCCGCCCTCCTCGACGTCGCCTTGCAAGCCGGTAACGAAGAGCTCGGCCGGGCCGTGTTTGTCGCCGCCGAGCGCCGGGGCTCGGGTGATTTGATGAGTCGGTATTTCGATGAGCAAAGCCCCGAGGGCCGCGACCTCTATGCCGAATGGTTGGATGCGCCGACGGATGAGATGCTGGAGCGTCAAAGGGAGAGCATCCCCGTGATGGTGCATGAGCCGGGCCATGAGTGGCTGACACCGCCGTTAAGGGCTTAGCGAAGCGATGCCACGTAGCTGCACCATATGCGCCCACCCGAAGCGAGAGGGGATAGACCGCGCCCTCGTGGGCGATTCGTCGAATCTGTCGGTATCGTCGTTATTCGGCGTTTCGGAGTCCGCCATTCGCCGACACAAGGGAAATCATCTCCCCGCCAAACTGGTCCTGGCCGAGCAGGCCGCGGAGGTTGCCGAGGCGGGAGATCTCCTCGACCAGGTGCGGGACCTTCAGGCTCGAACGCTGGCGATACTGGAAGCGGCGGAGGCTTCGAGGGAGCACCGTACCGCCCTCGGAGCCATCGGGGAGGCGAGGAGCAACCTGGAGCTACTAGCGAAGCTATTAGGCGAGCTGGACGATAGGCCACAGGTCAACGTCCTGATCTCGGCCGAGTGGCTACAGCTACGCACGACGATTATCACGGCCCTCGACGCCCACCCACAGGCGCGAGAATCCGTTCTAAGAGCCGTCGAGGGGGCGGGTAGTGGTTAGCCTCACCGAGGATTTCACGCTCGCCCTCGACCGGGTGACGTTCGCCGGGAAACTAGGAATAACTCCTGATACATGGCAGGCGGACCTCTTGCGCTCGGAGGCTTCGCGGATGCTTCTCAACTGCTCCCGCCAGTCCGGCAAGTCCACGATCTCCGGCGTCCTGGCACTACACCGCGCCCTCTACTACCCCGGATCGCTCGTGCTGGTCCTCGCGCCCTCCGAGAGACAGTCCAAGGAACTGTTCGCCAAGGTGGCGGGGTTCTATAGGGAGCTGGGCCGTCCGGTCCCCGCGCAGGGCGAACGCAAGCTCTCCCTTGAGCTTGCGAACGGCTCCAGGATAATCACGCTGCCGGGAACGGAGAAGACCATCAGGGGCTTTAGCGGGGCGGCACTGCTACTCGTAGACGAGGCCGCCCGCGTAGACGACGCGCTCTACCATGCGGTTCGTCCCATGCTCGCGGTCAGTCGAGGACGGCTGCTGATGCTCTCCACGCCCTTTGGTAAGCGGGGCGCCTTTTACGAGGAGTGGACGAACGGTGCTAGCGGAGCTTCTAGCGGGGCCTGGGAGCGCTTCCGCATGACGGCCGATGAGTGTCCGCGCATCCCGGAGGCGTTTCTTGAGGAGGAGCGGGCCTCGAAGCCGGGCTGGGTCTACAGGCAAGAGTACGAATGTTCGTTCGAGGAAACGGAGGATCAGGTGTTCACGACGGAGATGGTAGAGAGTGCCGTAACTAGCGCAGTCAAGCCATTATTCGGGGGTGGATGATGGCCTTCTACGTCGGTCTGGACCTCGGGCAAAGCACCGACTACACGGCGCTTGCGGTCATTGAGGACGCGAGCAAGGTGAACCCCGCGGGGGGTACGGAGAAGGCGTTGCACCTCCGGCACCTGGAGCGCTACCCGCTTGGAAGACCGTATACCGAGATGGCCGACGCCGTGGCCCGCCTGGTGCGTGACGAGCGGCTCGTCACCGAGATCCACGCGCCGGGGGAGCCCACGGTCTACCGACGCCCGCCGGAGCTGGTCGTGGACGCAACGGGCGTGGGTAAGGCCGTCGTCGACATGCTCCGGGAGCGAGGCCTGCGTTTCAAGGCCGTTACCATAACCGGAGGGGACAAGACGAAATACTCCGCCCGTGGCGCCAGCGTACCTAAACGCGATCTGGTGAGCGCTCTCGAAGTCCCCTTCAACTCCGGCACCCTGAAGGTGGCCGAGGGGCTGGAACTCTGGCCCGCTCTTAAGGCGGAGCTCTTGACCTTCCGTAGAAAGATAAACCTGAAGACGGCGCACGACTCCTACGAGCATTGGCGCGCAAGTGACCATGATGACCTGGTACTCGCGGCGGCCCTGGCCTGCTGGTGGGCGGCGAAAAGAGGCAGGAACCTCGGGCCCGTCAAGAAGCCGGAGGGCTGGTAGGCTCCGCCTACTCCTTCGAGAGCGCCACGAGGATTGATTCTCCCGGCCAGCGCGAGGCCGATCAGGGGTCTAGTATGCCCGCATGGGAGCAGGGCGCACAGGCGAACCACGGCACGCCGACGTACCACAGGCGAACCATCGCCTAACCATCGCCCAGGCCGCCGTTCGGCTTGGCATATCGGAGGGCGCATTACGTAGCCGCATAAAGCGCGGCACGATGCCCACTGTGAAAGAGGCGGGGCGGGTGTACGTCGTGTTGGGTGCTGGTACGTCGCCGGCGAACCACACGACCAATACCGACGAACCAACCAAGGGTCTAACCGATCAATCGGAGCTCGTCGCGGTCCTACGGGAACAGCTCGCCGCCGAGAGGGAGGCCAACCGGGAGAACCGGCGTATCATCGCCGCCCTTGCCAGCAGGATCCCGCCCGCCCTGGAAGCCCCGCGAGCGGAGCCGCGAGAATCGCCTACACCATCGGCGGAGGCCTCGGAGGGCGCATTCCCCCGGTCGAATGCGGGAGGCGCCCATGGGGGTACCCAGGGTGAAGCTGAGAGCGCACAGGAGCCCCGGAGGTCCCCCTGGTGGCGTAGGATGTTTGGCGGGTGAAGTGTTCCGCGCGGGACAATGAATAACTATCCGCCCCACGTTGCGAACAGTTACTAATCCTGGTGCCGGGTGTGGCGATCAGGAACGCTCGGCGGGAGGCCTGGAGGGAGGCGAGCATGTAAGCCGCCAGTAAAGCCACGGCGAAGAGGCCCTCAGTGAGATCGCACAAGAACCTACAGACCTACAGGAAGGACAAGATCATGACCGAACTGCACGACAGAATCGACCAGGCCCGGGAGCACTTCGAGGCGCCGCAGGCGGACCTCTACCGCCCCGACGGCGGCAAGGCCTACAGCGACGAGGAGCACGACGAGCGGGCCGGCGCCTTGCAGCGGGAGCTGAATGCAACCCTCGACCGCCTGGGCCCGGAGATCGAGAAGCGGATCGAGACGGCGGCCGAAGCGGTCCACCAGCTAGAGCACCGAGATCCCTCCGGCGCGCTCACAACCGAGGAGCTTGAGAGGGCCAACGCCCGCTCCGCCTTTATCAAAGATGAGGTCAACGGGCTCTCCACGGATGCGCTCGCGGAGAGGATGCGGGCCGTTGCATCTTCCGGTGACCGTCCGGCGGCGTTCCTCTACGCCCACCACGCCAGGATGAAGATGCAGACGTTTGACTCCGAGGCCGAGGGGCTCACGCTCAAGGCGCTGACGGCCGAACTGGAGAGCGCCCTGGACCCTCAAGGCGTCAAAAGGCGGGAGCAGGCGGCTAAGGCCCTGGAGGCGGCACGGGAGTTGAAGTCCTACGCCCACTATCGGCGGCACGGTGCGAGAGATGCCGCCGAATTGCATATGAACCGAGTTTACGGGCCGTCCTGATTCTCCGCCTAATCCCTCGGGCCACGCGCTAGGCGGAGCCAGGCCTAGAGCGCCGCGAGGATTGGCTCTAAGCTCTTGCGCGTGGCTTTCCGGTGTCGGAGCATGCCCGTATGGATACAGCTTCTACACCGGTTACAGCCCCACACCCGCCGGACTACCGATGCAACATTTCACGGCGCCGTGAAAATTGCACGCGGTTTAGACGTCACAGCCCCACACCCGCCGAAACTACCTCTGCAACCGACCCTTGCTACTTTGTCGCAACACCGCTTGATACCCGCCCGCGGCTACAAACCGGAGGAGTAAGCAACCGGTTGCCTCAAAGTCCTGCAAATCGAAGAGAACGAATTTCCGACAAGAAAGTTTGTCGGAAACCCGCATCCACCACCCCGGATAGGCCTACTCCTCCGGGTGGTACATCCAGTTGACCTTGGCCCAGGGGTAGAAGATGGACTGTAGCACGGGCTCGGACTCGATCTCGGACTCGATCTCGACCACCTCGGCCTCGAACTCGACCACCTCAGTCTCGACCTCGACTATCTCGTGCCGGACGACCACGCCTCTGTCGCTCACTTCCTCCAGCGTGCCCACCGTGTCGCCTCCGTACATGTCGGTTCCGATAACCACGGTCCGATCTATCCAGTCATCGGGTCTCGCCATCGTCGCCCTCCCTGGTCGCTATCTCGGTCGGTGCATCTTACCCCCTCGACGGGGTGGCCGCGCCCATCGGCGGGCCGTGTAGCAAGCCTCGTGCACGAGCACGTCGCCCCCTTCGCGGATCTTGACCCCTTCCCGACGGTCCGACGTCGTCGTCGAGCGGCCGCGACCGTGGCGGGCTCGGGAGGGCGTAGTGCGTCCCTGGTGGCGTAGGATCTTCGGCGGGTGAGATTAAATGATGAACAGGCGAAGTTTGCGGCTAGCCAGCATCGCGTCGGCGGCGGGCCTCCCTCCGGGCCACTTCCGTCATGTCCAGCGCCTC
>JAABUR0100007037.1_pt1 | contig 13471 bp, 13 predicted proteins | sample 5560091 | NCBI WGS metagenome assembly JAABUR01 (sample SAMN10711879, study PRJNA513375) | rock metagenome | isolation source: Antarctica rocks | place: Antarctica: Victoria Land, University Valley sud
GCGGGTGGCTCTCGAGACCGGTGTACCGATGGGATTCGGCGTACTCACCTGTGACGACGAGGCTCAGGCCAGGGACCGCGCCGGTCTGCCGGGCTCGCTCGAGGACAAGGGCCGGGAGGCCGCGCAGGCTGCGGTGGCGACCGCGGTCGCGCTGCGCGCGATGTCCGACCGCAGGTGCTGACGGAGCGGATGCGCTCCCTCGCCCCGGTGTCCGGCGGGCGCCTCGTGCCGGTCCGGGCCGCGGTCACCCTGACGGTCGCCGCCGGGGTGCTGCAGGCAGGGCAGGCCCGGCTCAACGGTGCGCTCGAGGAGCGGGCCGGCGTGCTCCCCACCTCACTGGTCTCCTTCGGCGTCGGGCTGGTCGTCCTCGCCGGCCTGGTCGGCATGTCCGCTCCCCGTCGCCGGGCGGCGGCCGGCGTGCTCGCCGGCGGGAGGTGGTGGTGGCGGCTGGGCGGGCTGGGTGGTGCCTCCGTGGTCGCCGTACAGGCGCTGGGTGTGCCGCTGATCGGGGTCGCCCTGGTCAGCGTCTGCCTGGTGGCCGGGCAGACGGTCGGCGCGCTGGTCGTGGACCGGTTGGCACTCGGGCCCGGCGGCGCGCACCCGGTGACGGCTCCACGCGTCGTCGGCGCCGCGCTGGCCATCCTGGCGGTCGGCCTCGGGGGCGCCGGTCGGTTCCACTCGGTCGCGCCGGTGCTCTTCGCACTCCTGCTGGCCGCCGGCGTCCTGGGCGCGGCGCAGGCGGCCGCCAACGGCCAGCTCCGGGAGGTGACCGGCGAGCCGCTGGTAGCGGCGCTGGTGAACTTCGGCGTCGGGTTCTCCGTCCTGGCCGCCGCGGCCGTTGCCGCGGCCGCTGCCGGATCGCTGCCCGCACCGCACTGGCCGGTCAACCCGCTGCTGTACGGCGGTGGTCTCGGCGGTACGGCGTTCATCGCGATCGCGGCCTACACGGTGCGCGCGCTCGGTGTCCTGCGGCTCACCCTTGCCACGGTGACCGGCCAGCTGCTGGGCGCCGTGGCGCTGGACCTCGCCGTGCCGGGGCCCGGCGGTGGGCTCTCGCTCTACACTCTGCTCGGAGTGGTCCTGACCCTGATGGCGGTAGTGGTCGCCGGGCTTCCGTCACTGCACCGGTAGCGCTGCTCCATGACCCGACGCGCCCGGGGTGCACTTCCGGTTGTTGTACTGAGCTGGTGAGTGCGGTATTTCTTGGCCGATGTCGCCCCACGGCGGCCCAGGTGCCGGGAAGGCAGCCATGACCCCACCGCCGGACACCGGTGCACCCGACCCCGCGCTGACGGCGGCGCTGGCGGCATGGGCGGCGACCCCGACGACGGAGGCCGCCGCCCAGGTCCACACCGCACTGCTCGATGCCCGGCTGCTGGTTCCGGTGGTGGCGGCGCTGCTGCCCGTCGATGGTGCAGGGGCGGCTGCGCCGGCCAACGGCGGTGCCGCCCAGATGTCGTTGCCGACGATCCTGGGCCGCGACGGCCGGGTGGCTCTGCCCGCGTTTTCTTCGGTCGACGCGCTGGCCCAGTGGCGGGCGGAGGCGCGACCGGTGCCCATCGCGGGAGCGGACGTCTTCCGCGCGGTGCTGGCGGAGGGCTGCTCGGCGCTGCTGGTGGACGTGACCGGACCCGTCACCTTCGTGGTCGAGGGGCAGGTGCTGCACGACCTTGCGGCCGGCTATGTCCCGGTCCTCGCCGGCGGCGAGGAGACGCTCGCCGCCCGAACGGTCGCCGGCGGGCTGCCCGTCGTCGCCCCGGCCGTGCTTCCGGCGCCCGAGGCGCTGGCCGGGATCTGTGCCGCGCTGGAGGGCGAGCCGCTGATCGCCGAGGCCTATCTGCTGGCACCGGCCGAGGGGCCGCAGCACAGCGGCGTCACAGTCGCGCTGGTCCTGGACGACGAGATCGACTCCAGTGAGGTCGTCGTGATGGTCCGGCGGGTGGCCGCGGCGCTGGAGCGGACGCCGCTGGGGCGCGGCGGGCTGGACATCGCGGTCCTGACCCCGGACCAGCGCCGTCAGGCTCAGGCCCTTGGCCCGCCGGCGTACACAGCCAGCACGGACGTCGGCAGCGGACGTCGCTGACGTCACCGGCCCTGGCCGGCGCCGCCCGCGGTGCTACCCTGGCCGGACGACCGGCTGGTCGGCTGCGCCTGGCGCGGCCGGTCGGCCGCGCAAGTGGAGGCCATCTCCCACCTGACCGGCCGCGGCTCGTCAGGTCTGTCGGCTCCCCGACCGCTGCACCGGTCGGCGGGTCGGGTACGGCGTGCGCGTCGTACGGGCCGGTGGGCGCCTCGCTTGCGCGTCACGGCCCGGGAACGACCGGGAGCCCGTGGCGGTTGCACCGAGGTCACGCCAACGAGGAGGCCCCATCAGCGTCGAACCCCGTATCAACGACCGGATCCGCGTCCCCGAGGTGCGCCTGGTCGGCCCGGCCGGCGAGCAGGTCGGCATCGTGGCCATCGGTGACGCGCTGCGACTGGCCCAGGAGTCCGATCTCGACCTGGTCGAGGTGGCGCCGATGGCGCGGCCGCCGGTCGCCAAGCTGATGGACTACGGCAAGTTCAAGTACGAGTCCGCGCAGAAGGCCCGTGAGGCACGAAAGAACCAGGTGCACACGGTCATCAAGGAGATGAAGCTCCGGCCCAAGATCGACCCGCACGACTACGCGACCAAGAAGGGCCACGTGGTGCGGTTCCTCAAGGCGGGGGACAAAGTCAAGATCACCATTATGTTCCGCGGCCGGGAGCAGTCCCGGCCCGAGCTCGGCTTCCGGCTGCTGCAGCGCCTCGCCGAGGACGTGCAGGAGCTCGGCTTCGTCGAGGCCGCGCCGAAACAGGACGGCCGTAACATGATCATGGTGATGGCACCGCACAAGGTCACCCGTGCCCCGGCCGCCCGCGGCGGGTCCGCGCCGGCGACCGCCACCGGCTGACCGCTCCGGACCGCACCACAGCCACCCGCCGGCCTCGTGCCGGCGATGACGAGGGAGTACGACGGCCGTCATGCCGAAGAACAAGACCCACAGCGGGACCAGCAAGCGCTTCAAGATCACCGGCACGGGCAAGGTGCTGCGTCAGCGGGCCGGTCGCCGGCACATGCTGGAGCACAAGCCGTCCACGCTGACCCGCCGCCTCGCCGGCACCGTCGAGGTCGCGCCCGCGGATACCAAGCGGGTCAAGAGGCTGCTCGGCCGGTAGGCCGCAGCCCTTCGCCTCGCACCCCGACCCGGTGGCTGTGCCGCCGGGTCCCCCCTCAAGGAGCACTGTCGTGGCACGCGTCAAGCGGGCGGTCAACGCCCACAAGAAGCGCCGGGTCGTCCTCGAGCGCGCCAGCGGTTACCGGGGCCAGCGGTCCCGGCTCTACCGCAAGGCCAAGGAGCAGATGCTCCACTCGATGACCTATGCCTACCGCGACCGGCGAGCGCGCAAGGGTGACTTCCGGTCGTTGTGGATCACGCGGATCAACGCCGCCGCGCGGGCGAACGACCTCACCTACAACCGCTTCATCCAGGGCCTCAAGGCGGCCGGCCTCGAGGTCGACCGCAAGAACCTGGCCGAGATCGCCGTGTCCGACCCGGCCACCTTCGCCGCGCTGGTGGAGCTCGCCAGGGCAGCGCTGCCGGCGGAGCCGAGCACGCAGCCGGGTACCGCCGCCTGACCGGCCGGACGCCCTTCGGCGCCGAGCTCACGTCCGCCCGCAGCCCACGGCTGGCGGCGGCCCGCCGGCTGGCCAAGCGCTCCTTCCGGCGGGTCGACCGCCGGTTCCTCGTCGAAGGGCCACAGGCCGTGACCGAGGCACTGTCCGCGAGCGGGGCCGAGGGGGAGCCGGCCCTGTCCGAGCTGTTCTGCACCGGCGCCGCCGCCTCCCATCACCCGGCCCTGCTCGACCGGGCGGCCGGTGCCGGCGTACCGGTCACCCTGGTGAGCGGTGAGGTGCTGGGCACCCTGGCCGCCACGGTGACGCCGCAGGGTGTGGTGGGCGTGGCCGCGTTCCGCGACGTGTCGCTCGCGCTCGCGCTGGCCGGCGAGCCGGCGCTCGTCGTCGTCCTCGCCGCCGTCCGCGACCCCGGCAACGCCGGCACGGTGCTGCGGGCAGCCGATGCCGCCGGGGCGGACGCCGTCGTCTTCACCGATGCCTCCGTCGACCCCTACAACGGCAAGTGCGTCCGCGCCTCGGCGGGCAGCCTGTTCCACCTGCCGTTCTCGGTCGGCGTACCGGCGTCGGAGGCAGTCGCGGCGCTGCGCGCCGGTGGCCTGCAGGTGCTCGCCGCTGAGGGCAGCGCCGCGGCCGACCTGGACTCCGTGGCGGACGCCGGCGACCTGGCCGGGCGCACCGGCTGGGTGTTCGGCAACGAGGCGTGGGGGCTGCCGGCCGGGCTCCTCGCGCTGGTGGACCGCGCGGTTCGGGTGCCGATCCACGGCCGCGCCGAGAGCCTCAACCTCGCCGCGGCCGCCGCCGTCTGCCTCTACGCCTCCGCCCGCGCGCAGCGAGGCCCCGCCGGCTGCCTCGCGCTGGCGTCTCCCTCCGAGGCACGGGCCCGACGTCCCTCCGGCGCCGAGTGGTCCACCGCATCGGCTCCCGAGCAGGAAAGCGTCGACACCGGAGCGCGCGCGTCGCGGCCGGCGGGCGTGCGAAAGGAAGAGTCGTGACGAGGTTCCCGGCTGCTACGGCGTACGACGACCTGCCCGACGGCGTGCTCGTCGCCGACGAGGCGGGCAGCGTGGTCCTGCTGAACCCGGCCGGCGCGCGGCTGCTGGGTGCCGCCGGCGTGGGTGCCGTGGGTCGTCACTACGCCGAGGTGCTGCCGCTGGTCGACCTCGAGGGACGCGACTGGTGGTCGTGCAGCCGGCCGTACGACGGGCTGGCCACCCGGACCGGCCAACCGGAGCGGCTGCTGGTGCGGCCCGGCAGGTCGGCGCCGGAGTGCGTCGAGCTGCTGGTGACCGCCCGTTACGTGCGCACCTCGCGCGGCGGCCCCGTCCTACGACTGGTCGTGTGCCTGCGCGCCAACGCCGCCCGCCAGCGGCTGGAGCGTAGCCGGGCCGACCTGGTCTCCACGGTGGCACACGAGCTGCGCTCGCCGTTGACCAGCGTGAAGGGCTTCACGGCCACCCTGCTGGCCAAGTGGGAGCGCTTCAGCGACGAGCAGAAGCAGCACATGCTGCGCACCGTCAATGCCGACGCCGACCGGGTGACCCGCCTGATCACCGAGCTGCTCGACGTCTCCCGTATCGACGCCGGCCGGCTCGAGATGCACCGCCAGGTGGTCGACGTGGCCTCCGTCGTACGCAAGGCCTTCGCCGCCTCGGTGGCCGCCGGCGAGCCGGCCGGCCGCTTCCGCCTCGAGGAGCGCGGCGAGGTGGGGGAGATCTGGGCGGACGCCGACAAGCTGGACCAGGTGGTCGGCAACCTGGTGGAAAATGCGGTGTGGCACGGCGGCGGTACCGTCACAGTGACGGTCAGTCCAGAGGGGACCGGCGTCGAGGTCGTCGTCGCCGACGAGGGGGAGGGCATGTCCCCGGAGAATGCCGACCGGGCGTTCGGCAGGTTCTGGCGCAGTGGTCGCCGGGGCGGTACCGGTCTGGGTCTCTACATCACCAAGGGCCTGGTCGAGGCGCACGGTGGCACGATCCAGGCGGATAGGGCGCCTGGTGGCGGCGCTCGATTTCGGTTCGTGCTGCCCGCCGGCACACCGGCGTTCGCCCGATAGCGGACGACCGCGACCGGTGGGCGCTCCCGCCCTGTCCCTGTTCCCCGCACCCGCGCACCCGCGCCCTGGAGCATCCCGATGTCCGCGCCGAACTCCTCCTACGACCCCGTCTCGGTGACCCTGCTGACGCCGGCGGAGCTGCTCCGGCTCCGTGCCGCCGCGCTCGACGCCGTCGCTGCCGCCCACGACCTGGACGCCCTGCGCGACGTGCGCACCGCCCATGCGGGTGACCGGTCGCCGGTCGCCCTCGCGAACCGCGAGATCGGAGCGCTACCGCCGCAGGCCCGCGCCGACGCCGGCCGGCGCGTCGGTGCGGTCCGCGCCGCGATCTCGGCGGCGCTGGCCTCGCGCCGGGCGCAGCTGGAGACGGAGCGCGACGCCCGCGCGCTGGTGGAGGAGTCGGTCGACGTCACGTTGCCATGGGGGCGCGCCCCCCGCGGTGCCCGCCACCCGCTACGGACCCTCGCCGAGCGGATGGCCGACATCTTCGTGGCCATGGGGTACGAGGTCGCGGAGGGGCCCGAGGTCGAGACCGAGTGGCACAACTTCGACGCGCTGAACTTCGGGCCCGACCACCCGGCCCGTCAGATGCAGGACACCCTCTACGTTGCCCCGCCCGGCTCCGGCCTGGTGCTGCGCACCCACACCTCGCCGGTCCAGATCCGGGCGCTGCTGGATCGGGAGCTGCCGGTCTACGTGATCTGTCCCGGACGGGTGTTCCGGTCCGATCCGCTGGACGCCACCCACAGCCCGGTCTTCACCCAGGCCGAAGGGCTTGCGGTCGACCGCGGCATCACCGTCGCCCACCTCAAGGGCACGCTCGAGGCCTTCGCCGCAGCCATCTTCGGACCCGCGCAGCGCATCCGCTGGCGCCCGTCGTACTTCCCGTTCACCGAGCCGTCGGTCGAGGTCGACCTGCTCTGCTTCCGCTGTGGCGGCAGCGGCTGCCGAACCTGTTCGGGGGAGGGCTGGATCGAGTGGGGAGGCGCCGGCATGGTGCATCCGCACGTGCTCATCGCCGCCGGGGTCGACCCGGAGGCCTACTCGGGCTTCGCCTTCGGCATGGGCGTCGAGCGGACTCTGATGTTCCGCTCGGGCGTCACGGACCTGCGCGACATGGTCGAGGGCGACATCCGCTTCAGCCTGCCGTTCGGAACGGAGGCCTGAGGTGCGCGTCCCGCTGTCATGGCTGCGCGCCTGGGCCGCCCTGCCGGACGTGGGGGTCGAGGTCGCCGCCGCGCTGGTGCGTGCCGGGCTGGAGGTGGAAAAGGTCGAGCCGGTCGGCCGGGACATCTCGGCTGTGGTGGTCGGCGAGGTGTGCTCGGTCGAGGAGCTGACCGGGTTCCGCAAGCCGATCCGGTTCGCCCAGGTGTCGATCGGCGGGCCGCCGCGCGGTCTCGTCTGCGGCGCCACGAACTTCGCCGCCGGCGACCTCGTGCCCGTCGCCTTGCCCGGCGCGAGGCTGCCCGGCGTGCCGTTCCCGATCACGGCCAGGGAGACCTACGGTCGTCTCAGCGAGGGGATGATCTGCTCGGCGGCCGAGCTCGGTCTCGGCGAGGACGCCGGCGGCATCCTGGTGCTCCCGACCGGCCTCGAGCCGGGCACGGATCTCGTCGCGGCCCTCGCTCTGGGCGACGAGGTCCTCGACGTCACGGTGACCCCCGACAGGGGCTACTGCCTGTCCGTGCGCGGACTCGCCCGCGAGGCCGCCACCGCACTGGGCGTGGCCTTCCGTGACCCGGCGGTCCTCGATCCGCCGACGGCGCACGGACCGGCGTACGACGTCCGGGTAGAGGACCCACGCGGCTGCGACCGTTATGTCGCAAGGGTGGTCACCGGCCTCGACCCGGACGCCCGCTCGCCGCTGTGGCTGCAGCGGCGACTCACGCTGGCGGGGATGCGCCCGATCTCGCTGCCGGTCGACGTCACCAACCACGTGCTGCTTGAGCTCGGACAGCCGCTGCACGCCTTCGACCGGGCCCGGCTACGCGGGCCGATCCTCGTTCGCCGGGCCGCGGTGGGGGAGCGGCTCACGACACTGGACGGTGCCGCCCGCGTTCTCGACCACGCCGACCTGGTGATCGCCGACTCCTCCGGACCGGTGGCCCTCGCCGGCGTGATGGGCGGTGCCGGCACCGAGGTGACGGCAGCGACCACCGGGCTGGTTCTCGAGTCTGCGCACTTCGACCCGGCCTCGGTCGCCCGTACCGGCCGACGGCACCGGCTCTCCACCGAGGCCTCTCGCCGGTACGAGCGCGGGGTGGACGACGACCTGCCGGCGGTGGCCGCAGAGGCCGCGGTCCGGCTCCTGACCCAGCTGGGCGGCGCGACCGCCGGACCGGGCGTGACCGATGTCGACGCCCGGGTGGCGCGTCCCTCGATCTCGCTCCCGGTCGGGCTGCCCGGCCGGGTGGCCGGCACGTCGATTCCGTCGGCGGTCGTGCGCCGCCGGCTGAAAGAGGTGGGCTGCGAGCTCTCCGGTGGGGATCCGGTGCAGGCACACCCGCCGTCGTGGCGGCCGGACCTGCGGGAGCCGATCGACCTCGTCGAGGAGGTGGTGCGGCTCGGCGGCTACGACGCGATCCCGTCGGTCCTCCCGTTGGCGCCGACCGGCCGCGGGCTCACGCCCGCCCAACGGCTGCGCCGGCGCGTCGGCCGCGCCCTCGCCGCCGCCGGTTACGTCGAGGTGCTGACCTCGCCCTTCCTGTCCGACGCGGTCTGGGATGACTTCACCCTTCCGGCGGACGATCCACGCCGGCGCACGCTGAGAGTGGTGAACCCACTGGCCGAGGACGAGGCGGTGCTGCGTACGACGCTGCTGCCCGGGCTCCTGGCCGCGCTCGCGCGCAACGCCGGCCGCGGCGCCGACGACCTGGGCTTGTTCGAGGAAGGGCAGGTCTATCGACCTGGCCCGGCGGCACCGGTGGCCCCGGCCGTCTCGGTCGACCGCCGGCCGGAGGTCGAGCAGCTCGCCGCCCTCGACGCCGCGCTTCCGGCGCAGCCGCTGCGGCTCGCCGTCGTCCTCGCCGGAGACCGGGAGCCCGGCGGCTGGTGGGGGCGGGGCAGACCGGTCAGCTGGGCCGACGCCGTGGAGGCAGCCCGCACGGTGGCCGGCGCCGTCCCTGTCGAGCTCGACGTGTCGGCCGACCAGCACGCCCCCTGGCATCCGGGCCGCTGCGCCGCTCTACGGGTGGACGGCACGCTGGTCGGGCACGCGGGGGAGCTGCATCCCCGGGTGGTGGCCGCGATGTCGCTGCCGGCGGGCACCGCTGCCATGGAGCTCGAGCTCGACCCGCTGATCGCCTGGGCCGCCGTGGTGGTGGCGGCGCCGAGCGTCTCGACCTATCCGGTCGCCACCGTGGACGTGGCGCTGCTCGTGGCCGCCGACGTGCCGGCGGCCGCCGTGGAGAGGGCGCTGCGCGAAGGAGCCGGCCCGCTGCTCGAGTCGGTCCGTCTCTTCGACGTCTACACCGGGCCCCAGGTCGGACCGGGCCGCAGGGGACTCGCCTACGCGCTGCGACTCAGAGCAACGGACCGCACGCTCGCCGGCGACGAGCTCGCCGCTGTTCGCGACGCAGCGGTGGCGGCCGCCGGCCGGGCCACCGGCGCAGTCCTGCGCGGCCCCTGACGCTGACACGGCACCCGGTCGCGGCCGGAAGGCCCACCGGCCGTTATCGTCGGGACATGGTCACGTTCGCGCGCCCGGTCCGGGACGGTGTGGCGTGAAGGGGCCGCTGGTGCTCGTGGTCGAGGACGACCCCAGCGTCCGGGGGCTGCTGCAGACGCTGCTGGCGGCCCAGGGCTACCGGGTCGCGGTGGCCGACGACGGACTGGCCGGACTGGTCAAGGCGAGCAGTGCGCGGCCGGCGCTGATCCTGCTCGACCTGATGATGCCCGACCTCGGCGGCCTGCGGGTGCTCGACGAGCTGCGCGAGGACCCTGCGCTGTCCACCGTGCCGGTGCTGGTCGTGACCGGCAAGGTCGACGCGGTTCCGGGCCTGCGGGCGGAGCTGGGCGAGAGCTCGGTGTTCGCCAAGCCGTTCGCGGTCGCCGACCTGCTGGCCCGCGTCGACGAGATCACCGGTGGCCCGGCGGCGGGTCCCGCCGAGCCCGGCGCCGCCCCCTCAGCCTGACCGACCGACGACCGAGGAGCGCCTGCGATGCCGCGCCACTTCCTGCTCGACGACGACCTGCGCCCGGCCGAGCTCCAGGCGGTTCTCGACGACGCCGACCGGCGCAAGAGCAAGGAGCGCTACGCCGACTCGCCCCTCGCCGGCCCGCGCTCGGTCGCGGTGATCTTCGAGAAGCCCTCGACCCGCACCCGGCTCTCTTTCGAGGCCGGCATCGCCGAGCTCGGCGGGCACCCGATCGTCATCGACGCCCGGACGACGCAGCTCGGCCGGGGGGAGACCATCGAAGACACCGCCCGGGTGCTCTCCCGCTACGTCGCGGCGATCGTCATCCGCACCTTCGGCCAGGAGCGGATCGAGGCGCTGGCGGCGGCGTCCGGCGTACCGGTCGTCAACGCACTCACCGACCTCGCGCACCCCTGCCAGGCGCTGGCCGACCTGCAGACGATCCGCGAGCACAAAGGGGGGCTGTCCGGACTGACCCTGGGCTATCTCGGCGACGGCAACAACATGGCGCACTCGCTGATGCTGGCCGGCACCGCGGCCGGCATGCGGGTGCGGGTGGCCGCACCGGCCGGCTACCAGCCGATCGAGCAGATCGTGCGGCGGGCAAACGCGGTCGGCGAGTCCACCGGCGGGGTGGCCACCGTGACCGACGACCCGCTGGAGGCGGCTCGCGGCGCGGATGTTCTCTACACCGACGTGTGGGCCTCCATGGGTCAGGAGGAGCAGTCGGACAGCCGGGCGCTGGTCTTCTCGCCGTACTCCCTCGACGACCGGGCGGTGGCGGCGGCATCCGACGACGTGATCGTGATGCACTGCCTGCCGGCCCATCGCGGTGAAGAGATCGCCGCGTCGGTGCTGGACGGTCCGCACAGCGTGGTCTGGGACCAGGCCGAGAACCGCCTGCACGCCCAGAAGGCGCTGCTCGCCTTCCTGCTCGAGCGCTCCTGAGCGCCCCTCTTCCCCGGTCGTTCTACAACCGGCCGGTCCTCGAGGTCGCCCCCGACCTGCTGGGGGCGGTCGTCGCTCGTGCCACCCCCGACGGCACGGTGGCGGTGCGCCTGACCGAGGTGGAGGCCTACGACGGAGCCCACGATCCCGGCTCGCACGCCTTCCGGGGCGCTACCCCGCGCAACGCCACGATGTTCGGCCCGCCCGGCCGTGCCTACGTCTACTTCACCTACGGCATGCACTTCTGCGTGAACCTGGTGTGCGCGCCGGCCGGCACGGCCGCAGCCGTGCTGCTGCGCGCCGGCGAGGTGGTGGCCGGTGTCGACCTGGCGCGTCACCGCCGGCCGGCTGCTGCGGACCGCGACCTGGCCCGAGGGCCGGCCCGGCTCACCCGGGCGCTCGAGATCGACCGTGACCTCGACGGTGCCGACGTCACCGACGTGACCTCCTCACTGCGGGTCCTGGCCGGGGTGGCCGTCCCGGCCGACCGGGTGCGGAGCGGTCCACGCACCGGCGTCTCCGGCGCGGGCGCGGCGACCCCATGGCGGTTCTCCGTCGAGGGCGAGCCGACGGTGAGCCCCTACCGTCCGGCGAGCTCCCGCCACCGGGACGGCCGATGAACGCGTGGGAGACTCGGGCCCATGCCCGCTCGTCCCGCCGCTCCTGAGCTCGACGATTTGCCGGGTTCGTTGCCCGAGGAGCTCGCCGACGCGCTCGCGCGGCTGACCAGCGGCACCGCGGCCGTCCTGCCCGCCGGCGCCCTGGCCGAGCGGTTGGTGACGGCTCGGCGCGAGGGGCGGCCGCTTCGGGTCAAGTTCGGCATCGACCCGTCCGGCAGCGACCTCACCCTCGGCCATGCTGTGGTCCTGCGCAAGCTCCGCCAGTTCCAGGACCTGGGGCACCTCGCCGTACTGATCGTGGGCGACTTCACGGGCATGGTCGGAGACCCCAGCGGAAACTCCGCCGTCCGCAACGCGCTCACCGCCGAGCAGACCGCGGCCAACTCGGCGACCTACTTCCAGCAGCTGATGCAGATCCTCGACCCCGAGCGGGTGGAGGTCTGTCGCAACTCCGAGTGGCTGGCCGACCTCGCGATGTCCGACGTGCTGCGTGAGGCCCGGGAGCTGACCGTGGCCCGGCTGCTCGAGCGCGACGACTTCGCCCGCCGGTACGCCGCGGGGCGTCCGATCTCGCTGGTCGAGTTCCTCTACCCGCTGCTGCAGGGCTACGACTCGGTGGCGGTCCGCGCCGACGTCGAGCTGGGTGGCACCGACCAGACCTACAACCTGCTGGTGGGCCGGGACCTGCAACGGGCCCATGACCAGCGCCAGCAGGTGGTGCTCACCGTGCCGCTGCTCGAGGGGCTCGACGGTGTGACCAAGATGAGTAAGTCGCTCGACAACTTCATTGCGATCGCCGAGCCCCCGGCGTCGCAGTTCGGCAAGCTGATGTCGATCCCGGACGGCCTGGTCGCCCGGTACGCCGAGCTGTGCGCCGACCTAGACCCGGGCGACCTGGCCGCCGTTTCGACCGCCGCCGCCGCCGGCGGACCAGCCGCCAACCTCGCCAAGCGGCGGGTAGCACGCGAGATCGTCGCCCTCTACCACGGGGCCGACGCGGCGGGTGCGGCCGAGGCCGGCTTCGACGCCCGCTTCCGGGAGCGGGCGGTACCCGCCGACTCGCCGGCATACCCCTGTCCCACGACCGATCCGGTGCACCTTCCGGCGCTGCTGGCGGACGCCGGGTTGGCCGCCTCGCGGACGGCTGGCCGGCGTTTCGTCGATGAGGGCGCGGTGCGGGTGGACGGCGAGGCGGTGCCGCCCGGCTCCTATGACGTGCCGAGGAAGACCTTGGTGGGCCGCGTGCTCCAGTGCGGCCGGCGGCGCGCCGTGCACCTGGTGGACGGTGTCGCCGCCCCCGTCGCGCCACCGGTTGACCCGTCGGACGCCGCCACCTAGACTTTCGTCCAGTCCGCGGCGCACCGGACGCCAACTGAGGCGGCTGGACCGGGACCTTCCCCGTCGTCACCAGGCTTTGACAGGCCGGGCGGCGCGGCACTAGAGTAGTGGGGTTGCCCCGGCGGTGATCGAAAGATCATGGTCGGTGCGCGTCCGCTCCTTGAGAACTCAACAGCGTGCCAAAAGTCAGTGCCAATCAACCCCGTCTACCCCGGGTGGCGGCGCCTTCCGGCGTCTTCATTTCCGGTGTAGCGGATTCCTTTGGTAGCGAGACGGGCGGAGGTCTCGCCAGAGCTTCCGTCCGAATCGAGCCGAAGATCATCATGCCGCGCATCCGGTCCGCCGGGTGGCGGCGCTCCGCATGTCACCGACCCGTCGGCGCCTCTTGGGCGCGGGCGGCACTACGGTCGAAACAGACATCTACGGAGAGTTTGATCCTGGCTCAGGACGAACGCTGGCGGCGTGCTTAACACATGCAAGTCGAGCGAGGCCCTCCTTCGGGAGGTGTCCGAGCGGCGAACGGGTGAGTAACACGTGGGCAACCTGCCCCTAGCTCTGGGATAACTCCGGGAAACCGGGGCTAATACCGGATACGACCGCACCGGGCATCCGGAGTGGTGGAAAGAACTTCGGCTAGGGATGGGCCCGCGGCCTATCAGCTTGTTGGTGGGGTGACGGCCCACCAAGGCGTCGACGGGTAGCCGGCCTGAGAGGGCGA
>JAABUR0100007038.1_pt1 | contig 13470 bp, 19 predicted proteins | sample 5560091 | NCBI WGS metagenome assembly JAABUR01 (sample SAMN10711879, study PRJNA513375) | rock metagenome | isolation source: Antarctica rocks | place: Antarctica: Victoria Land, University Valley sud
AGGCAGCGAAGACGCGCTTGAGCCTCTCTGGCCGGTTGGTGGTTATGCACGTGTGAACCTCTGAGGGATACCTCAGCACATTGTCAATGGTGGTAGATAAGTAGTTTAGCTTGCCAACGTTCCAGTGGAAGGAAACGACAACGAGAATCTTGGCCAGCAGCGGGCTCAGTTTCTCCATGGGATCACTGTGTCCTCATCAGGTGTGCGCCAACGCAAGATGAACGCCTTGTTCATGGCACAAGCCAACTCTGTGCTTTGAAGGGTAGGGTCGATGCGAACCGTGACAATTAGGACCGAGGCCATACAAGCTTCACAGCTGACTTCTCTTCTGTGGAGCAGAGGCGGCGCACTCTGGTTTAGCCGAGACGGATGTGTGCACAGAGTGATAATAGCCTACTTCCCACCTGGCCCCAGCTTGTTTGCCAGCTGCGCTCAGCCCGGTCTGTAGGTTTCGTGTGCTTGGTACTGCAGCGCCTGTTGGCACCTTGCAGTATGTGCCCAGCTTGTGGACACCTGTGCGCCAGGCGTGAACCAGTGCGCTTGCGTAACTCTCATCTGACAGCAGTCCCTGACACGCACTCCTGGTGTGGACTGAGCAGTGGACGCTACCATGCACATGGGACATGCTAGATAGTTCGGCCGTTTTGGTCTCCATCCTCTGCAAGCCCGGTCTGGTGATGAAGTGGAACGACAGCAGCACGCCCGTCCCCGTCCGGCCAGCCTATGCCTTGGTGTGGCTGCATACTCTGCCAAGCCGGTACAGCCCTGGATCACGTGCGCCGGGTCGAAGTGGTCGAGTTCTGGATATCCTGCTACCTTGACCAGCACGCTAAGGTCAATTATGGGATAGCTCAGCGCTCTGAAGGCTGCAAATATTCCTCTTATCTGTAACCTTCTGTAAACAGGCAGAGCTTGAATAGGGTTGCAACAGGCAGTGACTCTCGCCTTGTGAGGGTATGCGCGAACATACGCACAGCAAGGCTGGAGGCATGCTAGTGCTGGGGCTGTCCTCGGCGCTGCGCATGAGCGGCGCGCAATGCGGAGCCTGCGCGCTATTACTGTGATCCTGTGCCTTGCACTGCTGGGGCGCGGGCATGTGCAGGCAGCGAGGCAGGCCGGCCAGGCGCCAGTGAGCACGCTGATCGTCTACGTGTATGCAGAGGTGGGCGCGTCAGGCAGGCCCACGCACGGACGTGCTCGGCGAATGCGCCTGACCGGCGTTCCCGCCCGCAGACGGACCAGGAGAGCAGGCACAACCTGCAATTTTTTTTGGACCACGGCGTGCGGGCCAACGATGGCGCTCACTATGTGATCGTCACTCAGGCAGACGACACGAGTAAGGCGCGCACCTCACTGCCCGCCGCTGCGCCAACGGCCCACTACAGAGCGCATGCAGGACCCCTGGCGTGCTGGCGCCCACAGGGAGGCGACGTGGAGAAGTTGCAGGTGCCGTCCAATGTGCGCTTCCTGCGCCACCAGAACCTGTGCTACGACTGGTGGGCGCCCCTGCACCAACGAGGTGTCGTACCTGCCGTGCTCCACGCCAGCGCCGCCTCCTGACTGGCGTCTGTTTCGGCCGCAGGGGCACGTTTGGTGCGCGCGGCGTCTGTGCGCGTCCCTGAGGCGCACCCTGAGCAAGGCCCAGCGCTGACGTCAGGGCAGCGGGGGTGCGCTTGCGCAGGCTGGGTCGTCCGGTCCAAGGTCCTGACCAGGGGGTACAAGTACTTCATGATGTTGAACAGCAGCGTCCGCGGGCCTTTTCTGCCGCCTTACTTGGTGCGGGCGGGTCGGCCCACCCGCTGCCGGCCCAGCATCGCGCCCAGCGCCCTGCGCTGGGTGTCCTCACGGTGGTGCGCACTGCAGGGCCACCTGACCTGGCACAGGCTCTTCACAGAGCGTCTCAGCTCGGACGTGCTCAAGGTCGGGCCCACCGTCAGCTGCGAGGGCACGCCCAACAGGCTGAACTTCTCGGACATCCGACAGAACCCGCACGTGCAGTCATACGTGCTGGCGCTCAACAGGGTAGGCCCGTCCCGGGCGGAAAGTGCGCGCGTTCCCCAGGCCGCACGCTGCCACAGGCCCAGCGCGGCTCGCCTGTGCAGGCTGGTATGAGGACCCTGCTGCGGGACGGCAAGGTTCTCAAGTGCTGGAACGAGCGGCTCGACGCCATCTACCATGCGGAGCTGGGCGCCTCGGCCGCCATCCTAAGGGCGGGCTACAACCTGGACTGCCTGCTGCAGAGGCGCGGCTGCAGAGCGCCCAAGGCAGCCGGAGGAGGAGACGGGGTTTGCACGCAGGCGCTGACGACTGCGCGGCGCCCCGCAGGTACCAGGGACAGGACTGGAGGGACCCGCACAACTGGGGCTGCAACAACAAGAAGAGCCCCGTCGGCGAGGGCCTGTTCGGCGGAAATACGTTGTCACTGCACGACCTGGTCTTTGTCAAAGTGAAGAGCGCGCTGCTGGCCAGCGGCGACAGCACGGCCATGCTCGCGTCCAAGTACAGCACATGGATGTCTCAGGAAAGGAATATCACTGCCAACGCTTTGTACGAAGCTCGCCTTGAGGGCAGGTAGTAGCCGGGCGGGGTTGTGCCTGTGCGTTTCCACAGTGCACGCTTGCCCTGCGTGAGGAATCCAAAAGCCCCACTAGCTAGCAACGACCTCACTGGCTGCACTACCGGTGCAAGCACCACACGACTAGCCGCGGTTCTCTGATCAGTCTGCCAACAAGCACTCAACAGGGCAATCCCCTCATTGGAGCATGAAGACAAAGTAAAAGCATGTGTGGGCGTTGTCTGCGCATTACCAGCTCATCTCGCGACATCCATGCACTTTGGGCGTCCAACAATTACCGGTTATGACTTCCACGGGATGACGCATTCCAAGCAAGTCACACCTCAAAAGCAAACGCACAGACCCGTGCTGCCACCGTGCATGACACAAAGACTCTTTTTCCTGCCGCCCCAAGAGCCACAAGCAGGCCAGCCGCAGCCTGCTTGACCTTAACGAATCATAGCTCCAACCTGATCACGTAGGCGGGCCGGACCATCTCACCATACGGCACTGTAGAGCACATTTACTTGCTTTTTTCTTGCTTTGCAATGCTGCGCGAGGCTCATCGCAGACCCACCCTTGCAGAACGCGACTAGCACAAGGATGTGGTTTTCTTTGTGCGCTGAGGGGCTGATGGAAGTCCTTACTTAAACACCTAACCCTGTTTGTACGCCATTGCCGGTTAGGCGGCAGCAGCGCAACACAGGAGCACGTGCTGGGACAGAAACTCAAAAAAATTGGCAGACCTCCTGCACCTCGACCTCGTCAAACTGGGCCAGATGAGAGCCACCGCTTGGCTGCAGTCTTGCTGCTGTTTGATACTGATCAGCCGCTCGTTGGCCTCTCTCCGGCAGCACGTCCACTTCAAAGGGGACCTGGCCGCATGGAGCGCAGCAGGGCAGACGCTCACTGACCTGTGGAGCGGTTGCAGCCGCGGCCAGCGCTACCGGTGTGCTGCGCGCACCTCCTTGCAAGCCGGGGACGCCCCGAGTCGCCTGTGGGTGCTGACTGCCTGTGCGTGCGGAGACGGCAGGTTCGTCAGGTACGAGCCATCAGCCTGGGAGGCGGAGGTGTCGAGCGAAGAGCCCTGCCAACGGGTGGCCTCCGCCGCGCCCAAGGTGTCGGGCTGGCTGTCCGGCGTCCAGGTGCGAACACAGTGCACTTGTAAGCACTTCGGGCTGCTGCGAAGGCACAAGCTAGCGCTCCTGCTCAGTGCGACGGCAGCGAGTACGCAGGAATTCAATGGCTCTGCTGGTGCCGAGGACGCTATCAACAGCCGCGTGCCGGCAGCTCGGAATGAGACCTTCTTGAGCCACTTCGATGAGGCGATCTTTTCGCGCATGATCTACCGCAATGTCTGCCCGGGTGAGCGCCTTGCTGCCACCGCGCTTGAGGTGCGCCTCGTAATACAGCCCGTGCTCAGGCCAGCAGCACAGCGCAGGTGGCGGTGGCAGGTCCGTGGCGGTGCCTATCGAGCCGCTCATCGCGCACCTGCGGCACCCGTTTGGTGTGTGCGGCGACAAACCCGGGGTGGGGCTGGTGCGCTGTCTCGCTAGGCAGACCACCTCTCCTCCTTGAGGCGCCCGCTTGCTGAGCGCACTCGTGTACACGCAGGTGGACATACAAGACAAGTCGTATATGCTGATCAACGCATGGCCGTCCAGCCTGCTGCTGGCCAAGTACCCGGGCAGGAAGTGCGGGCCGCGCTCGGTCTGCTGCGCCTGCCTCAGCTGTTTGCGGCCAGGCGGCACCAAAGCAACACTTAATAGCTGCAGCTTGACGGCCTGTGGAGCGCAGGTACCTGTTTGACATGGGCGCGTCCACTTTTGACACCAGCCTGACCTTCTTCACCAAGCGCTACGAGCAGGTCTGCCTCCCTGGCGTGTGCTTGTTGAGGTGCACAGCGCCGGGCGGAGCTTCACTCCGGGCAGCCCCTCACCCCTCTTGTGAGCGCTGGCAGGCAGGCGTGCTGTTTGACGAAGTCTGGGCCTGGGAGATGGCAGCATACCAGCCAACGTGCGCCCACACCCTGGGCAGCCTTGAGAGGCTGCACCGTTGCCATGGCGGGCCTGCCGCTCAGAGGCGCCGTGCGTTGCAGGGACTACTGGGCAAAGGTCCCCGACCAGTACAAGGGGCGCGTGCACTTTTACAACACAGCCTACGTCGCGAACAAGACGAGCGCGTCCCACCCGCTGAACATCATGCGTGGCATCTACAAGTCTGGCGACATGATTGTCGTGAAGCTCGACATAGACAACGCACCTCTCGAGATTTCCATCATCGAGGACATTGAGAACGACCCGGCCCTCGTCGACATGATCGCTGAAATGTACTTTGAGATGCATTACGACCACGTCGGTGCGCGCCCTTTTGCCGCAGAGCTGTTTGTTGGCGCATATGTTGCTCGCATATATTACACCGTGTCTCGTCGCCGTTCAGATATTGCTGGCGCCTTTGGTTTTGGCAACGGTCACACAATCAATGATGTCCAGACGCGCTTTGCGGCTCTGAGAAAACTCGGACTCCACATCCACTACTGGCCGTGACAGCAGCTCCTGCCAGGCTTGCAAGTGGGGTACGCAGGTTTGTCGCACATCACGTGTGTATGCTTTTTCGCTTGTTGTAGTGCACACAATGGCAGGGCACGTCCGGCAGGATCCACGGGCAGACTCCAGGGTGCCCAGTTTTCATCATGTTATGTCAATAACAAGTGCCAAGTTGCACGTCGCAAGCCGGTGCCGTCGTGCATGCATGCGAGCGTGCACGACTTCTGGACCGAGTGCATGCCTTGAGTGAATGTGTGCCGCAAGCGAGACGCTATGAACTCCATTGGTGCCTCCTGTGTTTACTAGGACCTTGCACCTTTGTTGCGGCGCGCAAACGCAAAGTAGGTGCATAAGCACTTTTCTGGGGTACAGCGGCTCTGCTGGTGGGCGCATACACAGCAGTGACGCTCTCAGTGCACGGTAGTGAATGACCTGCATGCGCATCCGCCAGCGCACTCCGCGGGTCGGAAGGGGTGTTGCGAGTTGATCAGCCTGCATGCGGGGCTCCACCACAACCTCCACCTTGATCAGCGGGCTGCGCCGCTGTCGTCTGCACTGAACCTTGTGCTGATTGCGTCTCTGCCTGCGTGCTGGCGACCGTAAGCCAGACATGGGGTCGCCTTACGGCGCATTGGAGCTTGCCATGCTTGGCCCCGGCCATATCCCCTTGCACCCATGGGGTGCCAATTGATCAATGCTGCCGTGCCCTTCGTTTTATTGAGCTGCTGGAGTGTGCTTCGTGTACCGTGCACATGTTGAAAGTCAGGAGGGTTGCATGTTGGCAGAAAGGTTGTGCTGCAGCAGGCAGTAGGAGGATAGGCTTGGACGCTGTGCTCCACCATGTAACTCACCTTTGCCGATTGACTAGTCAACACTTTGGCATTCTGTCAGGTCGAGCGGGGTCCCTATGATTAACAAGCGTGAACACCTGCAAGGCACATCAAAGAGTAGCATGTTGCGCAACTCCTGGCCTGTGCTAAATGGATTGTGTGAAACATCCCAGCAGTCAGCGTACCTGTCAAGCGCATGCTGCTCTGCTCCACTGCACACTCGAGCTCCTTACAATACTTCAAACCCATTGTTGATGTTCTGCAAACAACCCAATCCCTGCCGGTCCTAGGCAAGCAGCTTCAGGACACCACCTATTGATCCCCTACACCATGTTCGATCGGGGCGCAGCCAGACTGAGACAGGCAAAATTTGGGGGCCGGAGCCCCCCAGGCGTGAGTGAAGACCCAACCCAGGTTCACATCTAGACCCACTGGGCAGCGTCCTCGAGCAAGTTGCTGGCCCGGGTGTGCATTATAGCAAGTACACGACTTCTCACTAGCGGCGGTCAACGAGGTGCTGGCTCCAGCAGCACGTGCACTTGGCAGTTAGGCTTTGCGCTTCGCCGCATGCGTGATGCGCTTAATCATGCGCTGTGGCGCGACGCAAACCCCGCACGGGCCCACAGCGCATCAATAATAAGGTTGTGAGGTGCATGATTATGGGCTGTGGCACGGCGCAAACCCTGCCCTGGCCGACAGCGTTCCAATGACAAGGGGGTTGTGATGCGCATAAACACGCGCTGTGGCGTGGCGCAAACCCCGCCCGGGCCCACAATGCATCAGTAAGAGGGTGTGATGCGCATATTCATGCGCTGTGGCGCGGCGCAAACCCTGCCCCGGCCCACAGCGCATCAATGAAAGGGTTGGGACACCCAAAAAAAGTGATTGGTCGATGGTAAAGAAGGCAAGAGTGCGCTAAAGAATCCAACACAAAGAAGTTTCCCTGGAACAAGTTTTCCCTCAGAGATGATAACAATGAATATTCACTCGTACAGACACACGGGGTGACATTATGCCTCGCGAGCAGCTCGCCCTGCAAAGCGCCCGGGCCGGCGACAGGTCAGCGTCTGGGTGTCAGAACACATGCGCAGCGCGGCCGTTGCCGTGCGCGGCACTCACGGCGGGACCTTGAAGCAGCTAGCAGCATTGTTGGGCTGTTCCGCTGGGGGCATGATCGACCAGTGGAACAGAAAGTCGTCATACGCGCCGTCGGTGTTGGGCATGCCATCCGCGCGCCCCAAGAACCAAGCGGAGTAGTGGCTCAAGTGCGGCTCGCCCACATGCCAGCTGTGCGCACGCAGCTGCAAGCATTGAGTACGGGTGCGCACAGGGCAGACGGCGCCTCGCGCTGATGGGTGACTCTGTACAGGCGTGGCGGCCAGAAGATACCAGGGCGTGGCTGCTGATAGGCAGCTGCGCCTGCAAGTTACTACTCAGGCAGTAAGCAGACTTGCCACCTTCTCTCAGACTCTGCGCCAATGCATGACTTGCATGTCTGCAGACAGTAAGAGGGCCTACGTCGTCATGCACAAGAACTGCAATGGCCCGTCAGCTGTGCGGTGCGCGCCTGGCCTTCACGAATACGGTCTCAAAGGGGTGCATGGAGATGCCGTCGTAGGTGCCATGGCGCGACGGGGGCACGTTGTTGTTGCAGTGCCAGTGCGCCTTGTCGCGCCAGTCGACGCCCGGCGCATAGCGCGCCTGCAGCGTCGCCAGGTTGTACCCCGCGCCAAGCAGGACCTCTGAGAGCCCGTACTCGCCCTTCACCTGCACAGCATGACGCGCACGTCAGCCGCAATCTTTTGCATTGTGGGATGCGATGTGTCTTGCACCGCATAGGGCATGCGCACAGTGGCGCGCCGCCGGCAGCATGCGGCCGGTGGCGTGCAGGTTTTGGGGGCCGCGGTTGCGTTCCACGTGCGCACGGCAAGTGCAGCGAAGGCAACAAGCAGAATGCAGCGCGATGTGCAACAGTGCAGTGGCAGACCACTGCAGCGTGCCGCTGATGCAGAGAACAAATGAAACCGCTCCGAGGCGTACTATGATGCCATCTGCACAGATCTTGCAGTGGCGGATGTGGAACACGCCAGCGTTTATCACCACCTCCAGGCCGGAGCTGTCCAGGGCATACGCCCATGATTCCACCTGCACCCACTCGCCAGCCTCAACAAGTGGCCACACAGAGCGCCGGCATGCAACGACTTGGTGCAGACAGGCATGAGGCCAAACAGGCGCCCTGGGCATCCGCAAACTCATTCACTCTGTGTGATCGCTCTTGCAGCCACCCTGTGCCCCGACCCCATTGATTCTTGGTGCTACCTCCCTGCTTTTACATGATGCGCTCGCTCTCTGCAATTTGACATATTGTTCCACGAGGTGTTGGCCCTAGCGCATGCAGCCCCGCCCTGACAGCTTGTCCGGAATGGGTGGGCCAGGGACCCCTGGGACGCGCGCCCTGGGCCCGAGGCCGCCGATGTCCACGCCAGGCAGGCACACTATGGAGGACGCCGCGATTTTCACATCCTCGCTGAGCAGGTCGGTGAACGCGCGAGGCCAGTGCCAGCCGGCTGGTAGGTAGCTGGGGATGAATGGCCCTCGTACAGACGAGTTGAGGAAGATGAAGAAGCGGTACCGCCACATCAGCCGCTTGTGGCGCACCCACTCAAGTGTGACCTGTTGCGCTCGCGGGCAAAGGCTGCGTCTGGGGCGCCTGCCGACCAAGGCCTGCTAGCCACTCAGGAACCTAGAGCGCCCCATAAGAGCAGCAGACGCCATGTACTGTGTGGAACAGAGCATTGCAGCACCCAGCACTGCACCGCAGCACTCAGGTGAGGCCTGTTAGTGGCACGTGCGCTGGGGCCGCCAAACATCCCATGAATACCCCACACATCTAATCGACAACGTCCACGGACGCCGGGACAACGGGCCGCACGTTGTGTGCGCCAAAGTCCATCCCCACGTTCTCGCGGCGCGTCAGCAACGCCAGGCCTTCGCCGACCCAGCCACTGTGCAGCTGCGGCATCTGCACAGAGGCGTCCAGGCGCAGGTGCGTGCGCAGCGTCTCGCAGGGCGTGCAAGCGTCGCCGCTGACCATCACCACAAAGTCGGTGGCGGGCGGCGCGTCATAGCCGCTGGACACGCCCTGCGCGAGCGCCAGGACGTTGCACACGTCTCATGAAGCAAGTCCGCAGAGCAGCCGCGCTGGGGCTGCACGCCTCGCTGGTCGCGTGGCCTGGCGGGCGCACCATCCCCACGGCAGCGAAGAACTCCAGGTTGGCGCGCTGTATTCCGTCCTTCTCAAAGTACGCATAGGACACCAGCGTGCGGCCATGCGATGCCAGCTCCGGGTTGACGGACCGCGCGCTGGTGGCGCTCTGGGCCGCGGCCCAGGTGACCTCCAGCTGCGTGGTCCACAGCGCGACGCAGAGGGCGCCCAGCACCGCACGCGCCCAGCCCCGTGCGAGCACCGGCAAGGCCTGCACCAGGTCGTTTGCCCGGGCCATGCCTCCCCGGCGTCCCTTCCCACCTTCAGTTGGTTCCAACCGCTGCGCAAAAGCTTTTCACGCAATCAGAAGCACTTCATGCGGCCTCCAGACCCTAGCTGCTTTCGAAACTGCAGCTTTGCAGCTTTCTCGAGTCGTACCTTTGAGAATTTACATTTCTGTGTCGCACACGAGGGGATGCAGTGTGAGAGGCAGAGGCCCAGCGTGTGTGGAGTGCGTTGTGGGCTGATCAGCCATTACAGAGTTACCGGTGTGTGTGTGAGGGCAGCACTTCTCCTCGCCGCCATAGCATGAGCGCGTGCACTGCTCTGTGCGAGCGCAAGAGCACGCGCGTCTAGCTACTGCGATGCAGATGGATGGGTTGACCGCTGGTGTTACATTGTGACGCATTATGGCGCGGGTCTATGTGCCGCACTAGCCACGCCAACACCACAGGCACTACAACGACATGAAGCAGTGGCAGTGGCAAGTGCCTTGTGCAGTCGCAAGGAGTACCAATGTCTGCTTCCAATCATCTTCCGAGGTTGCTTTGATGGCAACCTTTCAAACAGCAACCCTACCCTGCTGACAATAGGATGCAAACTGTTAGCGGCCGCTCTGGCCCCCGCACACAAAGCTTGACACAGCCCCTCGAGGCGCTGCTCGTGCCAGAGAAAGCAGGCCGCCTCACTGCGCCAGATGAGAGCCACTCTCTGGCCGCAACTCTGCCTGTGCCTGGCGCTGGCCAGCCGCTCCATAGCCGCGCCCAGGCAGCACATCCACTTCAAAGGGGGCCTTGCCTCACGGGCCGCGGCGGCACAGAAGCTCAGCGAGCAGTGGAGCGGCTGCAGCCGTGGCCAGCGATACAGGCGCGCTGCGCGCGGGCTCATTGCAATGCGGTGGGACTCTGCTTCGCCTGCAGGTGCTCAGTGCCTGGCTGCGCGCTCCAGGTTCGTGAGGTACGAACCGTCAGCCTGGGAAGCGGAGTCGGGGAGGGAGGACGCCTGCCAGCAGGTGACCTCAGCGGCGCCAAGGGTGGCCGAGTGGCTGTCCAGCGTCCGGGTGCGACCACAGTGCTGGACCGAGCTCCGGGCTGCGAAGGCACGGCCCAGCGCGCCTCAGGCCCGCACTGGGGGCGCAGGCCTTCAGCACAAATGCCGAAGACGGCACCGGCAGCCGCGCGCCGGCCGCAGCTCGAAACGAGTCCTTCTTGAGCAACTTCGACGAAGCCGTGTTTTCACGGCTCGTCTACCAGAACGTCTGCCCGGGTGAGCGCCTTGCCCCCACCGGGCTCTGGAGCTGCTGGTCGCGTCCCCAGCCCGTGCTCTGATCGACAGCGCCGCGCAGGTGGCGGCAGCAGACCCATAGCAGTACCGATCGAGCCTCTCATAGGACACCTGCGGCACCCGTACGCCGTGTGTGGCAAAGGCTCGCCGGTACGCTGTCGTGCTCTGCGCCTGACCCTCCCGTGCTTGAGGTTAGGCGCATGCTGAGCACGTTTGGACGCGCAGGTGAACATAGAAGACAAGTCCCAGCTCTTGATCAACACGTGGCCGTCCAACCTGCTGCTGGCCAAGTACCCGGGCAGGAAGTGCGGGCCGCGCTCAGTCTGCTGACCTGCCTCAGCTGTTTGCGGCCAGGCGGCACCAATGCAACACTGAATAGCTGCAGCTTGACGGCCTGCCGCTGCGCAGGTACCTGTTTGACATGGGCGCGTCCACCTTTGACACCAGCCTGACCTTCTTCACCAAGCGCTACGAGCAGGTCTGCCTCCCTGGCGTGTGCTTGCTGAGGTGCACAGCGCTGCACGGAGCTTCACTTAGGCAGCCCCCCTTACCCCTCTTGCGAGCGCTGGCAGGCAGGCGTGCTGTTCGATGAAGTCTGGGCTTGGGAGATGGCAGCATACCAGCCAGCGTGCGCGCCCACCCTGGCACAGCACTGTGAGATGTCTTGGTTGCAACAACGCCGTGGCCCGAAGAGCTCGCGCGTGTGCAGGGACTACTGGGCGAGGGTACCTGACGAGTACAAGGGGCGCGTCCACTTCTACAACACAGCCTTTGTCGCAAACGTCTCGAGCCCGTCACACCCGCTGAACATCATGCGAGGAGTCTACAAGCCGGGCGACATGGTCGTCGTGAAGCTCGACATAGACAATGCACCCCTAGAGATTTCGCTCATTGAGGAGATAGAGAACGATGCAACCCTTGTCGACATGATAGCAGAATTGTTTTTTGAGATGCACTATGACCACCCCGGTGCGCGACCCCGCTCATCAGCATGATGTGTGGGAGTGTTTTGATTTGAAGAAAGCTCACTCACGTACTGACAGCAACGCATGTTGGTATGCTCAGATATGGCTCAGGCGTTTGGGATGCACAACGGCCGAACGCTTGTTGATGTTAAGCAGCGCTTCACAGCTCTGAGGAAAATGGGTCTCTACGTTCACTACTGGCCTTGACAGCAGCTTTTGCCGTGTTTGTGAGAGACGCAGGGTTATGTATGGCTTAGCATGTGTACGCTCTTTGCGGGTTGTATTGTCACGCGCGTCCAAGGCGTGACAGTTTTGTGGGACGATTGACAGGCAGGTACCCTCTTGTTCATCATGCGTTGGGAGCACAGTAATGGGCACAAAGCTTCAACTTCTGATGTGGTAGGCTGTCTGGCATTTGGCACTGTAAGCAGACGGTGCTGAGCCTGGCGTGCGCATCCGTAAACACATGGGACTGTGGGTTACAGTTAACACGCAGAACGATGTGTGCCAAGTGTGGTAACTACCAAAGACAAGGGTCTGGTAACTACCCAACCCTTGTCCCACCCAGGTGTGACGAAGAAGGGAGTCAAGGAAAGAAGGGCGGGGCTTGCTGGTGCAATACCCAGGGCAGCACAACGGAAGCAGCCGAAGGTCTGCCCATGCATGCTACCCTGCACAAACTTGGCCCGTTGCGGCGTGCAAGGGGCGAGTAGAAAAAGTGCAACAGCATACCTCTCTTACGCAACTCGAGCAAGCTCTGACACAATGAACGAAGGAGGCAAACCAGGTGTTACTTGATGTTACAAGGGACCAAACTAACCTGGGATGCGATGCAACTTGCGTGTGACAACAACCCACCCCACGCTGCAACCCTGCAGTGAAGGCACTGGGAAAGGCAAGTGGTGATCTTGGCTAACCTATAGGGTGCCGACGGGCCAGACGTGCTCGCGCATGCCATCAGCTACCATGCACTTGAGGACCGGCACCCCAGAGAGGGCCTCGGCGGCCTCTAGTGTCCTTGTGGGCCCCAGCAAGACCAGCACAGGTAGTCATCACAGGGCGCTGGTATTGCAGAGCGCAGCCGGCTTGTGAACGCCTCCTATGATGCAAGTTGTTGGCTACTTTGGCAGCGGTGCGCTGAGAGCAGCGGCCGCAAACGACCTCATGTGGACTTTTGAGAGGCCACAGGAGGCTAGGCAGGCTCCGGAATGTGGCTGTGGTGCGGCGCAATCATCGATGTCAGGCGTGAGGCATAGCAAGCGTAAGTGGGCTACTAATATAAATAGCGGAGCTGATCAGAGCAATGTCGCGCTCATGTGCGGTGGCGGACTACTCTCCACTGACAGCCTGCATGTTGTTTTAGCTGGAGCGGTGATGTGTCTAGCGCACTTGCAGTTCATTATTGTATTCCAGGGGCAATGCAGCTCGGTACCGTGCCATACTCCCTTCTGTATTATATCTGCCCAGACGTAGGCGCCTGGGTTACAGGTCGCTGAAGCAAAGTGCACTGCCGGCTTGGCCTATGATTACTGGGTCAAACTCAGCTTTCATGTGAGTAGCGGGGTATTTCAAGTTTGCCACCTGTCTCCAGTTGTGAATGTGTGCCGCAATCAAGCGCTCACCGGCCACTAATCCATGCTAAAGAGGTGCGGTTTCTCGTTTAATGCGGACATCGCCCCCCGCACATCTGTCCCCACTAACGGTGGTTCCACCCACCGTACCTTCTAACCCTACCTTCTCACCAGTGGCGCCAGCTGTTCAGAGATTCTGCGCTACACATCACGCGAATGCGTACGTGACAGGGCTC
>JAABUR0100007048.1_pt1 | contig 13458 bp, 13 predicted proteins | sample 5560091 | NCBI WGS metagenome assembly JAABUR01 (sample SAMN10711879, study PRJNA513375) | rock metagenome | isolation source: Antarctica rocks | place: Antarctica: Victoria Land, University Valley sud
GAAGCCAGGTGAAGCGACCGGCCTCGTATCACGGTAGGATTGCGGCGCGAGTCGAAGCAGACGTAAACGACGTGCAAGCGCGTCGCCGGGGTGGACAGTGCATCTGGGGCCGGACTGGCAGTGGGGCGTTTTCTGGCTTGAATCAGGGCGAGATTTCGTCGTCACAGTAGTGGCGTTCGCTCTTGCCTATTGGGCGGCGCTAAGAATCTTCAATCGTGAGCAGACCTCGGCGAATGCCGATCGCGACGCGGAGGAGGAGCGCCGCGAGGCAGATCGCCAGGCCGAGCGGGTAGAAATGCACCGTCAGCGCGAGCGCGATGCTATGGCAGAACTGTTCCCTGTCCTAATCCGCGCTCGAAGTTTGGTAATCGATATGGAGCAATTGGACGACGAACGCCTGGAGCGGCTCCGGAAGGAACAGGAGCTGGAGGAAGTACGGGCAAAGGCCGCTGAGAGACGAAGACAGGAGAATCCATGGTTCGCTCCAACGGCCTATAATCCCCCAACATTCTTGCCTTCGGTCTACACCCCTCCCCTTCCAGGCACGACTGATCGGGAGCGATGGGATGAGATGTCTCGAACTTTCCATGAGATCGAGCCGGACCTCCTGGTCATTGGCTTGAAATACTTCAAGGCAGAGGCCGGAACTATTGCGGCTACAGCCGTTCCCCTGTTGGTCTCGTTGTACAGCGAGTTCTGCGAAGAAGAACCAGACCGGTCTGAGACAGACCGATGGCGAGACGATCTTGAAGAGCTCCACAATCGGAGTGCAACTCGTCTTCGCGACATGGCGCCTTCGGCGAAGCCCTCGGCAACTGAATAGGGCGACCTCGCCCTCCTCCCCTAACGCCGAGCGCGGAAGCACCGTAGTAGCTGTCTCTAAACAGAGGCTGCCCCTACGGTGCTCATTGATTCACGCTCCGGTTACTCAGGCCGACGCAGCCGCCGATCCATCTCGCCGGTGATGGAGGCGAGATGGATCCCGCCGTCGTCCAGCCGCAGCCCCGCCAGGGCGATCGCCTGCTCCGGCCAGTGCTCCAGACCAGCGGGGGACGCGGGCCACGTCATCACCAATGCGGCGCTGATGATCGCGGCCTGCTCGATCGACTCGATCAGGGCCGACTGGGCGAGTCCCTGGACGTCACCCCAGGGGATCGGCGGCGTCGTGGTGTCTAGTACGCCCTCGAGGACACGGCGGGTGTAGTGGCCTCCCCACCGCCGCTCCTTGCCCGGGCCATGGTCGGCATAGGTCAGCTCGATGCAGTGGTCGGCGACCCGCGAGATCAGCTCCCGCCAATCACGGACAACCGCGTTCTCCGGGTTGCCGATAACATCGAAGATGGTCGTCATGGCGTGGCTCCTTCGTGCGTGAGGCCGGTCGTGCACTCCTGGGCGGGCGACCTGCCCAGGAGTGCTTGAAGGCGCGGTGCGAGGCAGCTCTGGTCTGTACCTCGCGGATAGGATGGATAGGCCGGCGGGAGCGCTGAGGTCGTGATTGAGAGCGTGTGGACGCATTCACTCCGCTCGACCTCGATCTCGATCGTCCGGGTGAGGGGACGGCCCCGGTCGGACCAGGTTAGGGAGACGAAGCCCCGAACATGCTGCGTCATGCGATCCTCCGCGGGTGGGAGCGGCCGCTCAGCCGCTCGATGGCCTCGATCAGGCCAGAAGCCAGCCACAGGGCCTCACCGTCGAGCGAGACGATGACGGCGCCCTGCTCGCAGCCACACGGGCAGGAGACGGTGAACCAGGCTTCCTGGGCGTCGCGCTTGAGCTCGACGTCGAGGGTGACGAGCCGTTGGTTGCTGGCGACGGCGACGAGCATCATCTCCATGGTGGTGTCGGGGGTGGTGTCGGGCATGTCTACTCTCCTGACGTCGAGACGCGACAGAGTTCGATCAGTCTGGCGTACTCGCCCGTGGTGAGCGGTTGGCCCCGAAGCACGTAGGCCAGCAGAATCCGCTCAACGGTGGTCATGGCGGCGAGATCGAAGGCCGGCGAGGTCGGCCGACGGGATGGGTCCATCTGGATCAGCTTGCCGGTCGGGCTAGTGGGATGATCGATCGGCGCCGACGTCGACTCGGCGTTCAGGAGCCGGGGCCAGGGCAGAATACGGAAGATGGCGGTCATGGGCTGAGACTCCAGGGGGGTGCCAACAGCGCCCAGCAATCGCTGCTGGGCGCTATCCGTACTCGTCAGGCCGCGGCGCTTGCTGGCCGGGTGCAGCCGCAGGGGACCTCGGTGTAGTCATTGAAACTGGAGCCCAGATACATCCGGGCCCAGCCCGTGTCGAGGCAGTCGGTGCACATCCGGTGGTCCGGCTCGATCGGCTCGAGGAGGTCCGAGGACTGCGGCTCGCCCTCCTCGTCAGCGGTGACGTAGAGCTCGGCGAGGTGGGCCGGCATGACCGGGAACGGCGGCTCGGCCTCGATCGCCTCGCGGAGCTGACGGGCGACGGCGCGATCCTCTTCCTGGCAGTGGTTGCGGTAGGCGGCGCGGTGCAGGCAGACCGGGTCGCCACCTTGGGCCGCGGCGCACTCGCACCCGTACCAACTGACGACGTAGTGCCGGGTGCCGTCCGTCGAGGGGGCGGTAAACGTCCCAGTGGACGGGTCCTGCCGGACGGTGATGCCACGGCTGGCGGCGCGATCGAGGGCCGAGGCCCAGCGGGCGGGGGTCGAGACGCGGGTCGCGGTGACGGGGGCAGTCGTGACCATGTCTGGTCTCTCCATGTGCTTGCCGGGCGGTTCCTAGGCCAGCCGGCTGTCCAATGTCGGGCGGGGGTCTCAAGTCCGCTGCACCTATTCTCGCACAGTTGCGCACATATATCAACACGACCGCGCGCGATCTGGTACACTTACGGCTAGTTATTGGGTTGTTTAGGGGGAGAGCCGAGTTGTCTGAGAGGCCTGGGGAGTTTCTCCAAATGGGAGAGGCTGCGGAGTTGATCGGCGTCAGCCGGTTCAAAATCAGTCGCTGGGTGAAGGACGGCGCCCTTGCCGTCTATCGATCCAAAGCCGACATGAGAATGAAGCTCGTTCGCCGAGAGGATGTTCTGGCGCTTGCGAGTCCAGAGCTAGTCGAGGGCCCAGAGGAAAAACGACTCGCCGCCTGATGGAACCAGGCGGCGAGCTTGAGACCCCCACCCGCTAGGACGGGTTAGGAGACGCTCGCATTCTACCAAACCCACCCGTCGACCCTGTCACGACGGTGTCACAGCAGCCAGTCGTAAAAGGAGAGGCTGTGACAACGCAGTGGACGAAAGGGGCAACCATGAAGCGATGGCTAGCGGTTGGAATGCTAATGGCGGTGGTATGGCCCAGTTGGCTGGCGGCCGCTCAGGAGGCCCCGCCTAGTGCGCCTCCCTGGGTACCGGTTCAAGCCCCGTGTGATACCGAGGCTCGACCAAGAGAAGAACTCATCGACCTTGGAGAGCATCCCGACGAGCGCCTGTTGTATGCCCAACAGGGACCGACATCAGATGAGACGGATTACGTCGAGATCGCCTTCCCGACGAGCCAGGCATTGAACGCGGCAGAGATCAGTTCGATAGATCAGTTCTTTGAGCGCTACGTCAACTGCCTCAATCAAGACGAAGCCGCCACCTATTCGTTGATGACCGATGGGTTCGCTGGAGCCTTCATTCGAGCAGAGGCAGACGATTTCCCAACTATCGCCTCCTATGTTGACTCGCTGCTGGGGCTTGAACCGACGCCCTCCGAATCACCCGGAGTTTTCGACGCAGCTACGGTGGCATACCTTCCATATAGCGGGTGGCGACTACCCGACGACCAAGTCGGGGTAGTAGTTGGGCTGACGATTTACTATCCGGGCTTTGAGGACCATCCCTCCGCGGCACTCCCCCCCATTGAGGACACCTTAGCCGTCTACGTGGTCCTGAACCGGGACGGAAACGAGGGTGACTGGGTCTGGGCGGATTTGACCGGACCGATTGATCCTGTCCTGATCCCTATTCCAACCCGTTAACTCTTTCTGTCGGGTTAAGAGAGACCTTTCGACAGAATGAATTGGAGTGGTCGATGACCGAGCACACGGACAAGCCGATCAAGCGTCGTCGCAGTGGTAATAACGACGGCACCGTGTACCAGACCACCGAGGGCAAGTGGCGAGGCGCCGTGTCGTTCGGGCATGGCTCCGACGGTAAGCTGGTCCGACGCTACGTCTCGGGAAGGACCAAGACCGAGACGAAGGACAAGGTTCGCGACCTGATCCGACAGCGGGATCGAGGCATCACGCCGGCGTCGACTTCCTCAACCGTCAAGGAGCTGCTTGAGACGTGGCTTGAGACGGTCATTCAGCCAAACCGGCGATACCGGACCTACATGGCGTACAAGAGTGCTGTGGACAATCATCTCGTCCCGGTCCTGGGACGGCGCAAGGTGCGGGATCTCACCGCCCAGCATGTTCAGGCACTCCTCGCCGACCGGAAGGCCCTGGGGCTTCGAGGGACGTCGCTGGCCCACATCCGTACTGTGCTGCGGATGGCGCTGAACCAGGCGATGCGGTGGGACATGGTCGAGCGGAATGTCGCGGTGCTCACGGAGTCGCCAGCGGTCGAGCGCTTTGAGGCCAAGCCTCTCGCTCCGGACGAGGTCACGACGTTGCTCGCGCACTCCGCCAATGAACGCCTCGGCTCGCTTTGGGCGACGACGGTCACGCTCGGACTCCGGAAGGGCGAGGTCCTTGGACTTCAGTGGGCTCACGTCGACCTGACGGCAGGAACACTCCGCGTCCGGCACCAGCTCCAGTGGATCGATGGCCGGCCCATGACGGACGAAGAACGCCAGGCCAACGACGCCGCGGTGGCGGCGCATGGGCCGAAGGGGAAGCTGCCGTTCGTGGGACATCGTCGCGATCGAGTCAAGCGAGAGCCCGTCCTCATTGAGCCCAAGACGGCGCAGAGTAAGCGGCAGCTCCCGATCCCCGGCGACCTGGTCGACGCCCTGCGACGGCACCGGACACGCCAGCTCGAGGAACGCCTTAGGGCCGGCGCGCAGTGGGACGGAACCTGGGACCTCGTGTTCTGTACGCCGATCGGCGCGCCTCTTGATTCCCGGAGCGTCTCCCGGAGCTTCCAGGAGAGCCTCACGAAGGCGGGCCTGGAGAGCAGGCGCTTCCACGACCTCCGGCACTCGTGCGGATCGTTCCTGGCGGCCCGCGGCGTACATCCACGGATCATCATGGAGATCCTCGGGCATGCGACGATCGCCATGACGATGAACGTCTACGCTCACGTTGAGTTGGACTCTCTGCGTGAGGCACTGGCCCACACGTCCAATCTCTTCCCGCCACCGATGGCCGAAGGACAGGGGCGATGAGGCAGGGGACAGGCCCTCTTCGGCTAGTTGCAGCGTGGCTTCGCGGATCCCGCTGCTGCACGAACTGCTGCACTGGCCGTCAGATCGAGTGGCGAGAACGTGTGCTGGACCGATCATCTGTCCCATTGGGAGGCCACATTCTCCGTGAATTGGACGCAAGAAAAGACCCGTCATGCCCACAACGTGATCATGTCCGGACCGCCGGGCTCCGGCAAGACGATGGTCGCGCGGGCGCTGCCGGGCATCATGCCGTCGATGTCGCTCGACGAGGCGCTTGACGTGACCAAGATCTACAGCGTCCGCGGCCTGCTGCCGCCCGAGACGCCGCTCCTCCGCGAACGGCCGTTCCGCTCGCCGCACCACACGACATCGAACGCCGGCCTGATCGGCGGCGGCTCGTGGCCCCGGCCGGGCGAGATCAGTCTGGCCCACCGCGGCGTTCTGTTTCTGGACGAGCTGCCCGAGTTCAACACGGCGACGCTGGAGATGCTGCGCCAGCCGCTCGAGGATCGCCGGGTGACACTTGCGCGGGCGGCCGGGACGGTCTCGTTCCCGGCCAACTTCACGCTGGTCGCGGCGATGAACCCCTGCCCCTGCGGACACCTCGGCGACCCGACCCACGCCTGCCGGTGCTCGGCGCAGTCGATCCAGCGCTATCAGAAGAAGATCAGCGGACCACTGCTGGACCGGATCGACATCCACCTCGACGTTCCACGGGTGGAGTACGACAAGCTGACCGAGCGTCGGGACGGCGAGTCGTCGGTCTCCGTCCGGCAGCGGGTCGAATCCGCCAGGGCGATCCAGGCGGAGCGGTTCGCCGGCGAGCCAGGCGTGACCAACGCCGACATGGGGCCGCGGCAGCTCGCCCGCTTCGCCGTGCTCGACGAGACGTCGGAGCGGTTGCTGCGGACGGCTGTCCGGCAGCTCGGTCTGTCCGCTCGCGGGTATCATCGGGTGCTGAAGCTCGCCCGGACGATCGCCGACCTCGATGGGGCCGCGGACATCACGCCGGTCCATGTCGCCGAGTCGCTCCAGTACCGGCCCCGGCAGGTGCGGGCCTGACGCCGCCGGACGGAGCGCGGCGACCGCGACGCCAGCTCGAACCCCGGACCAAAGGAGGCAGCGATGTCCGATTCCGATCCCCGGCGCCAGAGCCAGGATCCTTACGCCCAGGACCAGTCTGGCCAGAACCCGTACGATCAGAGTCCCTATGACCAGACGTCGGGTACCCGGCCGCGGCGTCGGCGGCGAACCGCCCTGATCGTCGTCCTGAGCGTCGTCGGTCTCTGCCTGCTGATCTGCGTCGGTGGCGTCGTCTACGCCTTCACCCAGATCGGCCCCGGTATCCGCGATTCCGTCAGCGAGCTGACCTCGACCGAAGTCGCTTTCCAGCTCGAGCAGGCCGGGGCGACGGGGCCAGGCAACTTCGTCATCACGGACGAACAGCTGACGACCGGCATCAACCGTCAGTTGGCAGCGAACGATTCCGGCTCGATCCAGGGCGTCGAAGTCATGATCGATACGACCGGCATCGAGATCGTGGTCGACCTCGGTGGGCAGACCGCTGGCTACCGCGCTGGCCTGGAGGTGGACGATGGCAGGATCCGGGTCACCAATCCGGAGGCCGACGCCGGCATCATCGGCAACCTGATCCCGACGGACTGGATCGCTGGCGGACTGGAGGACGGCCTGAATGCCTACTTCGAAGCCAACAACTTGACCGTGACATCGGTCGAACTCGCGCAGGGGCAGGTTCAAATAGCGACCCAGCAGCGATAGCTTCCGTATTGGTGGGCGGCCGTCCGGGGTGGGCAGCCGTCTGGCGCAGGTCGGTGTAGGGACATGGCCTGCCTTGGCCGCGCCGTCAGGCGCCATACCGTGCAGCGGTGCTGATGTTTTCGAAGCGCCGAGCGCAACTCACACTGCTTCGGTCGCGAACAGTCCCCTCCCCAACCCCTCCTTCTCTCCCCGACAGTTTGCTCGCACCCCGCAACACGGCGAGCCGGCGGGACCATTCGGCCGGTGAAACGGGGCAGCGGCGACCGGTTCGGTCGCGCAGACGCCCCAATCAAACCGGCTTGTTGCCGATTGTGGATCGACTGGAAGGCCAAATCGGATCCTCGCCACCCGCCGTCTGAAACTGTCGGGGAGAGAAGGGACGGGGGGGAGGGGTCTGTTCGCGACCCGAGTGCCACTAGGGAACACGCCGGTTCTGCGACATTGTTATCGCCGAACGGGCGACTCTTGACGATTGATTCAGCTCGCCGGAGCGTTCCGGTCGGCCACAGTAGCGAGGACCTCGGTCTTCAATGGATCGAGGTCGACCTCGATCGCGTCGGCCCGCTCGGTGTAGGAGCGGGAGCGGTGCGGGTCTCCCATCATGGCGGCATTCGTCCGGACGTTGATGAGGGCGGCGTGGGCGGCCGCGACGGCCAGCCAGGCGCCGACCGAGCAATCGGCCAGTGCGTGCCGCGTCCCGAGCCGGGCGACCGGCGTCAGCGTCAGCAGCGTCGTCCGGCAGAGTTCGGCGACGGCCAGCGGGACGTCGGCGGCGACCAACAGGGCGTCCTGCTGGGCTGCCTTCCGGGCCTCCCGCTCAGCCTCACTGACCTTTGGAAGGCGCGTCGCCTGGATGTACTGCCCATAGGCCATCTCGTCCTGTGCCGAGAGGTCGACCAGCCGCCGGGTCGCGTCCCCGAGCAGGCCGACCGCCTCGGTAAGCTCGGTCGGGACCGCCGCCGGGTCCTTCTTCCGGGCGATGGTCATGTTCGCGACCATGCTCCCCAGTCCGGCCGCGAGCGCCCCGACCAGTCCGGCGACGCTTCCGCCGCCCGGCGCCGGCGCTCCGCTACTGACCGCCTCGATGTAGCCGTGCAGCGTCCGTGATTCCTGGGCCGCGACGCGCTCTTCCAATGGTGTGCTCCCGTGGTTCCTGATGGCCGATCGATGGTCCAATTGCGGGAGCAAGTGTACCGAGCGTCTCATCGAGCGTCGGGAACGCCGGCCGAACCGATCAGGCGGCAACCGGTGACGTGGCTGGAAGGAACTGGGCGATTCGAAGCGACTCGACGAGACGGCGGTAGAGGTCGTCGGTCTCGACGAGTTCGGCGTGCGTGCCTCGGGCCCGGACAGAACCGCTTTCCATAAGAATGATCTGGTCGGCGTCGAGCACTGTCGAGAGCCGATGGGCGATCGTGACGACGGCGCCGGACGCGGCAATGCGCTGGGTGCACTGCTGCACAGCTGCCTCGGTCAGGCCGTCGAGCTGGGCGGTCGCCTCGTCCAGCAGCAGCACCTTCGGCGAACCCACGAGGACCCGGGCCAGGGCGATCCGTTGGCGCTCGCCGCCCGATACAGTCGTGGCCGAGATCCCGGTGTCGAGGCCGTCGGGCAGGGCGCGGACCCGCTCATCCAGTTGAACCGATCGCAACGCCTCCCAGATTGCCGCGTCGTCGACGTCCGGGTAGCTGAACCGGAGGTTGTCAAGGAGCGTGCCGGGCAGGAGCGGGCCGTCCTGCTCGACATAGGCGATCCGCTCCCGGATCGACGCCAGTGAGCGCTGGTCGTACGGCACGCCGTCCAGACGGATCTGGCCCCGCTCCGGGCGCAGGAATCCCAGCATCAGCGAGAACATCGTGCTCTTGCCAGCCCCGGACGGTCCGACGATCGCGACGTGCCCGGTCCGCGGGATGCTGATCGTGACATCGTTGACGGCCGGCGTCAGGCCGGGACCATATCGGGCCGTGACATGATCGAGTGAGATGACCGCAAGATCATCCTCACCGGCCTCCCGGGTTGCGGCTACGGTCGAATCGGGAGCGCTGATGGGATCGGTTGGTTCCTCCTCCAGCGATTCGATCTCCTGAATCCGGCGGGCGGCGGCGATACCGGACTGCAAGGTCGTGATCGCGCCGGTCATGGTCGCGACCGGTCCGGCGAGCTGGAAGGCGTAGAGGAGGAAGGCGATCAGGCTGGAGACGGCCAGCAGATCCTCGCTGACCCGCCAGGCGCCGACCCCGAGGATCGCGATGATCGCCAACTGGATCCCGCCACCGGCGACCGCCTGGACAATCGCTCCGATCCGCACCGCTCTGATACTCTGCCCAGCTGATTCCTGGGCGTGGACGAGAATGAGATCGCTCTCCCGCCCCTCGGCCTGACTGGTCTTCACCGTCCGGATCGCTCGCAGCGAACCCTCCAGCCGTCCACCGAGCCGGCCGACGGCCTCCTGCGCCCGGGTCTGGGCCGTTGCCAGACGCGGCATCAGGACCGCGAAGGCGACGAAGACGAGCGACAGGGAGGCCAGCGTCGTAGCGAGCAGCACCCAGTCGAGGATCGCCATCAGCACGACTGAGCCGACGATCCCAACCACCGCGTTGATGATCCCGACGATGCTGGTCGAAGCCGCCTGCCGGAGGAGGACCGTGTCGGAGGTCACTCGCGTCGTCAGCTCGCCGCTCGACCGGGTCGCCAGATCGCCGATCCGGAGACGGAACATCCGCCGGACGAGGCGGCGGCGGGCGTCGAGGACGATGTTCTCGGCGACCTGTCCGAGCAGGATCAGCTGGGTGAACTCGACGATGCTGCCGACGACGAGCAGACCGACCAGCGCGATGACGGCGGTGTCGATCCGGAGCGATGTGTCGAGGCTGTCCAGTACCCACTTGGTGACCAGCGGCGTCGCCAGGCTGGTGCCCGTCCCAATCAGTCCGAGCAGGATCCCGACGAGCAGGGCGACCCGGTGCGGGCGGACGAACGACCAGAGCAAAGGCAGGCTGCCGCCTCGGCGGACCTCGGTGCCGGGGACGGGTGGAGGAGAGTCAGTGTCAATGGTGGAAGTCAATGAAGGCACCTCCTGAGCGGTACCGTGTGCCGAAATGCATGTCCGTGTTCATGATGGTTGGCAACGGAGCCGGGGATGATTCGAGGGTGCCGCGTTTAGGTCACGGTTGGGCGGTATCGGCCAGAGCGGACTGACGGGCGCAGCCTGCTCGGCCGCCTGGGTGCTCCATAGGGAAAAGACGATCGGGACCGCTCGGCATTGAGCGGTCCCGTCGGGACGGTGGGCGCAACAGGACTCGAACCTGTGACCTCACGGATGTGAACCGTGCGCTCTAACCAACTGAGCTATGCACCCCGGTTTCCTTGTCTGAACGGTAGGGCGGAGTATAGCAAGCGCCGCCCACCCTGCCTACCGTTCGCGAGGCCGTCGGCGTACCGCTCCGGCCCGATGGATGGGCACTGCCGCAGCGGACGACTAGCCGATCCGGGCGATGCACTCGACTTCCAGTTTGACACCGCGCGGCAGGGCAGCGACCTGGACGGTGCTGCGGGCCGGCTTGTGGTCGCCGAAGTGGCGCCCATAGACCTCATTGAAGGCCGCGAAGTCCGCGAGGTCGGTGACGAAGCAGGTTGTCTTGACGACCTGACCCAGCGACGACCCGGCCGCCGCCAGCACCGCCGTCAGACTGGCCATGACGCGCTCGGCCTGCTCGGTGATCCCGCCGGGTACGATCTCCATCGTCTCCGGGTCGAGCGGGATCTGCCCGGAGGTGTAGACCAGACCGCCGGTGACGATCGCCTGGGCGTACGGTCCAATCGCGGCGGGTGCCTGATCGGTCGAGACCGTTTCGAGTGATGTGCTGGATGACATCGTTTCCATCCCTGTCTCTGGACTCGTGATCGACGATGCGAAGCCAATCGTTGCATCGGTCAACCCCACGTCGAGCCGGCCCGATGGGGTACTATCCGCCCGTAACAGGCGTTCCAGACAGGCTCAGCCTGCGTCACGGCATCCTAGCAGGACACCGAGCCAGATCAATGGCTGGCTGCGCCACGACGGGAGCCGATCGGGCTCCGGAAGACCGTCGCGCGACGGGATATGGATCGAGTCACCTCGACCGCGGCAGTATCGCTCCTCAGGGGGACAGCTTGGTTGGATCTCCTTCGACATTCGATCCGACACGTCTGCGGGTTCGCACCGCGACCGCGCGATGGCCGCTCGAGCGGCTGGCGTGGTGGGCGACGTCGGTCGTTGCCGGAATGCTCCTCCTGTTGGTGCTGGCCCTGACGGTCTACGGCTTCTCCCATCGCCACCAGATCTATCAAGGGGTCTCGGTCGCCGGGATCGACCTCTCCGGTCTGAGCCGGGCCGAAGCGACCGACCGGCTCGAAGCGGCGGGTGCGTCCTATGGTCAAACGCCAATGACTCTCGACGCCGACGGGGAGACCTTCGTCGCCGCGCCGTCCGAGATGGGCTTCGACCTCGACAGTGCCGGTACGGCCGAATGGGCCTTCAGCTTTGGGCGGGACGGCTCGCTCTGGCGGCGGACGCAGGACTGGGTCATCGGCCTGACCAGCGGAGCGGTGGAACCGCCCGAGGTCCAGGTCGACCGGGGTATGCTCGACAGCTACCTCGCCGCCCGGTCGGAGGATCTGCACATCACGCCGGTCGACGCCCGGGTCGATCTGTCGAGCGGCTCGGCGGTGCTTCAGCCGGACGCGAACGGCCGGGACCTCGACGTCGACGGGAGTGCCGCACGCGTGACAGCGGCGCTCCGCGCAGTCGCGCCGGGACCGGTCTCCCTCATCACGTCCACCACCCAGCCGACCATCAGTGCCGCCTCGCTGCAAGGATCGGTCCCACTTGCGATTGCCGCGACGGACTCGCCATTCACGCTGACGGCGATCGAGGGAAGCTGGGGGATCGACCAGACACGTCTGAGCCAGATCGTCACCGTCGACCCCGCCACCGCGAAAATCGAGGTCGACCGTGGCGCGGTCGAGACCGTCGTCAGCGGCCTTGCCACCGAGATCGACCGGCCGGCGGTCAATGCCGGGATTCAGGTCGGCGCCGATGGCGGACTGACCGTCGTGCCGGGCCAGGATGCGGCGACCGTCGATGTCCGGGCCACGACAGATCAGGCGGTTGCCCGGATCGCCTCCGGTGCCGACACCATCGATGTGACGGTCGTTCGCGCCGTGCCGGGGATCACCGACGCGATGGCGACCTCCGGCATCGCCGAGGCGAATAGCTACCTCGATGCTGGTATGACGATCACCTGGGACGGTGGCAAGCAGCAGCTGAAGCGAGCTGACCTGTTGCAGGCGCTCGTCATCTACGACACCGGTGGCGACCCGTTCCTGTTCCAGTTCGATGCCGACATCATCGGCAGTCTGGTCGCGCCCGCCTTCGACCGGGTCGACGATCCGGCCGAGGACGCTCGGTTCCGGCTCGTCGACGGAAAGGTCACTCAGACCCAGCGCTCCGGCGACGGCCGGGTCGTCGATCGCGAGGCGACGATGAGCGACGTGATCGACGGGATCTACGGCCACAAGCCGCAGGTCCCGATGGTCGTCGTCGATGACAAGGCGACCGTGACCGACCATATGGGCAAGTCGATCCAGACGCCCGACATGCTGGCGCAGGGCATCACCTATTACACCGGGTCGAGCGAGCCGCGCCGCCAGAACATCGAGCGAGCGGCGTCACTGCAGGACGGCTGGCTGGTCCCGCCGGACGGGATCTTCAGCTACGACGAGCTGCTCGGCGACGTCGACGGGGGGAACGGTTTCGACACCGGCTTCGGCATCGTGGCCGACGAGGAGCGCGGCGGTGTCACGACCGCGCCGGTCATGGGCGGCGGAATCTGCCAGGTCTCGACGACGATCTTCCAGGCCGCCTGGTGGTCGGGACTGGAGGTCGTCGAGCGCTATCAGCATCCCTACTGGCTGAGCGGTTACGGGGTCGCACCCCTCGGCCGCGAGGGTCTGGACGCGATGGTCAACATTGAGGACGACTGGTCGCTCGACCTCAAGCTCCGCAACACGACCGGCAACTGGATCGCCTTCGTCGTCACCGCTGATGGCGACGCCCTGACCGTCTCGCTCATGGGCACCGACCCGAAGTGGATGATCGCCGTGAGCGACCCGATCGAAACCGGCCGGACCACCGCCAGCGACGAGACCGAGTACGTCGACTCGCCGGAGCTGGCCGCTGGTGAGGAGCTCCAGGTCGAGCACGCCGCCGACGGGTTCAGCGTTCGCGTCGACCGGACTGTCACCGACCGGAGCGGCAACGAGATTCTCTCCGACAATGTCGAGAGTGACTATGCCCCCT
>JAABUR0100007049.1_pt1 | contig 13456 bp, 17 predicted proteins | sample 5560091 | NCBI WGS metagenome assembly JAABUR01 (sample SAMN10711879, study PRJNA513375) | rock metagenome | isolation source: Antarctica rocks | place: Antarctica: Victoria Land, University Valley sud
TTTTCCGCTACGGCGACGGTCGCTGGACGCGGTCAAACAAGGTATTCGAGGTCACCACCGCCTAGCGTGGTGGAGAAGCCGCTCGCCGTTCTGCACCGACGGCCGCTGCACTCCGGACTGATGTCACCCACACCCACGCGCTGCGGTTCGCGGTCCTAGCGGCGGAAGGACGCACGATGGTGGAGCGCATGGAAACGGACCATATCGAAGATCAAGGAACGTGTTCTCCGCGCTGCCGATCGAGGTGATGACTGAGTCGTCCAATGTGCTTGCGCCCGGGAATTGATAGGGCCCCTGAGTTGCTTGCCCGGCAGAGCTCGCCGCGTTCGCATACGAGCGGCTGACCATGGCGAAACCCGAGCGTGCCGTGGCGGCCGCTGGCGCTACCTGCGGTTGGCGCGCGGGTGGAGCGGTCACTGGCCGCCGACGCTGGGCGCACGATGCGTTGCGCGCCGCGCGGGTAGGTTCCGCCGACGGGTTCCGGCAGTAACGTCGCGCTGTGCACTTCACGGAATATGACACCCGGTTGGCTGCCTACGGTTTGTTGACGACAGAAGATGGGAAGATCCTGCTGACGTGGTTCAACGGGAACGCTCGGGCCACGCCTTGCTGGACGATGCCGGGGGGTCAAGTCGAGTTCGACGAGTCCATCCGAGACGCGGTCGCACGTGAGGTGTTCGAGGAAACTGGCTACCTAGTGGACGTTGGCCACGTCATTGCCGAGCACCACTTCACCGTCCCCTGCACGGCTGACCGTCGACCGTTCCGATCCCAGCGGTTCCTCCTCGCTGCCACCATCACCGGGGGTGAGCTTGGGACGACCGAGAGGGACGGCACGACAGACTTTGCCGAGTGGGTTCCGATTGTCGAGGTCATCGAGCTGGAGCCGCGAGCCGACATTGTCGAGGTTGCCTTAGCCGCCCTCCCAGACCACACCAAGTAGCTGGACCAGTCTTCCCACATGCGGCTGGCGGCGCGAGGCAGGTGAGTCAATCTGGGCGCAATGACGCAGTGCCCAACGAGGACATGACCTGGCGTCTCGAGCGACCGGCTCGCTGTCGTGGACCTGTGCGCCGACCGTGGCGAACACGCGCACATGGTCGACGTCGCGGCCAAGCTCTCGGCTCGGGTGCGGGTCTTCGACACCGGCCACGCGCGGAAGACCGACGCCACCGACGCCCACGCGATCGCGGCCCTGCACTGCGCACCCCGAAACCTGCGGGTGCTCGCGTTCGATGAGGAGCTGGTCGCGCTGCGGCTGCTGACAGACCGGCGCGATGAGCTGTCGGCGCGGTGCAGACCGTGAACCGGTTGCACCGGCTGCCCACCGAGCTTATTGCTGGTGGCGCGGGGAAAGACCTCACTGCGACCAAGGCCAAGCGGCTGCTGGCCACCGTGAAGCAGATCCCTTGTCGGTAAGACAACCAGGCGGATGGCGGTCGAGGAGGTGGCCGTCCTGGTGGCCACCGACACCAAGCTCAAGACCCTGACCAAAGAGCCCGCAGCCTCGGTCCAGGCACGAGGGTCGCACCTGATGGACCTACACGGATCGGCCACGCCGGCGCCGCCCGCATCCTGGCCGACGTCGGCGACATCGCCCGGTTCCCCGACCGCAACCACTTCGCGTCCTGGACCGGCAAGCGTGGGGAGATGAGCGTCCAGTTAGTACGCCGGGAGCGCCTCACCGTGATGTGACCCATACGCATTGTGAACCGTTTGCCCACTCTCTCTGCACACTAGAACCGCGGATAGACAATTCGCTATCCGATCGTTAGCATCGCGGTCTAACTGATGACGATCGCTGTTTGGAGCGGACATGGGCGCAGACGGGCTCGATCAATGGGACCTGCAGATCCTTGAAGCGCTCCAGGAGGACGGCCGGCAGTCCTATCGGGCGATCGGATCGGCGCTCGGCATCGCTGCCGGCACGGTGCGGAGTCGAGTCCTGCAGATGGTGGCCGACGGCGTCGTGGAGATCGTCGCGGTCCCCAACCCGCACCGGATGGGGCTCGTCCCGGCGACGATCGGCATCCGGGTGACGCCGGGTCAGATCGGGGTTGCCGCAGACGTCCTGGCGAAGCTCGAGGTCGTCTCCTGGGTTGCGCTGACGGCTAACGGGTACGACGTGATGATCGAGGTGGCCCTCGACGACATGTCCGCTTTCAGCGGTTTCAAGGATTGGGCGTTCGCGAGCGTGCCGGGCTTCGTGTCTGCGGACGTCTTCTTGCACACCGAGTACAAGAAGCTGCGCTACCGACTGTCGGCGGCCGGCACGGACCAGGAGCCCGGTGGCGGCAATTTCGAGCCGAGTAGCGGGCGGGAGCGGCGAGTGAGGGAGACGATCCGATGACGACGAGGCTTACCCAGCGGCAGCTTCGCGAGTTGAGCGCGAGCGTTTCCCGACGAAACCAACTCAACCGCCGACGCTTCCTCACTCTGACTGGCAGCGCCGCGCTGTTCTCCTTCAGCGCCGCGGGCATCAGCGGATGTGGAAGCGACTCCGACAAGCCCTCTCGACAGCTGGACAGCGGCACGATCGCCCTCGGCGGGTACCCCGACTGGTTGGGCAAGGGGGAGCTGGCCGCGTTCGCCAAGCAGTACCCGGGCGAGGAGGTCCGGCAGGTCGCGATCGCCGTCGATGACGACCGCATCGCGAAGCTGGCCACCGACCCCTCCGCCGTCGACCTCATGCTGTTGATCGAGAGCGAAGTTCAGCGCATCGTCGATCTCGGAATCGCCGCCCAGGTCGACCTGAACAGCGTCCCCAACTACGCGAACATTGACAGCGAGTTCAAGGTCGGATATGCCTCGGAGAAGGACACGCGTGCCGTGGCGACCGACTACGGCAAGACCGGGTTCGGGTATCGCCGCGACCTCGTGGACGAAGACCTTCAGTCGTGGGCGGACGTGTGGCGCGTGGCATCGAAGTACTCGGGCATGATCACCTTCCTCGACTTTCCGCTGCACGCGATTGGTACCGCACTCCTGCTCAACGGCGATGACGTCTCCTCGACCGACGAGCAGACCCTCGAGGCGGCGGCGGACAGCTTGATTGAGATCAAGCCGCACCTGAAGAGCTTCGTCGACACCGATCTCTCGAAGGGCTTGCTCGACGGCTCGGCGGTCATCGCCATGGACTGGGACTACGACATATTCCTGGCGCAGCAACAGAATCAGGACATCCAATGGGTCGCGCCCGAGGACGGCGTGCAGGCCTATCTCGACGTCTGGGTGCCGATTAGCACGTCTGAGCGGCTGCCCGTCGCGTGGGACTTCTTCGACTTCCACTATCAGCCGAAGACGTACGCGAACTTCGTCAACACGCTGGGGGTCGCGTCCTCCATGACCGAGGCACGCCAGTACATCGACGACATCATCGCGGGCTCGCCGATCCTGTACCCGCCAGCGGATGTGCTCGGCCGGCTCAAGTACCAGAAGGCTCTGGGCAAGGCCCAGGAGATATGGAACGAGCAATGGCAGCGGGTCAAGGCGGCCTAGGAGGGCTCGCGCGACGGGTCGGCGCCGCTGGCACCTCGATCCCTAACCTTGCGTGGGTCGGGCTGTTCTTCGTCGCACCGGCAGCGGTCATGCTGGTGTACTCGTTCGCGCACCAGGACTCGCTGACCGCCAAGATCTCCTATGACTGGACATCGGAGAACTACCGGCGCATCGACGACGCCATCGTCGTCCGCGCGCTGCTCCGCTCGCTGTGGATATCCGGTGTGTCGACGCTCGCCTGCCTGGTCCTGGGCTATCCCCTCGCATACTTCCTCGCGTTCCGAGCCGGCCACTTCAAGTACTACCTGCTGGCCGGTGTCATCGTCCCCTTCCTCACCTCGTTCGTGGTCCGGACGTACGCCTGGATCGAGATCCTCGGCCCGAAGGGCGTCGTCAACGACGTGCTGATGACGCTCAGGATCGTGGATCATCCACTTCCGTTGTTGTACAACCGCACCGGCATCGTCATCGGCATCGTCTACAACTACCTGCCGCTGATGGTGCTCTCGTTGTATGTCGTCCTCGATCGCATCGACGTCCGCGTCGTCGAGTCGGCTCGAGACCTCGGTGCGAGCGCGCTGACGACCTTCACCCGCGTCATCTTCCCGCAGGCACTGCCCGGCATGATCGCAGGGATTATCGCCGTCGGCGCCCCGGCGGCCGGGGAATACGTCATCCCGTCGATCCTGGGCGGAGGCAAGACCCTCATGTTCGGGAACATCATCGCCGCGCAGTTCGGCAGCACGTTCGCGTGGCCATACGGCGCGGCGCTCGCGCTGCTGCTCGCCGGCCTGCTGCTGGTGCTGATCGCGATCTGTCTGCGGCTCGTCGGCCCGCACCGGATGCGGCAGGTCCAGCTGTGAAGCACCTTCCGCTGCGTGTCTTCGCAGGCCTGATGTACCTGTTCCTGTTCGGTCCGATCGTCCTCGTCCTCGTCAACTCGTTCAATGCCGATCCGAACCTCGTGGAGTGGTCCGGGTTCACGGGCCGGTGGTACCGGCAGGCGATGAGTGAGGACGTGGTGGTTGACGGCATCAAGAACAGTCTGCTGATCGCGTTGACCGCAACGACCGCGTCGGTCGTCGGGGGGACCCTGGCCGCCATCGCGGTCCGCAACGTGCCCGGTGTCGTTCGCGCAGCGACGGACGCCTCGACGTACGCCCGCCTTGTCATGCCCGAGATCGTCCTCGCGGTTGGCCTATTGCTGACGTTCAGGGCGCTGGGCTACCAGCTCGGGTTCGTGACGGTGATCGTCGCCCACACGTCGCTCTACACGGCATACGTCATCTTGATCGTGAGCGCGCGACTGTCGCGGCGCGACCGTTTCACGGAGGAGGCAGCGCGAGACCTTGGCGCGACCGCATGGCGCACCATGCTGCGCGTCACCCTGCCCGAGGCGGCGCCCGCGATGGCGACGGCGGGCGTGCTCATCTTCACATTCTCGATGGACAATGTGATCAGCTCGCTGTTTCTGTCGTCCGGGCTCAACACGTTGCCGCTCGTGCTGTTCTCGATGATCCACACCCACATCACGCCGGAGGTGAACGCTCTGGGCGGGATGCTATCTGTCCTGCCTGTGGCGGCGTTCGCGGTCTTCGCGCTCGCGCGGGGGATTCGTCGTCGTCGCTCCCAGGTCACCCAGATCGTCGTCGAAGTCTCCGGTCGATGACGGCAGACCGCGCGGCCGTGACGCTGAGCGCCGAGCAGGGTGGTGAGCAGGTCACCGGCGGTTTCCTCGACCTCGTCGGCGTCAGCAAGGACTTCGGTCAGGGCAACGTGGTCGATGATGTGAACTTGTCGCTGCGACGAGGCGAGTTCTTTTCGCTACTTGGCCCGAGCGGATGCGGGAAGACGACCACGCTCCGGATGATCGCCGGGTTCGAGGAACCGACCGAGGGGCAGATCACGGCCGAGGGGCGCGACGTCACCCGGTTGCCGCCGAACCGACGCGCGGTCAACACCGTGTTCCAGAGCTATGCGCTGTTCTCCCATCTCGACGTGGCCGACAACGTCGGCTTCGGGCTGAGGGAGGAGGGCATTCGCCGAGCGGAGCGGCGTCGACGGGTCGCCGATGCGCTGGCGCTGGTCCGACTTGTGGGGTTCGAGCGCCGTCGCCCGGACCAGCTTTCCGGTGGGCAGCAGCAGCGCGTCGCGCTGGCTCGCGCGATCGTGAAGGAACCACGCGTGCTCCTTCTGGACGAACCGCTCGGTGCGCTCGACCTGAAGCTGAGACGAACGATGCAGGTCGAGCTTAAGACCATCCAGCAGCAGCTAGGGATCACGTTCGTCTACGTCACGCATGACCAGGAGGAGGCGCTCACGATGTCAGACCGGATCGCTGTCATGAAGGCGGGACGGATCGAGCAGATCGGGGTGCCCGAGGAGCTGTACGACCGTCCCAGGACACGCTACGTCGCGGAGTTCGTGGGGTCGGCCAACTGCGTCCCCGGCGTGATTCGACTTGCCGATGGCGGAGACTTCTGCGTCGAGATCGCGGGCGCGTTTCGGGTGCGGATGGACCGGCCGCCGCCGCTGGCGGCGGGTACGTCGGCGTTCGTCGTCATCCGTCCGGAACGCTGCCAGCTGCGTGAACCCGGCCGGTCCGGCGGGTTGGCCGGGCGGATAGCCGAGGTGATGTTCAAGGGCACGCACTGGTCATACTTGGTCGATACCGGCGCGGGCGCGACCGTATCCGTGGCGTCGCCACATCGTTTCGGCACCGACCGGCGGCGGGTCGGCGACCCGGTGGAGGTCGTGTGGGCGCCGGGCGATGCGACGGTCGTCGCGGACTGACAACTGAAGTATCGCCGGAGAGGATGACCCGTGATCGACATGGTGTTGCGCGGTGGGCGTGTCGTCACGCCGACCGGTGAGTTGTTCGGCGGCGTAGGCGTCGACGACGGCGTGATCGTCGCGGTCGGCCCCGATGCGTGGCTTCCGGCCGGCTCCGAGACGATCGACCTCGGCGGACGGATGCTGCTGCCAGGACTGATCGATCCGCACGTCCACCTCGGGGTAGGAGGCACCGCCGACGAGGCGAAGCTATTCGCCGACATGGAGAGCGAGACGGCCGCCGCCGCGCTGGGGGGGATCACCACGTTCGTCACCGATCACGAGTGCGCCCACGGTCCGAGCATGGTCACCACCCTGACGGATGGGCGCACCGAGGCGCCGCTCACCCGGGCGAAGCGGGAGTGCGGGGCACGTTCGCCCATCGACTTCCGCTTCACTGCGAACCCGAGTCGAGACGAGCACCTCGACGAGATCCCGGCGCTGGTGTCCCAGGGGGTCACCAGCTTCAAGATGTTCCCTTCGTACGTCGGGGAGGAGGCGCTGGAGTTCGGCATCTCCACCGTCGACTACGCGTTCATCTACCGCGCGTTCGAATGCTTGGCCGCTGCCGAGGCCGAGGACGCTCCGACGCAGGGGATGGTGCACTGCGAGGAGCCGACGATTTGTCGCATGCTCAAGGCGCGCTACCGGGGTGAGATGCGCGGCGGCCTCCGGGCGTGGACCGATGCTCGACCCGCGATCTGTGAGGCGATGCAGATCTTCGACGTGGGGATGATCGCCCGTGAGACCGGCGCCCGTGCCTACATTCCACATGTCTCGTCCGGGGAAGGCGCCCGGACGATTGAGTACCTGCGTGCGCGCGGCGTCCGGATCGTGGGAGAGACATGCCCGCAGTACCTCCTGTCCGACACACCGTGGGCGCTCGGCGCCGCGGCGAAGATGAATCCGCCGCTTCGCGATCATCCGGACGTCGACGGTCTTTGGACGGCCATCGGTCGCGACGTCGTCGAGGTGGTCGGTTCGGACAACTGCCGCTACGGATGGGACGAGAAGCAGGACGGCGTCTGGGACTCGATCCCCGGAATCTCGGAGATCGGGGCAACTCTCCCGCTGCTCATCACCGAGGGGATCGCGACCGGCCGGCTCACCTGGACCGGCCTCAGCAAGATCACGTCAGAGGTCGGTGCGCGCAGCTTCGGCATGTACCCGCGCAAAGGCGCCCTCGTCGTCGGCGCCGACGCCGACCTGGTCGTGGTCGATCCGGACGAACGCTGGACGCTCGGCAAGGACACGCCCCTGTCCGGTGCCGACTGGTCCATCTACGAGGGGCGCGAGGTCATTGGTCGACCGATCGTGACGATCTGTCGGGGGCGGGTGGTCGCCGAACGCGGAACTGTCCTCGAGCATGGAGGAGGCACCTACATCGACTTGACCGCGTCGCGGGCGGACGCGAGTGCGCGATGAGCGGCCTCGTCAGGCCGGACCTCGTGCGACGGCACGGCGCCGCAGACTCTCACTAGCTGAGTCGACACGCGCGCGATGAGTGGACCCGTGATCAGGAGGTCGCCATCGCTCGATCCGCTTGGAAATGGCCACCACCTGAGGGATCACCCTCGTTGCCATAGACACCCAACCCGCAAGGCCCGCGTCTATCTGGGCGCAAGGACGCGGGCTGCGGGTAGCGTGATCGCGCACTGTCGGCCGTCACGGCACGAGGCGAAGGTCGTCGGCCTCGGTCGGCTGGGACCGGCCAGGGCATGGTCGGCTGCACGCTCCCTATCGCATGTTGGCCGGTGAGAACATTTCCGCACGGTTCGTCGTACCGACCGTAGCGGCCAGCGTCGACATCGTGGTCCATCTCGCCGTCGAGGCCGACGGGCGTCGCCGCGTGCGGGAGATCGTGGCGGTACCGGGCCGGGTCGAGGCCGACGTGATCGAGACCGAGCCGATCTTCGACTCGACGGCCGGTCGGCTGGTCCGGGCGCAGGGGATGCCGACGCGCCCGGAACGTTTCGCGGTGGCTGGCATCGACGTGCACCACATCCTCAGCGCGGACGAGAGTCGCGTCACCGAGGCAGGCGTCTGACATGGGCGCCCTGCTCGGGCTCGTCGCGGGCCTTGGGCTGCTCCTCATCTTCGTCGCCACCACCGACGCAGGTGAGCGGCCCCGCCGGACGCCGGTCGTCGGGCCGCGAATCGGCAGGCTGCTGCGGTCTGCCGGTATCGCGACCGTCACGCCGGCCGGCTTGGTGTCGCTGTGCGTCGTTGCGGGCGTGCTGACCTTCGTCGTCGTGCTCCTTGTCTCGCGGACGCCGCCGGTGGCCACGGCGTTCGGACTGATGGCGGCGTATGGCCCGGTAGCGCTGATCCGGGGACGGGCGCGGCGACGGCGACGGGAGCTGGCGGAGGTGTGGCCGGAGGCCGTCGACAACCTCGCGTCGGCCGTACGGGCGGGGTTGTCGCTACCTGAGGCGCTGAGCCAACTGGGAGAGCGCGGACCCACGGCCCTGCGACCTGCGTTCGTCGCCTTCGGCCGCGATTACCTCGCCAGCGGCCGGTTCGGCGACAGCCTCGACCGGCTCAAGGAGGCACTCTCCGACCCGGTGGGTGACCGGGTCATCGAGGCGCTGCGGATCGCCCGCGAAGTTGGCGGCGGCGACCTCGGGCGGATGCTGCGAACGCTGTCGCGGTTCCTCCGAGATGACGCGCGCACCCGTTCCGAGTTGGAGTCCCGGCAGGCGTGGGTGGTCAACGGCGCTCGCCTCGCGGCCGCCTCGCCGTGGGCCGTGCTGCTAGCGCTGTCCAGCCAACCGGAGGTGATCGGGCGCTATCGCTCACCAGCCGGCGTCATCGTGCTGGCGCTCGGCGCAGCGGCGTGCTTCGTGGCCTACCGGTTGATGGTCCGGCTCGGCAGGCTCCCGGACGAGCAGCGAGTGCTGGCCTGATGACCGGCCTGCTCGGTGGAGTGCTCGGGGCGGTGCTCGGCACCGGCCTCGTGATGGTCGTGGGTCGGCTCGCGGTGGCCAGGCGCCCTTCACTCGTCAGCCGGGTGGCGCCGTACATCCGTGACGTGCCGACTGCAGTCCCCGCGTGGACACCCGTCACCCCCTCGGACCGGCCCTCGTCGGCGCTCGTCGCGCTCGTCCGTCCAGCCCTCGAGGGAGCCGCCGAGCGGCTCGAACGGTTGCTCGGTGGTCGTGAGTCGGTTCTGCGGAGGCTGAGCCGAGCCGGCTCGCCGATGACGGTGGAGGCGTTCCGCTTCTCGCAGGTTGTCTGGGGTTTGGCCGGCTTCAGCGCGGCGATGTGCGTCGGACTGTTGGGGCCGGCGAGACAGCCCGGCAGCGCGGTCACCTGGCTGGTGGTCTGCGGCGGCAGCGCCATCGCCGCCATCCTGGCCCGGGACAGCGCGTTGACCCGCAGCGTACGACGACGTGAGCAACAGATGCTTGCAGAGTTCCCTGTCGTCGCTGACCTGTTGGCGCTCGCGGTCGCCGCTGGCGAGGGTCCGGGGGCTGCGCTGGATCGTGTGGTGACGAGCTGTCGCGGTGCGCTACCGGACGAGCTCGGCGTGGTGCTGGCGCAGTCGCGCACCGGCGTACCCCTCGCCACGGCGCTTGACGAGTGTGCGCGACGCAGCGGGTTGGCCGCGGTGTCGCGCTTCGCCGAGGGCTTCGCGGTGGCAATCGAGCGCGGGACCCCGCTCGTCGACGTGCTCAACGCTCAGGCAGGCGACGTGCGCGAGGCAGGCAAGCGCTCCCTGATCGAGGCCGGCGCACGCAAGGAGATCGCCATGATGGTTCCGGTCGTCTTCTTGATCATGCCGGTCACACTGCTCTTCGCGTTCTTTCCAGGAGTCATCGGACTGAAGCTGCTGGCTCCCTAGCGGCTGTCAAGGAGGAAGAGATGAAAGAGATGTCGATCATGAGGCGGCTGCGTCAGATCACGCGAGGGCGCGACGAGCGGGGCGACGTGCCAGGGTGGGTGATGATCACGGTGATGACGATCGTGATCGCCTCGGCCATCTTGGCGATCTTCCAGCAGCAGGTCACGTCGTTCCTGCAGGACACCCTCGACACCTATATGTAGACGTGTCGGATAGAGGGTCGCGTCCCCCTTGGTCGCGCTGGCGACGCAATCAGCGCGGGTCCGCGATCGCGGACTTCGCCCTGGTGTCGGTTGTGCTGGTGCCGCTGTTCTTCGGCGTGCTCCAGCTCGCGTTGATCTGGCACGTCAAGACGACGTTGACGTCGGCGGCCTCAGAGGGGGCACGGTACGGCGCCAGCTACAACCGCAGCGCGACCGACGGCGGGCGTCGGACCAGCGCGGTCATCGACGACGTCTTCGGTGGCGACTTCGCCGACCAGGTGGCGGCGTCCGAGACGACGATCGCGGGCGCGCCGGCGGTCGAGGTGTCGGTGCGTGCGGAGGTACCGGTGCTGGCGTTCTGGGGTCCGACGATCTCCGTCGAAGCCCAAGGCCATGCGGTGAAGGAGCAGATCCCGTGAGGGCGGGCTGGCTGGCGGCGAGGATCGGTCGGCGTACCGCCGCCGGGTCCGCCCTGGTCGAGGTGACCTGGCTCGGCCTCTTGCTGCTGATACCGCTGGTGTATGTCGTCATCACCCTCGTCACGGTGCAGCGGTCGGCGTTCGGCGCCACCGAAGCCACCCGCTCGGCCGGTCGGGCCTATATCCTGGCGCCCGATGTCGCGACCGCTGAGCAGCGGGCCTACGAGGCTGCGGCGCTGGCGATGCGGGACCAAGGGGTGCAGCTCGAGCCCGGCGACCTAGGGATCGCTTGCCACCCGACACCGCAGTCGTGCCTGCAGCCCGGCTCCTCGGTCGAGGTGCGGGTCGCCTTGCAGGTGAGGCTGCCCCTTACGCCAGGTATGTTCGGCGAGTCTGCGGCCAGCGTCGCCGTCGAGGCGACACACGTCGAGCCGTACGGCGTCTATCGCGAGGCAGGTAGATGAGACGTCACGCCGGCACGTTGATGTCCAAGCCGGCAGCCGCGCCCACACTCAGTCCAGGTGGTCGCGGCGAAAAGGGCCAGGTCACCGCGATGTTGGTGCTGTTCGCCATCTGCGTGCTCCTTGCGGTCATCGCTGTCACCGACATCTCGGCAAGCTATCTGCGCCGCCAGGCCACGACGTCGCTCGCAGACGGGGCCGCGCTGGCTGCGACCGAGGCAGCCGCCGCCGGGAGCATCTACGCCTCACCCGCGGTCGGCTACGTCGCGATCGACGAGGCGGCGGCCGCGGCGGCCGTGGACACCTACCTGCACGGGACGGGTGCGTACACCGACTATCCGGGTCTGCGCGCAGCGGTCGAGGTGGAAGGGTTCACGGTGCGGGTGGCGCTGACCATGCCGTACGAGCTGCCGGTGATGGTCCCGGGCGTCCGTGACACGACCACCATCCATGCCACCGGCTCAGCCGTCCTTCCGATCGACTGACCACCAGTCTCGGCCGGGAGCGGTCCGCGGTCCTGCGGCCGCGTCGCGACGTCAGCCGACTGTGACCGAAATCCGACCTCGCGTAACTAGGGTCAGGCAGACACATGCCGCCGCCGAGGATGGCGGGGGACCCGAACCGCGAGGGCTGATCCAACGAGGGCAAACGAGCCCGCTGTTGCCTCGGCAATGGCGCTGATGTTCTTCTCGAAGAACCATATTGGCTCATACATTGCTGGGATCGGTCCAAAGGATCCGACGTCCACGTAGCGGTAGAGCACGACGGCGGCGAACCCACCGAGCGCAACCGCGGCCGCCAACACATATGCCGGTCGAGACCCGCGAAGCAAGAGATAGAGACCAGCCAGGATCGCCGACACGGACTCGATCCGGAACAGGTTTCCTCCCCCGATCCCGTCGGGGGATGCCAGCTGGTAGTTAGGGGCGAGCCGGAGGTGAACAACTGCCTGGATCCCCAAGCCGACGAGCACGAACAGTCGGACGACCAGCTCCATCACCCTGAGAGGCGACGATTCGGCGTGATCGCTCACTTGACAACCAACGTCGCGGTCATGTTGCCGTGGTAGGTGCAGTGGAAGGGATATTCGCCGGACTCGTCAGGCGCTTTGAACGTCTCCGTGGCCCCACCTGCGATGGTGACGTCGAAGTCACCGTCGTCGCCGGTCACGGTGTGGGCTTCGCCGTCTTCGTTGGTGACCGTGACGGTGGCACCGGGACTGACCGAGGACGGCCCGGAGTACGCGTAGTCCTTGATCGTGATGGCGGCTTGCTCAACCGGCTCCTCGGACGAGGGGCTAGACGAGGGGCTATTTGAGCCGCTTTTCGTTGGAGCAGATGTCGAGCTGTCCGAGCCGTTGTCGCGGGCGACGTGCGGGGACCGGATGACTCCTCAGACGACCCGCAGGCCGACAGGCTCAGGGCCGCGGTGCAGACGATGACGGCGAGGGTAGTTCTGCGGCTGCGCATGATGTGCTCCTCAAGGTGCGGGTACGGCGTCGGGGGGCTCGGCCTGGGGCCGGCTCCGTGGCAGATGACCTGGTGGCTGTTCCCCCGGTCGCCCTCAATAGCGTCAGCGGCAGTGGAACCGCGATGGTTCAGGTTCAAGGCAACCGGATCACCGTGACCATGGCAGCCTCAGGGCTGCTCCCCGACAACCCTCACGCGGCCCACATCCACTTCGGTGCTGACGCTCGCCACGAGTGCCCGAGCGCCGGTGATGACTCCGACGGCAACGGGAAGATCAACACGACCGAGGCGGTCCCGCCTATGGTCCCGTCGTGGTCTCGTTGACCAAGACCGGTGACACCAGCGCCGAGAGCGTGCTGGCCGTCGACAGGTTCGACACCGCGCCCGGTGGCGAAATCTCCTACGAGCGAGGCAGCATCACGGTCTCGCCGGAGGTCGCGACGGGCATCGCTGACGGTGAGTCGGCCGTCATCATTCACGGGGTTGACTTCAACGGCAGTGGCAAGTACGACGGCGCTGCCAAGTCGGATCTGGACCCGAAGCTCCCGACCGAGGCCACTGACCCGGCGCTGTGCGGCGCCTTGGTCGTTGCGCCCAGCGGCAGACCGCAGACCGGTAACGGTGGCTCAGCTGCGGACAGCAACCAGGAACTGGTCGCACTCGGCGGTGGGCTCGTCCTGCTGGCGGCTGGCGCTGGTGCTGTCGCCGCGCGGCGCACTCGCGTCCAGGC
>JAABUR0100007051.1_pt1 | contig 13453 bp, 14 predicted proteins | sample 5560091 | NCBI WGS metagenome assembly JAABUR01 (sample SAMN10711879, study PRJNA513375) | rock metagenome | isolation source: Antarctica rocks | place: Antarctica: Victoria Land, University Valley sud
GTCCTTCCAACCGAGGAACCAGAGCAGTCGAAGACCTACGCAAGCCATCCTTTTCATAGTAATTGGCATGTCCCGGCACTCTTTCGTTTGTACGAATGGCCTCTATATGGGCACCAGCACCTTCTTTCTCCACATCGGCTGGCGAATGCGCCGAGCCATCGGAGCTCGTTTTCATGTTGGGAAGAGGGATACAAGGATGGAGCACAGTACTGTGGCTGATAGATACTCCTCACCAGTCGAGGTCAAAGAACGCGGGCAAGAGAGATGGCAATGTAGGTGGGATGGGATGGTGAGTAGAGAAAAAGAAGATTGTGACTGGATGCGCTTGGGTATCACGTCGACCATGAGGATATGGAGAAGTCCAATCGATCGTGCACACAGCAATTGAGAAGGCATGAGGAAAGCGTACATATATATGCAGCCCGAGGAACCTTTGATCATGCAATCGATCCCAGCTAGATACAGTGCTGCAAGTACAGGCAAGATGCAGAAACGGCATTGGCTTCCCGGTCCAGATCTTCCACCCAGAATATGCAGCGGTAGATCATAATGGCCCATGGAAACTAGAGAGTAGCCAGGGTGTTATCCAACGCTTGGGGCCGGAGACAACAACAACAACCTCATAGACGGCATCACATTATTTGAACTGGAGGTACTGTACATGATTGGTGCATGGTAGACTGAAGCGCACTGCATGCACGGTCACTAAAGTAGTACGTGAAGGGTAATAGAGTAGTACTATTCCGTACAGGGTGTTTTGTTTGTTTGGAGCATGGCGGGGGGGGCCAGAAGGTGGCTGGTGCGGGGTGCTGTCAGAACTCAGAAGATGCGCTTGTCGGTGTTGGGCTTCTTCAACCCTGACCCTTGACCCTTGACCCTTGCCGCCAGAATGCGGGGAACCGAGGCTTATTCTGCCCACGTGTAGCGTTCGCAGTAAGGTACAGTAAGTCGTTGGAGAGTTATATTATATTAGGTTCGATTCCTAACAGCGCTGGTACAATGGTGTTGTGGTTATCTTTCTTCTTTGCAGTACTTAGTAGACAGTACCTACTTAGTGAACATCCACGGTCGAGAGAGAGCACCGTTGCTTTTGCGGCTGATGGTGGGAGGCAAAGGGAAGCCTTCATCTTCATGATCAACCTGATGAATGGGTGGGATGTGGTTACACAAAGCGGGGTCGTTCGATCCTCAATGCATTGATATCATTGATATCATTGCTTATTATTCTTATCCCCCAGATTAATTAATTGGAGCTCGTCCAGACGTGCGTCTTTCTTTTTCCGATTTGATTGCTGATGTCGTCAGAGACTTGTGTCCTTTTATCTTTCTTGCGGGCTAGAGAATAATACATGTTCATTATCGTCGATAATCGGCACTCGAGGTGCATTTTACCTCAGGAGTAGATTGCGATGAGAAACCTGTCGTCATCTGGAATCCTGATAGCAAGACGCACAGTCCGTGTGCGTGATTATTCATGATTAGCAACGACGCGTGTGCGACACAGACCTTACTTATGTCCTCGACCGCAAATGGCCGCTGACATATCACACACTCAGGTCCCTTGCCATACGTGATCCGAGCCAATGCGATGGATCTTTATTCCTCTTCGCTGATAAGAACGTACCTCTTTCGGTCCTTCACATACCCTGTACTGGTTTTGTCGTTCGGAGTTTTTCTGTTGAAATTTTCTTTGCCCTGGATTCCGACTTTTTCGATTTGGACATGGAAGTTATTTTGTCTGCGGCTGCTTTGGCGCTGGTGACCTGGACCCCAGGGGATATGTAATATGGTTTCGATACTTGGCGAATTGGTACAGAAAGAGGATCATATGTACGAGAAGGAAAATCCAACCTCTGTCTCCTTTGCCCTTGGTCCTAATCCATCGCTCACCCCACAACACCGACCCTAGCTCCCATCCTCAGCCCCCTCATCAAATCCACGCACCCCCTGAAATCGACCCTCGTCCTATCTGCAGGCATGTACTCGCCACTGGCGATACACAGCACCTGCATGCCTCTGGCGTACGCCAACCCATGCAGCAATTTGGGCGTGATGAGGAAATACTGACTTCCTCCATTTCCCCTTTCTTCGTCCGCGGCCTGACCCTCCCCATTGACCTCATTTTCTAGCCCTTGCGCAGACGCCTCATCGCTACCACAAGCGATTGCCACCATCCGCTTATGCACCAATCGCTCGTTTCGGGGGTCCATACCTTGGTTGATTTCGTCAACGACACGAAAAGGGCTTCTGGTCAGAGCCTGCAAGCTCATCAGATAGAATATGGTGGATACAGCACGCTCTCCGCCGGATTGTCGATGGGAGTCCAGGGTAGTAAGAGGTTCGGATTCTCTGAGAATACACGGGTCAGTCGGCTGCGAGAGTAGGGCAGTGAAAAAACAGGAAACATACCTGAACTTCACTTGGATCAGAATGGCCCACTGGTCAAAGTCCTGTTCATCTTTGAATATGCCCACTTCGCCCGCACAATTGATTTGCTTCATGTTGAAGGAGAACGAGTCGCTGATCCTCTTGACCAGCTTATCCAGCTCTGGCTCCCACTTGTTCCTAATCTCCCTTATCTTCTCGTCAAACTCGTCGAGGCCATGCTTGAACTCTTCAAGTTTCGCTTTGAGAGCGTCTATGCGCTTCTGCCTCTGCTCGAACTCTTTGATCACTCCGCCGTTACCTTCATGCATAAGCTCCAGCCTAGCCTTTTCACTATCAATCTCGTTCTCAAGCTGCTCGAGGGTCTGACCTTCGGGTAAAGCTTTCCAAAACTCCTGCAAAGCTACATCGGGATTTGCCAGCAGAGCTCGACATTTACGGAGAACAGCACGAGCTTCCTCCTGAGCAGCGTCAGTTTGACGAGCCAGTTCGTTGACCTCACTCTGTTTGGCCTCAAGGAGCGCTTTAACATCGCTGTTGCGGGAAATCAGGATCTCGAGATCGGAAGTAGCCTCTATAAGCATCAATTCGGCCTCATGAAGGGTATTGTGGGCGTTTCTCAGATTCTCAACGGCATCCGCGTAATCCAGGGCGGCTTGGACGCTTTCGAAGGTTGCCGCATCGTGTTGATCTGATATGTCCTGCACACGCTGCCTCGTGCCTGTCAATAGTTCTTGAGCCGTGGCAAGCTTATCCTCGTTTTGGGATAGCTTTGTAGGAAGTGCTTTGAACTCGCCGAGTATTTTTTGTTTGGTTGCTTTGTCCCGCTGCAAAGTTGCTTGGTCCTCTTCGTTTTGATGCTTCTCCCCTCTTAGTCGCACGATCTTCGCTTGCGATTCTTCGATTTCTCTTTTGTAGGATTTGACCTCTTCGCCCCAGCCCTCAATATTTTCCTGAAGCTCTCGTTTCACTCGTAAGTCTACCGGCTGATCTGCCCAAATACGCGCTTTCCTTACATCACGTACTTGTGTGGATGTTGCGCTGGGCCCATACTCTCTTCGGCGGACAATCTTGTAACTTGACTTGCTTGTGACCCAGCTCTCAATGGGACTACTCTGAAGAAGCTCATACTGCTGGCTGGTCGTGTCTCGTAGAGAGATTGCAGTTAGATGAAGTCTTATATCATAACAAAGACTGGCCAGTACAGGCTCAGGCCCGGTAAGATAGTCCAGAGCCCATCCTTCAAAGCCGTATCGCTTCGTCTCTTCAGGGTCGATAGTGGGGCGGAATTCGTCCAAACGACCTGTCATCGTTCTGATGTTGACTTCGGATAGTTTGAGGTGACCATGGAGCTCGTCTGAAAGCTTTTTGAAATCGTTGTTTGTTTGGACAGTAAACGAGAGGAGGTTGTTCTTTTGGAAGAGCGTCTCAACCAAGTCAACGTATCTTGGATCCGTTACAGCGCATTCCACTATCGGAGGGCCATAAATGGTCTTTTCAAATTCATTCTGATGTTGTTGGATCCATTCCCAAGCCCGAGACGTATCCCGTGATATTTGGGCTAGTTTGCTGTTCTGTTGTCCGGCTTGAGATTCGAGGTCTTCGAGGTCACTCTTTGCTTGCTGAATTCGTGCCGATTTTTGTCTTCCACGCGTGGCTAGACCCTCCTGAGTTCTTTTCAATTCCGTAATCTCTCTTATATTCTCGTCAATTAGTCGGCTTTTTTCCCTCTGCAATTTGTTAGCTAGGTAAATCGGTCCATTGCACGGTGAGACACCCACAATTCGCTCGTTGTACGAAGACACATCAAGATCAGGGGGCGTTTCTTCCATCTGCTTCTTCAACCCTCTAATGACCCCATCGAGTCTAGCTATTTCCTTCCTAGTCTCCTGGCTACCTTTACGTTCTGCGTCTTTGGCGTTACCAAACTCCACGGTCCGATCGTGCAAATTATTCAGCTTCCGATCAATACCATCTGCCGCTTGCTCTGACATTTTCATCATACGAGTCCGTTCATTGACAACAGTCTCAATTTGCTGCCGATAGAGCTGCTTCGCATTGACAGCTTGTAGGGATGGCGCAATCTCATCTTCTAGGTTCTTCAGTTCATCAGCAGCGACTTTCCTCTTGTCTTTCGCTTCCTTGTGCTTCAGCCGTGCCCCTCGGTACTCCGCAAACGGCTTGGAAGCTTCCATCATCTTGACGCGGTCCTTGATTGCCTCTCGTTCTCGCATACGTTCCACATCTGCTTCCTGCATGCGTTGACGACCTTCAAGATTGGTAAGCGTGTCCTGATCCGATATTTGGTTAGATTGGAGTTCCTTTTGGTGTCGTCTAAGCTCTTTCAGGCTATCGTGCATATCCAGCATTTCTTGTGGCGCCACAGCTCTTTGAGTAGACCGCAAAAGTTCGACAGGCGTCATAGCAGCAAACTCTACGACTTTGTCTTGTGGAAGGAATTGGCATAGATTGTCGATTTGTATGGAGAACGATTTTGCAAGATCGAGAACGCCTTTCTTCGACGATGGTTTGCCATTTATCGAGAAATGGCTTTTGTTGCCTTCGCGCTTAATGCTGCACTGTATGATTGGGTTTCTCTTATACCGTTTACCGTCTCCTGCAAGTTCTATCTCGATCATGGCTTCTTGGCAGCCATGTTTAACAAATTCGGAGATATCTTTCGCCCGGCCAAGATGCTGCACCACATCAGTATGTCTCAATCCACAACCCGCAAGGATTATAGGATTACCTGAGGGCTCCATCCCAGGCCGAGGCAGATCGCACACACGAGTGTACTTTTACCCGTACCATTCGGTCCAATAACCATGTTTAGGCTGGGGCCTGGAAGAAACTCTACAGCCGTGTAGGTAACAAAGTTTTCAAGCTTGACCCTGACGATAGATCCTGGCTGATGTTTTCTACGAACACCTTTCGAGCGCAAAGCTTCCTCCTGTAGGCCGGTATTTTGATGTGAATTGTAGCCATTTCTTTGCTGGGAGGGAGACGCGTCGCCATTATGGTTAAGACGAGCTCGCTTATTACTTGCGGAGCTGGTCGATGAGGCTGTTGCGATGCCTGGAGATTCCATCCATCCAACTCCATCAGATTCATTCTCTTGCCGTCGCCGTCGAGGTGTTGTCGCCGAAGGCATAATGTGCTTTCCAATATCTAAAACCGTGCATTCTGGGATTGGATAACGCGACGTGCTTGCGCTAAAATTGGCGATGAGAGTAGTTTCGATTACATAAGCGCTTCAAGAGAAACCGACAATGCCGGCGTCCGTAGAAATACCTCCAGTTACGGACACATCTCGCAGCGAACAAGCTTTGTTTCTACCAAAGACATATATGTTACTACATTCATATAATCCAGTTCTATTTTCCTGCACTTTCAGTCGACGAATGTTACGATGTTTGCTCATTATTTGCGCATACAAAGTAAATCTCATTGCATGAATATCAGATTCATGATCTATTTTATATACCTTACTTGTAAAACTTTTGAACTGTTCTTCAAGTTAAATTGCAACGAAAAAAGCTGAATTCGATAATGTTGATCCAAGTCTGATGCTGATTAACACAAGACTTCTCGAAAGATATCGCAAATTTCCGATCAATACATTAGTAACATTACAATAAAAGAAATAGATAAATTTGATGAGTAGTACATTGGTCTTTGCACAGCCCTTCGTTACTGAGGATGCCGTGTTATAGACAAGGAGACAACAGATTCGACATTCTACGTTGACGTCAAGACGGAAGGATTGCGTTCTGCGAGACGTCAACGGGATCTGTTTAAGAGAAGGCAAGCCAACTGTAATGAGCCATCTGAAGAGCTCGAAGCCCTGAATTCGTCTCTAACGCCAATCTAGGCGGAACAGAAACTTGCTGTACAATCGCCTCACTGCGCTAAAAAGAATACCGATGCGGGGAAACAAGCAGCTCATTGCTTGATTTATGCAACGCAGACAAAGCCTCTGTCATTTGTTTGCCTGACCTGATTGCTCTTTCCTTAAGATGTCTAGTGGTTTGGGCCAACCTGACGATTTCTTGCTTTAGTGTTTGAGCACGTCGCTGACTCTCTACTAAGTCGGTTTGAAGCTGCGTGGCCGCCTCTTCAGCTCGCTGTCTCGCCACTGAGTCTGATCGCGCCCGATCCTTCCAACTAACGAGCTCATGTGCTAGTCTGGTGTTTTCTGCTTGAAGATCATTGATTCTTGATATTGATCTAGTATCGGTAAGATTAAGAGTTTTGTAGACTAGTGAGTAATTCGAATTAGACATGAATACAACGCAAGAACAGTACAGTCTTACCTACCACTGAACTTCCTTCTTCATGTGATTCGAGGTACTGTTGCGGTACAGCCTCGAATATATCACCTACATCTCGACATGGCTTCATGTATGCTCCAATGCAATGCTTGCTTAATTGCTTCTTGAATAAGTGTCTTTTGGACAAATGTTCTTTCCCTGGCACCGCTGCCACGTGTATTCGTCGTTGTTGCCTGGCATTAGATATACTTGTGTCGGTTCAACCGTGATGTCTAGTTTAGTTTCTTCCAGTGTCGTCAGCAAGAGCCATTTCACGAGATATGACCCCATCTTAGTCAAATGGTCTGATAAGACTTTTCGGCATCTGCTTCTCCACTCAGCACGCTGCAATTTCCCTGATCTAGGGCGACTGTCATGGTTCATGGTGGAAGCCAACCGCCAACGATAACTTGAGCACTACTTGGGAGTTCGTGGTGCACGAAATGCTCCATAATTTGCGGTATTGCCAGCGGAGGAAGGGTGTGTTGAGATAAAGCCTGCCGAAGCTGACTGTCATGAACTTCCACACCATGATCGTTGATGGGATTTCTGGCGCTGTGCGCCTGCCAGGCGCCGTATTGACGTTCCCGCGCATTTCAACTGGCCCTAAGCCGAAGAAGGCGTGGAATATGTCTCGTTTGATCGCAAGCGAGGTTAGATATCCTTTAGGGGAGGCGTATTCGGTTGAGTACAAATGGTCGAAGAAGAGACTACATTATCTTCCTGGAAGGAGTGCTCGTGCGGCCGACCAGAATGGTGAGTAATTTCACACCAATCTGACTCATGAGCAGCGCTGTCCGACGCAGCTGTTCTGGATCCACCTCGAAATACGGCGCAGGTCGCAGGCGACCTATTCACGCCTCCACTTCAGGACAGGGCTGACGAGCATCTGAAAACAGACGTAAATATAGACGAGCAAATGCAGGGATTCAACATGACTGTTTTCAACCTGATCGAGAAAAGAAAAAGAAAACCTGCATTTCTTTGCATACAGCGCGTCTGTCCAAAGACTCTATGGAAGGCCCGACTGAAGATTGTTAGGAAGAAGCATGGCTTCGATGGATCAGAGGCGGAGATGGAAGTGTCCGCTGCGGTATCAACGGAGAACCGATAAAGAGCAGGTATACAGACAGAAGATCACTCAACCTTGTACATGTCCTGAGACACCAAAGCTTCGAACAGTAGGAGGTGTCTTAGTTTTAACGGGAAACTTCTTCTACCGAAGTCATCACACATGCAGCTATATCGGATATTACCGATCCCATGAAGTTACTATATCCCGCAGAAACTTTCACAAGCCTTTCCTGCGCCAACCTTTCGCCTGCCAGTCGTTCGCTGTTATTGGGAAGAATTCTAACACATCAAGCAAAGACCCATCATGTGCGCATATGGTCAAAATATTGTAATCAGAGTCAAACAACGTGAGTTTGTCGACTGTCGTTGAGCCTCTGCTGGGTCATGGTCAGGCCCTGCTACCGTTCCAATTGACGTTGTATGCGAGAGGCGATCACCTTTGGTTTCGCTATACCGATAATGAAACTTCTGGGATCGAATTATCGCAGATTGTTGTCGGAAGTGCTGATCCGAGCAAAGCCAACGAACCAGGGCACATCATGTTGAGGCACTTCGGGTGGCTCATTTGAGGCTGTATTACGACAATCCATCCTCCATAATGTCGCCCGTCTAGGAGCAAGTGGAAAGAGTGGAATAAGATGTATACAAATTGTAAGAACAATGAGAGAAACGATCAAGGATTGTGGGTCTTATGAGCTTTTTCTTAGAAAGCTGGCTTCAGGCTAGCCTAACGCAGCTAGTTTAATCTCGAAATAGTGACCGTGTAATACGAGTAAATACCTGGCCAATGATATCGTTATAGCAATGCCTCATAGCCTGGCGCAGGAGATGCTAGAAGGCTAGATTTCATACTGAGGTTCTGATTGATGAGGACATTGCGGCACGATCAGAAAACAAAAAATCGGCTGATCGAGGATGCTACTGAAGCTGCGTCTTGAACCAAGTCTCGAAATCCAAACCCAAAGTTCACGATTTAGCGACGAAGGCCGTAGTGAACTTGATAACAGCCCATAAGCATTGCTGAAATGGATCTAGCTGATGAAGAATTGCCTTCGCTCAGGAAATGCAAGTCCTCAAGATCGTCGAATCAAGAATTTGTGTCGTGGACACGATTCCTGGCAGCCCCCATGTGTGGACAACCCGAGCTGAACTGCAACCACGAACATGTGTTGAGAATCCTGGTATAGGCAGCTAAGCACCGAGTCGAACGAGCCTTTGATCACGATCTTCGGCTCAAAGCCGTCCGATGACCTCTGCAAGACTCGTCATGTCCTCCAAGAAGAAGTCGTTCTCCCCTTTGACTACCTCCATGTCTTCCTTGATGTCATCAGTCCACCTATGTATATACACGGTCTTCATTCCAGCCTCTTTCCCACCACGAACATCATGTGCATGCGCAGCAACCATGACGGACTCCTCCGGTTTCACGTTGACCAGCTTCAATGTCTTGCAATAGCTCTTCGGAGCAGGTTTGTATACTCCCAGCAACTCGCTCGAGAACAACATGTTAAATCTCAAGCCTGAAGACTTACAGAGGTCAAGCTGCAATCGAGTAGTACCATTCGCAAAGACAAACACCTCATACCCTGCGGCCTTCAGCTGCTCGATGGCTGGAGGGACTTCCGGCCAGGCTGGCATCGAGTGCCATGCGACTACACATTGATGCTTGGTGCGGTCGTCGAACAGATGTTTGTGTTCTGGATACTTCTCCAGCAAAGCGTCCAGAGTCTTGCGGAGCGTGACGTCGATATCTTCAGGAGGGTCATTGGCGGCGAGGCGGGCAGCGTTGGCATCAAAGTAGTCATGACGCCACTCCAGAGCGAGCTTTGACCTCTCGCTTTCAGCGATGGATTTTGGTAAGACTTTGATTGCTCCGCTGTGCCAGTCTAGGCATGTGCCCATGAAGTCAAAGAAGACTGCTCTGATCTTTGTGTTTGTCATGCTCTGTCGTGCTGCTCTGACACTAAATGAGTACCAAAACTGAACATCTGCGCATCACCGGCTGAAGTTGATCAATGCGAAATAACAGGACAACTGGTCGGAGGCTACGTGATTGGATTATCGAAGGACGAAAGGGAGGGTGCCTGAGCAGAGGGTGAATAGCCTGAGTGGTGGGTGAGCGCAGGCTGAATAAAGGCGGCGATTATTGCTAACCCAATTCGGATGGCAGCAAAAGAAATCTATATTTGCATGAAATAATTCAGTTGCAAAGCATGTGCGAAAACTATATGAAAGTGGTAATCTTAAAACTGTCACTTAGTTCTATCATCGGTTTTTGTTAGTCGACTGCTTCCTTCACCTGAAGGATCATGGATTGCCAGAAAGACAGTATAAGAGCCAAGATAGCACACGGTAAGCTATTGGTCAGGGGTTGGACTACAGGTTCTACGCGGACATATTGCTAGAATGGCAAGTAATACAGTCCAGATGGGAGAAATATTCCTATTTCTTCTCCTTCGGGCTTAACATCAGTTCTGGACGAACGTGTGTATCAAAGTCCTCTTCGCTAAGAGCCTTCAGTTCCATCGCGCTTTCTTTGAGAGTGAGGCCCTTCTTGTGTGCGTTCTTCGCAACCTTGGATGCCATGTCGTAGCCAATGACAGGATTCAAGCATGTGACAAGCATAAGGCTAGCGCTATTAGCGAAGACCAGGCCACAAGAACAGGTTTAGGGCTCACCTTTCGTGTAAAAGTGTGCTGATTCTCTTTTCATCGGCTTGGATTCCCGCGACGAGATTCTTCTCGAAACTCCTCATTCCATCGCTCAAGATTCGTATGCTATGTAGTAAATTTCTGATAAGAACGGGCTTGAACACATTGAGCTCAAACTGCCCGCTCATGCCTGATACGGTCACTGCGGTATGGTTGCCCATAACTTGAGCGCATACCATGGTTAGTGCCTCACACTGCGTTGGGTTAACCTTCCCAGGCATAATCGAGGAACCTGGCTCGTTCTCCGGAAGTTGCAGTTCTCCAAGGCCGCAACGAGGGCCAGAGCCAAGGTAGCGAATGTCCTGCGCTATCTTGAAAAGGGAGCACGCCAGGGTATTCAAAGCTCCCGATGCTTGCACTATCGCATCATGTGCGGCTAGTGCCTCGAATTTGTTGGGGGCGGTCTTGAACTCAGACTTGGTCATCTTGCTAACCTCCGCCGCCACCGCTTCAGCAAAGCCCTTGAATGTGTTGAGACCTGTCCCGACAGCAGTCCCACCTTGTGCAAGGAGCTGTAGATGAGGAAGCGTCGATTGGACGCGTTCAATCCCATAACCCAGCTGTGTGACATATCCTGAAAACTCTTGCCCGAGAGTCAAAGGTGTAGCATCTTGCAGATGAGTCCGCCCAATCTTGATGATCTTCTCAAATTGTTCGCTTTTTGCCTGCATTGCATCTCGGAGACTCTTAAGGGATGGAAGTAAGGACTCCTCGATTTCCAGCACCGACGCAATGTGCATGACCGTGGGAAAGGAGTCATTGGAAGAAGCTGACATGTTGACATGATCGTTAGGGTGGACAGGCTTTTTGGACCCCATTGTACCTCCAAGGATCTCAATGGCTCGATTGGAGATGACTTCATTGGCGTTCATATTCGACTGCGTACCGGATCCAGTCTGCCATACCACCAGAGGGAAATGGTCGACCAATTTCAATGAAGCCACCTCTTCCGCAGCCTGCTGGATAGCCTTGCCAATTTTTGAATCTTGTAGAATCTCAGCGATTGCTTCCATCTTGAGACACAGTACAGTTACCGAGTCCATAGCTCATGTTCACCGTAGCCGCAGCCCCCTTCAGGATACCAAAAGCTCTGACTACAGGCGGGGGCATCCGATCTTGGGGCTGATTGATCCTGAAGTTCTCCAACGATCGTTCTGTCTGCGCCCCCCAGTATTTTCCCGAAGGGACCTGGACCTCTCCAAAGGCATCACTTTCCGTTCGTGTCGCCTGCGCCATGGTGATTGTTAGACCTTTGGACAGATACTCTGCTTTGCGTACATGAAGACAATGGATAGCATACCATGCTCATATTCCTTGCCAGGCAACGGCTACTTGACGACGCATTGAGGGTTACTGGCAGCTTCCGTGTTCGTGGTGGTAAAGCGGACCTTATGACATGTGACTGGAAGAACGCCGAGCGAGACAGCATATTGGACGCTAAACCACTTGAATCCGCAAGATTTGCACTGAAGCTTCAACAAATCAACTGAGCAGTTTCCCAAGCGTACCTTACCTTAGGACAAGCAAGATAATTATAGACGACTGGCAAACCCTTGCACAAGCGGTTTGTACAGCTTCAAAAAATCGAGCGCCAAGAGTGAAATTGTGGGTTTTGCTTCTGGCCAATTTTCGTTTTCCATATTCTATTTCCTTTCCTTCTCGTCCCGAAGCCCCTTGAATTATTCTCGAAAGAAATATTACGACCTTTTCCGCTGAATCTTACATGTCTTTAGTGTTGTTAATTTACAGTCAGTAGGTATGTAGCTGGCTCAAGGCGCGAATCTCAATATTCTGGCCTACCACTCCCTTGATTCCAAGAGCCTTCAATTTTGAGCAACGGTAATAAGTTCTATTTCTACGGAGAATATCCGATTCGAACGGATGTGGTCGTCGGACCAAATAAGTTTCAAGCTTATCTAATATCGAATTTCTGGTTCTACTTGGAAAGCCAAAACACCTGCTGTTGGGAGTTAATTGCTGGGAGGCAGCTTACTCGGGGCCAATGGCACACCAAGAGGCCTTCGTTGTTCTACGACGTATCTGCCTGTTCGTGTAATTTTTATTGGAGTTTTTGAACGACTGAATGCGCCTCTGCTACACTTCATCGTTAGCAGCATCTGATATGTTGACCGCGCACAAGCAACAAAGAATGCAACTCGAGGAAGAGCATGCAAGTATCTCCTTGTCACCCGAGGGCTCGAATCTGATGTTTGTTTCCGCGACTACCGGAGTGTTTGACGGGTCCTTCTCGTGCATCACCTGGCCACGCGGTCGTCGTGGCGGTACGGAGTACTTGATCCTGTTCCTTTGCCATATTTGCTATACCAAGCTAAGGTTACTAGCCAGCGAGCCAGCGTGTTCACCTTGCCCGCTTTGAGTCATATCTCGTCTCAAGGTCAGGTGACTCATTTCCAACATGCTTACTTCCAGGTGTCTTCACCTATTCATGCAAGGGTTTTTGGTTGGAGGGTACGAGTATGCAATGGCGGCAAACGCTATCTCACAATAATTCGAGTAGTTGGACAATGTAAGAGACCATTCCAAATGGGTCTCGGTCAGTAGACAGTACTCCAGTCTCCAGCTTGGTGGTTTAGGCGTCAAACAGCGCTAATACCACCCACCATTCTGCATCAACGGAGTATGAGCTGCTTGCTTCAGCCTTGTGGAACAAAGCGTGATCAAAGAAATTACATCCATCGCCGTTGCTACCAATGATGATGCAAACAGGATCAAGGCATTGCCGCCTCCAAACAATCATGTTGACTCATCCAGCCAGTCGCACAACGGATCCGGCACAGGCAGCTCAGCGCCAGTGGCAAGCCAACACAAAAACTACTCTCTCAACAGCAGCAACATTACGGAATACAAACGAGTGAGTAAAACGTAGGATAGTAGTAGTAATAATCAAATACTCGCCACGCCCACCGTGCTTTATTTTCGGCAATATGTACTGCGAAGTCTGCGAAGTTGCCT
>JAABUR0100007054.1_pt1 | contig 13449 bp, 14 predicted proteins | sample 5560091 | NCBI WGS metagenome assembly JAABUR01 (sample SAMN10711879, study PRJNA513375) | rock metagenome | isolation source: Antarctica rocks | place: Antarctica: Victoria Land, University Valley sud
ACCTGCTCGCCGCCCACGACCCCCGGCTCATACCGGCCCCGCACGGCGACCTCGGACACCCGCTCGGGCACCGGCGGGCGGATCGACTGGACGACCTTGACCTTCTCGTTGCGGATCTTGTCGGCCTCGAAGGCCACCGGCGGCTCCATGCACAGCAGCGCGAGGAGCTGGAGCATGTGGTTCTGGACGAGGTCGCGCAGCGCGCCGGAGGTGTCGTAGTAGCCCGCGCGGGTGCCGACGCCGATGTCCTCGGCCGCCGTGATCTGCACGTGGTCGATGTAGTTGCGGTTCCACACCGGCTCGAACATCTCGTTGGCGAAGCGAAAGGCCAGCACGTTCTGGACGGTCTCCTTGCCCAGGTAGTGGTCTATTCGGAAGACCTGGGACTCCTCGAAGGCGCAGAGCACCTCGCGGTTGAGCGCCCGGGCGGACTCGAGCGTCGTGCCGAACGGCTTCTCGATGACGATCCGAACCTCGGCGCCCTCGTGGCAGTCGAGCCCCGCCCCGCCGAGCATGCCCACGATGACCGGGAAGAAGGCCGGCGCGGTCGAGAGGTAGTAGCAGCGGTTGAGCGGCAGCGCGGCCTGCTCGTCGAAGCCGGCGCCGAGCTCCGCCATCCGCTCATAGACCGACGCGTCGTCGAAGGATCCCGGGACGTAGTGCATCACCTCCAGCAGCGCGTCGAGCACCCGCTCGTCGGGCCGGCGTCGCGAGTACCGGGTGATCGCCTCGCGGGCGCGGCCGCGAAACTCCTCGTGGCTCATCTCCGAGCGCGAGGTTCCGATGAGGTAGAAGCGCTCGGGCAGCGCTCCCTCGTGGGCGAGATTGTAGATCGCGGGCAGGAGCTTGCGGTTGGACAGGTCGCCCGTGGCACCGAAGATGACCAGCATCGTCGGGTGGACCGGGAGTCGCTCGAGTCCCTCCACGAGCGGGTTGGGCTGCTCGTGCTCCAGGGTGGCCATCAGCCGATCAGCCGGGCAGCCGCTCGGCAGGCGGGACAGGGGTGCCCGTGCTGAGGGCTCGCCATCAGCCGAGCAGCCGCTCGACGCGCTCGCGCAGGGCGTCGATGGCTGCCACCGGGTCGCCCTCGAGCCGCACGCGCTCGGCGGGCAGCCCGTGATCGCGCAGGGTCAGGAGGTCGCCCGCCGCCTGCGCTTCCTCGAGCGTCGCGAACCCGTAGGCGGCGCCCGGGATGTCGACGTCCTCGCCCGGGTCGTGGACGAGCTGGAGGAAGAGCCCCGTACGCGGGCCGCCCTTGTGGAGCTGGCCGGTGGAATGCAGGAACCGCGGCCCGTAGCCGAACGTCGTCGTGGCCTTCGTGCGGTCGCGGATGCTCGCGCGCAGCCGGGCGACGGCTTCGTCGACCGCCGAGGCCGGCTTGAGCCAGCCCATGATCGCGACGTAGTGGGGAGGCTGCGCCTGGCTAAGCAGCTCGCGCAGCGCGTCGTCGTCGGCCTCTGGCAGGTCCGGGAGCCTTCCCTCCTTGGTGTAGCCCTCGAGCACCCTCATGGTGTTGTCCTTGGCCTCCTGGACGTTGGGCTGGTCGAAGGGGTTGATGCCCATCGCCCATCCGGCGACCGCCGTGGCGAACTCGGCGAAGAAGAAGATCCGGCCGAGGTCGAGCGCGCCGGTGACCGCGAGGGTGACGGTGGGCTGGCCGGCTTTCCCGAGCGCTTCGACCCTGGCGTCGAGCTCTGAGTCGGGTTCGTCGGCGTTTCGCAGGTAGGCGAACACCCGGTCCTCGCCGTAGGTCTCGGGCTCGCCCAGCGGCTCGTCGTCGACCGGGAGGATCCCCTTGCCCTCCTTGCCCGTGCTCTCCGCGATGAGCTGCTCGACCCACAGGCCGAAGCTCACGATCGGCTTGGAGACGACGAAGGTCACCTTGTCGCGGCCCTGCTCGGCGAGCGCGCCCAGGAAGACGCCCAGCCAGAGCCCTGAATTCGACGAGCTGCCGTCCGGTGAGGCGCAGGCCTGCTCGGCGACCTGCGCGCCCTGCAGGAGGGCGTCGACCGCGACGCCCATCAGCGCGGCCGGGACGAGGCCGAAGTAGGAGAGCACGGAGTAGCGCCCCCCGATGTCGGGGGCGTTCTCGAAGATTCGGCGGAAGCCGTGCTTCTCGGCGATCGCGATCAGCGGGCTGCCGGGGTCGGTGATCGCCGCGAAGCGGCTGCCCGCCTCGGCCTCTCCCACGGCTGCGATCACCCGCCCGAGGAAATGGCGGAAGTGAGAGATGGTCTCGATCGTCGCGCCGGACTTCGAGGAGACCAGGAACAAGGTCTTGCCCGGGTCGACCTCCCGCTCGGGCTTGAGCACCGCCGCAGGGTCCGTCGAGTCGAGCACGTGGAGCCGCAGCCCACCCTCGATCTCGCCGAAGCTGCGTCGGATGACCTCGGGCCCCAGGCTCGAGCCGCCCATCCCCAGCAGGACGACGTCCGTCAAGCCGTCGGCCTTGACCTCCTCGACGAACTGCTGAAGGTCATCCACGTGCTCGAGCATCTGCTCGGCGATCGTCAGCCAGCCCAGGCGGTCGCCGATCTCGGGCTTGCCGGGCCCTCCCCACAGCGACTCGTCCTTGCGCCACACGCGGCGCGCGACCTGCTCGGCTACCGCCTGCTCGGCCTTCCGGGCGATGGCCGGCTCGAGCTCGTCCGGGATCGAAGTGGCGATCGTCGGCGGGCGGCCGGTGACGATCGCCTCGCGCTTGTCCTCCACGCCGGCGAGCAGCCCGTCCATCGACCCCTCGAAGGACGCGATGCCTTCGCGTAGCAGCTGGTCGGTCACGTCGTCCATGTCGATGCCCCCGTCAGCCAGGCGCCGGAGGTCCTCGGTCGGGTCCTGGTCGGCGGTCGCCCCGGTGACCTCACCCTTCTCGGCTACGGCGTTGAGCGTCGGCATCGGCATCGTGTTGACCGTGTGGGGCGCGACGAGCCCGTCGACGTACTTGGTCTCGGGGTAGTGCGGGTTCTTCACGCCGGTCGAGGCCCACAGCGGCCGCTGGACGCGCGCCCCGGCCCCCGCGAGCTTCTCCCAGCGCTCTCCTGAGAAGATGGCCTTGAAGCGCTGGTAGGCCGCCCGGGCGTTGGCGAGCGCGGCGATGCCTGTGAGCTCCTCCTTACCCATCTCCAGAAGGCGCTTGTCGACCTCGGTGTCGACCCGGGAGACGAAGAAGCTCGCGACGGAGCTCACGTCGAGCGACCCGCCGTCGGCGTGCCGGCGCTCAAGGCCCGCGATATAGGCCTCGGCGACGCGCGCGTACTCCTCGACGCCGAAGAGGAGGGTGACGTTGACGTTTATCCCTTCCGAGATCGCCTGCTCGATCGCCGGAACGCCCTCAGGCGTCGCGGGGATCTTCACCATCAGGTTCGGCCGGTCGACCTCGGCCCAGTAGCCGCGCGCCTGCTCGAGGGTCCCCTCGGTGTCGCGCGAAAGGCGCGGCGCGACCTCGAGCGAGACGAACCCGTCGCCGTGGTCGGTCTGCTCCCAGACCGGGCGCAGGACGTCGGCGGCCATCTGGACGTCCTTGACCGCGATGCGGTCGAAGATCGTCTGCGGGTCGAGCCCCTCGCGGGCCATCGCCTCGAGGTCTGAGTCGTAGTCCGAGGATCCGAGGATCGCCTTCTGGAAGATCGTCGGGTTGGAGGTCACGCCGCGCAGCGAGTCCTCCTTGACCAGGCGCTCGAGCTCGCCGCACTCGATCAGGCTGCGGCGGATCTGGTCGAGCCAGACACTCGTGCCCGCGCCCGTCAGAGCGGCCAGCCGCTCGTTGACCTTCGCAGTGACGCTCATCGACGGCTCTCCTACCCCCTCAGCCGCCCCACCAGCGGCGGGTGCTCTCGGATCCGGGTCATCCCAGCCTGCGACGATACCCCGAATCGCAAGCTACCCTCGCGGCTGGGGGCCATGTCGACCGTAAAGACCAGAATCGACGTCTACTCGGCGGCGGTCCTCATCCAGCGAGTAGAGGATCCGGTAAGCCCCGCGGCGGGCCGCCCATAATTCAGTACTTTACGGTCGCGAGCTCCCTTTCCCCGTGCTCCCCCGCCACTGAACGCTCGCGGCCGCCGCGACCAGGGCGACGCACTCCTCCGGGTCGTCGGTGACCGCGAGCAGGTCGAGGTCGCCCGGGGAGATCCGGCCTCGGTCGGTCAGCTCGGCCCGCAGCCAGTTCAGCAGTCCGCTCCAGTGGCGCTCGCCCATGAGGACGATCGGAAAGGGTGCGACCTTTCCGGTCTGCACGAGGGTGAGCGCCTCGAAGAGCTCGTCCAAGGTGCCGAAGCCGCCGGGGAAGGCGACGAACGCACCCGCGTAGCGGACGAACATGACCTTGCGGGTGAAGAAGTAGTGGAAGTCCAGCGGGAGGTCGACGAAGGGGTTGATCGCCTGCTCGAAGGGCAGATCGATGTTGAGGCCCACCGAGGGGACGCCCGCGTCGCGGGCGCCGAGATTGGCCGCCTCCATCGCTCCGGGCCCCGCGCCGGTGATGATCGCGAACCCCGCCTCGCCGAGCCGCCGGGCGGTCTCGCGCGCGAGCGCGTACTCCGGGGCCTCCCGTGGCGTGCGGGCCGATCCGAAGAGCGACACGGCCGGCCCGAGATCGCGCAGTGCGTCGAAGCCCCCCGCCAGCTCGTCGCCCATGCGAGCGACGCGGTCGGCATCGGTGAGCTCCGTCTCGACCGAGGGCAGCTCGGCGGCGAGCAGCTCCTGATCGGGCGTGGTGGGATGCCGTGGCGTGATCACGGCCCGTGCCGCCGCTCGAGCACTCGCGGGAGCACTCGGTCAGAAGAAGTTGAGCGGGTCGGTCGGCTTTCCGCCGATCCGGGTCTCGAAGTGGAGATGGGGGCCCGTGGAGTTACCCGTGTTGCCGGAGAGGCCGATGACCTGACCCTTCTGGACGTCCTCACCCGGGCTGACCATGATGCGCGACTGGTGCGCGTAGCACGTCGAGAGCGACTTGGTGTGCTGGACGCAGGTGTAGTTGCCATATCCGCCGGTGGAGCCGGCGATGATGACGGTGCCGGTGTCGGCCGCGCGGATCGGCGTGCCGACAGGGGCCGGGACGTCGATGCCCGCGTGCAGCCGGCCCCCGCGGGGGCCGAAGGGCGAGGAGATCGAGGTGTAGGCGCGAGGCAGCGGCCAGCTCAGCCGGCCCGAGCCGAAGGAGACCGGGTAGCGACCCGAGGCCAGGAGCTCTCGCACGCGCTTCTGTGCCTTCTGCTGAGCGTCGAGATCCTCGCGGACCTCTTCGTCGCTCGGAGCGCCGGGCGAGACGCCGTCGTCGGCGGTGGCCGCTCCCGTGGGCTTCGGGATCGGCCCGTCGATCTGCACGCCGGCCCCCTGGGCGGCGGCCTCCGCGGCGGTCTCGCCCGCCACGGGCTCGACGACCTGAGGCCGCGACTTCGGAAGCGGACGCTCGCCTCCCTCACCGTCGTCTGACTGGGGCAGGTCGCCGTAGTCCGAGGAGGCGCGCGCCTGGTCAGCGGCCTTCCCGCGTGGGGCACCCGAATCGCCGCCCGATAGCAGGGCTATCACGGGCCCCAGCAGCAGGATCGCGGCGATCACTCCGACGAATATGGTCCGGGGCGACAGGGTCCGGGGCGACATCGATCACCAGTATGCCCGCCCTCCGCACAGCGTGCGCAGGGCGGGCGCGAAGGGCTCTACTCCTCCTCGGACGACGGGTCGAGGTCGAGCGAGAGCGAGTTGATGCAGAAGCGCTGGCCCGTGGGGTTGGGACCGTCGTCGAAGACGTGGCCGAGGTGCGAGCCGCAGGTCGCGCACAGCACTTCGGTGCGGACCATGAACAGGCTGCGGTCCTTGTGCAACTCGACCGCCTCGGAGAAGGCCGGCTCCCAGAAGCTCGGCCATCCCGTGCCCGAATCGAACTTCGTGTCCGAGCTGAACAGCGGCGCCTTGCACGCTCCGCAGCGGTACATCCCGTCTTCCTTGGTGTAGGCGTACTCGCCGCTGAAGGCCGGTTCGGTCCCCTGCCGGCGAAGCACCTCGTAGCGCTCGGGCGAGAGCTCCTCACGCCATTCCTGCTCGGTCTTTGAAACCTTCTCAGCCATTGGCTACCTCCGGTTTTCGGCCGCGCGCTCGGTGGCAGCGAGGCTCATCGACATGTGTACGAGGCCCAGAGCGGGCCACACTCCATCCTCCAGGCGAGCGAGCGCGGCAGCCGCGGACAACGCCGCACCGAGCCGCTCGAGCGTCTCGCCGACCCCGGCGGGGTCGGGGTCGCGCGTCGCGGCGGCCATGAGGTCGATCGCCTCCAGGGCGTGCTCCGGGCGGCCCGCGATCACCATCCCGAAGGCCATCGCGCCGTACATGCACACGCGACCGAGCCGGCCCGAGAGCTCGAAGCCGTCCTCCGTTCGAGGGGGCGAGGCGGGGGGCAGTCCGTTGCCGTCGACCAACCCGCCGATCGTCCCGCCGACGACGAGCCCGAGGGTCGAGGGGTCCAGGCCGGCGGCGGCCGCCGCGCGAAGCACGAGGTAGAGGCCTGCGAACGGCCGGCCGTAGGGCGGGTCGGAGGCGAACACGATGCGCTCGGCGGGAACGCGCGCGAACAGCTGGAGGACGTCGAGCGCCGAGAAGCACGACGTGTCGTAGAGGACGCCCGGGTGATCGGCGAGGCGGCTGGCGAACACACCCTGATCTGCGATTCCGGCGTGGGCCAGGATCATCACGACGCCCGGATGGCGCAGGGCGAGCTCGACGAGCCCGTCGGCGATCGGCGGCATTCCCCGACCGGCGTGGATGAGGAGCGGCACTCGCGCCTGCTCGGCCAGCGCGAAGATGTCGTCGGCCACGCCGTCGGCGAAGGCGAAGGACTGCGCGCGCGGGTGGAGCTTGATGCCGCGCGCGCCCAGCTCGAGGCAGCGCTCGCCCTCGCGCACCGGGTCGTCGCCGGGGTCCAGGCGGCAGAAGGGCACGAAGCGCCCCTCGCTCTCGCCCGCCCACGCCAGGACGCGGTCGTTGGGCAGGCGGTAGGCGGGGACGCGCTCGGGATCGTGCAGCGGAAAGACGACCGCGCGCCGCGCGCCGGCCTGGTCGAGCCACCCGAGCAGCGTCGCCGGATCGAGCGAGCGCCCGTCCTCGTCGGCGCCGAGATGCGCATGCGCCTCGAAGACCTCCGTCCCCTCCGGCGTGCGCAGCGCGATCTCCGCCGCAAAGGGCGCCGCAGCGGCGTCGAGGATGGTCGCGAGATCGGCCACGGAGTCCAGCGTAGTGCGAACATCCTGCGGGTGATCGAGGTCAGGCACTTCACCGACCCGGCTTCTCTTGGGCGTAATGAGTTTCGGGGCAGAGCGGGCGAGGAACCGCTGTGCAATGAAGGAGTAGCCGCGGGGAGCGCCGGCGGCCGGTGAGCGAAACCGAGCCCCCGTCGGCATTCTGGAACCGCCGCTACCAGCAGGTGGACCGCCTCTGGTCCACGACGCCCAACGCCGTCCTCGCCGCGCTCACGCCCGATCTCTCGCCCGGGCGCGCGCTCGACCTCGGCGCCGGCGAGGGCCGCAACGCGATCTGGCTCGCCAGGCACGGATGGCGAGTCACCGCTCTGGACGTCTCCGGCGTGGCGCTCGCGAGGGCCGCGCAGCGCGCGGCCGACGAGGGCGTCCCCCTTGAATGCGTCGAGGGGGACTGGCGCGAGTACCGCCCGGGCGCCTCGACGTTCGATCTCGCAGTCCTCGCCTACATGCACCCGGACGTCGACGATCGCGCGTACCTGTTCGGCTGGGTGGCCGAAGCGCTCGCTCCCGGCGGGCACCTGTTCGTCATCGGCGTCCACGCGGTCGACCAAGGGTTCCGCGGTCCCCCGGACCCCGAGCGGCTCTACACGCCCGAGCGGATGGGCGATGCCTTGCGGGGCTTCGACCTCCTGCGCTGCGAGTCGATCGTCTATGAGGCCGAGCACAGCGAGGGTCGTCGGCAGGTGACCGACGTCATGGGGCTCGCGAGGCGCGCGGGGTTCGCTCCTCGCGCGCCGCTCACGTCACCGGCTTGACATGGTTCGCGCCGCTGCCTGACGAGCGGTCATGTCGCCGTTGGCGACCTTGTAGGCGATCGTGTCCTTGTAGTCACCGTCGCCGTCACGGGTCTTCTTGGCCGCCTGCTCCGGCGCGACGTCCATATCGGCCAGTGCGCGGGCCGCCTGGGGATCGAAGCAGCGCACCTTGAGCCACCGAGCGGTCATGGCGTCGTCGAACCCCGCCTCGGTCCATGCCTGAGCAGCCTCGCGAGCATCGCCGCCGCGGTCTGCCAGCTCGCCGAACCGTCTGACGGTCTCAACGCTCGTGTTGACCTCCGGCCCGTACACCTTCATGCGTTTCGCCCCCCGTCGCCCTTTCTCGAAGTGTCGTACATGATGGGGGGCGGCGCGGGCAACCGCAACCGCGTCCGTCGCCGTAGCGCGGCTCGACGCTAGCCGCCGCGCGGGCCCCCGTCGGCAGGTGGCCAGGCGATCAGCGGCTTTCCGATCTCCCACTGGTGGCCGTAGGGATCCTCGACGCGCCCCAGGCGCCAGCCGTGCTCCTCGCCCACCGGGTGGATCTCCGTGGCGCCCGCCGCAATGGCCCGCTGGACCACGGACTCTGGATCCTCGACGACCAACAGCATTCGCGCCGTGGCTCCTTGCAGCGACTCGGGGCTGAAGTTCCCGTGCGGCGGCGACTCGTCGGAGACCCAGAACGACGCGTTCCCGACCGAGAGCTGTGCGACCACCTCCTCGTGATCGTCCGTCCCGCCGACCCGATAATCCTCGACGGCACCGAACGCAGCCTTGTAGAACTCCACGGCGGCGCGGCCCCGCCTCACCGAGAGCTGCGGCGAGATGCTCGTCTGCCGGTCGCCGCCGCGATCACCCGCTACGGGCATTCGTGCCTGACGATCGCTTCTGCGCCCAGGCGGCACGATTCGACGCCAACACCCGGCATCTGGTCCAGTCCACCGCGTCGCCGTCCTACTTTCGCATCGCTCTGCGAGGTCTAGGCAGGACAGGCCACCGATCCCGCGCGACGGTCAGCGGCTCTCGGCGGTCGCTGCGCCGGCGTCCACACCGCGGTCGAGGACCGCCAGGTCATCATCGTCGGTCTTCGAGTCACCGGCGAGAGCGTCCTTGAGCTCACGCATTCCGCGGCCGATCGAGCGGCCCGCCTGAGGAAGGCGCTTGGGCCCCAGGACGATGAGGGCGATGACGAGGACGACGATGAGCTCCATTGGTCCGATGCTGGGCAAGGTGTGCCTCCTTGGTTCTTGACGAGTCGAGGGTCTTGCGCTCGCCTCGCCCACCCGGATCACTCGAGGGGTCGCGCGTCTCGCGGGTCGTCGTGGACCGCTCCGGCCTCCAGTGCAGATTGCAAGGCGTCCGCGATCGAAACGTCTGTGTCCGCCAGAAAGACCTTGCCCTCCGCCGTTGGATCGTCGATGTTCGCCTTGGGCACGGCCTGGGAGCCTACGCCACGCCCCGCTCGACGTGGGAAGCTCCGCACGGGTCACAACCCGCGAGCGACGATCGCCGCGGCACGGGCGTGACGGCGGACCGCCGCCGACGGCGGAGACGACGCGCCGAACTCGACCGCGAAGGCCGTGCTTCCGGGGAGGGTCGCGTTCTGCCAGCGAATGACCGTGCCGGGCAACCGGGCACCGCATACGGTTCCCGCAGGAGGCGGTCGAGCGCCGGGGAATGAGAACCGGTGAGAGAATTCCTCCTCCTCATCGACACGCTCGAGGACACGGTCGAGGATGCCAAATCGGAGGCCCTCACCGGTTGCGCGCGCGTGTACAGGCAGGAGCTCCACGCCATCGTCGACGAGCTGCGACGCGCGATCCCCGAGGAGATCCAGCACGCGCATTGGATCGCCACGGAGCGCGACGAGATGCTGGCCCAAGCCAGGCGCGAAGCCGAGCGGACTCTCCAGGAAGCCCGTCAGGAGTCGGCCCGCCTCCTCGGGGCCGAGGAGCTCACCAAGCACGCCGAGCGGCGGGCGAGCACCTTCTTGGACAAGGCGCGCCTCCACAAGCGAGACATCCACCTCGACGCCGAGTCCTACGCCGACGACATCCTCAAGAACGTCGAGAGCTACTTCGAGAGGCTCGCAGCGGTGGTGCAGCGCGGCCGCGATCGACTGCCCGACGGCGCGAGAGCCTAAAGTCGCACGAACCGGCGAGGCGAGATGCCGCGCGCCGCAAGTGGGTGGAGCCCTGCGAGACGCGGACCTGGGTGATCAGTCCTCATCGGCCAATGCTCGTCGCAGAGCGTGGAGCTCGTCGGGGCTACGCTCCCGCGCCAGGTACGGGATCTCCAAGATATGGCGCCGCTGATCCGCCGGAATGAGCCGGCGGACCACCGTGGCGTCGCGCAGGATCTGGCCGTACAGCGCGGCCCCGTCGAAGCAGAAGAGGTCGATCAGGGCCAGTCGCCCGTCCACCGCCCGGCCTACGTTGCCGTCGTTGAGGTCGATCCCGTCCCACCAAGGCACGCTCGCCCCCGCGGGCGCTGTTCAGTGCCTTGAGCAACTCCGATAGGTCGCGGTCAACCGCCCCGAAAACGGCTCGGGCATCTTCGGATAGGAAGGCGAGGCCCCACTCCAGCGGCCCGCGACACGCGCTCTCGAAGTCGATCCAACGAAGCCCCACCGGCGTGACCAGGTAGTTGCCGTCGTGAGGCTCGCCATGGAGCGGACGCTCGTCGAGTGCGCGATCGTCGAGCTCGGCGAGCAGATCGTCGAAAGCGGCGCGCAGGAACGTCCGGTCGGCGGGGACCAGCGCTTGGACCTGGAGGTCATCAGACAGCGCGTGTCGGGCGCGCTCGAGGCCTACCCGGAAGCTCGGTAACGTCGCGTTCGAAAGGCACAGCGCTTCGTGAACCCGAGACAACGAGTCGCCGACGATTGCCCCGCTCGCCGGAGCGCCGTCGTGCTCCAGTCGGCACCAAAGCGTGACGATGAACCCCGTTTCTGGATCTCGCTGCGCCGCAGCTCCATGCAGCGGCGGGGCCACCGGTGCGCCGTGCGCGACGAGCTCCGACGCGACTTCGTGCTCTCGCAGCAGCCGCTCGCCGCTGCCGGGGTGCGTTCCGACCTTCGCGATGATCGCGTGCGGGCGGAGCCAGACGACCGTGTTGTTGGTCTCTTGCACCAGCACCGGCTCCTCCACGACAAACCCGAGCCGCTGAGCGACCTCCACCGCTGCACGACAGCCAGGAGTCATCCGCCCAGTCGTCCAGCCATGCTCCGCCCCGTTGGCGCGGACACTTGGCAGTGTGGCTTCGGGTCCCAGCTGAACAAGCCGTCGATGACGTCAAGGCGAGCCGGCCGAGTACGATCGGCCTATGCCCGACCGCCTGTACTTCACGGATTCCGACGAGGCCAACGCTCTGATCGCCTCGGATCCCATGGCGCTGCTGGTGGGATTCGCGCTCGACCAGCAGGTCGCGGTGCAGAAGGCGTTCGCCGGGCCGCTGGTGTTGCGCGAGCGCCTCGGTGCGCTCGATGCCGCGACGTTGGCTTCGGCCGACCTCGAGCCCGTATTCCGCGCCAGGCCGGCGATCCACCGCTTCCCCGGCTCGATGGCCCGGCGCGTGCACGACCTGGCGGTGCACGTGCGCGACCGCTACGAGGGTGACGCCGCGCGCATCTGGACCGAAGCGATGGACTCGGGCACGCTGCGCGCCAACCTCGCCGCCCTGCCCGGATTCGGCGAGATGAAGATCAAGGCGCTGGGCGCCGTCCTGGCCAAGCGCTTCGGCGTGGACGCCGCCCGCGACCTCGTGCCGTGGCACCCGACGCTGGGAGACGTCGACTCCGCGCAGGCGCTCGCCGACTATCAGACGGCCAAACGCGCCCACAAGGCCGAATGGTCGGAGAAGCAACAGTCTCCGGTCGTCCGTTAGGACACGACCGGACCCGCCCGGGAAGCGGACGGCTCGGGCGCTAGCCGATCTTCTTCAGGTCGATTACGAACACGAGCGTCTCGTTCGGACCGATCGGCGGCGGCCCGCCGGACGGGCCGTACGCCTGGTCGGAGGGGATGGTCAGCTCGCGGCGGCCGCCCTCCTTCATGCCCTCAACTCCCGCATCCCAGCCGGGGATGACCTCGCCGCGACCCAACGCGAAGGAGAACGGCTCGCCGCGATTCCAGGAGGCGTCGAACTCCTCGCCGTTGCGGGCGAGCACGCCGACGTACTGGACGGTCAGTTCGTCGTCGGCCCCTGCAGCCGCGCCCTTGCCCTTCACGATGTCTCGGATCTTCAGCTGGGTCGGCAGCTTGCCCTTGGGGACCTTCACCTCCGGCTTCTTCGACAGGTCCTTCTCGTCCCCGGTCGGCGCATCCTTGGTCGGAGCGGGCGGGATGGCCCCGGTGTTCGTCGCCGGAGGCGTGGTCTTTCCCTGCGCCTGCGTCGAGACGGGGCCGCTGTCGGCTTGCTCGGGCTCGTCGCCGCATCCCACAGGCACCGCGGCGAGGGCGAGGGCGGCGAGGATGGCGAGCGGGCGCGACACGACGGCCCGCACACTACCGGGAGCTGCGGTAGACGGGCGAGGCGTCGCGCGGCAGGCGGTTGAGGACCCGCACGACGTCGAGCAGATCGCCCTCGTCGTAGAAGTCGACGTTGACGAGGTTGGGAACCAGGCCCCGCTCGCGCCGGCAGCGCTGCGCGCGGGCGAGCAGCACGTCGTAGGCGTTCACGTTCCCCGCCAGCCCGGGCGACGGGTTGGCCCGCTCGATCCAGTGGTTGAGCTGGAAGAGGGGACTGTCCGGGGTGCCCCGGTTGGCGGCGCAGCTGGTCGGCGCTTCGAGCTCTGACACCGTCTTGAACTCGTAGGGGGTCTCCTGTACGAGCTCGAAGCCCTGGTGATACCACGTGGGGCCGCCCGTCGTGGTGTTCTCGGCCATGACCATGAGCCGCCGCCCCGAGCTGATCATCTGGCGCAGCGTCGGCCACGGGGAGTCGCGGTCGTGGGTGTAGAGGTAGGGCCCCAGGCCGGCTTGAGAAAATGCGCTCGCGGTGTCCTCGGGGGAGATCGCGTCCTGGATGAAGACCATCACGACCTCGTTGGGGAAGTCCTCCAGGAAGGTGCGCAGCTGCTCGAGCCCGCCGACCAGCGGCGTCGCTCCGAGCTCGCACACCGTGTGGCACATGTAGAGCCCCGGGGCTCCCTTCACGCTGCCGCCGAGCCGGCCCGCCAGGCGCTCGGCGGCGGCGAAGGCCTCCTCGCCGAGCTCTGACACCACCTTCGCGCGGGTCGTCCCCTCCCGGGCGAGGTTCGTGCGCACGACCCCCTTCTCGTTGCGCACGCCGTAGTGGGTGTCGATCAGGAGGCCGCGCACGCCGTAGCGCAGTTGGGCGGCCACGTCGCCGCGCTGGCCGGCCAGGTACCACCCCCGGCTGGCCGCCGCCGACATCGAGTTGTGGGTGGCGGGGAAGGCGACCTCGTTGAGCGGCCGGCCGCA
>JAABUR0100007056.1_pt1 | contig 13448 bp, 17 predicted proteins | sample 5560091 | NCBI WGS metagenome assembly JAABUR01 (sample SAMN10711879, study PRJNA513375) | rock metagenome | isolation source: Antarctica rocks | place: Antarctica: Victoria Land, University Valley sud
TGGGTTGCCGCGGCGGGCCCGCTGCTCCGCGCAGCTGTGTCGGCGGCGGGCGGCGAGCGGGGCGCGCGCGCGCGCAGAGCGCTTTGGCGCGGCGCGCACCAACGCGGCGGCGATATCCATGCGGCAGTGCGCGGCCCGGCAGCCCGCCCGCGCGCCCCACCGCGCACGCGGCGCCGGGCTGACGCGCCGCCGCGCAGGGCGCTGGTGGATGCGCAGCTGGCAGAGTTCGAGGTCGGCTGCGTGGCCAACCTGATGCCCGAGACGGCCGAGGAGGCCAAGTTCCTGGTCCCCAGCCTGGACGTGCGCCGCAGCCGCCCCTGCCCCGTGCGCTGCAGCCTGTCCGGCGCAGGGGCCGCCACGCGCCGCGCGCGGGGCCGCAGGACGCGCGCTTTGCCGGCAACGACGAGGCGCTCCAGGTCGCGCTCAACAACCTGGCGTCCTACAAGGACGCGTGAGCGCTGGGCTCGCGGCGTGAGCTGCGGCTCTCGGGATGCGAGCCTGACGCGCGCAGCGTGCCACTGATGCTTGCCTGCCTGGTTCGCTTGAGCAGCTCGTCTGGGCACCTTGAGGCGTCGAATGTGCGCTCGTCGCTCATACTGGAGTGCAGTGCAAGGCTTCCTGAGGCCTGACACAATGATTGGCTGTAATGCCATGCGTGACACAAGCTCCTGAGACATTGCTGCTCTTGCTTGCGCAGCGGCCCGCACTCAGAAAGACCTCCGCAAGCAACCAACCGCGAAAGCTTATGCTCTGCACGGCTGTTGTTTGGCAGTAGGTCAACAGCAGCAACGCAGGTGCAGTGTGCATGAGTGTCGATGCATGCATGGAAGCGCGGAGCCTGTGTGAGGCGTGCCAGGTTGCGCGAGGCATTGGCAGCGCAGCAACCGCCCGCCCCTTTTACACAGTGCAAGAGCACAGAGCGAGCAATATTCACCCAGCGCATGCAGCCTACTCGCTGTCGCAGCGGTGCTTACCCACGCTGTCCTTTGGTACACCCACAGCCTCCAGGGCGGCGCAGAAGGTGAGGGTCCTGCTCCCCTGCGGTATTGCAGTCGACCGTGTCAAGCACATCCACGCGCCCCTGCTGCAGCAGGCTACCCACGAATATAAGGAAGGCCAGCCACGCCGGGCCGCTGGCGGGATACGAGGCGCGCAGCCGCAGCCGCTCCAGGCGGGGGTGCACGGCCACGGCCTGGATGCTCGGGCAGAAGAGCACGCAGCATTTGTTTAAGCTCAGGCGGCGCAGGCGTGGGAAGCCAGCCAGGCTGCCCAAGGCGCGGGCGTCGAGGGAGCCCCCAGACATAGGTCGTACTCCATCATGAACATGCGCATACCGCCCGAGGCGCAGCTCCTCGAGGGCGGTGAGCACGCTCACGTGCTTGGGCACACACTCAAAGCCGCTCTGGGACAGGTCCAGGTGCTCCAGGCGGCTCATGGCCAGGACGCCTGCGGGGAAGACCGGCAGGTTGTGCCCCGCCAGGCTGAGACTGGTCAGAGAGGCAAAGCAGGGCGCGCCAAGCGCGGGCAGGCCCGCGAGCGGCGACTGCATGAACATGTTCCCGTTCCCCGTGCGCGCGAATGCCCGTAGCTGCGTGAGCTGCCACAGGGACGCGGGAAGCACCCGCAGGCTGGGGCACCCGCATAAATCAAAGCTGGTCAGGGCCACCAGCGAGCCCATGCCCGGCAGCGCATCCTCGCCATCGATCGCAAACGTGCACCTGTCAAACTTCAAGCTCGCAAGCAATGGCAGGCGCGCCCAGCCGGGCGCGCAGCGCAAGCCAGTAAGGCCAGACAGCATTAAAGAGGTCAGCTGCGCCAGGCGCGACAGGCAGGCAGGCAGCGGGGCTGCCGTGCGGATGCGCTCCGACCCCAGGGTTAGCGCGCGCAGCCGCGATAGGCCAGCCAGGCCCGCCACCAGGTGCGCTACTTGCGCAGTGGGGGGCATATACAAGTTCTCCACCCCCCGGCACCGTACAGCCAGCTCGAGCCGCTCCAGTGTGCGCGCTCTGGCCAGGTCTTGCACCATCGTCTCAGGCAGCTGGTCATCCCAAGTGTTGAGCAGGATGTTCAGCTTCAGGTGCAGCAGGCACTGGCAGCGGACAATGGCGCGCGCGGCCCCAACCAGGAAACGCCAGGCATCTGATGGCGAAGTGTACGACCAGTCACGACGCAGTTCCGCCACGCTCAGAGACTCCAGCACAGGCAGGCTTTTCAGCGGAAATGACAGCCGCTCAGCGTCCCTGTCGACCACCTCGAGGCCGGACACGTGCTTCACGGCGGCGCCTTGCACGCGGAGCCAGCGCCACGCGCACGCTCCCGAGTGCGTGCCTGCGGCAGCCAAGGCCGCGAGCGCAGCGCCCGCCTCAGTGCCTGACGTGCTGACCATGCGCTTGGGAGTCCAGAGTGGCGGCGTGAGCAGCATTCTCAAGGAACGCGCGGTGCAATACACCACTGCCAGACTTCATAGCAAGAGCACAGACGGAGGAGGGCGCGCACTGAGGCATCCCAGCGCCCGCCACAAACTCATAGCGCTGTGGTGGGTCAGCGGAACCGCCTGCTAAAAGTGTTCAGGCCCGGTGCGCAGTCGCAGACACGTGAGTGCTCGGACACCATGAAGTGCGCACCTGCAGACTGTCTGCAGCCTGAAGCATGTTGTTGGGTGCAGTTCGGTGAGGTGGCCCGCGCACGCCTGCAGGACCCGCACAGGCCGAGCAGGGCACGTCCGCAGAGCAGTCGGCACAGGGCGGCCTGATCCTGGGCAGCGCGGATACTGCAGCACACACACCTCTGTAGGAAGCTCGTCGAGCCGCACTGCCGGTGACCGGGCGGTCACGCTGGCGGCGCTTCAGCGCAGGTCAAGTGCGGTGGTTATTGAAGGGCTTCAAGTGGCCTATTTATTCTGCAGAGCCACAAGCCGCTTGTACGTCTGGAGCTAGCGTAGCAAAGCTCCATTGCTTATGTGGTGTGTTGGACAGAGAACTCTCTGCACCCTTCAGGCCTGTATTTTATACCGGTGTAAACTGGTACCGGCAGAGATCAGGCCCTGGGATGTGTGCACGTGCGTCCTTATGAATTCATAATATGAAATACAGCTGGAAGTCTGCTCTGAAGCACAAGCTCTGGAGTGCCGGCGGTGACAGACAGCCATTCAGCCAGCTCCCTGTGGTGAGCCTGTCTTGCATACGCAACCTGGGCCATGCAGGCGTACTTCCAGTACCGAAGGCGAGGCCGTGCGCCCGCCCGCTGAGGCTGTGCTGCCGCGCCTGCCGGAGCACTTTCGAGCGCCACGCTTCGGGCCAGGCCAGGACATTGTACGCGCTTGCTAAACTCAGGCGCCTGGATGAGGGCCTGCTGCGGCGCAATAGCGCCGTGCTCGAGGCGCGCGTGTCGGGCGGTGACAGCTTGGGCAGGCTGCGGAGCGCAGCCAGAGCACTGCGTCGCAGAGCGCAGCGCTCGTCCTGGCACGCGCGGCAGGTGCCAGCGCTGCGCCGGGTGGCGACCACTGGGCCCGCCAGCGAGCGCTGCGGCGCTGCCGCCCTGACGGGCCTGTCGACGCTGCCTGCAGCAGCCATGCGTGCGCCTGAGCGGCCTCATGCTGACCGCGGTCGGGCCTGTGTGCGCCTTGGGGGCTTTACACAGCGGTCAGACGCAGCGCATCTGGCTGGCGCCGGGGCTGCTTGTCGCAGGGCCGGCTTGCGCTGATGGAGGTCAGAGCTGGACGGCCCGCCCTGCCACCCTTCATCGAGCGGGGCGCGCACCCGACCCTGCGCCAGGACGCGCGCCCGCCGCAGCCGCGAGCCGCTGCGGTGACAGGTGCAGCCATGCGCACGGGCCTGCACATGCGTGACCTGCTGCTGCTGCGGGGGCTCGAGTGCAGTCCGGTCCTGGCGATGGACAGCGGCAACGGCAAAGCGTGGATGACCGTGAGCGTGCCGCACCTCGCCCGCAGCCTGTGCATGCGAGGCACCCGTCTGGGCGCTCTCTGCTCGCCAGACCGCGCTCGCCGGTGCAGAGCTTGTGCGGGCAGCCCGCCACGCTCGTTGTGGCAATCGGCCCTGGCCGGGTAGCCCCAGCAGGGCACCGGGGCGGCGGGCGGCGGCGCGCGCGCATGCGAAGGCCGGCGCATGGAAGCTTGGTGCAACAGAGCCCGGGATGCATGTGAGAGACTGAGGGGGTTTTGCATGCCTTGTTCGCGGGGCGCCCGAGGGACATGGTCGCCGGGGCGGGCACGCGCACAGCAGTCTGCTGCGGGCTGCGCACCCACGCCCGGTGCGGCTGCTGACGACACGCAGCGCATCGCGCAGACAGGTCTGCGCTGTGACCCGAGTCGGCGTGGTGCGCCGATCAGAGGCGCGCCGGTGCAGGCTTTGTGCCGGGCTCATGGCGGCAGCCGTACTGCAGACTGCCATTGCTCGACGGGTGAGCACCTTTGAGGCTATAACAGGGTGCATATTGGTGTATGCCTGCCTGGCAGGCTTGAGGAGCTATTTTGGGCCTCTTTGAGCGGCAAGTATGCGCGCTTGCCGCTCATCTGATGCCTGTTTTACTGATTACCTGTAATGTCATGCGTGATGCAAGCTTCTATGAGAGCGCTGCTCTTTCTGGCGCAGCGGCCGCGCACACACACAGACCTTCTGGGCGCTGACGCCAAAAGTTCTGCCTCTGCGCGGCTGTCGTCTGGCAACAGAGCAGCTGCAACGCATGTGCGGTATGCAGGAGTGTTGGTGCATGCATGGACCAATCGGAAAGCAGTGCGAGGCGTGGCCGTTTTGCGCGAGGCGTTGACAGTGCGGCGACTCGCCACCGCTGGCCTGTTGCAAACACTGCACAAGCACAAACCCCAAGAAAGCTTCACCCAGCGCATGCAGCCTAGTCATCGTCACACAAGTAGCCATGCGCATATACTTTGTCCCTTGGTACACCCATAGCCTGCAGGGCGGCGCAGAAGCTGCTGCAGTCTTGCTCCCCCGTGCCACGGATGTTGCACTCGCGCAGGTCAAGTGCGTCCGGGCGCCCCTGCTGCAGCAGGCTACCCACAAAATTGAGGAAGGCCAGCCATGACGGGCCACAGGCAGGATACGAGGAGTGCAGCCGCAGCCGCTCCAGGCAGGGGTGCACGGCCGCAGCCTGGATGCTCGGGCAGAACAAAACGCAGCAGTTGTAGAAGCTCAGGCGGCGCAGGCGTGGGAAGCAAGCCAGGCTGCCCAGGGCCCGGGCGTCAAGCGAGCCACCAATACATGGCAGTCCGTTGTAGGAATGCCCATCATACAACCCATGGCGCAGCTCCTCAAAGGAACCCGGATACCACCCAAGGCGCAGCTCCTCAAGGGCGGTGAGCACGCTCACGTCCTCGGGCAGGTGCTCAAAGCCGCCATAGGACAGGTCGAGGTGCTTAAGGCGCCTCATGACCACGATGCCTGCCGGGAAGACCAGCAGGCCGGGGGACCTCACCAGCTCCAGGCCAGTCAGGGCTGTCAGCGCGTCCATGCCCGGCAGCGCAACCTCGCCATTGGCCGCAAATGAGCACTTGTCAACCCTCAAGCTTCTAAGTGACGGCAGGCGCGCCCAGCCGGGCGCGCAGCGCAGGCCATGAAAGCCAGACAGCCTTAAAGAGGTCAGCTGCGCCAGGCGCGACAGGCAGGCAGGCAGCGGGGCGTCCATGCGGATAAGCTGCAGCTCGAGGGTCAGCGCACGCAGCCGCGAGAGGCCGGCCAGGCCCGCCACCAGGCGCGATATGCGCGCAGGGGGGGATATGTCAAGATTGTCGACACCCCCACACCGTACCGCCACTTCAAGCCCCTCCAGTGTGCGCGCTCCAGCCAGGTCTCGCCCAAATGTATCGGGCAGCAGGTCCTTTCGGCTGTCGAGCATGATGTCCAGCTTCAGACGCAGCAGACACGGGCAACGGCCAATGGCGCGAGCGGACCCGGCTAGTAAATACGCGGTGTCCGCTGGAGAAGTGCACCGGGGAGCACGCTCCAGTTTTGCCACGCTGAGAGACTCCAGTGCAGGCAGGCTCATCAGCAGGATCGACAGCCGCTCAGCGTCCCTGTCGACCGCCTCCAGGCCGGACAAGTGCTTCACGGCGGCGCCTTGCACCCGGAGCCAGCGCCAGGCGCACGCTCCCGAGTGCGTGCCTGCCGCAGCCAAGGCCGCGAGCACAGCGCCTCAGCGCCTGACGTGCTGAACATGCGCTTGGGAGTCAAAGTAGCAGCACGAGCAGCGTTCTGAAGGAAAGCGACGCAGCCTTTGCATCACTGCCAAACTGCACCACTACCACACTGAGGCCTGTCAACAGCACAATCGGAGGAGGCCGCGCACTGAGCCGTCCCAGCGCACGCCACAGGCTTGCAGCGATGTACTGGGTCAGCGCGGTGCAGAACGGCTCCTTGAGCGTATCCCGAAACCGCCTGCTGGCACAGTTCAGGCCTGATGCACGGCTCTCGCAGGTTGTTGACTCCTCGGACACCACGCAGCGCGCACCTGCAGACTGTCTGCAGCGTGAAGCACTGTGTGGGATGCATCTTGGTAATATGGCCCGCGCACGCCTGCAGGGCCTGCGCAGGCCGAGCAGGGCACGTCAGCAGCGCGGCAAGCGCAGGGCGGCTTGATCGTGGCCAGCGCAAAGAACTTCAGCACACACCTCTGCTGGAAGCTCGTCGAGCCGCACTGCCGGTGATCGGGAGGTCATGCTGGCGGTGCAGTTGAGCGCGAGCGCAAGCGCTGCGTTGTTTACAAGGGCTTCAAGTGGCCTCTCTGTGCTGCATCAGTTGCACGGAAAGCTACACGCTGCCTGTACGTCTGGAGGTAGCATGGCACAGCTCTGTTGCTGATGGTAGTGCATCGGCTCTGGCGAAGGATACAGTGTCGATGGGTTTTAGGTGCTAAGGCCCACGAAGGCTGTGCGCACGTGCACCCTTATGAATTCATATCTGAAGGGCGAGCTGGCTGTGCTCTGAAGCTCAAGCTCTTGAGTGCTGGCAGTGACAAACTGCCCATCAGCCAGTTCCCTGTTGTGAGCCTGTCTTGCACGCGCAACCTGGGCCGTGCAGGTGTGGTCCCAGTACCGAAGGCGAGGCCGTGCGGCCGCCCACTGAGGCTGTGCTGCCGCGCCTGCTTGGAGCGCCCGCACCGAGCAGGATGCTTTGAGCTGGGCGGCAACAGCGTACGCGCTTGCCGAACTCGGGCGCCTGATTGAGGGCCTGCTGCGGCCGCTCGAGGCGCGCGTGTCAGGCTGCAACAGCTCAGCCAGGCTGCGGAGCGTAGCCTGAGACGCTGCATGCCTGCGAAAGGAGGGTGCCAGAGTGCGCCCTGAGCCAACTGCACGGCACGCAGAGTCGCTGAACGCACCGCTTATCCCGCATGCGCGGCAGGTGCCAGCGCTGCACCGAGGCCGAGCTCTCTGGGCCCGCCAGCGAGCGCCGCGGGGCCGCCGCCCTGATGGGTCTGTAGAAAACTGCTCGGGCTGCCGCAGGCAACTTTTCCGCGCGCCTGAGCGGCCTCGCGCTGACCGCGGTCGGGACTGTCTGCACCTTGAGGGCCTTACGCAGCGCTCGGGCGCTGCGCACCTGGCCGACGCTCGACTGCCGCAGGTCTTCATCTAGCTCGCGCTGATGGAGGTTCAAACCTGCACGGCCCGCCCTGCCGCACTGTATTGAGCGGGGCGCGCACCCGGCCCTGCGCCAGGACGCGCGCCCGCCGCGGCCGCAAGCCGCTGCGGTGACGGGGTGCAGCCATGGGATGTGCACGGACCTGCACATGAGTGACCTGCTGCTGCTGCGGGGGCTCGCGAGCGTTCTTGCTGGCATTGGACAGCGTCGACGGCGGCGTCGACGGCGAGGCATGGGTGAGCGTGAGCGTGCCGCAGCGCGTCTGCAGCCTGAGCATGCGAGGCTCCCATGCGGGCGCCCTCTGCTCGCCCGAGCGCTCACCGGTGCAGAGCTTGTGCGGGCAGCCCGCCACGCTCGTTGTAAATCGGCCCTGGCCGGGCAGTCCCAGCAGGGCACGCCGGGGCAGCGAGCGGCTGTGCGCGCGTCTGCGAAGGCCGGCGCATGGACCCATGAGCTCGACCCTGGGTCATTACAGAGCCTGCGGTGTATGCGTGAGAGGCTGACACATGCAAGGGCTTGCTGGAGTGCCACATGTGAGCGTGGCGCTTGCCACCGGCAGGGGCCCGGCGCCAGCGAACAAGCTGGCCAGACGGCACCCCCACATGCTGAACAACCGCGTCGAGCCGCTGCGCTGGGCAAAGGGCGCGGCTTGCATGCCTTGTTTGCAGGCCGCCCGAGACATCGGCGCTGGGGTGGGCACGCGCACAGCAGTCTGCTGCGGGCTCCGCGCACGCGCTCGGTGCAGCTGATAACGACAGCGCGCCGCGCAGACAGGTCTGCGCTGTTGCCGGAGTCAGTGTGGTGCGCCGAAGAGAGGCGCGCCCGTGCAGGCTCTGCGCCATGACCAGGGGCTCATGGCGGGCACACCGCAGGTGCACTGCAGAGTGCCATTCTCGGCGCGCGAGCACCTTTAAGGCTGTGAACAGGGTGCATGTTGGTGCATGCCTGCCTGGTCGGCTTGAGCAGCTCGTCTGGGCCTCTTGAGCCGGCGAGTGGGCACCCGCCGCTCATGTCGGAGACCATGCCAGGCTTACCTGAGGCCTGACTCAATCGTTGCTTGTCATGCCATGCGCCACACAAGCTCCTGAGAGACCGCTCCTCTTTGTGGCGCAGCGGCCGCGCACGCATACAGCCTCCGCGAGCCGCTAACAGCAGAACCTCTTGCTCGGCACGGCTGTTGATTGGCAACAGGGACAACAGATCTTATGCACGTGAAGTGTGCGTCGATTTCGGTGCATGCACGGAATGCTCGACTCCTGAGAGAGGCGTGGCCAGGCACGAGGCATTGGCAGCGCAGCAAGCGCGGGCCCTTTACACACACTGCAAGCGCCCAGACCCAGCACACCCTTCACCCAGCGCATGCAGCCTACTCGCTGTCGTAGCAGTGCTCATAGAGCCAACTTCTCCTTTGGTACACCCACAGCCTGCAGGGCGGCGCAGAAGGCGAGGCGGTCTTGCTCCGCCTGGTTGTGGCAGGGGACCACGTCAAGGACGTCCAGGCGCCCCTGCTGCAGCAGGCTACCCACACAGCTGAGGAAGGCCGGCCACGATGGGCCACCAGCGGGATACGAGGAGCACAGCCGCAGCTGCTCAAGGCAGGGGTGCATGGCCGCAGCCTCGATGCTTGGGCAGAACAAAATGCAGCAGTTTCTAAAGCTCAGGCGGCGCAGGCGTGGGAAGCCAGCCAGGCTGCCCAATGCGCGGGCGTCGAGGGGCGCCCCAGGCATAGCTATGACTGCATTCCAGCGATCGGCATACCGCCCAAGACGCAGCTCCTCAAGGGCGGTGAGCACGCTCACGCCCTCGGGCAGGTGCTCAAAGCCGCCATGGGACAGGTCGAGGTGCTTCAAGCGGCTCATGGCCAGGATGCCTGGGGGAAAGACCGGCGGGTTGTGGTCCGCCAGGCTGAGGCCGGTCAGAGCGCCCAGCGCGGCTATGCCCGGCAGCGCGTCCTCGCCGTCAACCGTAAACACGCAATCATCAAATTCGAGACACTTGAGCGCCGGCAGGCGCGCCCAGCCGGTCTCGCAGCGCAGGCCTCGGAAGCCAGACAGCTTCAAAGAGGTCAGCTGCGCCAGGCGCGACAGGCAGGCAGGCAGCGGGGCATCCATGCGGATGTACTCAAACTGTAGGGTCAGCGCGCGCAGCCGCGACAGGCCGGCCAGGCCGGCCACCAGGTGCGAAACGCGCGCAGGGGGCGGCATGTCGAGATTGTCAACCCCGCCACACCGTATCCACAGCTTGAGCCCCTCCAGTGTGCGGGCTCCTGCCAGGTCTCCCCCAAATGAATCGGGCATCGGATTGGTTCCGCTGTCAAGCCTAATGTACAATGTCAGGTGCAGCAGGCACATGCAGCGGCCTATGGCGCGCGCGGCCCCGGCCAGGAAGTCCCAGGCGTCTGCTGGAGAAGTGCACGAGGCATCAGCGTACATCTTGACCACGCCGAGCGACTCAAGGGCAGGTAGGCTCTTCAGCAGGAGCGACAGCCGCTCAGCGTCCCTGTCGACCGCCTCGAGGCCGGACATGTGCTTCACGGCGGCGCCTTGCACCCGGAGCCAGCGCAGGGCGCACGCTCCCGAGTGCGTGCCTGCGGCAGTTGCGAGCACAGCGCCTGCCTTAGTGCCTGACGTGCTGACCATGCGCTTGGGAGTCAAAGTGGCAGCACGAGCAGCGTTCTTCAGGGAAAGCTGCGCGGCTCTTTTACCACTGCCAGACTGCACCACAAGAGCACTGCCGGAGGAGGCCGCGCACTGAGCCGTCCCAGCGCCCGCCACAAACTCATGGTGCTGTAGCAGTTCAGCGTGGTGCAGAACGGCTCATTGAGAGCGTCCCGAAACCGCCTGCGGGCACGACTCAGGCCCAATGCAGTGCTGTCGCAGGCTCTTGAACGCTCGGACGCCGTGCAGCGCGCACCTGCAGACTGTCTGCAGCCTGAAACACTTTGTCGAGTGCATTTTCATAAGGTGGCCCGCACACACCTGCAGAACCTGCGCAGGCCGAGCAGGGCCTGTCGGCAGCGCGGCAGGCACAGGGCGGCTTCATCCTGGGCAGCGCAAACACTACAGCACACACACCTCTGCAGGAAGCTCGTCGAGCCGCACTGTCTGTGCCCGGGAGGTCATGCTGGCGGTGCACTTGAGGACGAGCGCAAGCGCCGTGGTTTGGAAGGGGCTTCAAGTTGCCTTTTCTGCAACAGTTGCACAGAGAGCTGTGCGCTGCCTGTATGTCTGGGGTAGCTTGGCGCAGCGCTGTCGGTAAAGGTGGTGCGTCGGATGGAGGCTGCTCTGACGCACTTTCATCTCGCCTTGGACTCGCTGCTAGAGAGGGCCCGTTTTCCTGGTCAAATCACACAGTACTCCCTGGAAGTACGAGCTGGATGCGCTCTCAAGCTCACAAGTTAGAAAGTGGCTGACGTGACAATGTGCCGTCCTGCCAACACGCTGCGACGGGCTCGTCTTGCCTGCGAAACTTGGGCAACATGCAGATGTGGTCCCTGTACCATAGGCGAGGCTGTGCGCCCGCCCGCTGAGGCTGTGCTGCCGCGCCCGCTGGAGCACTTCCGAGCGCCCCGTACTCAGCAGGATGCTTTGAGCTGGGCGTTGACAACGTACGCGCTGGCCGGTCTTGGGCGCCTGGACGAGGTCCTGCAGCGGCGCATCAAGGCCGCGCTCGAGCCGTGCGTGGCGGGCGGCAACAGCTCAGTCACGTTTCAGAGCGTAGCGCTCTGGCCCTGAGCCATGTGCACGACTCGCAGAGTTGCTGAGCGCGGCCCTTGCTGGCACGCGCGGCAGGTGCCAGCACTGCGCCAGGGCTTCATCTCTGGGTCCGCCAGCGAGCGCGGCGGCGCTGTTACCTTCGCGGGCCTCTGCGCGGCCTCGCCCTGACAGCGGTCGGACTGTCTGCGCCACGGGCGCCTTCCGCCGCGGTTGGGCGCAGCGCATCTGGCTGGCGCCAGGCTGCTTGCCGCAGGGCTTTACCTGGCTTGCGCTGCTGGAGGCCAGAGCTGGACGGCCTGCCCTGCCGCCCTGCGTGTGTGTGGGGCGCACACCCGGCCCTGCGCCAGGACGCGCGCCCGTCGCGGCCGCAAGCCGCTGCGTCGACGGCGTGGAGCCGTCGGACATGCATGGACCTGCGCACGCACGACCTGCCGCTGCTACGGGGACTCGCGAGCCGTCCCGCCCTGGCTGTGGAGTGCATTGACGGCGACGCAAGGGTGAGCGTGAGCGTGCCGCAGTGCGTCCGCAGCCAGTACATGCGAGGCCCCAGGCGGGCGCCCCATGCTCGGCCGAGCGCTTGGCACTGCAGAGCCTGTTCCGGCAGCCCGCTCTGTTAGCCGCGGCAAACAGCGTCAGAACTCTCACCAGGGTTGATCGAGGGCGCGGGCGCGGGCGCGGGCGTGGGCAGCCTGCGCGCGGCGAGTGGTGGGTGCTGCGGCCGGTGTGCTTTCGGGATGTTTAACTCGCCATACATGCGGGGCGCCCTGCAGGGCCTAGCCGGGCGCGGGTGTCCGCAGCAGTGCACGCCGAAGCGGCTTGCGGCGGTGCATGCACACTCGCAAACCGTTGCATGGCGCAACAGGCCCGACCCTGGGTCGGATAGAGCCTTGGTTGCATGTGAGAGGCCGATGGGGCATGTTTGCGGAGCGCCCGACACGGCGGCGCTGGGGTGTGTACGCGCACATCAGTCTGCTGTGTGGTGCGCGCGCGCGCGCCCGGTGCAGCTGATGAAGGCATGCAGTGCATCGCGCAGACAGGTCTGCGCTGTTGCCCAAGTCAAGAGTAGTGCGCCGAACAGAGGCGGACGTCCGTGCAGGCTCTGCGCCGGGCTCATGGCGGGCGGATTGCATACGCACTGCAGCATGCCGTTGCTCGGCGCGCGAGCACCTTCGGGGCTGTGAGTGGGTGCATGTTGGTATTACCCTTGGTGCCTGAATGTCAAGCTCCCGGCTTTATCGATGAACCAGTGTAACGTAGTGTAATGTCCCATCGTGCCCGCATCAAAATGTTTGTATACAAACATGCATGTCTGTAGCAATAGCAGCGGCAGAGCGCCAGAGCACGCCCCGCAGGCGTCCCACTCGCACGCACACATTTTTCTTTTGTTCAACAATGCTGCTATACACAAGTGTCACATATGTCTATTCTGCTCTACGCAAGTACACGCATGTCTGTTCACTCTGTTTGGCCACACACAGCAGCATGCTTGGGAAACGCTCAAAATGCACGCTCTGCAGGTCGATGCCTCCCAAAAGAGGGCCCGGGCACCAGCGCCCATGAGCCAGCACCGCAGCGCATCCAGCGCTTCTGGCCAAACCCTTGCAGGCGCCTGTGCGGCGCAGGGCTGCACAGGTCATCGCGCCAGAGCAGACACGCAACGTGCGGACATCCTGTTGGCGCGTTGACCGACTCGGGTGCGCATCGCACCCGCGGGAAGCGGCCGCGCGCACACTGCTCGTGCCGCAGAGCGTGCGCCTGCGCCGCGCAGGACGAGCCGCTGCACTCCGGCGCGCTGGCGCACACCGACGTGAGTCGGTACAAGTGCGAAAGAGGCGGCCACCAGCTCTACGCTGCACATCAGCCTGCACGCAGCAGCGCACGGGGCGTGCGCGGCAGGCGGGCGCCGCGCGGCCGCGCCTGTCAGGCGCGCGCTTGCAGGCGCTGGCACGCGCCCTTGTGCCCCGCGCGCCAGGCCGCCTTGTGGCACGCCGGCGAGCAGAAGCGCGCGGTGTTGCAGCCGGAGCACAGCTGCGTCTGCAGGCCGGCCTCCGACGCGCCGGACAGGTTGCCGCACCTGCGCGCGCACGCCGCGCTGGCGAGTCAGGGCCTCGATGTGCGCGCG
>JAABUR0100007059.1_pt1 | contig 13444 bp, 13 predicted proteins | sample 5560091 | NCBI WGS metagenome assembly JAABUR01 (sample SAMN10711879, study PRJNA513375) | rock metagenome | isolation source: Antarctica rocks | place: Antarctica: Victoria Land, University Valley sud
GCCTTTCAGGCCCGCTTCCTGCGCTCGATCGCGCCGCCGCGCGACCGAGGAGCGGCCGGCCAGCTGCGCGACGAGGGGCTGCGGACCGCCGCCGCGACCCGAATGCGCCACCTCGGAGTGCTCGGCGCAGGCGAGGTCGTCTCGACCTGCCGGCTCTACGCGGACGGACGCACCGCGCAGATCGAGGACGTGGGAACACTCGCCGAGCATCGGGGGCGCGGCCTCGCACGGGCGAGCGTGCTGGCGGCGGTCGAGCTCGCGCGCGCCGAGCGCAACGATCGGGTCTTCCTCCTCGCCCACGAGAACGACTGGCCGCGCCATCTCTACCGGCGCCTCGGCTTCGTGCCGATCGGGCGCTTCTACGACTTCGTGCGATCGCTTCCCGAGCCGGCCCCCGGCCCGGGCCACCGGCGGAGCTAGGCCGAGAGCCGGCGGCCGCCCGCGAAATCCGCGGCCTCGCGCGCGTAGCGGGCGAACGCGGCGCCCGCGAGCGTGTGCGCGTCCCACGCCCGTGGGTCCTGGGGCGCGGTGTCCATCGCGACGGACAGGCACCAGTCCGTGCCCTCGTCGTAGAGCGCTGCGAGCTCGTCGGTGGAGAACGGACCGCCCAGGCGACGATGAAGCTCGTCCACGATCCGATCGATCACCCGCTCGAGCGTCGGACGCAGCTCGGGCGGGCTCTCCCTGAGCCTGCGGGTCCCGTCCTCCCACTGGTGGTGAGCGTGGACGAAGGACACCGGCGCGAGGCTACCAGCGTCTCTCAGGGCCCCCCGGGTAGTCCGCGCACGACGTAGGAGCGCTCGGAGGAGCGGACCATCCCCAGCTGCCGCGCCTCGCGCTCGAGCGTGTGGGGGTCGCCGAGCGCCCGCTGCTCGACCCGCAGCGAGCGGTTCTCGCGCTCGAGGCCGCGCACGAGCGCCCGCTCGCGCTTGGCCTCGCGCTGGGTCGAGAGGTAGGAGCGCGCGGGCTGCACGTAGAGGCCCAGGACCCCGAGGAGGACGAGCAGAAGGGTCGTGCGCGCCACCCGGTCCCAGCGCACGCGCAGCGAGGCGGTGGAGGAACTCGGGGCGGCTGGGCGGCGGCGCGGGGATGCGGCGCGGGCGGAGCGGGTCGGCGGCATGCCCGCCTCGTTCGCTCGACCCGGGCGTTCCCCTTCCCGCTGCACGACCGCCTGCGCGGCTTCACGGCGCATGTGCCCGCAAAGGGTGGCAGCGCGTCCGGTCGTCCTGGCCCGGTAGCTCCCCGCGGAGCTAGGAGCGAAAGACGCTGCGCCCGGGGTAGGTGGCGTCGTCGCCCAGCGCCTCCTCGATGCGCAGAAGCTGGTTGTACTTCGCCACGCGATCCGAGCGCGACGGGGCGCCGGTCTTGATCTGCCCGCACCCGGTGGCCACGGCGAGGTCGGCGATCGTCACGTCCTCCGTCTCGCCCGAGCGGTGCGACATGACCGCCGTGTAGCCACTCTCGCGGGCCAGCCTGATCGCGTCGAGCGTCTCGGTGAGCGTGCCGATCTGGTTGACCTTCACGAGGATGGAGTTGCCGACGTGGGCCTCGATGCCACGGCGCAGGCGCTCGGAGCTCGTGACGAAGAGGTCGTCGCCGACGAGTTGCACGCGCGCGCCGAGCTTCTCCGTCAGCTCGCCCCAGCCCTCCCAGTCCTCCTCGTCCATCCCGTCCTCGATCGAGACGATGGGATAGCGACTCGCGAGATCGGTCCAGTAGTCCGTAAGCTCACCGGAGGTGAGCGTACGGCCCTCGTGCTCGAGCTCGTAGCCGCCCTCGTCGGTATGCAGCTCGCTCGTCGCCGGGTCGAGCGCGATCGCGATCTGCGTGCCCGGCACATAGCCCGAGGCGCCGATGGCCTCCATCAGCATCTCGAGCGCCGCCTCGTTGGACTCGAGGTTGGGCGCGAAGCCCCCCTCGTCGCCTCCGGCGGTGCCCAGGCCCCGCTTGCGCAGCGTCGCCTTGAGGTGGTGGAAGACCTCGGTCCCCATCCGCAGCGCCTCGGAGAAGCGCTCGGCGCCGACGGGAACGATCATGAACTCCTGGAAGTCGACCCGGTTGTCGGCGTGGGCGCCGCCGTTGAGCACGTTCATCATCGGCACGGGAAGCACGTGGGCCGCCTCCCCGCCCAGGTAGCGCCAGAGCGGCAGGCGCTCCTCGGCCGCAGCCGCGTGGGCGGCGGCGAGTGAGACCGCGAGGGTGGCGTTGGCCCCCAGCCGGCTCTTGGCGGCAGTTCCGTCGAGCTCCACGAGCGCCCGGTCGAGCGCGGCCTGGCCGCTCGCGTCGCGGCCCTTGACCGCACGGGCGATCTCGTCGTTCACGTGCTCGACCGCCCGGAGCACGCCTTTGCCGCCGTAGCGCTCCCCGCCGTCGCGCAGCTCGGTGGCCTCGAACTCGCCCGTGGAGGCACCGGAGGGCACCGCGGCGCGCCCCCACGCGCCCGAGCGCAGGGAGAGCTCGACCTCGACGGTCGGGTTGCCACGAGAGTCGAGGATCTCACGGGCGTGGACTTGCTCGATGGCGCTCATGGGTGGGACGCGCTCTCCTCCTCGGTGCGGGCCTGGGCGTAGAACCCGAGCTGCTGCTCGGGCGAGAGATCCTGCCAGGCCTGTCCGGCGCACGCCGCGAGCGCCTCCGCGCCCTGCACGCGAGCGCGAAAGCGAGCGCTCGTCGCGCGCAGGGCGAGCTCAGGGTCGACGTGCAGCTTGCGCGCCACGTTGACCGTCGCGAAGAGCACGTCTCCCACCTCGTGGAAGGCCGCCTCGCGGTCCTCGCGGGCGGCCACAAGCTCCGCGAGCTCGGCCCCGACGGCCTCGAGCGGCGCCTCCACCCCGTCGAAGTCGAAGCCGCTCGCCGCGGCGCGCCGCTGGACCTTGCGCGCGTGCAGGAGCGAGGGCAGGTTCTCGGGCACCTCGGCGAAGATGCCGCGCTCGCGGCCCTCCTCCCCCTGCTTGATCTCCTCCCAGTTGCGCAGAACCTCCCCGGCGTCGCGCACCTCCCGCTCCCCGAAGACGTGCGGATGGCGGCTAATCAGCTTCCGAGCGCAGTGCTCGGCCACCTGCGCGAGATCGCCGGCGCCCCGCTCCTCGAGCAGGAGCGCGAGGAAGTGGACCTGGAAGAGGACGTCCCCGAGCTCGTCGAGGAGCCTGGCGTCGTCGTGCCGGTGGGCGGCGTCGGCGAGCTCGTAGGCCTCCTCGAGCGTGTGGGGCACGATCGAGCGCTCGTCCTGCTCACGGTCCCATGGGCACTCGCGGCGCAGCCGCCGGGTGAGCTCGTCGAGGGCGAACAGCGCCTCGGAGGCGCGGCCCGGCGGAGCGCCGGTCACCGAGCTACGGAGCGCTCTGGCCGCCGCTGCTCGGCGGCGCGCCACCACCCTGGGGCGTAGCACCGCCCTGTGGCGTGGCCCCACCCTGCGGCGTGGCCCCACCCTGCGGCGCAGCCCCACCCTGCGGCGCAGCCCCACCCTGCGGCGCAGCCCCACCCTGCGGCGCAGCACCGCCCTGCGGCGTGGCTCCACCTTGAGGCGTAGCGCCTCCTGCCCCGGGCTGAACGGGCTGCGGCTTGGGCTTCGGCGCGCCCTTGCAGCCGTCCACCAGGAACGCCTTCTGGCATTGAGTCCGGTCGACCCACTTCTTGCGGAACTGGGTCCGGAACGCCGTGAACGCCGCCTGCTGCGCCTGGGCCATGAGCTGCTGCTTGATCTGGGGCGCGACCGCGGGGAGGGCCGGCTGGGAGGCCGGTGTGATCGACTTCACGCGAAAGACGTAGAAGCCGAACTGGCCCTTCACGGGTCCCTGCAGCTTGCCCTTCGGCGCCGTGAAGGCGGCCGCGTCGAGACCCCGGTCCTGCTCACCGCGGAAGACGGTGGGAAGCAGGCCGCCGGTCGCCTTCGTCGTCTGGTCGACGGAGTACTTCTTGACCACCGCCTTGAAGCTCGCGCCCTTCTGCAGGGCGGCCTTCGCGGCGTCGGCCTTGGCCCTCGTCTTGGCCAGCACGATCTCGAGCGCCCGGTGCTCGGGCTTGGCGAACTGCTGCTTGTGTGCGTTGAAGTAGGCCGAGACGTCGGCGTCGCTCACGGGCTTGGGCTTGACCACCTTGGCCTGCAGCTTCATCGCCAGCGTGGAGATCCTGACGCGGAAGTCGACGTCTGCGGGAGTGAACCCCGAGGTCTTGAGGAACTGCTGGAACTTCGCGTCGGTGCCGAACGCCTGCTTCTTCTGGAGGTCGAGCTGCTTCTGCACGTCGGCGTCGCTGACGGTGACGCCCTGGTCCTTGGCCTCACCCTGGATCCACTGGGCCTGGATTAGGAAGGGGAGCACCTGCGTCTTGAGCTGCTCGTAGTTGCCCTTGCACTGCTGCTTGAACTGCGCGGGCCCCTGCTTGGGCTGCCCGGGCGGGGGCTTGGGCGTCGCCTTCTGGAGGGCGGCCACGCACTTCGTGAAGTCCGGCGGGTCGGGCACCACGGCCGGCTGTCCCGGAGAGGATTGCGCGGAGGACCGCGAAGCGATCCCGACCCAGTGGTTGAAGGTGTCCTTGGAGATCGACGCGTCGCCGATCTTCGCGACGGTGTCGCCCGAGGCCCCACCGCACGCCGTGAGCACGGCGACGGACACAAAAAAGGCGCCAAGCGCCAAGAGGATGCGGAGCATGCGGGCCACGCGGGGCGCCATGCTAGCGAAGACAAGCTCAACTCCCGGTAAGTAGGGGCTCGCCCTCCGCCGCCTCGCGGGTCGCGGCGAGGAGCACGTCGGCCGCCCGGACCACGGCGGGGAAGCGCTCGGCCGGATCGTCGGGAACGCGCACGGAGAGCTGCGAGCGGCCAGATTCGTACAGCGCCCCGGGTATCTCCTCCCGGACGCGCCGCGCGCGGACGGAGTCGAGCTCGATCGGCGTCACCGCGAGCCGCCCGCCGCGGAAGGACACGACACGGGCGCCGGCCTGGCCGAGCTTGATGCGCGCCTGCTGAAGGGAGAGCAGGTTCTCGAGCGGCTCCGGCGGGGGCCCGAAGCGGTCTTCGAGCTCCTCTCGCAGCACGGCGACGTCGGCCACCTCGCGCGCGCCCGCAATGCGCCGGTGCACGTCGATCTTCGCCTGCTCGTAGGGGATGTAGTCCGTGGGGACGTAGGCGTCCACGTTGACGTCGAGGCGCACCGGCTCGACCTCGTCCTCCGGCGCCTCCCCGCCCAGGCGGGCGACCTCCTCGTCGAGCATCTGCATGTAGAGCTCGAAGCCCAGCGCGGCGACGTGGCCCGACTGCTCGTCGCCGAGCAGGTTCCCCGCGCCGCGGATCTCGAGGTCGCGCATGGCGATCTTGAAGCCGGCGCCGAGCTCGGTGTAGTCCGAGAGGGCGGAGAGCCGCTGGGCCGCGTCGGGGGTGAGTGCGGCGGCACTCGGATAGAGGAGGTAGGAGTAGGCGCGCTCCTTCGAGCGCCCGACCCGCCCGCGGATCTGATAGAGCTGGGCCAGGCCGAAGGTGTCGGCGCGCTCGACGATCAGCGTGTTGGCCTGCGGGATGTCGATGCCCGACTCGATGATGCTCGTGCACACGAGCACGTCGGCCTCGCCGCGGAGGAAGCGCATCATCCGCTCCTCGAGCGCCTGCTCGTCGAGCTGGCCGTGGGCGACCTCGTAGCGGGCGCCCGGCACGAGGCCGCGCAGGCGCTCGGCGGTCTCGTCGATCGTCTCCACCCGGTTGTGGAGGAAGAAGGCCTGGCCGCCGCGCCCGACCTCGCGCGTGATCGCCTGGCGCACGAGCTCCTCGTCGTACTCCCCGACGTAGGTCTTGACGGGCCGGCGGCCCTCGGGCGGGGTCTCGATCACCGAGATGTCGCGCAGGCCGGCGAGCGACATCTGCAGCGTGCGCGGGATCGGCGTGGCCGACATCGCGATCACGTCGACCTTGAGCTTGAGCTGGCGCAGCAGCTCCTTCTGCTTGACCCCGAAGCGCTGCTCCTCGTCGAGGATGAGCAGCCCGAGGTCCTTGGCGCGCACGTCGCGCGAGAGCAGCCGGTGGGTCCCGATGAGGATGTCGACCTTGCCGTCGGTGAACGCCTTGACCGCCGCCCGCTGCTCCGCGGCGGGACGAAAGCGCGAGACGTGCTCGATCGTGAACGGGTAGTCCTTCATCCGCTCGGAGAAGGTGCCGAAGTGCTGTTGGGCGAGGATCGTCGTGGGGACGAGCATCAGCACCTGCTTGCCGGCGCCCGCCGCCTTGAACGCCGCGCGCAGCGCAACCTCCGTCTTGCCATAGCCCACGTCGCCGCAGACGAGGCGGTCCATCGGGCGCGGCGCCTCCATGTCGAGCTTGACCTGCTCGATCGCCTCGCGCTGGTCGGGCGTCTCCTGGTAGGGGAAGCGGTCCTCCCACTCCCGCTGCCAGTCCGAGTCGAGCTCGAACGCAAAGCCTTCGCGGCGCCGGCGCTGCGCGTAGAGGTTCAGGAGCTCGCCCGCGAGCTCCTGAGCCGCGCGGCGGGCGCGGGCCTTCATCTGGTCCCACCGGGTGCCGCCGAGCTTGGAGAGCGGAGGGTGGGAGCCGGCGGCGGTCGCGCCGACGTAGCGGGAGATCTTCGCGAGCTGGTCGACCGGGACGAAGACGCGATCGGAGCCCGCGTACTCGAGGTAGAGGTAGTCCCGCGTGACCCCCGCCACCGTCTTGGTCTCGAAGCCGGCGAAGCGCGCGATGCCGTGGTCCTCGTGGACGACGATGTCGCCCGTGCGCAGGTCGGCGAACGAGCGCAGGGCGCCGCGGCGCCCGCCGGCCGGGGGCTGAGCGGCGGCGCGGCGGCGGCGGAAGAGCCGGTGTTCGGGGATCACCGCGAGCTTGAACTGCGGCGCGATGAAGCCGTCGCGCAGCCGGGCGCTCGCGAAGCGCAGGGCGGCCGCGGCGGGAGCATCTCCGTTCACCCACTCGACCTTGAGCCGCCCGAGGTTGTAGGCGGCGCGCTCGCCCTCGCCGCGCTGGGCGAAGGCGGCAAGCGTGCGGTAGCCCGAGCGCACGAGCTTCTCGAGCTCGGGCTCGGCGTCCTTGATCGAGCGCGCCGCCACGTCGGCGGCCTGGGCGCGGAACTGGAAGGGCTGGTCCTGGTCGATCGAGGACAGGCTCACGCGCGCGCGCTGCCCGAGCTCCGCGGAGATCCGCTCGGGCGCCACGTAGAGGTGATGGGCGTCGGTGTCGTGGAAGGCGGCGCACACGTCCTGCCAGTGGTCGGCGAGCGCCGGGGCGAGCTCCTCCTCGGCCGCGATCACCACCACCGCCTCGGGCGGCGCGAGGTCGAGGAACGCGCCGAAGCGCTCGACGGGAAGGAGCTCGGCGATGTCGGGCCGCTCGCTCGGGTCCTCCAGCGCGGCGATTTCCGCGAGCTCACGGTGCTCGGGAGCGAGCTCGGCGGCCGGGGCGATCTCGACCCGCTCCGCCTCCCCGAGCGAGCGCTGCGAGAAGGTGGAGAACCAGCGCAGCGACTCCACCTCGTCGCCGAACAGGTCGACGCGCACGGCCCGATCCTCCGTCGCCGGGTAGACGTCGAGCAGGCCGCCGCGCACGGCGAACTGCCCGCGATCCTCGACCTGCTCGACGCGCTCGTACCCGGCGGCGACCAGGTCGGTGGCGCTCTCGTCGAGGTCGAGCAGATCGCCGCGGGCGATCGTGAACCCGTGCGGCCGCAGCTCGGGGTCGGGCACCTTCTCCGAGAGCGCGACCGCGCTCACCACCACGACCGGCGGCTCGTCGGAGGCGGAGGCCGGGGCGGTCAGGGCGTCGAGGGCGGCGATCCGCAATCCGACGAGGTGCGGAGGGGGCGCGAGGTGGGACTCGTAGGCCACGCCGCGCGAGGGGTAGAAGCGCACTGGCCGGGGGTGCAGCCAGGCGCGCAGGTCGGCGGCCAGGTCGCGCGCCTGGCGATCGTCGCCGGCGACGACCAGGGCCGGGCTGCTCGGCGCGTGCTCGGCCAGCGCGGCGATGAGGTAGGGACGCAGCGACTGCGAGACGAACGCCCGTCCACCGTCCCGCGCGAGCGTCGGGGTGGCGGGATCGTCGTCGGCGTAGGCGAGAAGGGGGCGGAGCATGCGGGCGCGGCCGGCCGCGCGGGCGAGCTCGGCCGGACGATTCAGTCTAGGTACTGCGCGACCTACGGACGGCTCTCGCTGGAGGGCTGGGGATCGAAGGCGTGCTCAAAGACGCGCGACGTGACGGCGAGGAGGCGCCGATCGGTGGTCCAGAGCGTTGCGCCGGGGGTGAGCTTCGTCGCCGCGAGGAGTTGCGCGTCGACGTAGCCGATGCCGACTCCGTGCAGCTCATGGCGATCGATCAGCGTGAGGATCTCGGCCGGCGTTGCCTCTGTGGCCTGCGGAAGGCGGGCAAGCAGCCCGATGACCTCTCCGCGCTGAGCGAGGTGCCGAGGGCGAGCTCTCCGAGCACCCACGGATGACCCAGAATGACGCCCCGCCCCAGCAAGCGCGCAAGCGTCTCGCTTCCCTTCCTGAGGTGATCGATCCAGACCGACGTGTCAACGAGGATCACCGAGGATAGGGGCGACGCCTGGGACCTCGGTGAGCGCCGGCTCACTACCCCCCCAGCCTGGCCCAGGCCGGGCGCTCTCTCGCTCGATCAGGGCGCGCAGGGCTTCACGCACCAGGGCGCTCTCTTTCGTTCCCGTGAGCCGCTGTGCCTCCGCGATCAGATCGTCGTCCAGGGCAAGGGTCGTCCGCATCCGCATCGTCATCTCCCGCTCACACCATCGCTGGCGTCACCAAATGATGGCATGGCTCGTGCCGAGCGAGTGCTCAACCCGCTGGAGAGTCAGCAGACTGATCGCCGCCTCGGTCAACGATCGGCGGATGCTGGCGGTCAGCGCAACATGAGCTCGCCGAGGTCCTGGGTTGGCTTGCGGAAAACGAGGGCTCTTGTGGGCCGGTCGTTGAGCTCGGCGGCCACCCAGTCGAGGTTTGCTTCGTCGTGGCTGGCGAGGTCGCTGCCCTTGGGGGTGTGCCGTCTCAAGGGCTGGAACCGCTGGTGAATACCGGGCGGGGAACCAAGCGCTGGCGAGTTCGCGCCGCAACCACCGGTCTCTCTGTGGTAACGAAGCGCTTCGCCCGTGACGGGGCGGCCAGTCGTGGTAGGCGCGGCCTCGCGGCAGGACGCGTGTGACGGTGATCGTGCGCGCTTGGGCGTCGAGCAGCAGCAGGGCGCGCCAGTCACCGACCCTGAGCCGGTGCTCGGAAGCGCGGGTGAGCTTGCGCAGCGCTCCGGGCTGCTGGGGGTTGGCAGCGAGCGCTTGCAGCGCGGTTTGGACGCGTTGGCGGACCGGTGGGTCCAGGCGCCGCAGGTCGCGTGTCGCGGTCCGGGTCAGCTCGACGCGCCAGGGCGCGCTGTTCACTCGTCGAGCTCGGTGATCGCCTGCTCGAGCGAGACGGTGCGCCCGGCGGCGATGTCGACGCGGCCTTCGGCTGCGGCGGCCTCATCATCCTCGGTCCAGGGCTCGTCATCGACGGGCGCGTCGCGAAACGCGGCGATGACCGGATCGGCTCGCAGGTCCAACAGCCGCAGCGCCTCGTTGGCCTCGTCCTCGGAGAACGCCTCGATCCGTTCGCGCAGTTGCTCCTTGGCGGTCATGACTCCGTGGAACGGTAACGCGCTCAGCGGCCCGGATCGACCGGCTCCGGCGCCCGGCGGTCGAGGCGGCGCTCACGCGCGAGCTCGGCGATCGACCGCTGCCCCTTCAAAGCCGCGAGCACGAGCTCGGTCTTCTGCTGGGCGCTGAACTTCTGATAGGTGCGTCGCTCAGACACAGGTCCTCCTGCGTAGTCGAGCGGCCCATACTCGGCGGCCGACCGTACGTGAAGAGCGCCTCCGCCTCGCCCTCCCGGCTCAGCTCCGGCGCTCCTCACGCCAATCAAAACCGCACCAGCAGGCCAGTGATCGACGCCCGCTTGCTGTCGTTGTAGGCTCGTACCGCCACCGCCACCGCCACCGTCACCGTGCCCTTCCAGTCGCGGGAGTCGGCTACGCGTCGACAAGCTGAACCATGCGCACGTCCATCTCATCCTCATCGCGCTGTTGCACGCAAATCCGCAGCGCGCACTGCTCACTCCCGGCATACAGCACGAGCCGCAGCTCGGCGCTCACCTCACGCTCGGCTGACTTGATCGACACAGCGGTACACGTGATGAGGCCAGCGCCCTTTGTAACCGTAGCTTGCGGCGCTACCGAACGCCCGAGCTCGGCGAGCGTCTCTGGCTCCATGCCGGCCAAATCGCCGATGCCCGCGAGAAACTCGACCTTGCCATCAGAATTCCAAACTGCCGCGAAAGGATTAAACGGCTCAGAGGGCGACAAGCTGTCGTCGGCGAGCTCTAGCGCCTTCTGCACCAATACCGGAGAGATCGGCAGGTCGTGACAAGCCTTCAGTACGCGCTCGACATCCTCGGTCGACGCATCCCCTTGAAAAGCTTCGAGCTCGTCCGCACCGGGCAGCTTGAAGTCAGGCTGTCGATAGTCGCCAGGACGACCGTCCGGCCGCCAAAACGCATCGATACCGAGATGCTCCTTAGCTAGATCCCGGTGGTGGTTGAAGCGAGTTTGGTCGTAGACGTCCTCGATGCGAGGCGTAAGCTGAAGATAGAACACGTCGGGCGACAGTTCGACTACCGAATGAACCGGGGCAGAAGCAATCCGCTCGGCTCCGAACAGCTCCACATAAGGCGGCCCGAAGAGGTTGGCCCAATACAAGTCGGGTATCGCTTCCTGAAGCAGATGTAGCGGAACTGACATGAGCGGTCCGTCGTTCCATCGCGCTACCTCTGGCCGGTTATAGCCGCGTATCTCTTTTGCCGTCAGCAAATGCGCGTAACCGTAGTCTGGGCAAAACGATTCCCCGAGGGACTGCACGAGAGCCGACAGTTGTGAGTTCGACTCACGCAGCACTGCGTTAACAAAGAGAGTTGAGTGCCGCTCGTGAGCGGCGACGGGCATATCGACGGCTCCCCACGCGACGCCTCTGCGCTTGCTCTTCCACAGTAACCAGGGCTTCCACGCGTCGGGAAGAGCCTCCATAGAAAATGGCGCTCGCACCGGCTCGGAGAACCCATACTTGCCAGGGCACCACCGAGGGGCATGCTCTCCGAGCAGCTCGAAGTAGCGACGCCCGAACTCTACTGCCGTAATATCGCTGCGCGTTACGACTTCGACGAACAAATCTTGGGTGCTCACCTGTGCCACCTACTCGAACGGCAGGAAGGGAACCCTGAACGGAAGCCCGAAGCCCCGGCCTCCTTCCCCTCAGCGACGTCGAAAAGCAAACCGTCAAACGCGTCCTCGACGGCTTGTGCTCCCGGTAGGCAGCGCCTCCGAGGTAATGTTTTGTTGCATACCCTAAGCCTCCGAACGCTGCGCCACACGCAAACGCAAAAGGACCACACACGACTCCCGCACTTGCCGCAAAGCCGCCTAGGGCAGCTCCGGCCCCGGTTCTCGTGATGGCCTCACCGGGGCTTTGTCCTTCGTGCAGCTTCAAGGCTAGGTCACCGACAGCCGCGGCGGGCCGAGTACCCTGCCTCCGAACTTGAGGGCTTTGCCGGCTTTACTCAGCTGGGTCCGGTGCCTACCTGCCCGTGTCCGGCGAAGCCGCCTCCCCGAGGACGAGCTGCTCCGCGGCGTCGCGTGCTCGCTCGACGAGCTCGTCGACTTCCTCGCGCGGCTCGCGGAACCTCCCGAGCACGTAGGCGGCGACGATCTCCGGGTCGGTGGAGTCCGGGCGCCCGACCCCCACGCGCGCGCGCCAGAACTCCGCGCTCCCGAGCTCGCGCTGGAGCGACTTGAGCCCGTTGTGCCCGGCGAGCCCACCGCCGAGGCGGACTCGCACCTCGCCGAAGGGCAGGTCGATCTCGTCGTGGAGCACGAGCACCCGATCGAGCTCGAGGCGGTAGGCGCCGCGCGCCGGGCCGGCCGAGCGACCCGCCTCGTTCATGTAGGTCTGAGGCTCGAGGATCGCGACGCGCGGCGCACCGAGGCCGGCGCGGCCTTCGCTCAGCAGGCCGGCGTATCTGGCCGTAGGCCGGGGAAGATCCCATCGGGCGCGCAGCGCTGCGGCGACCGCGAAGCCGACGTTGTGTCGCGTCCCCGCGTAGGACGGCCCGGGGTTGCCGAGCCCGACGATCAGCCAGTCGAGGGAGGGGGCCCGCCGCTCGCGCAGGGCGGGACTCAGCCCGGGACCGTGCCGGCTTCGGCGTCAGGCGCGTCTTCGCCGGACTCCGCCTCCGCCTGGCCACCCGGCTCGCCGACACGCTCGGTCTCCTGCTCGATCTCCTCGTCGGAGGCGACTTCGAGCTTCGGCGGCGAGCACGTGGCGATCACCGTCTCGGGGTCGTCTACGAGAACGACCCCGCTCGGCGGCCGGAGCGCTGCGAGCGCCAGCGTGTCGCCTATCTCCATGCTCGAGACGTCGTGGGTGAGCTGATCGGGAATCTCGCCCGGCAGCGCCTCGATCGTCAGCTCGCGGGTGACGAGCTCGACGATGCCGCCCTCCACGACGCCGGGCGCCGCGTCGACGCCTTCGAGCTCGAGGACCACCACCGCCTGGATCGGTCGGTCGAGACGCACGCGCAGAAAGTCGATGTGGACGGGCTCTCCGTTCACCGGGTGAACGTCGAGCTCCTTGACGAGCACGGAAGTGCGGGCGCCGTCGAGGGTGAGGTCGATCACCGCGCCCGAGTGCGCCAGCGCCCGGCGCAGCGTGAGCGCCTCGACCTGGAGGGGCAACGGCTCCTCCCCCCCGCCGTAGACGATCCCCGGGACCTGCCCCGTACGGCGCAGGCGGCGGGTGGCGCGCGAGCCGTGCACCTCGCGGGCGGCGGCAGTGAGGGTGGTGGTCTCCGACTCGGCCATGGGCGCGCCCGATGCTAGCGAACGGGTTCTCATCGGCCCGAACCGCGCTACGCTGCCACGATGGCCTCTTCCACGCAGCTTGTGCTGCTGGCGGCGGGAATCCACCTCGCCGGGCTGGCCCTCGCGCTCGTGCTGATCTTGCCGATCATCCGCGGGGACGAGTCGTGGCTCCGGCCGCCCGAGGACGGGGAGGATGGCGGCGGCGGCGGCGGCAACGACCGGCGCGGCCCACACGCACCGGTCGGGCCGAGCGGCGGCGGCATCCCGCTGCCCGACGCCCGCCCGGCTCGCCGGCGGCTGCGCGAGCCCGCCCGCCTGGGCGACCTGCGCCCCGCTCCCCCGCGGCGAGGGCCGGTGCGCGAGCCGGCGCCCACGCCGCGCCGGGTCCCCGCGCGCGGCTAGCGCGGTTCTTCAGCGCCCCGGGCAGCTCGCGTCGCCGCGGATCGGCGCCGAGAGCGCCGTCAGCCCGACGCGCAGACCGGAGATCGGGTCGCCCTCCCGACGCACCCCGACGCACTGCACCACGGGCAACCCGGGCGCCACCCGCCACGCCACCCGGGCCACGCC
>JAABUR0100007063.1_pt1 | contig 13437 bp, 12 predicted proteins | sample 5560091 | NCBI WGS metagenome assembly JAABUR01 (sample SAMN10711879, study PRJNA513375) | rock metagenome | isolation source: Antarctica rocks | place: Antarctica: Victoria Land, University Valley sud
TGTCTATCGACTCCTGAACCGAGGCGACGATCAGTCGCTCGCCGATCTGGTCCACGAGCCGATCGCGGAAGTCGATCACCTCGGGGAAGTTGTGCCCCGTATCCACGTGCATGAGCGGAAAGGGAAAGCGGCCGGGGCGAAAGGCCTTCTCGGCGAGCCGCACCAGCACGATCGAGTCCTTCCCACCGCTGAACAGCAGCACGGGCCGCTCGAGCTGTGCCGCCACCTCGCGCATGATGTGCACCGCCTCGGCCTCGAGCGTGGCAAGGTGTGAGAGTTCGAGGCTGCGCAATCGGAATCGTGAAGAGTCAGGCCGCGGAGGGTGCCACGCCAATTGCAACTGAGAGATGGTACCCCTTATGCAGCGCGAGTCCGGCGGCGGCGGTCGAACTTGTCGATGACGACAAGGTGCAGGTGTCCCACGGCGACGCACCAGACGATCCAGGCCGGTGTGGATGCCGCGTCACCCAACGAGCAGGTGCTGGTCTGCAACGGGATCTACCGCGAGCAGGTGACCATCGCGGGGCCCACCAAGAACGGCGTAGACGTACTGTCCCAGGTGATCAGGGGTGCCACGATCAAGGCGCCGGCCACCCCACTGCCCGAACCGCGGGCGCTGGTTCACATCGACAACGCCAGCGGTGCGAAGATCCGCAGGTTCATCATCTCGGGGCCGGGCAGCGGCACCGTGGACAGCCTGCGCTCCGGCGTGCTGGTCGAGAACAACGCGGATCCCGGTGAGAAGCCCGCGCAGGTGCTCACCAACCTGATTCAGGACATCCGCGACACCGAGGCGGCCGCCAACGAGAACGGCGACGGCGTTCGTGTAGGCCGTGACTTTGCTGGAACGGTGGGACGCGCGACGGTCAACGGCAACGAGATCGTGCGCTACCAGAAGTCGGGTGTCACCGTCGACGGCAACGGGTCCTTTGCGCTCGTGTCCAACAACACGATCCGCGGGCTGGGCCTGGTCACGTCGCCGGTCACGCCAGTGCCTGCTCAGCAGGGCATCCAGATCGGGCGCAACGCGGCAGCCGACGTGAACACCAACAGGATCTCCGACAACCTGTACTCCGGCGACACCGGCGATCCCACCACTCAGCCGACGAGCTTCGGGATCCTCGTGTTCTCTACGGACAGGCTGACCCCGACGGGAGCCAGGTCGCGGTTCAAGGGCAACACGGTCTTCAACAACGACTTCGGCATCATCCTGTCCGATGCCCGCAACCAGTTGCTGGAGACCAACAAGGTCAACAGCAACGGCGACCCGAACACGGCGGCCGGGGACGGCGGCATCGGCGTCTTCGAGACGGGGGCCGGTCTCGGCGGCGGCAACATCCTCAAGAGCAACGACGCCCGCAACAACGCGGGCCTCGACTGCGAGGATGGAACGAGGGGTAGTGGCACGGCCGGCACGGGGAACACCTGGACCGGCAACCGCGGCGAGAACGACGCCCCGACCGCGATCTGCGCCCCCTCCGCTCCCCCCGCTCCCCCCGCTCCCCCCGCTCCCCAGGTAGGTAGCGCTAACTGACGGCCGACGGGGCCGGCCCTTTTCGAAGGGCCGGCCCCGGGTCGTTAAGAGCAGACGGGACCAGAGCTTGGTGCTCGGGTCCCGCTGGGAGACCGACCGCTACTGCTGGTCGTCGTCGCTGCCCGCGCTGTCGTGCGCCGAGCTCACCGCGCTCGTCCGCGCCTCCATGAGCGGTTCGAGCCGCGGGTCGAGGTTCTTGGAACGCTGCTTCTTGGCCCGGCGTCCGCTCGCAGGGCCCTCCGGCTTGTCCCCGAAATCGGGACGGGCCACAGCCTCCTCGACGGCGGCCTGTGCCGCGGCGTTCCAGCGCGCCACCTCCTCCTGCTCGGAGCTGGCGTCGGCAGTCTCGCGTGCCAGGCTGAAGAACTCGGCGAGCTCCAGATCGGAAGACTCCGCAACCCGCCGTCGTAGGTCCTCTCCCTCCTCGGGAAGGTTGATGAGGGCGGCCGGCGCTCCGGCCGGCTCGTCGGGGGCCTCGCTGGTCTCCACGTGGGCCGAAGGCTCCGACTCCTCGGCGGGGGAGGCCAGCGCGGGCAGCTCAGGACCCATGTCGGTCGCCTCAGCGTCGAGAGAGAGGCGGACCTCCGTGATCTCGGGCCCAGATGACAGCAGGCGGGCGCGGTCGAGCTTGGCGCGCAGTCCGTCAGCCTCGGCCGAAACGGCCCGGAGCGCGACGCTCAGCTCGTGCTCGATCGCGCCGATGTTCCCGGCGACCCTGAGTGACGCCTGCGTCGCGTCGCGTCGGATCTGCTCCGCGGATGCGACCGCGCTGCGCTCCAGGTTGGCGGCGGTGCCGTCCGCCGCCTCGGTCATCGAGGCGATCTGCTCACGCACGACCGATCCGGCCCGGTCGGCGATCTCGCTCGGCGATGCGCTCGGTTGGGCCAGCGATTCGTTGCTCGAGCGGCGCTTGATCGCCTAGCCCCGCCGGTCGAGATTGCTCGCCAGGCCGTTGGCTTCGCTACGGAGGCCGCCGACGAGATCACCGAGACGGGACTCCAGAGAGTCCATCCGCTCCAGCACCCTGCCCGCCGCCTCATAGGCGTCCGTTCGTATCGCGTGGGCTTCCTGCTGGGCGTTTCGCTCGATCTCGGCGGCTCGCGACTCCGCGGCCGAGACGATCGACCGAACGTGGTCGGTAACTATCGATCCGGCCCGCTCGGCCGCCTCGACCGCCCGGGTAAGCTCGTCCTGTCGCATGCTCTGGTGATCCGCCACGCCTGCCTCCGTTGCCGTGGGCCCTGGCCCTGGCAGTCAGAATTTCGCGCACTGTACCTGGTAATACGGCCAAGTGCCGTCGATCGGTGCCAGCAGAGCCTACTCGACCACCCCGGGCGCCGACAGCGTGGCGTGACTCCGGCTTGCGCGCAGAAACTCCCCCCGGGAAAGCCCTCGGCAACCCGCGCCAAAAACGGCGAAGTGATGTAAGGTGGCGAAATGAATCCCCGTGCTCTCAAGCGGACCTGCCGGCGCTCTCTCGGCAGCGCGCCGTCCAAGCGCCGGCTGATGCCCGCGCGCCTCGCCATGCTTTCGCTGCTCGTCTGTGCGTTCTTCGTCGCGGGTACCGGGGCTGCGCTCGCCGTCTCCGGCGCCTCCGGCAGTGGCAGCGCCGGTAAGGCCCAGTATCCGCCGCCCAAGCCCTCGTGCTCGACCGGTGACGACGATGGCGTCAGAGTGAAAGACGGGGACCGCGGCGATACGGTCGGCGTGACCTTGGAGCGATCTGACGGTGGGCCTTGCAACCGCGTGGCCGCGCGCGTGGCCGCGCGCCAGATCGAGAGCGCCGGAGACGCCAAGCTCCCGTTCACCGGGCTCGCCGCCATACCGCTGCTGCTGATCGGTTGCGGGTTGCTGGTCGCCGGCGTCGCCACGCGACGGCGGTCGGCGAGCGACCGCAGCTGACCGACGCGCTCACGGCAGGGGAAGCGGCGCCTCGAGACCCCGCTTGCGCCACCTGCGCCGGTCACCGGTGTTGAACTCCTCCACCGCCTGCCGGGCCAGCGGCTCGCGCGGATTGAGGTCCAGCGCCTGCTGAGCGGCGCGCCTGGGGTCTCTACCGGCCGCTGCGCGTGCCAGGGCGAGGCCATAGCGCGGCTCCCAGCTGCGAGGGTCGAGCTCGACCGCCTGGCTGAGGGCGCGTAGCGCGAGCGGGCCTTCTCCGACGCGGATGTTGCAGTAGCCCAGCAGCTCCCAAGGTTCCGGACGCAGTGAGAGCGCCGCAATCGAGTCCAGAGACGCATCGATGGAAGTGGCGCAATCGTCGCGCTTGAAGGCCGCGACGCTTCGGTCGAGCTGACGCTGCGAGGCCGCCACGAGGGCCGGGGTGACCGCGAGCGCCAACCATCCGAGCGCGATCGCCACGCGCGCCGAACGCGGGAGTGCGAATGCCATCCGCCCCTTTCCTGCTCTAGGGACGGCAAGGGCGAACCCGGCCAGCGCGAACGCCCAGAGCGTGACGGCTGGAAGCTCCCAGTTCCAGTCGATCCCCGAGTGCAGCGCCCATGCGAGTAGGGCCGCGAACACGGCGGCCTGGCGAGCACGTCCCCTGCTTCGATCCCTCGCGCCCCGCCAGAGCGCTGCGAGCGCCACCGCCAGCACGATCGCGATGAGAGCGAGGCCCACGAGTCCGAGCTCGCCCAGCGTCTCGAGGTAAAGGGAGTGGCCGTCGATGACCGTGAAGGCGTACGGGCGGTCACGCGCCCATAGCAGCTGGTAGGTCCCGGCGCCACTGCCTCGGAGAGGGGACTCGCGAAAGCTGTCGACCGCCACCCGCCAGTGGTCGAGGCGGCCGTTGTTGGCCGGATCGGTGAGGCGGGTGCGGATGCTGTCGCCCTCCTGGAGATTGCGGCCCTCGACGAAACGGTCGTACTGTCTGGCGACGTAGCCCGGAGCATCCGCTACGACGGCGGTGGCGCCCAGCGCAACGACCACCACGATCAGGGTGGCCGCCAGCGCCCTGCGCATGTTCGGCGACGGGGGGCCGAGCCTGCCGAGCCGAGCGTCGAGCGGCAGCGCGAGCAGGCGAACCAGGGCCGCGCCCACCGCGCTCACCACGACGGCCAGCGCAACGTTGTGGCCCTGCTTCACCGCGGCGCCCGTCGCGTAGTCGGATGTCTGCACCAGGTCGGCGCCGTAGGCCGCACTGACGGCGATCAGCGTCGCGGGCACGCAAGCCAGCAGAGCACCGACCACACCGCGGGGCGTGCCGAGGGCGAGGTAGACCACGAGCCCGATCAGTCCCGCGGCGATCGCCCCGCGGGAGAAGGTGAACATCAGGGTCGCGGCGAGCACCGGTACCGCGGCGGCGGCGGCTACGCGCGCCGGGACGGACTCGTGGCTGTCGGCGCTCAGGTGTAGGCAGAGCAGGACTCCGGTCGCGGACAGCGACCCCAGCCCGTTCCAGTAGGTGATGGGATAGCTCAGCCGGTCATTGGAGACGTTCGACGCGATCGGCCAGAGGTCCGGGGCCACGCGTGTCGTGAGGGCTATCCCACAGACCCCGAGGATGGCGAGAGCGACGCCTTTTATCATCCACCCCAGCCGCTCCGGCGAGTAGGGCATCGACGCGAAGAGCACGAAGGCGAGCAGGTAGACGAGGGCGCGCTGGTACTCGATCAGCGCGCGCGCCGGCGCCTCGGACCAGAAAGCCGAGGCCAGGATCCACACTGCGTAGCAGGCGAGCGCCACCGCGCAGAGCACCGAGGGCCCGCTCAGGCCACCCAGAGGGCGTTTGGCGAGAGCGCTGCGAACTACCAGCACCAACGCGAGAACGACCCCCACGAGCCCCGTGGTGCCGGCGAAGTACCCGCCGCCACTGAAGCTGAGGAAGGCGGTGAGAGCCCCGGGGAGGAGAAGCAACCCAGCGGCGGCTGGGCGACGGAGCATGACCACGACTCGCATCATATGGACGCCTCAGGCGGGTCCGCGTAAGCTCTCGCGTCTTGAGCACCCTGCTCGTGGCATCCACCGGCGGCCACCTGGAGCAGCTCGTGCGGCTACGGCCTCGCTTGGGCGAGCTCGACAAGGACGTGGTCTGGGCCACCTTCGACACTCCACAGAGCCGCGCGCGCCTAGCGGGAGAGGAGGTCACGTTCCTGCGCTACATCCGCCCGCGCGACTACTCCGCGCTTGCGCGCGGCCTCCCTCCAGCCAACCGCCTGCTCCAGGAACGGCATATCACCGGCGTCGTCAGTACGGGGGCAGGGATCGCGCTCGCCTTCTTGCCCCTCGCCAGAGCGCGCTCGATCCCGTGCCACTTCATCGAGAGCGCCGCGCGTGGCGCCGGCCCGTCCCTGAGCGGCCGGATCCTGCGACGGATTCCGGGCGTGCGGCTCTACACCCAGCACGCCGGCTGGGCCCGGGGTCCCTGGTCTTACGCGGGATCGGTCTTCGACGCGTTCAAAGCACAGAAGGCATCGCCGCGGGTGGACGGCGCCCCCGTCAAGAAGATCGTCGTCACCGTGGGGACGATCAAGCCGTACGGGTTTCGCCGGCTGGTCGAGCGGCTCGTCCGCGTCGTGCCGGCGGAAGCTGAGGTCCTGTGGCAAACCGGTGAGACGAACGTGTCGGGGCTGGGCATCCGCGCGCGCAGGTCGATGCCGCCGGCGGAGCTCGATCGCGCCCTTCGAGAGGCCGACGTGGTGATCGCCCATGCGGGGATCGGTTCCGCCCTCGGCGCGCTGGAAGCCGGCCGCAGCCCGCTGCTGATACCGCGAAGGGCCGCCTGGAACGAGCACGTGGACGATCATCAGGAGCAGATCGCAACCGAGCTTGATCGACGCGGGCTGGCGACCGCCCGGGAGGCTGACGAGCTGACCGAGGACGACATCCGCTCGGCTGCGCTGCGACGGGTGCGGACGTTGCTGGTCGTACCCGCTCTGAGCCTCCGCGAGGGCTGATCGGGACGCCGTGCGGGTACTTTTCGTCACCAACCTGTGGCCGGACCAGGAGCGACCCTGGCACGGCACCTTCGTCAAGGTTCAAGCGGACTCGCTGAGGGCGCTCGGCGTCGACGTCGACGTGATGCCGATCCGGGGCTACGCGAGCGATCTCGAGTACGTGAAGGCTTGTCGGCGCGCGGTCGGGCTGAACCGGCGAAAGCGCTACGACGTGGTGCACGCGCACTACGGGCACTCCGGCGTCGTCGGGCGCCTTCAGGTACGGACACCGCTCGTGATCTCCTACCACGGCAGCGATCTGCTCGGCAAGCCCACGCCCACCGGCCCGCCGACCCTGCGAAGCCGTGCGGACGTGGCCGTCTTCCGTCAGCTCGCCCGGGTGGCGTCGGCCACCATCACGATGTCAGCGCGGATGGAGGCGGTGCTGCCCCCGAGCTGCCGTGAGCGCAACAGCATCATCCCGACGGGCGTTGACCTCGAGACCTTCGCGCGAGGCTCGCAGGCCCAAGCTCGCGAGCGCCTTGGCTGGCCCGCCGGGGAAAAGGTGGTGCTCTGGGTGGGCAACCTCGACCGTCCACTGAAGAACTTCCAACTCGCTCGAGCCACCATGCAGCGTCTGTCGGCCTCGGTGCCCGAGGGCCGGCTACGGGTCGCCTGGGAGCTCGCACCGGAGGACATACCCACGTGGCTCACGGCGTCGGACGTGCTCTTGATGACTTCGCGCTCGGAGGGCTCGCCGACGGTGATCAAAGAGGCGATGGCAGCCGAGCTCCCGGTCGTCTCGACCGATGTCGGCGATGTGCGCGAGCGGGTGGCGGGGCTACCCGGCTGCTGGGTCGGAGAGGGGGACCCGCGGCAGCTCGCCGCTGCCCTCGTGACGGCCCTTGCTCACGGCCCGGTCGCGGAGTCCCGGCGCGCGATTGCCCCGCTCAGCATCGAGAAGACCGCGCGCCGCATCCTTCACATCTACGAGCGGGTGGCGAAATCCGGCGTTCGCGCCTGAGTGGCCGTCTCACGATCGCCATCTCGTTCACAAACGACTACGGAAACGGCTGCGACCGTAACCTACGCGTCGACAAAGTCACGCTTTCGCCCTGAAGGGTCTTAGGAGCCCACCCAGCCACTCGCGCCACCGCCCCGGTCTCTGCAGGAACGCGACGGCCCCGTGGGGGGCCGCCGCGACGCCCAGGACGAGCGCGCGCAGCGGCCGCCGCGCTTCGACCGCCTCGTAGAAGCGCGCACGCTCCCTGAGCGCTCGGTAGTGGCGCATGCGCGCCCTGACGACCTTGAGCTGGTTCGGGCTGAGCCGGCCACGGTCGATCGTCCGCCGGTAGGTCCGCAGGTGCGCCTCGGTCATCAGGACCCGCCTGCGCGACATCCCACCTGAATGGACGCGGTAGTGGGCCAGCGGCTCCCGTGTGGAGACCACCTCGTAGCCCAGCTCCATGATCCGCAGCCATAGGTCGTAGTCGTCGGCGCCCTCGGTTTCGGGGGCAAAGCCGCCGGCCTGGTCGAAGGCCGCCCGTGAGAACACCGCGCGGGCGAAGACGTAGTTCTTGCGCAGCATGCTGTCGTAGTCGATCGGGTCGGTCCACCCGAACCTGTCGGCGACGGTCTCCTCCGACGGTCCGTCCTCGTCGTGAAAGAAGGCGTTGGAGGCCGCGATCCCGACCCGTCGACCCGCGGCTCGCCCCGCCTCGCAGAGCGCGAGCGACCGCTCGAGGTAATGGGGTCTCCAGTAGTCGTCGTGGTCGAGCAGGGCGATCAGCTCCGTATTCGGGGATGCCTCGATCGCGGCATTGCGCGCCCTAACGACGCCGAGGTTGTGCGGGAGCTCGAGGGCGGTGATGCGGGAATCGCGGGCCGCGAAGGACCGCGCGATCGCGAGCGTTCCGTCCGTGGACGCGTCATCCGCGACCACCGCGGTCCAGTTCTCCTCTCCCTGGCCGAGCACGGACTCCAGGGTCTCGGCCAGAAACTGCTCGGCGTTGTAGGCCGTGATGACCACCGCAACCTTTGGAGTACCCTGGCGAGCCATTGAAGTCCGATAGCTATAGCAGCGCCAACCCAGGGCGACCGGCGCAGCCGGAGAGCGCCGCCAAGACGATCTGCTTCGACCTGGACGGCACGCTGTGCACCAACACGTTCGGCGACTACGACGCGGCCGAGCCGTTCGCGTGGGCCATCGAACGCGTCAACCAGCTCGCCCGCGCCGGGCACCGGATCGTCGTGTTCACCGCCCGGGGCACCGCAACGGGCATCGACTGGGAACCGGTTACGCGTGGCCAGCTCGAGCGCTGGGGCGTGAGCTACGACGATCTGCGCTTCGGAAAGCCGAGCGCCGACGTCTACGTCGACGACCGCGCCGTGCACACCACCGCCTGGCGCGAGGGAGATGCCTTCACGGTGCCCGGGCTGGGCCTCCCGACGCCCGCCGGGGTGGAGGAGCTGCCCGGGGTGCTCCCGCCTCAGCGTGCCGCTGTCGTCGAAAGCGGGCGCACCTTCGCAGGGGAGCCCTTCCTGCTCGGCGCCCACGTCGAGCGAGCCCGCACGCTGGCTGCGGCCTGCGGCCTGCGTGCGCTGCCGGACGCAGCGGCGTTGAGCGCGGCCGTGGCCGGGGCGCTCGGCGCCGCCGCTATCCCCGGGAGCGGGCCGCCCGAGGACCTGATCTTCACGATCTCGATCTCGGAGGCCGTGGGCGTGGCGTTCATCGACGCGCTGGACCCGCATCCGGCTCCCGGGCTGCGCATCAGCTGTCGCGGCGTTGGTCAGGCCACGACAGGTCTGCGCCGGCTCCTCGATCCGCACGCCGGCGGAACGCTCGCGCTGGCGGCGAGCATCGACGATGCAGGGTCGACGCCCGCCTGGCCGCTCGAATCACAGCCGGATGGCTCGCTTCGCGATGCGCTGGGCGCCACGCTGGGCATCTCCCGTGGCCGCGAGGTGCTGCTGGCGCCGGACCCCGGACCGCCCCAGGTCGTGTCGCAGTGGCTCGGCGATATCGCAGCCGATACCGAGCTGACGGTGCGCGAACAAGAGCTCTCCCTCACAGACCTGCGCGGCGCCGACGAAGTCTTCGTGGCCAGCGTCGTCTTCGGTCTTCTGCCAGTGGCCAGCGTGCAAGGCGAGCCGCTGGGCACAACCGGGGGCGCACGGACGACGCTCACCGAGCACTGGAGCCGGCGCGTCGGCGTCGATGTCGGCGCCCAGGTCTCCGCGGCCGGGCTCGGGCGCCCCGAGACGGAGCGCCCCGCTTGAACGCGACCGTGGCAATTCCCGCGCGCCTTCGCTCGACGCGGCTGCCGTCCAAGCTGCTGCTCGATGTCGGCGGGAAGACCCTCCTGCAGCGCACCCACGAAGTCGCGCTCGCCGCCGAGTGCGGCCCGGTGCTGGTGCTGACCGACTCCGAGGAGATCGCCGAAGAGACGCGCTCCTTCGGCGGGGAGGTGGTCATGACCGACCCCGAGCTCCCGTCGGGCACCGCGCGCATCGCCTCCGTGGCGGGCGACCTCTCAGCGGACGTGGTGGTCAACCTGCAGGGCGACGCGCCGCTCACCGACCCCAAGGTCGTGGCCGCCGCCGCTGCCGAGGCAGCGGGCAGCACCGCGGCGGTGACGATGGCCGTCTACCGGCTCTCCCGGCCGGAGGACGTGGCCGACCCGAACGTGGTCAAGGTCGTGCGCACGCACGGCGGGCGCGTGCTGTACTGCTCTCGCGCGGCCATCCCCCATATCCGAGACGAACTGCTGGGGTCGCTTGACAGGCCTCTGCACTGGGGGCATTCTGGGATCTATGCATACGCGCGGGAATTCCTCCTCACCTTCTCTGACGTGCCCGTGAGCCCGCTCGAGGAGGCTGAGCGGCTCGAGCAACTGCGCTGGCTGGAGGCGGGAATCGAGGTCCACTCCTTCGAGGTCATCCCACAGGGTCCCTCGGTGGATACCGCTGCCGATCTCCAGCGAGTGCGGATCACCTTCGCCGAGCGGGAGCAACTGTGACCCATCACCAAGGCGCCCCACTGGCCGAATGCCGCCACCAGGATGTCGGGCGGACGGCCGTTGCCTGCGCCGTGGCCGCGCTGGAACGTCTGCACGATGGCCTCGACGCAACCTTCGATCGTGCCGCGGCGGCGCTCGTGAGCTGTGAGGGCAAGGTCATCACCCTTGGAGTCGGAAAGTCCGGGCACGCGGCCCAGAAGGTGGCGGGGACCCTGCGCTCGGTCGGCCTGCCGGCGCTCTATCTGAACGCTTCGGACTCGCTGCATGGCGACCTCGGCGCGATCGGCCCAGGCGACGTGGCCATCCTCTTCTCCAAGAGCGGCGCCACGCGCGAGCTCATGGCGATGTTGCCGCATCTGCGGGCGCACGGGGTGACTCTGATTGCCATCGTCGGCGTGTCGGCCTCGCCGCTGGGGCGTGAGTGCGACGTAGCTCTCGACGTCTCGGTCGAACGCGAGGGCTGCCCGCTCGACTCAGCGCCGATGGCCAGCGTGATCGCCGCCCAGGCGGCAGGCGACGCGCTCGCGGCCTCGGTGATGCAGGCACGCGGCTTCACCACCGACGACTTCGCGCGGCTACATCCGGCGGGAGCACTCGGGGCGCGGCTCACCCTTGCGGTCAACGACGTCATGCGCAGGGGCGACGAGCTGCCGCTCGTACGCAGCGGAGCGGCCCTCAAGGAAGCGATCATCGAGATCACGCGCGCCGGCTACGGCGCGGTCTGCGTAGTCGGTGAGGAGAACCGGCTCGCCGGCTTTGTCACCGACGGCGACATTCGACGCCGCCTGCTCCAGACCGACGACCTGGCGGGCGTGCTGGTCGACGAGGTCATGTCGGCGGAACCCCTCAGCGTCACGCCAGATCTGCCGCTGTCCCAAGCCCTGCTCCTACTCGAACAGCGCACGAAGGCGTTCCTGACCGCTCCCGTCGTAGACGAAGCCGAGTGTTGCGTCGGGCTGCTACGCCTCCACGACGCAGTCCAGGCGCACCTGCCGAGTTGAGCTCGACCTCCGACACATCGGCGCCCGCCCCCGGCGGGGTCTCCGTCCAGCCTGTCGCCGTCACGCCGACGGTCACCGTGGGCGACGGCCCGCTCGCTCTGCTCGCCGGACCCTGCGTGATCGAGAGCCGAGAGCTCGTCACCGAGGTGGCGGAAACGTTGCGTGATCTGTGCGAGAGGTTGGCGATCCCGTTCGTGTTCAAGGCCAGCTTCGATAAGGCCAATCGCACCTCCACCCGTTCCTTTCGCTCGCTCGGCTTCGAAGAGTCACTTTCGATTCTCGGCGAGGTCCGGAGCGAGCTGGACGTACCGGTGGTCACCGATATCCACGAGGCGTGGCAGATCGAGCCCGTCGCCGAGGTGGTCGACGTGCTCCAGATTCCCGCCTTCCTCTGCCGCCAGACCGACCTGCTGCGCTCCGCCGGGGCTTCGGGGCGCACGGTGAACGTCAAGAAGGGGCAGTTCATGGCAGCGGAGGACATGCGCTACGCGGTCGAGAAGGTGCGAGAGGGCGGCGGTGAGCGGGTCTTGCTCACCGAGCGCGGTACCACGTTCGGCTACCGAGACCTCGTCGTCGACTTCCGGGGTCTTCCGGCCATGCGCCGTGCCGCGCCCGTGGTCTTCGACGCGACGCACAGCGTCCAGTCACCCGGAGGTGGCGCGGGGGTGTCGGGGGGACATCGCGAGCACATACTTCCCCTGGCCCGTGCCGCCGTAGCGGTCGGCATCGACGCACTGTTCCTCGAAACGCATCCCGAGCCCGACAGGGCCCTGAGCGATGGGCCCAACATGGTCCCCCTCTCAGAGCTCGAGGAGCTGCTCACGGGCTGCCTCGCGCTGCACGCCGTCACGGAGGCCGCCCGATCGTGAGCTATCTATTCGTCTTCCGGGCCTCACCGGACGTGGATCACATCGCGCCGCTGGCCTGGAAGCTCCTCGAAGATGGGCAAGAGGTCCACGGTGTCGTCTCCCCCGGCTATGACGCCTCCGGTGACTACCGCATCGGCCTGCTTCGGAACTACCCCCGCTTCGTCTTACATGAGACGTGGCCTCCCGGCGCCAGGCGGGGGGGTCTTCGAGAGCGCCTGCGCAACCTCGCCGGCCACGTGCGCTGCTCGCTGCCCTACGCGCTGACACTGCTCGCCACCAAGCGCGTCCGATGCGTAGGGGTCGAATGGGGCTACGGACTGCCCCCGGCCCACGACCGTCCGTTCTCCGGTCGCGGTGCCGTCGCGGTCCTGCGTAGCCTCGCTCGCTCCTTCGGCGACGGCCGTAAGGACCCCCAGCAGGTGCGGGGCAGCTTCATAGCGGCGGCCCGGCTTCTGGGCGTCCCGACCGTTTGCCTGCCGCACGGGCTGAACGTGAAGCTCGACGCCGCGACGAGCGATGAGGCTGCGGCGCGCCTGGCCGAAGGGCCGCTCGACTGGAGCGACAGAAACCGCTTCAGCGTGGTCGTTCTGAACACCGAGCACCAGCGCAAGTGGCACATCGAACACGCGATGGGTGACCCTGCGGTCATGAAGACATGGGGCTCGCTGCGCTGGTCGCCCGAGTGGTTTGAGATGAACCGGCGGCTGGCTCCGCGGTTCGACTGGCCGGAGAGCTCGGACCGGCTCAGGGTGGTCTACATGGCTCCCAAGTGGCGCAATCTCGTGCACGCCGACGAGGCGGCAGAGCTCCTGAGGCGGATCCAAGAGCTCGACTTCGTCTCCGTGGCGGTCATGGGCCACCCACGGGTCAACGCCGGCGAGCGGCGCAAGGATGGGGGCACCGATCCCCTTCGCGACCACCCCGACATCGACTGGTCACATATCCACGACGTGACCGGTGTTAACTCCGCCTCGCTGATCAAGGCAGCCGACGTCGTGGTGGATATCGGCTCTTCGATCGGGCTCGAGGTGATCATGCAGGGCAAGGTGCTGATAAACCCCACCTATATCCACGACCTCACCACCTTCTTCGACACCGTCGAAGGCACGGCTGTGACCGCGCACTCGGCCGACGAGG
>JAABUR0100007066.1_pt1 | contig 13432 bp, 7 predicted proteins | sample 5560091 | NCBI WGS metagenome assembly JAABUR01 (sample SAMN10711879, study PRJNA513375) | rock metagenome | isolation source: Antarctica rocks | place: Antarctica: Victoria Land, University Valley sud
TGCCCGCAGAAGTGGTGGCGAGTTCCACGATGCCGAAGTCCACTCCGATGACGCCACCGCCGCTGTGGGTTTCCGGTTCTTCCACTTCGCAAGTCGCCAGCAAGAACCACTGGCCTTTGAGGAGAGCAAGATCACTTTCCCCTTGCCGGGTTTCGAGCAGCTTGCGCTGCCGGTCTCCACAGACAAAGGGAATCTCCAGGCGGCCTTCAACGGTCCAGATGCTCACGGTTCCCTGCGACAGCTTGTAGCGCAGGATGCGATCATCGTAAGCGATACTGCCCACAGGCTTGAAGGTGCGTTGAACCTTCTTGTCCAGCTTGTAGGCGTCGGCGACTTTGGCGATGCAGCGAATCACTACCTGCGCCGTCAGCTCAAACCTGTCCTTGACCACGCGGTAGCCCAACGTCTGCAAGCCAAATTTTCCAAACTCCTGATGCTCCCACGCCAGCGCCGACAGGAAGTCACAGGCGGCATTGGCTGTCTTCAGGGTGTTCTCAAGAGCCGCGGCTTGCTCTGGCGTGGGCTTCAGTTGGAGTTGGGCGATCAGCTTCATGTCTTCGATTCTGGACGCGAATCAGACAAGGGCGTTCCTCGTTCTTCAGCCGGACGGCCTTCCTCCCCGCGCGTAAATGCGAGGGCATCCTGCCTACTTTCGGTGATCGAAAGCGGCGCTGAGTCCACCTCACGGGCCACTACAAGTAGTAGTCGAAATCGTGCTCGGTGTGGGTCAGGCGCCGGATGCGGAAGATGTGGGCCGGCATTTCGGCGGGCAACTCCACGTAGTTGCGCGCGCCATGCCACAGGTAGCGCGAGTCGTTCAGGAGATCGTGGACCTGGTAGTGCTTGGCGTGGTCGATGCCGAAGGTGCCGAGCGGTAATTCAACCCACCCCGATTGCGTGTGGCGGAAATCGAGATTAACCACGACCACGATGGTTGCCGCGAGGTCATCGGTGTGCTTGCTGTAGCAAATCAAATCTTCGTTGCTGGTCGTGTGGAAGAGCAGGTTGTGGTCGCTTTGCAGAGCCGCATTGTCGCGGCGAATTCGGTTGACACGCGCGATTAAGCCTTTCAAGCTGTTCGGATCATCCAGGTCCCACTGCTTGAGCTCGTATTTCTCCGAGTCCAAGTACTCTTCGCCGCCCATCTCGCGGGGCCGCACTTCGCACAACTCGAAAGCCGGGCCGTAAATTCCATAAGTGGCGGATAGCGTCGCGGCCAGCACCAGGCGCCCGAGAGAAGCGTTGCGACCGCCGATTTGCAGGTGCTCGGGAAGGATGTCCGGCGTGTTGGGCCAGGGATTGGGACGGAAAATCTCGCTGATGGGCGGCTGCGTCAGCTCGCTGAAGTAATCCTTGAGCTGCCACTTGTCCTCGCGCCAAGTGAAGTAGGTGTAGGACTGCGTGAAGCCCAGCTTCCCCAGGTTGTTCATCACCTTGGGGCGCGTAAATGCCTCGGCCAGGAAGATCACATCGGGATTTTCCTGCTGCACCTGGGCGATGAGGTACTCCCAGAATGGAAACGGCTTGGTGTGCGGGTTATCCACCCGGAACACGCGCACGCCCTGCGCGACCCAGTACAAGACGACACCTGTCAGCTCGTCCCACAGCCCCTGCCAGTTCGCGTTCTCGAAGTCGAAGGGGTAGATGTCCTGATACTTCTTGGGCGGGTTCTCGGCGTATTGGATGGTTCCGTCGGGGCGGTGGCGGAACCACTCGGGGTGCTCCTTGACGTAGGGATGGTCGGGCGAGCACTGGAAGGCGATGTCCAACGCGATGTCGATGTTGTATTCATCGCGTGCGCGGGCGACGAGGTGGCGGAAGTCCTCCAGCGTGCCGAGCTGCGGGTGGATTGCCTTGTGGCCGCCCACTGAGGAGCCGATGGCCCACGGGCTGCCGACATCGCCGGGCTCGGTGACGAGAGTGTTGTTGCGGCCCTTGCGGTGGGCGTCGCCGATGGGGTGGATCGGCGGGAAGTAAAGGATGTCGAAGCCCATCTCCGCGACGTAAGGCAGGCGGGCCTCGACATCCTTGAAGGTGCCATGCTGTTCCGCTGTGGGCGAGCAGGAGCGCGGGAACAACTCATACCAGGCGCTGAAGCGCGCCTTTTCGCTATCGACTTTGACTTCCAGCTCGCGCCCGTAGGTCGTGGCCAGGCTCTTGTCAGGGTAGCGCTCCAGCAGGTGAGGCAGTTCCTCACTGGATACGAGCGCGATCTTGGCGGCGTTCTGCCCTTGCGACTTCAAAAGAGCCGCCCAGACCTTGAGCTGCTGGGCGTCCTGCTCTGTCGCTCGCTCGGCAGCCACTTCGATTAACGCCGCCCCAACCAACAGATCGCTCTGGGTCTGCTGGCCCGCAGCCACTCTCTTGCCGAAGTCGCGCCGCCAGGACTTGAAGTGATCCACCCAACCCTGAACGGAGTAGCGGTAACGCCCCAGCTCAGAGACCGTGAATTGCGCACGCCAGCGATCGTTCACCAGAGGTTCAAAGGGTGCTTCCTGCCAATCGGCTGCTTTGTCGTGGCGATAAAGCAAGGCGCCGGAAACCGCATCGTGCCCATCGGTGAACAGATCGGCTTCGACAACCACTTTCTCGCCGACGGTTCGCTTGATCGGATAGCGGCCCGCGTCGATCTGGGGCAATACACCTTCGATGACGACGCGCCGTCGCCCGTCACTGGCAACTTCCACTGCGCCTTCTTTCTCGACCGGCACAGCCTCCGCTTTTGGCTCCGCTGTCTGGGCCGGAATGTCTTTTTGCGCCGTTGTTTTGGGGGAGGAAGCGGGTTTTGTATTGGCCATGAAAGCGAGGCTCCTGTGGTGGAATGGGCGGCACTTGGATGTTACATGAAGCCACCGCGAATCGGCAACGCGCGCCGCACACAAGTTGTTTTCTCGTGTCTGCAAGTACTTGCAGGCGGCAATGACCCCGAAAATAGCGCTCCCGGCACGCGTTTAGTAACATAGCCCAAGCCCTCCCCAGCCCAAGCCATCTCCAACTATTTGCCCAGCGGATACGCCATGAAAATCGCGATTCTGACCAATGAGTTTCCGCCCCACATCTACGGCGGAGCGGGCGTGGCCGTTGAGTACTTGACGCGGGAATTGACTCAGCTGGACAACGGCGCGCACACCGTCAAAGTGCTGTGCTTTGGCGATCAGAAAGAGCGCTCGGGCAACCTGTGGGTCGAGGGCGTGCAGCCCGATTTCGCACTGCCCACGCAGGATCCGCGGCACAGCAAGTTCCTCGACACGCTGCTGCGCAACGTCATCATGGCGGGCTCGCTGGATGATGTCGATGTGATCCACTGCCACACCTGGTACAGCCACCTCGCGGGCTGCCTGCTCAAGCAACTGGTGGCTGCGCCTCTGGTGCTCACCACGCATTCCCTGGAGCCGCACCGCCCCTGGAAAGTGGAGCAGCTGGGGACGGCTTACCAGGCCACGACGTGGATCGAGAAGACCGCCTACCAAAGCGCGGACGGCGTCGTCGCCGTTTCTGAGTCCATGAGGCGCGATGTGCACGACGTGTACTCGGTGCCCCTGAGTAAAGTCCGCGTCATCCACAACGGCATCGACCTCCAGGAGTACAAGCCGACGCCCAATCCAGAAGTCCTGGCCCGCTTTGGAATCAAGCCCGATAAACCGTTCGTGCTTTTTGTGGGCCGCATCACCAGGCAGAAGGGCATTATCCATCTGGTGAACGCCATCCAGCACATCCGGCCTGGAGTTCAAATCGTGCTCTGCGCCGGTGCTCCCGACACCAAGGAAATCGGCGCGGAGATGGCGCAGAAAGTCGAGGAGGCCAGGGCGCAAACCTCCAACGAAGTGATCTGGATTCCGGAGATGGTCTCCAAGACCGACATCATCAGCCTTTACACGCACGCTTCGGTTTTTGTGTGTCCCTCGGTCTACGAGCCGTTTGGAATCATCAACGTGGAAGCGATGGCTTGCGGGACGCCGGTGGTGGCTTCGGCTGTGGGCGGCATTCCCGAAATCGTGGTGCATGGCGAGACCGGGATGCTGGTGCCCTTCGAGCCGCTGAGCTCCACTGAGGTCGAGCCCCGAGACCCGCAGCTGTACGCGCGCAACCTGGCGCACGATGTCAACAGCCTGCTCGAATCGCCCTCAAAGCTGGAGTCGATGGGCCGCCTGGCGCGCCACAGGGCAGAGGAGCACTTCAGCTGGACCAGCATCGCGCGCCAGACGCTGGACTTCTATCGCAGCCTGGCCGTGAGCTGACAGGCACACCGGCAAGTACTTGCGGAGTGGCTTTGGAAACTTCTTGAGAGATTAAGCAGTGGACTGAGAGGACAGGGAAATCTATGGCTATTGACCCCGGCGCAACGACGCCTGACACACCGGAATGGGTAAAGGATGCCATCTTTTACCAGGTCTTCCCCGACCGCTTCGCCACCTCGCCGCAAGTACGGAAGCCGGGGAATCTGGAGCCCTGGGGCGCGCCTCCCTCCGTGCACGGCTTTCAAGGCGGCGATCTGGTAGGTGTGGCCGAGCGCTTGGATTACCTGCAGCATCTGGGCGTCACGGCGATTTATTTCACGCCCATCTTCCAGTCGGCGGCCAACCATCGCTATCATACCTTCGATTACTACAACGTCGATCCCATCTGCGGCGGCAATGCCGCTTTGCGTGTCTTGATTGATGAGGCGCACGCGCGCGGGATGCGCATCGTGCTGGATGGTGTCTTCAATCACGCCAGCCGTGGCTTTTTCCAGTTCCACCACATCTTGGAAAACGGCGAGGCCTCGGTGTATCGCGACTGGTTCACCGTCCACGGCTACCCCATGCGCGCCTACGAGGGCGGCCACCAGTACAACGGCTGGGCAGGCTTTCCCGCCCTGCCTCAATTCAACACCAACACACTCGCGGTGCGCGAGTTTCTGTGGGACGTGGCGCGCTACTGGATTGACTTCGGCATTGATGGCTGGCGCCTCGATGTGCCCAGCGAGATCGACGATGACAGCTTCTGGCAGGAGTTCCGCCGCCGCGTCCGCGAGGGCAACCCCGAAGCCTACATCGTGGGCGAAATCTGGGATGACGCCACGCGCTGGCTGCAGGGCGATCAGTTCGATGCCGTGATGAATTACCTCTTCACGACAGCTTGCCTGGGCTTCTTTATCCGCGACTTCGACACCTCGATTATCCAGAAGCTCGGCCCGAACCCGCTGGCCAAGTACGATGCGCCCGGCTTCGCCCGCGCCATCGACGACCTGCTGGCTCTGTACCCCGCCGAGATCAACGCAGTCCAGATGAACCTGCTGGACTCGCATGATATGCCGCGCTTTTTGTCGCTGGCCAGAGGCGATGAGTCGGCGCTGCGGCTCGCGGTGCTGTTCCAGATGACCTACCCTGGCACGCCCTCGATCTACTACGGCGACGAGGTTGGCTTCGGCATGGCGGTGCCCGTGGGCGGCGAGCGAACGCGCTACTTCACCTGCACCAACCCCGATACACGCCAGGTCTTCACGCGCGAAGAGATGGCTGGTTCGCAAGCGGCTCTGCACTTCGCCTGGGACGATAAGACCGATCCCGACACGCGACGCGCCTTCACGTGGGACGAGGCGACCTGGAACCACGATGTCCTCGCCCTTTACAAGCGCTGCATCGCGCTGCGCAAGGCGCACACGGCCCTGCGGCGCGGCGACTTCACGGCCTTGTATGCGGAGGGATCGGTGTATGCCTTCCGCCGCCACCTGCCGGGCGAAACCCTGATGGTGGCGCTCAACGTTGGCGACACCTCTATCGCGGTCAACTTTCCGATTGGGGAGCACCTGGCGAATGGCACGCTGCTGCGCGATGTCTGGAGCGGAGAAATGTCGCAGGTTGTCGATGGGCACCTTGTGGGCGGGCAACTGCTGGCGCGCGATGGCCGTGTCTGGCTGGCCATTGAAGCCACGAATCGCGGCGAGCCCAGCCTGTAGAAGCTGGATGAAGGCTTGAGAGGGGAGCTACTGTCATGGCGGAAGCACTTATTCGCGCACTGCGCGGAGCCGTTGCCGAGATTCCATTCGACTGGCTGCGCGAGCGGCGTTGGTTCAGCAGCAAGGGGCAGACTCTGGAGTCGCTGGGCGTGGCGGACTGGGGCGTGTTGCCCCTGGAGCAGCCCGCTATTATGGCGCTCGTTGTGGCACGTTACGCTCGGGGCGGGGAGCAGCAGTATCTCCTGCCGCTCATCGCGAGTAGGGAGCCTCAAGCCGGGGCACAGGTTCCGGCGGCAACCACCTTCACTGATTCCGGCACCACCTGGTATGTGCACGATGCCTTTCAATTCAGCGGCTTCCAGCGGCTGTTGATGGAGCTATTGATTGGGGGCGGTGAGCTACCGCTGCAACGAGGCCGCATGGTCTTCGCGCCCTCCCATGCTCTGCGGCAGTCGCCGCCGCCTCTTGAGCAGATTCGCCTCGTCGCGGCGGAGCAGAGCAACACTTCCGTCATCTATGACCGCAAGGCCATCCTGAAGTGCTTCCGGCGCGTGGTCGCCGGGTTAAACCCGGACGTGGAAGTGTCCGCTTTCCTCACCATGAGGGCCGGGTTTCGCCACACGCCGGGCAGCCTGGGCAGCATCGCTTATTTTGACGAGAAAAATGTCGAGCATTCCGTAGGTCTGCTGCAAGAGTTCGTGCCCAACCAGGGCGATGCCTGGGATCACACCCTGGGCAAGCTGGCCGAGTTTCTCTTCGCCGCTCGGCAGGCGGGCGCCGCTCCCAATAATGTGCCGGCTGAGACACAACGCCTCGCGCAATCGCAGCTGGCCGAGATGCAGCAGCTTGGGATGCTGACCGCTGAGTTGCACCTCTCGCTGGCGAGCGACGAGCAGGATCCTGCTTTTGCCCCCCGCCCGCTGCTGCCGGAGCACATCGCCCAATGGCAGCTGAGCATTCGGCGGCAGAGCGAAGCCATCTTGGACGATCTCGCGCTGCGTGCTGGCGGGCTGCCTACGCAGCAGCAGCAAGCGGTGCAGGCGCTGCTGGCGGCCCGTGCGTGCATTGAGCGTCGCATCGTGGATCTGAGTGCCCTGCTTCACTCGGATCTGGAGCTAACGCGCTTCCACGGCGACTATCATCTGGGGCAAGTACTTGTCACCGACCATGGCTTTCTCATCCTGGACTTCGAGGGCGAGCCAATGCGCAGCTTAGACGAGCGACGCGCACACAGCTCACCGCTGAAGGATGTCGCGGGGATGCTTCGCTCGTTGAGCTACGCGGGCTACTCGGCGCTCTTGGCCGCCGATGCAGTCGATGCCGATGCAGTTGATTCTGATGCAGCGAACCGTAATGGAATGGCTGTTCACGGTGCCGCGCCGTCTGACAATCCAGCCCCATCCGACTGGGTGAGTGCCTGGGAGCAGAACGCGCGTGACAGATTCCTCAACGGTTACTTGCAGGCGGCGGGCGGCGCCCGCTTCCTGCCGCAAGAGGATGAGACGCTGCACTGCGCGATTGCAGTCTTCGAGTTGGAAAAGGCGCTCTACGAATTGAAGTACGAACTGAACAATCGTCCCGGCTGGCTGCTGATACCGCTTCAGGGCATCCTGCGCACGATCGAAGCGCGATGTTCAGGTGGCCGGTGAACTGTGCGTCCTGTTGAGCCGCTGAGCTTCGAGAACCCCGGCTGGACAGCCACCTCTCAGGGGATCACGCTGGGCTGTTGTAGCCATCGCTCTTTTCGCACTGGTTTAGCCGCGCGCTCTTCGGAGCTGGAGCTTCAACCCTCGTCCGCCTGCAGCGGCACACGCGCGTAAATCACCGTGCCCTCGCCTGGCGCCGACTCGATCGTCATCAGTTACTTCACAAGGTAGCAACTTGGGTTAGTTAGGAGACGAGAAGCCAGCAATACCGTACGGCTAAATGGGTTATAGGCAAAAGCAAAAACCGCCGAGGTGAATGCCTCTTCGCGTTTTTTAGTCGTGTGCAAGAACGCAAAGCCTGCTACCACGTGGGCGTGCATTGCAGCAATGTCTCGATTTGATCGGCGGGCAGGGGCTTGGAGTAGTAATAGCCTTGGCCGACTTGGCACTGCAGCGCGCGCAGCTTCTCGACTTGAGCCGGATGCTCGATGCCTTCAGCCGTGACCTGGATGCTGAGCTCCTGGCCCAGGTTGCCCACCGCTTGCAGGATCGCTGTGTTGCCGTTGAGGCTCATCTGCGAGACGAACGAGCGGTCGATCTTGAGGACGTCCAGCGGGAACTGCTCCAGATAAGACAGGCTGGAGTAACCCACGCCAAAGTCATCAATCGCCAGCTGCACGCCCAGCTGCTTCAACTGCTTGAGCCGGCCCGTCGTGCTCTGAGCATCGGTCACGACGGAGCTCTCGGTGATCTCCAGCTTGAGCGTGTTCGGGCGCATGGAAGTGTCGGCCAGGATGCGCGCCACGTCTTGGACCAGCTCGTGCTCTTCGAGCTGGCGCGCCGAGAGGTTGACGCTCATCGACAGCGGCTTGTCGGGGAACTGCTTGCGCCAGCGGCCCGCTTGCCTGCAGGCCTCATCCAGCACCCACAGCCCGATGGACACGATAGCGCCGGTCTCCTCCGCCAGCGAGATGAAATTGTCCGGCGCGATCAGTCCGTGCTCCGGGTGCTGCCAGCGGATAAGGGCCTCCATGCCCACGATCTCGCCCGACTTCAGGTCTACCATCGGCTGGTAGTGCAGGCGCAGCTGCCCACGCCCCACAGCGTGGTGCAGGTCCAGCTCCAGGCGGAGCCGCTCCAGCACCTGCGCGCTGACCTTCTGGTCGAACACTTCGTAGCGCGAGCCCCCGCTGTGCTTAGCGCGATACATGGCCACGTCGGCGTGGCGCAGCAGGTCGGCGGCCTGCCCACGCACCTCGGCGGCTGCGTCCTCGCTCTCCCGACCGGCGTCTCCCGGAGGCACAGCGTCGCCTTCTGTGGGGTGCGTCCCGTCGTTGCCATCGGCCATCACAATGCCGATGCTGGTCGTGACGGGCATCGGCTGGCCGTTGAGTTGGATGGGTGCGCGCAGGCGGTCAGCGATGCGCTGCGCTACTTGAGTCGCGTCTTCGACTCCAACCACGTCTTCAAGCAGGATGGTGAACTCGTCGCCGCCGAAGCGGGCCACGGTGTCGCCGGGACGCACGCAGCCGACCAGGCGTTGCGCCACCTCGGCCAGCAACTGGTCGCCCACCTCGTGCCCCAGCGTGTCGTTGATGACCTTGAAGCGATCCAAGTCGAGGAACATCACCGCGATGGCGTGGTCGCCACGCCCGATGCGCGCCACGGCGCGTTCGAGCCGGTTCATGAAGAGGGCGCGGTTGGGCAGGGCAGTCAGCGGGTCGTGGAACGCCTGGTGCGCGAGCTGCCTCTCGAACTGCTTGCGCGCTGTGATGTTGCTGAACGACCACACGCGACCATAGCACTCGCCCTGCGGTGACAGAGCGGAGGCCGAGTAGCGCTCGAAGACGCGCCCATCGCGCAGGGCGACCTCGTCGTGCGACGAGGCGGCCGACTCGTCTTCGTGCCCGTGCATCATCTCGGCGAAGGGGCCCGGCTCTTCCAACTGCTCCAGCAGGTGCGGCACGATGCCGCTGCGCCCGCCCCCACCCTGGAGAGCGGGCGGCACCTGCCACATTTCGATGAAGCGGTGGTTGTAGCTTTCGACCTCGCCCTGCCCGTTGATGAGGCAGATGCCATCCACGGCGGCTTCCTGAGTGGCGCGCAGAACCGCGTTGCTCTGGCGCAGCGAGGACAGGGCCTGCTTCAGCTCGGTGACGTCGAACATCACGCCGCGTGCCCGCACCGGCTGCCCCTCAAGTACTTCTACTCTCACCGAGTTCTCGAACCACATCGTGCGCCCGTCCGAGGTGATCATGCGGAATTCGAGACGGTGGTTCTCGCCGCGCCGGATGCGCTCGTAAAACGTCCGCGCCACGTCCTCTCGGTCTTCGGGGTGGATGAGACGCGTCCAGAAGCCGGGTGATTCGAGCCACTGGCGCAGAGGGTAGCCCAGCCAGCGCTCGGCCTGCGGGCTGACAAAGGAGAACGCGAAGTGTGGAGCCTCGGCTTCCCACACGATGGCGTCCACGTCGTTGATGAGGTGGCGGAACCTGGCTTCAGAAGCGCGCGCCAGCTCCAGCAGGCGCGCACTTCGCACCGCGACGGCTACCTGCTCGCCGACCATGCTCGCCAGCTGCTCGTGCTCGCCGCTGAAGACTCCAGCACGCAGCGAGTCGAAGTGCAAGACGCCCAGCGTGCGCCCATCCACCGTGAGCGGCACGTTGATGAAGGCGCGCGTCAGCGAGGTCGGGGCATAGCGCTCGTAGTCCCAGTGGTTGACGACCCACACCCGGTTTTCCTGCAGCGAGGCCCAGATCGGATGCCAGGCGTGCGTCTGGCGCGAGAAATATGAGCCGCGCCGCGCCGCGCCTGATCCTCCCGTGGCCACCAGGCGCAGCGTCTCGCCTTCGAGCAGCGAAATCCCCAGCCAGCTGAACGGCAGCAGCGGCTTGAGCAGGGTCGCCAGCTTGGTGGCGATAGCGTGCAGATCGTTCTGCGCGTTGATCGTTCTGGCGACCGCAAACAGAGTCGCCAGCTGGCGCTCGTGCTTCTTGCGCTGCGTGATGTCGCGGCTGATCAGCACCACACGCGGCCCCCAAGAAGCACCCGTGGCGGAAGCACCCGTGCAAGTACTTGCGGAAGAACTTCCCGCAGCTTTTGCCTGCCGCGGGGACAGCGCTTGACCGGTGCTCTCGAACCAGCGCCACTCGCTGTTCTGGTGCAGGTAACGAAACTCGACCTGGCCCAGCTGAGGGCGCGAGAGCGCGGCCGCGAAGTCGGCCTGCACGCGGCCCCTGTCGTCCGGGTGCATCCGCTCGAACAACGAGCGGCCCAGTAGTTCACCCTCCTCGTAGCCCAAAACTTCCCAGTGGTTGGGGCTGACGTAGGTGTAGACGCCCGCCTCATCCAGCTCCGAGATCAGATCGAAAGAGCTTTCGGTGAGCGCTTGGTAACGCACTTCGGTGTCGGATAGCTCGGCGTGTGCAGTCGGAGAATCAATCGCAGGTTGAGCAGGCGAGGGCATCAGGGCCGCGAGCAGATGAGTCCCAGATGCGTTCGCAGCACCAAGTACTTGCGCCGGAGCCTCCAAGAACTTCTCAGCGCTTTGTGGCGCAGCATCTGTTGCTGCAACCTGTGAACGCGCGGTTGATCCGACGAGCTCTTCGTCGAGGCCTCGCCGCACTATCTCGCTGCTGACATCAGGATCGTGCCATTGTCCCATAATCAAACGTCTGCCGCGTGCCACCGTCGTGAGCGTTCTCTTGAAGCGCCGTGTCCACGTCGCATCTGTCCTTGCTTGTGCCCTGAGTTCGGCAACGAACTTTGCTGCCATTCTAACAAACTCTCCCAAAGCAACTTTCCACGACCCTATGTACGTGGTAACATCCATTATTGATATTATGTATTGCCGCGATGCATACTTATGCTACTGCGATTGGGATGTAGAATTGCGGGGACGATCTGCGGCAGGTCCGGGGGCCTGTAACCCGTTGAATATACTTCTCGTTTGTTATGGGCAACGATGCTATGAGCAGCGATGTGGGGAAGGGGTGCTGGAGCGAGGGAGCTACGCCTCGCTTCACGCTGACGGTGCAAGTCGATGGGCGGCCCGAGAGCGAGCGCCTGGCGCAGGTGGTGCGCCGCGCCTCGTCGGGTGGCAGCGGCCCCGACTTGATCAGCCTGGTGCCGCATGGCGCCGAGAGGCGCAACGAGAACGCGGCGTGGGGCTGCCGGGGAACATTGGTGGCTTTGCCGGGTGCCGTCGGCTGCGTCATCGGCCCGACGCTGGTGACGCTGCCGCTGCGCGGCGAGCTGGCGTTGCTGCACGGACAGCTCGCGCAGGCGGATCGCTCTTCTCAGGCGCCTATGGTTGAAAGTGCCTCGCAGGCAGCGATGGCACAAACCATGAGATATGGGGATAGTCCTCCGCAGTGGCCGCAGGCAAATGGAGCGGCAGGCGAGAGCGATCAGTCGCGTTGGGCTGCTGCTGGGGACGCGGTGACTGAAGCCGCGCTGCTGGAACTGCGCTCGCGGGTGGCGCGGCTCGAAGGCGCTCTTGTCGGGCAAGTCACTGCACGCTTGGACAGTAGGCTGAGCCAGTTGACGACCCGCCAGGAGATGCAGGAGGTCGCTGAGGATGTGACAGCGGCGTTGGCGGCTGTGACGGCGATGCAGGCGTCGATGGAGCAGCACCAGCTGCACAAACAACAGCAGCAAGACGAGCAGGGCGCCTGGCGTGAAGAGATGCTCCAAGAAATGCGTCTCTACCGCCAACAGGTTGAGGCTCTATCGCAAGACAACGAGGTGCTCAAAGCGGAGCTGGGACAGCGGTGGTGGCAGGTGTGGCAGCGATGGAAGATGTAATAGCTATGGCAGATGTAGATTCGAGAGCGGGCGACTGGCTTGGTGCCTCGCACGATGCAGACACCTTCGCTGCTGCGCCCATTGCTGCGGGCGAGGCCGCGTCCCCATTACCCCCAGCAGGCTCCTCAGGTGCCATGGGCTCGGCCCCAAATGAGTGGCTTGTCGAAGCGGGTGATCTTTCATTTACCGAGGCGGCTCCTGATTTTGGAGCCCGGCCAAGCTTTGGGACAGGATCGCCATCGCCTGGGTCCGAGTCGGCGCTGTCGCTGCTGAACGAGCGAATCGACAGAATCGAAGGCATGATCGCGGGCGAGCTTTCCGTGCGCCTACAAGACGCCCTGGCGCAGATGCCCACGCGCGACGAGTTGAAGCAGGCCATGAACGAAGCCGTCGAGATGGCCACCACAGAGGTCGTGGGCAAGGCTGTGGAGCCGCTGGTGGAGGCCGTCACGCAGTTGCAGGTGCAGCATGAGGCAGAAATGCAACGGCGTGAAGCAGAGCACCAGTCCGCCGTGGAGCAACTCGTCCAGCGCTTCAACGCCCTGGGCGACGAGATGGCGCGTCACAACGCATTAACCGAGGAGCAGATCACTCGGCTGCAGGAAAAGCGAGCGCGCTGGTGGTGGCCGCGCCAAAGCGATCCGGACGGGCAATGAGCACTGCTATCCAAACATCCAGCTTGAGAAAACCACGCTTGGGGCTCGGACTGAGAATAGGCAACTGTCAGGAAGAGGAAGGTGGCCATCTACGGCATTACACAAGCCACCTAAGTGACACAGGCTAAGCGCCCGCTTTGTGCCTCGACTTCCGTGCGAGCTACAGGTTGCCATCAAAATAAAAAGACCGCCGAGGTTTGATATCTCGACGGTCGATAGAAGCGGCCTGGGCATCATCGAGCGCGCCGAGGTGAGGCTTCAGATGCAGTGTGCGCACAGGCTCACGCGACACATCGACCTTGACGGTGCGCACGGCGCCGTCGCTGCTCACTAAAGTGAGCAGCGGGTAAGACGCATCGGGCTGGATGCTGGCGTCGCCTCCGTAG
>JAABUR0100007070.1_pt1 | contig 13428 bp, 13 predicted proteins | sample 5560091 | NCBI WGS metagenome assembly JAABUR01 (sample SAMN10711879, study PRJNA513375) | rock metagenome | isolation source: Antarctica rocks | place: Antarctica: Victoria Land, University Valley sud
GTCTTGTCCGGAGCGCCCATGGCACCCCCGGACGAGTCGACGCCGGGTGGGTGAGGCGTCATCGCGCAGTCAACTAGCCCAGACACCCGCGGTCAATGCCTGCCACCACTTTGGTCGCTGCTGCGCCAGGCACACGGATACACCGGTAGTCTCTGGCGACGTGCCTCTCGCCGTTACCGGGTCCGTCGCGACCGATCATCTGATGTCGTTTCGCGGCAGGTTCGCAGACTCCCTCGTCGTCGACCAGCTCGACAAGATCGCACTGTCGTTCCTCGTGGAAGATCTTGAGGTACGCCGAGGCGGGTGCGCTGCCAACATCGCGTTCGGCCTCGCTGCGTTGGGAGTACGGCCGGTGCTGGTGGCTGCGGTCGGCGAGGACGTGGCCGACTACCGGTCGTGGCTCGAGCGTCACGGCGTCGACTGCGAGTCGCTGCACTACTCCGAAAGCCGGCACACTGCCCGGTTCATCTGCACGACCGACGACTCGCACGCCCAGATCGCTTCGTTCTACGCCGGCGCGATGAGCGAGGCGCGCGAGATCGAGCTGCGCCCGGTGCAGACGCGCGTCGGCGACCTCGACCTCGTGATCGTGGCCCCCAACGACCCCGAGGCGATGCTGCGCCACACACAGGAGTGCCGAAGCCGGGGGTACCGGTTCGCCGCGGACCCGTCGCAACAGCTGGCCTGGTCGGACGGTGACACGATCCGGCGGCTGATCGACGGCGCGACCTACCTCTTCTCCAACGAGTACGAGGCCGCCCTGATCGAGCAGAAGACGGGCTGGTCCGGTGCGGAGGTTCTTGACCACGTCGAGAACCGGATCGTCACCTTGGGACCGGCCGGGGTCCGGGTGGAGCGTCGCGGCGTCGACCCCTGGACCGTCGACGCGGTGCCGGGTGTCACGGCCGTCGAGCCGACCGGTGTCGGCGACGCGTTCCGGGCGGGCTTCCTCGCCGCGGTGGCCGCCGGGCTGCCGCAGGAGCGCGCAGCACAGTCGGGCTGCGTGCTGGCTGCGTACGTCGTCGAAGGCGTCGGCACGCAGGAGTACGCGTTCACGCCACAGGAGTTCTGCCGGCGGTTCGAGGACGCGTACGGCGACAAGGCCGGCGCCGAGGTCGCGAGTTGGCTCCTCGCTGCTGGCTGACCCCACCAGCGGGAGGGCTGATCCCCACCAGCGGGAGGGCTGATCCCCACCAGCGGGAGGGCTGATCCCCACCAGCGGGAGGGCTGATCCCCACCAGCGGGAGGGCTGATCCCCACCAGCGGGAGGGCTGATCCCCACCAGCGGGAGGAACGGGGCCTGCAGGACCTGCAGGGCCCCGCGAACTCATACTTCGCGGGGCCATCTTCATTCAAGGCCATCGGGGCACCGGCGCCGGGCAGCGACACGCAAGCTGATCAGCGGAAGGCTCGTCTTTCGTGACCGCCACGACCCGCCTACCTCGGCGAATATCACCGCGGTGGCTGGAGTAGGGTTTTGGTCGACGCACCGTTCCCCGTCCGCACCCCCCGACGCTGTCCAACGCCACAGAAAGGCGCCCCTGTGAGTCGGATCCTCACCGAGCGCGTCCACCGACGCTCGCGACCGAGTCGTGTCGGTGCGGCGGTCGTCGGGTTCGGATGTCTGCTCCTGCTGACCGGGTGCTCCAAGGAGACGACCGACCAGTGGAAGCGGCTCGGTCTGCCGGAGGCGGCCAGCGACCGCGCGGACTACGTCCACGATCTTTGGATGGGCGCGTGGATCGCGGCGTTCATCATCGGCGGGTTCACCTGGGCGTTGATCGGCTGGGTGTCGGTGCGCTACCGCAGACGCCGCGACGACGCGCTGCCGGTCCAGGTGCGCTACAACCTGCCGATCGAGGTGCTCTACTCGATCGCCCCCGTCATCGTCGTCGTCGTCCTCTTCTTCTTCACGGTGCAGACGCAGGACAGGGAGCTGGCCGACGTCTCCAACCCCGACCACAACATCGTCGTCACAGCTCAGCAGTGGTCGTGGACGTTCAACTACGTCGAGGAGCCGGGTGCCGGCGGCGAGGACGTCTACGACTCCGGCACGCCTGCGCAGGAGCCCGAGCTGTGGCTCGTGGAGGGTGAGACCGTCAACTTCACGCTGCACTCATCTGACGTCATCCACTCGTTCTGGGTGCCGTCGTTCTACTTCAAGCTCGATGTGCTCCCCGGCCGCGACCAGGGCTTCTCCATGACCCCCACCAAGGAGGGTACGTTCGTCGGCCGTTGCGCCGAGCTGTGCGGTCAGCATCACTCCCGGATGCTGTTCAAGGTGATCGTGACCGACCGCCAGACGTTCGACGAACACATGCAACGGCTCAGGGACGCCGGTCAGACCGGCATCCTGCGAGGCGGCAGCAAGTCCGAGACGGTCGATGGGCTTGACACGACGGCAGGAGGCGGCGAGTGACCGCGACAGACGCGCGTACGACAACAATCCCGCGGGTGGTGCCGCCGCGCCGGGCCACCAAGGGCCAGCTCGTCGTCAAGTACCTCACCACGACCGACCACAAGGTCATCGGCAACCTCTACCTGGTCACCTCATTCGCCTTCTTCTTGCTGGCGGGGCTGATGGCGATGGTCATCCGCGCCGAGCTCGCCCGGCCCAACAACCAGTTCGTCAGCGACGACGTCTACAACCAGCTCTTCACCATGCACGGCACGATCATGCTGCTGCTCTTCGCGACGCCCCTGTTCGTGGGTTTCGCGAACTGCATCATGCCGTTGCAGATCGGCGCCCCCGACGTTGCGTTCCCACGGCTCAACATGTTCAGCTACTGGCTGTTCCTGTTCGGCGGCCTGATCACGGTCTCGGGTTTCCTGGTGCCCGACGGAGCCGCATCCTTCGGCTGGACCGGCTACACGCCGCTGTCCACGGCCGTCGGCTCACCCGGCGTCGGCGGTGACCTGTGGACCATGGGTCTGTGGATGGCGGGCCTGGGCACGATCCTCGGTGCGGTGAACTTCGTGACCACGATCTTCTGCATGCGGGCGCCGGGCATGACGATGTTCCGGATGCCGATCTTCACCTGGAACATTTTGGTGACGTCGCTGATGGTGCTGATCGCGTTTCCGATCTTCGCCGGGGCGCTGCTGGCGCTCGAGGCCGACCGCGCGTTCGGCGCCCACATCTTCGACTCCGCCAACGGCGGCCCGATCCTGTGGCAGCACCTGTTCTGGTTCTTCGGGCACCCCGAGGTCTACATCATCGCGCTGCCCTTCTTCGGCATCGTCACCGAGATCCTGCCCGTGTTCAGCCGTAAGCCGATCTTCGGCTACATCGGCCTGGTGGGTGCGACGCTGGCCATCGCCGCATTGTCGGTCTCGGTGTGGGCACACCACATGTTCGCCACCGGTGCGGTCACCCTGCCGTTCTTCTCGTTCATGTCGTTCCTCATCGCGGTTCCCACCGGGGTCAAGTTCTTCAACTGGATCGGCACCATGTGGGGTGGGTCGTTGTCGTTCGACACGCCGATGCTGTGGGCCGTCGGCTTCCTCGTCACGTTCTTGTTCGGTGGCCTGACCGGGGTCATCTTGGCCTCGCCGCCGCTGGACTTCCAGCTCAACGACTCCTACTTCGTGGTGGCCCACTTCCACTACGTCGTCTTCGGCACCGTGGTGTTCGCGATGTTCGCCGGCTTCTACTTCTGGTGGCCGAAGATCACCGGTAGGATGCTTGACGAGCGGCTGGGCAAGATCCACTTCTGGCTGCTGTTCGTCGGCTTCCACACCACCTTCATGGTGCAGCACTGGCTCGGCGCCGAGGGCATGCCCCGTCGGTACGCCGACTACAAGCCGACCGACGGCTTCACCACCCTCAACGAGGTCTCGTCCATCGGGGCCTTCATCCTGGGTGCCTCGACGCTGCCCTTCCTCTACAACGTCTGGAAGTCGCGACAGGGACCGAAGGTCATGCTCGACGACCCGTGGGGATGGGGACGCTCCCTCGAGTGGGCGACGTCGTGCCCGCCGCCGCGGCACAACTTCGAGTCGCTGCCCCGGATCCGCTCGGAGAGCCCCGCGTTTGACCTGCACCACCCCGAGGTGGCGTTGATGGAGCTCGAACAGAACGAGAGCCTCAACCGTGAAGGCGACGCCGCCGACACCTCGGACATGACCGGGCGGGAGGGCCACCTCAAGCAGCAGCTGGGTGACGGTCCGGACCATCCGGACCCCAGTGGCGAGGAGCGCCGTCGGTGAAGAGCGAAGCATGGGTCTTCGGTATCAACGCGATCTTCTTCCTGATCGTCGCCCCGACGTACTGGCTGCTGTCTGAGGATCCGACCGGGACGGCTGCGCTGGTGATGGCCTTCGGCCTAACGGCGCTCGTAACGTTCTACCTGGGGTTTCACGCCAACAAGATGGACCCGCGGCCCGAGGACCGCAGGGAAGCCGAAGTGGTCGACGGCGCGGGGGAGTTGGGGTTCTTCCCGCCGTACTCCTGGTGGCCGTTGTGGTGTGCCATGGCCCTTGCGGTCTGCGTGCTCGGAGTCGTGTTCGGCTGGTGGCTCTTCATCATCGGCGTCGGGGTGGGCAGCATCACCCTGATCGGCTGGGTTTTCGAGTACTACCGCGGCGAGCACGCTCACTGACGCACCCGACGCGCGGTGTCTCACGGCGTGCGGCACGCGTCGTCGTTTCTTGAGACCGCCGGGCCTTGTTACTCTTGAGCGGCTGCCACGCACCGGCCGTCACGTCAATGAGGAGTCATGCATGCCCCCCACCGGGACCCCATGAGGCTGCCTGTCGCTGCGGCGGCTGCGCTGGTGCTGAGCCTCGCGCTCGCAGGGTGCAGCGGTGGCTCTGCCGAGGACCGGGCTTCGGGACGGCAAGGTGGCGGCGCCGCCGACGGCAACGCCGGCCTCCCCTCAGATGACGCCGCCAACGAGCAGCCCGAATCACCGGCTACGTCGGTGGCGAAGGTCAGCAGCAACGTGGCGGTCCAGGCCACCGACGTCGCCGTCGACACACCGGTCACGGTCCGGGTCTCCGAGGGAACCTTCGACTCCGTCGTCATGCGCGTGCACAAGGGCACGAAGCTCAGCGGCTCGTTCAACGCCGCCAAGACGGCCTGGACGGCCGACGAGCTGCTCGAGCCCGGCACGGCGTACATCGTCGCCACTCAGGCCAGCGACACCGGCGGTCTGGTGGCGAAGCAGCGGACCGCGTTCACGACCGCCGCGCTCTCGCTCGCCGAGCAGACCTACGCCAACATCATCCCGCTCGACGGCGAGACCGTCGGCGTAGGAATGCCTGTGATTGTCCAGTTCGATGTCCCGGTCAAGGCCCATGCTGCCTTCGAGAAGCAGATGAAGGTCACCTCGACCCCGTCGCAGCGCGGCTCCTGGCACTGGATGAGCGACACCGAGGCCCACTGGCGGCCGGCCTCGTACTGGCGGCCAGGAACCACCGTCGACGTCGACCTCGAGGTCAACAGCCTCGACGCCGGCGACGGCATCTACGGCCAGATGGACCGCTCGATGAGCTTCGACGTCGGCAAATCGGTCGTGATGAGGGCCAACCTGCGCACCGACCAGATGGGGGTGTTCGTCAACGGCTCGCTCGCCCGTACCATCCCGATCACCGGAGGCAAGTCGGGTGGTTACGAGACCCGCAGCGGCACGAAGCTGATCGTCGAGAAGTTCGAGAGCAAGCGGATGGACGCAGCGACCGTCGGCATCGAGCGGGACGACCCTGAGTACTACAACATCCCGAAGGTCAAGTACGCCCAGCGCGTCACCTTCACCGGCGAGTTCTTGCACGCGGCTCCGTGGTCGGTGTCGTCGCAGGGTGTGGAGAACGTCTCCCACGGCTGCGTCGGCATGAGCCCCGAGAACGCAGCCTGGTTGTACGGGCTGACGCACCGTGGCGACCCGGTCGAGGTGACCGGCACTAGCCGTGGGCTCGAGGAGGGCAACGGCTGGACCGACTGGAACCAGCCGTTCTCCGAGTGGAAGCAAGGCTCCGCGCTCTAAAGTCGGGCGCTCTGACGCCGGCTCGCCACTGCTGGTGACGACCCGTCCTGGCGCACGCTCGTCAGCGTCGGTGACGAGGCGTGCCCCTCGGCTGCTACTTCTTCGTGGCGGACTGCTCGATCTGGAAGTTGTCGCCGCCGACCTGTCCGCCGGTCTCGATCCCGACGTGCCGGCCCGCTTCGATCTCGTCGTGGGCGTCGGCATGGTGGTGCGCCTCGTCGAGCTCGGCGGCCGTCGGCTTCTGCACGTCGTCGCCGTACCAGAAGTGAGACAGTCGCGCGCGCAGACGTTCCTTGCCCTGCTTGGGCGCGGCCACCCCGCCGCTGTCCTCGCGCGGTGGCAGGGCAAGCGGCTCATGCCGCTCGTGCGTCGTGAGCGCGTAGGCGCGGCTCGGGTCGACGGGCGCATGGATCTCGCTGTAGGCACCGTCGGGGGAGCGCACGATGACGCCCGTCTCGTAGCCGTGCAGCAGCGTCTCGCGCTCGTGCCGCTGCAGTGAGAGGCACCAGCGACGGGTAAGGATGAACGCCAGCACAGGGAGCACGAACACCCCCACGCGACAGAACCAGATGATCGAGCTGATCGAAAGGCTGAACATCGGTCCGATGATGTCGTTGCCGGCCGCCAGCCAGAGCGTGCCGTAGGCAGTGATCCCCGCCACCCCGAACGCCGTACGCGTCGGCTGGTTGCGCGGGCGGTCGAGCAGATGGTGCTCGCGCTCGTCGCCGGTGATCCAGCGCTCGATGAAAGGGTAGAGCGCCAAGATCGTGAACAAGATGCCCATCAGCCCGAGTCCGGGCACCATCACGTTCCAGGAGAGCGTGATCCCGAAGACACGGGTCTCCCAGTTCGGCATGATCCGGAGCCCACCGTCAAGCCAGCCCATATACCAGTCCGGTTGGGAGTCCGCCGTCACCTGGGACGGGTTGTAGGGGCCGTACATCCAGATCGGGTTGATCTGCAGCAGGGCACCCATCAGCGCGGTGACACCGAAGACGATGAAGAAGAAGCCGCCGGCTTTGGCCATGTAGACAGGCATCAGCGGAAAGCCGACGACGTTGTCGTTCGTGCGACCGGGGCCGGGCCACTGGGTGTGCTTGTGGTAGACGAGCAGCAGCATGTGAGCGGTGATCAGACCGAGCAGGATGCCCGGGATCAGCAGCACGTGCACGGTGTAGAGACGCGAGATGAAGTCGTCGCCCGGGAACTCTCCTCCGAAGATGAAGAATGCGACGTAGGTGCCGACGACGGGGATCGAGAGCATCAACCCTTCGGCGATGCGGAGCCCGGTGCCCGACAGCAGGTCGTCGGGCAGCGAGTATCCGGCGAAGCCTTCGACGATGCCGAGCATCAGCAACCCGAGCCCGATCAGCCAGTTGAGCTCACGTGGCTTGCGGAAGGCACCGGTGAAGAAGATCCGCAGCATGTGGATCGTCATCGAAGCGATGAACAAGTTGGCAGACCAGTGGTGCATCTGGCGCATCAGCAGGCCGCCGCGTACGTCGAACGACAGGTAGAGAGTCGACTCGTACGCCTCCGACATCGGCAGGCCGCGCAGCTGCGCGTAGGTGCCCATGTACTCGACCTCGGCCATGCTCGGCTTGAACCAGAACGTCAGGAAGACCCCGGTCAGCAGCAGGATCACGAAGCTCCACAGGGCGATCTCGCCCAGCATGAACGACCAGTGGTCAGGGAAGACCTTGCGCAGCTGCTTCTTGGTGAGGCCACCGAGACCGAGGCGTTCGTCGAGCCAGGTGACGGCGTTGCCCTTCGGCTTCTTCTTGCCGCCGCCGGGGGTCGCTTTGGCAGTAGTCGTGCTCATGATGGCATCACCCTCGTTCCCAGTAGCTGGGGCCGACTGGTTCTTGGAAGCCGCTGGCGGCAATGAGATAACCGTCTTGGTCGACGGCAATAGGCAGCTGTGGGATCGACCGCGCGGCGGGGCCGAAGAGCACCCGACCGTTGTCCTCGAGGTCGAACGTCGACTGGTGGCACGGGCACAGCAGCACGTGGGTCTGCTGCTCCCACAAGCTGATCGGGCAGCCGACATGGGTGCAGATCTTGGAGAAGCACAAGATGCCGTCGACGCCCCAGTTCTCCCGCCCCGGCAGCGGCCTGATGTCGTCGGGCAGCATCCGGACGACGATGACCGCGGCCTTGGCCTTCTCGTTGTTGAGCTCCATGCCTTCGTACTCCGGTGGGAGCATCTCACCGTCGGGACCAACGTGTTCGAAGAAGACCTCGGGCTGGGCGTTGATCAGCTGACCGTTGACCATGCTGGCGGCCTTGATGGGCTGACCGTCGACGTCCTGGACGATCCTGACCCGTCTCTTCCAGACGGTGTGCTCGAGCTTGTCGCCCGGCAGCGGACCCAGGTCGCGCAGCGCTACGACGGCGGGCAGGCCCAGCATGGCCAGCGCGCCGAGGAGGGAGTTGCGGACCAGTGTGCGGCGCCCGAAGCCGGACTCCTCAGAGCCTTGCCGGAAGGCGACGATGGCCTCCTCGCGGTCCTCGGCGGTGCCGGCAGCCGAATGCCGGTACTCGACCATCTCGTGGTCGGACATCAGCTTCTTGGCCCACTGGATGGCGCCGAGACCGATGAGTAGCAACGCCAGGCCAAGCGAGAGCCCCAGCGCGAGGTTCGACGCGGAGGTGTTCATGAAGATGGTGTCGCGGTCGATGGCGAAGTAAGCCACGCAGAAGGCCAACGCCAGGACCGCCGCCACGGTGAACATCAGCGACACCTGGCGCTCGGCTCGGCGCTCGAGCGCCGGGTCGACATCGGTCGGCCGTTGCTGGTGGGCAGGGAGCCCCGGGTCCGGGATCGGCTCCGCCGGGCCGGCCGGCAGCAGCGGGTTGTCGTGCTGGGTGCCTTCGGAGCGCTCCGGAAGGAACTTGTCGCTCACGACGACTCCCCCGCCCGGGCTCCGTTGTTGGCGATCCAGACTGCCGAGAGGACGAGCAGCCCGATGCCCACCACCCAGGCGAAGAGTCCCTCGGTCGTGGGGCCGAGGCTGCCCAAGCCGGAGCCGCCGTAGGCCGGCTGCGACTTCAGCACGTTGATGTAGGAGATGATCGACAGCTTGTCCTCCGGTGTCAGCACTTCGTCGGAGAAGACAGGCATCTGCTGGGGGCCGGTCAACATGGCCTCGTACATGTACTTGGACTCGACGTCGAGCAGCGGCGGCGCGTAGCGGCCATGGGGGAGAGCACCACCCGAGGCGGCGTAGTTGTGGCAGGCGCTGCAGTTGGTGAGGAACAGCTGCCCGCCGCGGACGACCATCTCCTCGGTCGCGTCCTCGGCGTTGTAGGCCCCCTCGTCGGGCACGGACGGGCCTGGGCCGAGCGAGGCGATGTAGGCGCTGAGCGCCCGCACCTCCTCGCTGTCGAAGACCGGCTCCTTTTTCGGAGCCTGTGTCCCCGACTGCTTCAGCGGCATCCTGCCGGTGCCGACCTGGAAGTCGACAGCAGCGGCGCCGACGCCGACGAGGGGAGGGCCGTAGTTGCTGCCACGCTTGGTGACGACGCCCTCGGCGTTCAGTCCGTGGCACGACGAGCAGCTGACGACGTAGAGCTGGCGGCCGGCAGAGATGAGCTCCTCATCGGTCTTGCTGCTGTCGTCGGCGGCTGCCGGACGCACGGCCGAGTAGAGGGCGCCCACCGCAAGGAGGCCGAGCAGCACCACCAGCAACGCGGCGAAGGGATGCCGACGTCGAGCCGACAGGTACTTCACGTGGACGTCCCTCTCTCGGTCATCACTGCAACAGGTAGATGGTGGCGAACAGACCGATCCACACGACGTCGACGAAGTGCCAGTAGTAGGACACGACGATGGCGGTGACGGCTTGCTCGTGGGTGAACGTGCGTGCCACAAACGTACGTCCGAGCACGAAGAGGAACGCGATCAGCCCGCCGGTCACGTGCAGACCGTGGAAGCCGGTCGTGAGGTAGAAGATCGAGCCGTACGCCGAGGAGGGGATCGTGACATTCTCGCGGACCAGCGCGGCGTACTCGAGGGCTTGCCCACCGATGAAGAAGGAGCCCATCGCGTAGGTGAGCACGAACCACTCCCGCAAGCCCCATGTGCCGACCTGGAAGAGCTTTCCCGAGCGACCGACCTGGCCGCGCTCGGCAGCGAACACACCGAGCTGGCAGGTCACCGAGCTGAGGACGAGGACCGTCGTGTTGACCGACGCGAACGGCACATTGAGCTTCTGAGTCTCCTGCGTCCACAGGTCCACCGTGTCGGGAGTTGCGCTGCGCAGGGTGAAGTAGCAGGCGAACAGAGCCGCGAAGAACATCAGCTCGCTGGCGAGCCAGACGATCGTGCCGACACTGACCATGCTCGGCCTGTCGTGCTGTCCGTGCAGCCGCGAGGCCGGGACCGCCGCTGTCGTCGTCGCCACGTCGCCATTATGTCCTGCGGCCGGCGAGCAGACGCAGCGACCCCCCGGCAGGGAGGAGGTGGCGGCGGCACTCGTCGAGGACACCTGACCGGGACCGGGAGGCCCGTGCTCCGAGGTGGTCCGGCGGGGCACCTACGCTGGTGACGTGACGTTGTTGGCTCATGCCGATCGAGGCGACCAGCTGGCCCCGTTAGACCTCGGGCGAGCGTTCTCCGCCTGGACGTTCGAGCCGGTGGCGGTCATCGCGGTGGTGCTGACGGCGGGCGTGTACCTGGTCGGCGTACGAGCGCTGACGCGCCGCGGTGACCACTGGTCCGGCTGGCGCACCGTGAGCTTCGTCCTCGGTGGCTGCGGCGCGCTGCTGGTGGCGACGGGCTCGTCGCTGGCGACATACGACACCACCTTGCTGAGCACCCATATGGCCCAGCACATGGTGCTGTCGATGGTGACCCCGGTGTTCTTGGCCTTGGGGGCGCCGATCACCTTGGCGCTCCGCACGCTGCCGGGTCGGCCCCGGGGGGTGCTGCTGTCGGCGCTGCACAGCCGGCTGGCACGAGTGGTGTCGTTTCCGCCGGTGGCCTTGGCGCTGTTCATCGCCAGTCCATGGGTCCTGTACCTCTCCGGCTGGTATGAGGCAACCTTGCGGTCCGGTGCGCTGCACGACCTCCTGCACCTGCACTTCGTGGTGGTCGGGTGCCTCTTCTTCTGGCCGTTGCTGGGACTGGACCCGGTGCCCGGCAGGGTCGCCCACCCGTTCCGGATGCTCACCGTCTTCGCCACGTTGCCCTTCCATGCGTTTCTCGGCGTCACGATCATGTCGATGGACACGCTGATCGGGCGAGACTGGTACCTCTCGCTCGAGCGGTCGTGGCCTCCCAGCCCGACGGCAGACCAGCACATCGCCGGGGGCATCTTGTGGGCGTCGGGCGACGCCGTGGGCCTCATCTTCTTCGCAGTCCTGTTCGTGCAGTGGATACGCGAGAGCCAGCGCGAGGCCGAGCGGGTCGACCGCCGCCTCGACCGGGAGGAGGCGTCGCGGGCCTGACCACGGCGCGACGCATCGACGCACCCCGGTAGCATCACGGCTGCAGGTTGGAACCCACCGTCTCCAGACAGGTCACGACATGTTGGTGCTGGTCTACAGCGACGACTCCAACACCCGAACCGAGGTGCTCCTCGCCCTCGGGAAGCGACCGCACCCTGATCTGCTCGCCCTTGAGTACGTCGAGTGCGCCACCGAGCCGGTCGTCATCGCCACCATGGACGCCGGCGATGTCGACCTCGCGATCCTGGACGGCGAAGCCGCCCCGGCTGGCGGCATGGGAATCTGTCGTCAGCTGAAGGACGAGATCTACCAGTGCCCACCGGTCATCGTGCTGACCGGTCGCCGTGAGGACGGCTGGTTGGCGACCTGGTCGCGAGCGGAGGCGGCCCTGCCGCACCCCATCGACCCCTTGCTGCTTGCCGAGACCGTGATCCGCCTGCTGCGTCCGCGGGCCGACCTCACGGCCGGCTGAGCCGTGGTGCGCGGTGGCTGAGCCCACGTTCTCGTGGCCGGAGGTGCTCTCACGGCTGATCGCCCGCACTGACCTGACGGCGGAGCAGACCGGCTGGGTGATGCGCGAGGTGCTGGCCGGTGCCGCGACACCGTCGCAGATCGCCGGCTTCGCGGTCGCGCTGCGTGCCAAGGGCGAGACCGTCGAGGAGGTCGAGGGGCTCGTGGCGACGATGTACGAGTTCGCGACACCGCTGGCGTACGACGGGCGTGCCGTCGACATCGTCGGCACCGGCGGCGACCGCTCCCACACCGTCAACATCTCCACGATGGCGGCCCTCGTGACGGCAGCCGCCGGTGTGCCCGTCGTCAAGCACGGCAATCGTGCGGCCTCGTCGTCGTGCGGCTCGGCCGACGTGCTGGAGGGTCTGGGTGTCCCGCTCGACCTGCCGGCGGAGCGGGTCGGGGAGATCGCCCGTCAGGTGGGGCTGACGTTCTGTTTCGCGCCGGTGTTCCACCCCGCGCTACGCCACTCTGCCGTCCCTCGGCGCGAGCTCGGAGTCGCCACGACGTTCAACTTCTTGGGGCCGCTCGCCAACCCCTCACGACCGCAGGCACAGGCCGTCGGCGTCGCCGACCCCCGGTTGGCGGACATCATCGCTGGCGTGCTGGCCAAGCGAGGCGTCGACGGGTTCGTCTTCCGGGGCCACGACGGGTTGGACGAGCTCACCACCACGACGACATCGCAGGTCTGGTCGATCGTCGGTGGCACCGTGACCGAGCAGGAGCTCGACCCCGCCGACCTCGGCCTTTCGTACGTCCAGCCGGAGGAGCTGCGGGGGGGAGATGTCACCTTCAACGTCGACGTGGTGCACCGGCTCCTCGACGCTGAGCCTGGTGCGGTCCGTGACGCGGTACTCCTCAACGCGGCCGCGGGAATCGCGGCGTACGACGTGAGCGACGCCCCGCTCGTCGAGCGGCTGCGCGCCGGTCTCGAGCGGGCCGCTGGAGCGGTGGACTCCGGAGCAGCCAGGGTCAAGCTCGCCGAATGGCTTGCGGCCACCGCTGCTGCCACGCCGCAGCGCTGATCGGCTGCGGCGCCGCTACTCCTCGGCACCGAGCGAGAACGCCGCCTCCAGGTCGTGACCTGAGTAGGTGCGGAACGCGATGTGCGTCTCGGTGGAGAGCACGCCGGACACCTTGTTGAGGTGGTCCGGCACGAGCGATGCCACGTCGTCGTGGTTGCGCACCCGTAGCAACGCGATCAGGTCGATGTCGCCGGTCACTGAGTAGACCTCACTCACGCCGTCGAGCGACGCGATCTGCTCTGCCACCTCGGGAATCCGTGCGACGTCGGCCTTGATGAAGACGATGGCGGTGATCACGCTGCCTCCTGAGTGCAAGTGGTATCCGCGACACTAGCCTCGATCTTTCATGACGCCGGCGTGGCCGGGCGTGGGTTGCGATGAGTGGTTCGGTGCCGATGCGGACAGGAGTGTTCCCCGGCGCTGTGTCCGCCGGTTCTCCGAGGGTCCGAGTCGTT
>JAABUR0100007071.1_pt1 | contig 13425 bp, 5 predicted proteins | sample 5560091 | NCBI WGS metagenome assembly JAABUR01 (sample SAMN10711879, study PRJNA513375) | rock metagenome | isolation source: Antarctica rocks | place: Antarctica: Victoria Land, University Valley sud
AGCTACAATAATACTGGTAGTTAACAGCTTTGGCAAAGACTCCAGCGTAGTACGGTGTAGCTCTGACGGTAAGTGCGGGAATGAAAGATGCAGGACTTCAACCCCAAGTGAAAGATCCAGCTCCTGTATAATCGAATCGTAAGGTCTTAAGGCATCGAACTCCTCTTCTTCATCCTGGAAGATGGGATGATCAGTGTATGTCTTCGTCGGTTTTGCAGCTTCCTGCTCTTCACCGGAGTCGAGGATCATAATCTCATCATTGATTGTGCCATTGGTCTTATGTTTCGCTTCCTGATGTCCGGGAACTTGCTTCAATGGCTTCCCACCTCTCCAAAGAATGTGAAGGCCCTGCTCGTGACCATATACGATGACACAAGAGCCATTGGGAGAAATCAAAGGATAGACTTTGGAAATGTGGACGCGGTGAGGTAACTCATAGCTGCAATCAAATCGTCAGCGTCCTCGATCGCTGTTTGAAATTGTGCAACTTACGAAGACTGAAGAAAGCCATCGATTGATATCACGGATGGTTTCATTCTGGCTTGGCTTGTATGTGTGAAGTATTTATGAAAGATGCCTAAGCGGAATACCTCAAATCTTGAGAAGTGATCATAGTATCAGGTTGGTTCTCATGGGAAAGGGCAGCTTGCGTGGCAAATACGTGAAGCCCCAGAAACTGGCGCAGATAAGGTCATGATAGCCTTTACGAGGAGATTCGCGGTACGCGCTTCTCGCGTCTAACACTAACAAGCACATAGGTTCCAATGACCATCTAAAGTATGCTAACACTGTAATGAGAGAATCTGGTTCAATACAAGGTGATAGAAGAGAGGGGAAGAGCGAGTGGTCATGGCTTCGGTGACTTCACTGGGCCTCCACTATCCATCAGCTATACCATTCCTAGTCGCCGAAGGCATTCTTCCCCCAGAACCTGCTGAGCACCTATACACATGGCAAACCATACACGGAGGCGGGGCAGAAAAGGATGGAGAGGGAGAAGAGCTGGTCACTACAGAGCATTGTGCTATCTGGTCTCGGGGGGGTGTCATTCAGAGGGTCTTTCGCTTCGAGATCGAAGGCGAGGCAATTACGCAAGCAGTCTTCGCCACATTTTCTCTCAAACCTCGAAAGAAGGCTGTTAGACAGACCACACAGTCTGCCAATGAATCCGAAAAGATAGATCTGAATGTCAGAAAATCCAGGGCGTCTGTGTCCTCAAGAAAAAAGATTCTTGGATCTTTTCTAAATTCTTCAATTCATGAGAACCACGCCTACTGTCTGTCTGGTTCCGAAACTTTTAGTAATGCGGACGCATCAGATTCTCGCGCTCTCGTTGTCATGTTAAAATCGCAAGCACATGTTTTCTTTCTGTCCGGTACAAGTCATATTGTGCATCTACCGTTCGAGGTGGATATGGTTTTTCCTTTGACGCATGGCATTCTTCTGCAACGGAAGCTACCCCAAGTGGCAGCGGTACCACCAACGCCCCAGCTGCCGTCGGCGCCGCCCAATTCCTTTGCAATGTCCGAACCAAGCTTTTCAGAAGCAGTACCCAGTTCCCAAGGCCGGAGTCAAAACAGCCTGGCGAACATGCACACATCGACAGAGTCAGACCAGCCTTTTCAGTCGTTACTAAGTGACCTCTTGCAAAGGTCGATTCATACTACAAAGACCGCACTCCCAAGAATGTTCTGCCTTACTGATCCACTTAGCGAGATGGGCATCGTAACTGCAGGAATCGTGACTAGTGGAGAGTTACTTGGTCAACACGGGGGTTTAGCAACCGACTATGTTGCCCTCGACGAGCGTGAGAGCCTTGTGTATGTATCATCAGAAGATGAGCTAGAGCATAACGAATCAACGATGTCGCCAGTGAGTCCGCTCATTTTAGCTGTGACCCGCAACCAACAAACTGGAGCCCACACTCTTTGGACCCTTGCGTATGTGAATCCTCATGCTGCGCTAAGTCCAAAAGGCCAACTTACATCAACCGCGAGCGGGAATCTGTCTCGCCGTCGCAGCTGGTATGGCCCCGGTGCAGGTACGGGCACCAACACTCCTATATCTCGAGGTACTATGGTTGGACGGGAAGGCTTTGGCGCTGTGAGGACGCGTGGCCACCCGAGTCGGGAGGGAATACTCGAACATGGCGCAACGGACAATCATGGCGATTTAATATCGCAATTAGATCCAGCCTTTGAGAATCCAGCTCTGCCTGCCAAATCTTCCCGGCGTGTGAGCTCGTTGCTCGCGCGAGCAGGCTTGTCCACAAGCCATGACGAATCAGCTTTCACTGATCTTGCAGGTGGTCATACTACAGTGATCGGTACCCGGAGAAGTACATACGGCTCTCGAATTAGCGCCGGTACTGAAATTGTAGAGGATCAACCTCGTTCTCGACCCACTAACGGACTTCGGTCAAGTTATGGTGGAATCAGCTCCTATGAATCGTCCTTCGAGGATACTATGGATGAGCTTGATAGTGCCGGCGACTTAGAGGCATTTGATAGCTCGGGCGAGAGTGAAATTGCTCAAGGATTGAGGAAGGAGATGGTTTTAAATAAAATCCAGAGTATACCAGGCGAAGGTGCAAACAATCAGCATTCTGGGATCAATAAAAGTGACTGTTTCAAGACCGAGATCTTTACATTGAGACCGCCAAGATACAGTCTCGCTGATGCCGACCAGGACTTTGGGGCCGTTTTCATGTGTCTCGTTGACCGGGCTGCTCGCACGCTCACAATTTTGCAGATTGGGCTACGAGCTCAAAGTTCTGGTAGGAGTGCAAAACGAACCCACCGACGAACAGCAGGTGGGGCTTCGAGGAATACACAGCTTCATGATTTCAGCATTGTTTGCTTGACCAATGAACGGGGCGTAATTGATGCCTGCAAAATCACGGATGGAGCCTGGTCTCGGATCCTTGTACTCAGCGAAACAGTGAATGGCACGGGTGAGCTATCACTGCGTGCTCCTTGGGGTGCCAAGCATCAAATCAAACTCCCTACTAGTCTTTGCGTTAATGACCCCTTTCAAGTAACAAATGGTGTTTCTCTACGGCAAAGGCGCGAAGGTGGATATAAGAGGGTACTTAGCAACGGACCACAAGCTCTACTGGCACTGCAGCATAGTGGAAGCAAAGGCCGGGTGGACGTCGTGGATTCAGACAGCCTTAGGCATCGTATCGAGATGCAACTCGAGCCACATGACCCCAATGTAGGCGCAATCATCAGGATGTGCACATTGGTGCTGCCCGATTTCGAGAGAGATCGAGACTCCATACTTACTTGCTGGTGGAGCGTTATGTCATGGCTACACACTCGCCCAGGCGAAGAAATTGAAACAGAATGGACAGCTATGGTCACTGTCCTATTCTCGATGGCAGTCAACTTCATTGAGCACCGACACACCGAGGCGACCACGAGACAGAAGAAGCGAAAAGGAGGTCTTCTTAGGTCTAGCAGCGGCGCAAATACAGATCTCGAGAGCTGGGAAGCTATGATGGTTCAAGAGGGGAGTGAATGGGGAAATTCGCCTTCGTGGATGCAAGATGAAGCATGGCAGTGGACAGGGAAGCATGACAGCCCAGACGTCTGGCCAGATTCTTCCCAGTCAAAAAAACCACGATCATCCCGGACTTTCACACCCTTTACCACTGCTGCCGTACCCATGCAAAAAAAGTCTCCATACTTGCTTCATTGCATTTCACTAGCTCGAGGATTTATGAACTCACCCGGAGGCTTAGCAGCGGGTGGGCAGCATGGTTATCTTCCCACTGCTTCATCGAAGGACTCTGTTTGTCGGCAGACTGCGCTAGCTACTATAATCGTCGGTCTACATCTCTTTCGAGAGGAACTTAAATTAGACGTGCTGGCCGCGAATGTGCTCCACAAGCTTGCCCCTGTTCTCGCTCAGATTGGATCGTGGCTTGGCTGGGCCGCTTGGGGAGCATCAATTACCGGATATTATATGCTCGAGAGCTCCGATATGGAGTCCTGGTTGTTCGAAGACTCGGTCATTACCGACCTTAAAATACCGCCCGCCCCCTTCGAACCGCCTCAAATAGTGCAATTTATCGAGAATGCCAATTTGGACGCTAAGATTATCCCATTCATGTCTCTTCTAGATGTCGTAAGCTCTGCCGAAGCAGGACTCACAAGCAAAAGCACGGCAGAAGCATCAGGTCAGGTCCTAATGGAAATAACGCCAAGGACGGTAGCCATCGCCGCCCTTCTCACTATGGATGCGCGAGGCTGCATGGATGCCCGAGTTGCGGAGATGGCTTCATGGGGACTAGACCTGTCTGTTCTGGAGACGCTACCAGAAAGCGTGGCCGTGTCTTTCCGAGCGGCACTTTCTCGCTGTCAAGCGCAATCATCGAAAACTTGGGATGAGAAGGTCCCAAATATTATCGGTAGAGACGACATAGCTATGCTCGAGCGTGACAACCGGACGATAAAGCCGCATGGTAGGTCGCTCACAACAACGTCTAATGAGGCCACGCGGGACGTTCATACTATCTGCAATTCAACCCTCGAAGTCGACACAATTGGCGCATATGATGGCTCGGCTGAATTAGACCGACAATCGATCACTCGAATGATATTCAAGGATGATCAGCGGTTCGCTGAAGCTGCCAAGTTGGTCCACCCATTGCACGCACCCGTAGCCAGATGTACTCCTGAACCTGGTTGGTCGGACACCGATCTCCTGGAAGCACAACAAGAACTGGTAAAAACAATCGCAATACGAACTTTGTCCGTGTCACTTGGGCGAGGCTTAATCTTCTATAGCGCTCGTTTGCCGTTGTTGACAGAGAAATATCCAATTCATGGATTTACCTTGAGCTGTGTCATGAAGCCTGCAAATACGACAGTCACAGCGGATCGAAATCAGTATACCGAGGAAAAAGTCTCCTGGGCTTTCTTCCACGCTGGTGTTGAGGCTGGCTTGAGCATCTCAAGGAACGCCAGGGGCATCGATACTTCCTGGATCCTCTTCAACAAACCTCACGAGCTCAAGAACCGCCATGCTGGATTCCTGCTTGCGTTAGGCCTCAATGGGCACTTAAGATCGATTGCTAAATGGGTAGCTTTCAAATATTTGACTCCGAAGCACACGATGACTTCAATTGGGCTCCTTTTGGGGCTTTCCGCATCCTATCTAGGTACGATGGACACTCTAATAACTCGACTTCTCTCTGTACACGTCACGCGAATGCTACCACCAGGCGCAGCTGAACTTAACCTCTCTCCTTTGACCCAAACCAGCGGTATTATGGGCATTGGGCTTCTCTATTGCAACACCCAGCATCGCCGGATGAGTGAAATCATGCTTTCAGAAATAGAGAATATGGATCAGGAAGATAACTCAAGCCCACATGATAGCCTGCGAGATGAAAGCTACAGACTTGCTGCAGGATTTGCCCTTGGCCTCATTAATCTAGGTCGAGGAAAAGACCTCAAAGGCTTGCACGACATGCACATCGTCGAGCGGCTGCTAGCTCTCGCTACTGTGACGAAGAAAGTGAACCTTGTCCATATCCTCGACAAAGCAACAGCAGCCGCTACTGTTGCTCTCGCCTTAATATTCATGAAAACCCATGACACAGCACTTGCTCAAAAGATCAATATTCCGGATACAATGCACCAGTTCGACTATGTCCGCCCTGATATATTCCTACTGCGTACTGTAGCGCGTAACCTCATTCTGTGGAACGAGATACGTGCCTCCGAAGGGTGGATGAGGATGCGATTGCCTTCTATCTACCAGCACAAGCTGAAGCTGGCCTCCGTCCGTGCTCTCATCAGCGAAGATATGCCTTTTTTAAACATTGTCGCCGGCCTTTGCTTCAGCATCGGACTCCGTTATGCCGGTACAGGTTCCCACGAAGTTCGAAACCTGTTAGCTCAATACCTCGACCAATTTATACGAATCTCCAGGCTACCAGCTCTGCACTATGATGGGAAATTCACCCGCATCACAGTTCGCAACTGTCAAGATGTAGTGTCGCTTTCTGCGGCCTGCGTTATGGCCGGCACAGGAGACCTTCACATCTTCCGCCGGCTGCGATCTCTTCACGGTAGAACAGATGTTGATATCCCCTACGGAAGCCATCTCGCTTCGCACTTCGCCATCGGCGTGCTATTCCTCGGTGGTGGCACCCACACCCTTGGCACCTCTAACATAGCAGTTGCAGCCCTCCTGTGTGCCTTCTACCCTCTCTTACCAAACACGATCCTCGACAACAAATCCCATCTCCAAGCCTTCCGCCACCTCTGGGTTCTCGCGGCGGAAGCACGCTGCTTGATTCCCCGAGATGTCGATACTCTTCGCCCTGTCTCCGTTCCCATTCTCGTCACTCTCCGCACAGGCTTAGATCTCGCAATGACAGCGCCCTGCCTCCTCCCAGAACTCAACACCGTCTCCAAAATCCAGACCCAAGACCCAGAGTACTGGCATATTACCCTCGACTTAGCCGATAACCCCGCCCATCGAGAAGCCTTCAGGCGTCACCAAAGCATCTACCTCCGCCGCCGTGCCGCCTACGACTCCCACACCTCCGTCTTCAGCGCTACCATGCAAGCCCTCAACGATGCTCAATCAGCGCTACAAATCGGCAAACAGGCTTATGAGTGGGTCTTCAGATTAGCTAGTTTCGAAGGGTTTGATCGGGCGGAGCAAGCACTTGTTCTGCCGCCGGATGTGGCAAGTGCGTTGTATAGGGGAACAAGGAGCACGGTGGTGGATGATCAGTTAGTGCTGGAGATGGGGTGTGTGGGGAGTAAGAGGAGTGAGAGGTTGTGGAATCTGAGGATTTTGATTGCGTGGATGGAGGGTTTGCAAGGGAATGGGGACAAGGGGGCGTGGTTGAGTAGGGAGGTTGTGGAGGGGTTGAGGACGAAGGTAGAGGTCAGACAGAATGAGATGCTTGGAAGATAAACAACTGAGAGTTATAGCCAGCGTGCTAGGTCTTTCGACGAGCAAGCATTGCGAGGCGTACCCAGTTTGGAGTTTGGGGCTTGAGATACCTATACCCATATTCATATATCGCTTTTACTTGACAACTATCGCATTTCGAAGTGTTTCATACCCAAAACGCTTGATCCTGATCTGTCATACGGCTACATCAGGTCTTGCAACAGTACTTTCTTTATTGACTTGAAGGTATTATTGCCTAGATTGTGTATTTGAATCTACTCTTCCCCGTTGACGCTTCTTGTATGAAGCCCCATTTCTTTGCGAGACAAGCCACGTGCTGTTCGGTTTGCCGCTCAAAAGGACGCCTAGCACGAACCCCTGGGGATAGCAGTTCTATTAGCACCATACTTGTATGGAATCTTAGTAACAATAGGCCGAGGGGAGGAAATGCTATATAAATCGCTTCCAATGGTTGGTCCCAAGTGGCGCCCCATATATCGTGAGTTTAGCAATTCGTTACAAAGTCCCGTGGTGTCAAGTTAGGATGTCAATATTGACGGATTTAGACCGGGGAAACAAGCCGAAGCCTAACTGCTATTCAAGTACATCAAGTCCGGCACTGGAGGCTTAAAAGGCCACTTTTCCCAAGCCAAGGCAAGGTTGTAAAACATCTCGGGCGTCATAACGCGGCAACGCAAATCCTCTATATTTCGGCAACCTCCCTTCCTTAAATCCTGGAGTGCAGGCACACGTGGAACAAGCGCTTCGAATGCTCCGGGTGCTAGCTGCTTGAGACCTACTGTGGGGGTTTGGTTACCGTGGGTGAAAACCCTGGCCACGATCATGTCCAAGTAGATTGCTTGCGCCGTTGTCAGAGGATATGGGTTAGGAAATCTGGGTTGGATGTCGAGAAGAGCTATATCTTTTGGTTTGTAGAAATTGTAATCTTGCGCTATGAGAGGTTCCGCTGTGCGTTGATCCCACATCAGGAGTGGAGGATTTTGGACGAATGCTTTCCTGTCATCCACGATGAATTTGAATGCCATGGAGCGGCGATTAGTCACGTTGTCTAGTCGAGTCTTCAATTCGCGAGTTCGCCGGTCAACCTCTTCGAGCTTCTCCCGTCGTTCCGCCTCGCTAAGGCCATCTTGGTAGGCATCAAGCTCAAGAGAGTCTAGCTTCTCCTGTTCACCGATCAGATGGAGTACGTCTATTTTTTCCCGTTGTTGGCTTTTTAGGTTACGCTCCATCTCCATCAATCGTACCCAATCAGGACTATGAGTACGTGGATCGTTGCGCCTTTTGTTCGTTCGGACACCCGGCGGACCTCCGATAAATTGTGACAGCTTGCCTGACTCAAAATCAGCCTTCAACTGGCGTAGTTCCTTGTGCCACTCGCGAGAATTGTCAGGAAGTGTGCCATCCGATTCACGTAGTGCCACAGCATCACCGCTAGTCGATCCCTGTAGAATATCCTGAACTTTTCTCTGCATTCCGTCCTGACGCTCCACCGGTATCTGAATGTTCTTTCTTCGCATTCGCTCCGCTACCTGCTTGCCACTCTCAATGTTGAGGAAGTCCTCCCGGTGTTGTTTTAACTCCCTAACAGAAGCTGAGGCGCCACCAACTATCTCTTCAACCTGGCAGGTCATCTCCAAGGCCAAGGCAATTTTTCTACGGTGGCAAACAGTTCGTGGGAGGAGAGCTTGCTTCTCCACCTCCGGTACCCACAGGAGCATCCTCACGGGCCCATGAGCGTGGAAGCCAGACCTAGTTCTGATGTCATTCGTGAAACTTATTATCGCCTGATGAGACTCGTGACCCAAGCCAGTTTGCGGCTTTTGACGCTCACTACGTGATGATGCATTCACAACGATCAGCAGGGAGTCATTCGGTGCTGCAGGCTCACGGAAAGTGTTTTCGGAGAGTTGTAGGTTAGGTAAAAGTCCCTCTGTAATGTATTTCTGAGCTTGCCAGGGAGTGCGACCGTCCCAGTCCCTCAAATGATATCGAGAGCCGGGAGCGTCAAGGAGAGGCTTAAGGAGTGGGAGGTATGTGTCCTTTCTCGGCTCCACAAGGATGTGACTTCGGGGTTTCAGATAATCATGAAGTTTGGAGGACCATAGCCCTGGCCCAGGGTTAATATCTATGATGGTACAACCGACGTGACGTTGGAGAGATGGACCAAGGCGCTGGAGGATGTCATCTATAGCAAGTTAGAAGAATGTAATTTCAGGCGTAATAGAGCTGCAGTCAACCTACCACAAAGATCCGGACTCACAACATGAAAGCGAACTCTCCCTTCCCGGGTGGCTAAAAGCGCTTTTGCCAAAGGGTAAGTCTTGGTAGCTTTCTTTTTAAGAACTGTACTTGCCATGCTAGTTGCAGTCTTTAAGGTGCGCAACAAGCACAGAGCGATGGGCTAAACATTGTACAAGATGGATCCTAACTTCCTGGTAGGTAATTGTTTAGTCTGTGGGTACAGGCGGTCTATTGGATTTGTAGTGTATCGTTGTATGCGAAACCTTGTTCGTTTTTTAGGATTTGCCGAGAGCCCCATCAAAATTTTCAAAAAGTGCAAAATAAGAACCAGATTTGCAGAACCAACCCCACTGCCCCCCCAGTGCTTCATATGTAGTATATTTAATGCTTGATATGTAGTATATTCAGTGCTTCATATGTGACCCATTCAGTGCTTCATATGTGCTCTATTCAGTGCTTCATATGTGCTCTATTCAGTGCTTCATATGTAGTATATTCAGCGCTTCATATGTAGTATATTCGATGCTTCATATGTGACCTACCCAGTTCTTCATATGTGATTCATTCAGTGCCTCATGTGATCTATTCAGTGCTTCATATGTGACCTACCCAATTCTTCATATGCGACCTATTCAGTGCTTCATATGTGACCCGTTCAGTGCCTCATATGTGTCTTGGTATACGAGAACATGAGGGCAGAGAGGCATATAGATATATTGACTGAACTATCTAGTAGGTAGGAACTATGAAGGAAGGAAGAAGTGGGCGAAGGGTAAATACCCATTCACTAGCGCCGGATAAATGCGAAGATTACTAACCACAGGGGTAACAGTACTGTTCTCTATTTCCAACAATGTGATCTATTCGATGCTTCATATGTAGTATGTTCAGTGCCTCATGTGTGATCTATTCAGTGTCTCTTATGTGATCTACCCAATGCTTCATATGTAGTACATTCAGTGCTTCATATGTAGTATATACGATCTATTCAGTAAGTCGCATAAGAGGCACTAGATAGGTCACATATGAAGCACTGGGTAGGCCACATATGAAGCATCGGATATACTGCATATGAAGCACTGAATAGATTGCATATGAAGCACTGGGTAGGCCACATATGAAGCATCGGATATACTGCATATGAAGCACTGAATAGATCGCATATGAAGCACTGAATGAGTCACATAAGAGGCACTGAATAGGCCGCATATGAGGCATCGGATATACTGCACATGAAGCATTGAATATACTACATATGAAGCATTGAATATACTACATATGAAGCATCGGATATACTGCATATGAAGCACTGAATAGGTCGCATATGAAGCACTGAATGAGTCACATAAGAGGCACTGAATAGGCCGCATATGAGGCACTGAAGGGGCCACATATGAAGCACTGGATAGATCACATATTAAGCACTGGTAGGTCACATATGGAGCATTGAATATACTACATATGGAGCACTGGATAGGTCGCATATGAAGCACTGGGTAGGCCACATGTGGGGCACTGGATATACTACATATGAAGCGCTGAATATACTACATATGAAGTACTGAATAGGGCACATATCAAGCATTAAATATACTACATATTAAGCACTGAGGGGGCAGTGAGGTTGGTTTTGCAAATCTGGTTCTTATTTTGCACTTTTTGAAAATTTTGATGGGGCTCTCGGCAAATCCTATCTAAAAAACGAACAAGGTTTCGCATACAACGATAATGTTAATCGATATAAACGGGGATCAATGAAAAATTATGCCCCCTCGGCCCCTACAAGTCAAAATTTCAGTCATGATCGATTCTGACAATACAAAACGATCTAGGCAACGACATCGAGCTGACCATATTTCAGCCGAGCCTTGACCCGTACACTGGGCCACCAAGCAGGAGAGGAATACACAAATATGGCAGGACACGGCAACGACCTCAAAGCTATTCCATCAAAACCAATAAACGTGGAGCAGATTGTAAAAAGCGCTCAAAGCTACGATTTTAACCCTCTTATACCGCTCAAATATTGGCTGCGTACTGCTAGTACGTTGCTGAAGGAGGTATGGGCTGCTACTATCTACGTCTACTAACCTTACACCAGCTAATGATAATTTCGTAGGCCGAGATCTACGAGCATGAAGGCAACGACCAGCAGACATATTTGTTACTCTATAGGCACGCACAGCTAGTTGTACGGAACCTGGCGACTCACCCACATGCAAGACGACAGGAAAATCGTCTTGCTCTAGCACAAGCGAAACGAGACGTCGAGAGCGGCATCAAGAAGCTCGAAGTGCTCAAGCCGCGTATCAACAAACGCTATGAAAGATACGAGCAGCTAATACGTGACCGCGATGCCAGGAAAGCATCGAGTAGTACTGCGAAATTATTTCCTCCTCTAGACCAGAATCCGTCGACCAAGCAGAGTATCCATACGCGGCTACCTTCAGATTCGGTTTTTAGTAACGGAACGGAGACCCTCGCGGCTGGGGATAACAGAGACTTTGCCGTTAAGCTGGCTCACAAAGAAATCAGACGGCGAGCTAGCGCAAGGAAAACCACTCGGCAAGCTGGAATATCGGAGGAGGAGGAACAAGAGAGGCGGACAGCAGGGTTATGGGGCAACTGGGAAGAGGCTTTGGCCGAAAACGACCGAGGGATCGACCAAGAAACACTACGCCGGCAAATGCAGAATGTGCGCCTACAGGTCGACGGCGCAGTACGAGGTGTTTCTCAGAATGCTGGCTTTCGTCCACCATTTGAGGACCAGAGGTTTCCTTACCGTTATCCATCGATCCCTGAACATAGTGCCAGAGAGCCAGAGATAATTCCTGCTTCTCCTCCATACTTCTTGGGAGATTTATCACAGCGAGGTTCGTCACTACCACCGCGGCCTCCGCCTAAGAACGACGAACCGTTGCTGTACAGCGAGGCTTTGCCTCCTAGGCTAGGAAAGGATCTCGACTCTTCCTGTGAGATTCCATCCAGATCTTCAACGTCCAGCCCTACTTTTCAGGATCTCAAACCTTCGGGTTTCACATTCAAACCTTCGGCTTACCTGGAGAATGGTACTCCGCTCCGCACCATCTTCCTGCCCCCGAATCTTCGTCATCGATTCCTCTCTCTCGCCCTCCCGAACACCCGTGCCAATCTCGAAACCTGCGGGGTATTGTGTGGCACTCTAATCTCGAACGCTCTATTTGTTTCCAAGTTAGTGATACCAGAACAAGAAAGCACGTCAGACACTTGCGAAACGATGAACGAGAGCGGCCTCTTCGACTACGTTGATGGGGAGGACCTAATGGTGCTTGGTTGGATCCACACACATCCGACGCAGACCTGTTTCATGAGCTCCAGGGACCTCCACACTCATTGTGGATATCAGGTGATGATGCCGGAAAGTATCGCTATTGTTTGTGCGCCGAGCAAGGGAGAGTGCGTTGTCGCATGTGATTTTGATATGCCAAGGCTAACACTATAATAGTTGGGGCGTATTCCGCCTGACTGATCCCCCAGGCATGAAGTCTGTGTTGAACTGTAGTCAGACCGGTCTCTTTCATCCGCATTCCGAAAGTAACATCTACACGGACGCGTTAAGGCCCGGACATGTCTATGAAGCTGAAGGTTTAGAGTTTGAAGTCATAGATTTAAGGCCCTCGCGCTAATTCGAGCGCGTGTATTCGGAGACGAGCGTTGCGTTGTGACAACACACTCATGTGCAGCTGGAATATGAAATGGCATGAGAAACACAGGCCTGCTGCTAGACAAAGCTTCATCCATTCGATCGCAGCTAAGGTAGCTCGTGTACCAGGCTGTTCGAAGGCGGTGGTCTGTGCCTCAGTACCTTAAGTCAACTAGAGTTTCCGGCGATAATCTTCGTTGGTTCATCCTAGCCTCTCCAGACTCTACTCTTTGGCCATTCTCCTCGCGACCCTAGCTTCTTCGGCCCTAATCTCCTTCTCGGTTCTTTTTCTTTCAATCACCTCTGCCGCCCTTCTCAAGCCTTGCATTTCCAGTTGCCGTTTCCTCTGACAGTATTCATACATAGCGAAGGACCCAAAGCAGAACGTACCCACAGCCCAGTTGCAAGCCCGGAATATTGGCGCTACTTCCGTCAGACAATGTGCTGTTGGGTGACCTACAACACTTACCACCCATAATAACACGTATCCCGCCGATACCGAAACCAGCTCCGATGCCCGTTAGTAGCGCATCTCGTACGCATGGTTTCTTGTGCACCTC
>JAABUR0100007074.1_pt1 | contig 13423 bp, 19 predicted proteins | sample 5560091 | NCBI WGS metagenome assembly JAABUR01 (sample SAMN10711879, study PRJNA513375) | rock metagenome | isolation source: Antarctica rocks | place: Antarctica: Victoria Land, University Valley sud
CCGCCCACTTCCGCGTCACGGACCCCCCGCAGGAGTGAGCTGGCGGCTCGCCGGCGTGCCGTCGATCACGTAGCGCAGGATCCCGACCACCTGCTCGGGCTCGCGGGCGACCGCCAGCGCGGCGCGGTCGACCTCCTTGAGGGCGTGGTCGTGCTGCTCGGGATGGAGCGTGATCAGCGGCTTGCCCAGCGCGGCGGCGTAGCCGGCGTCGAACGCGGCGTTCCATTGCCTGTACTGCTCGCCGAAGCGCACGACGACGACGTCGGCGCGCTCGAGCAGCGTGCGCGTGCGGATGGCGTTGACGCCCGCGCCCAGGTGGTCCTTCCAGAACGGCCGCTCCTCGGCGCCGACGAGGGCGACGCCGCAGTCGTCGGAGGCCACGTGGTCGGTGACCGGCGCGCCGAACGCGACGTCCAGGCCGGCGTCGACCGCGCCGCGCCGGATGCGCTCGCGCCAGTCGGTGTGGATCTCGCCCGAGAGGTAGACCTGCCAGCTCATGCCGGCCAGGCTAGCGGCGGCGAGCGGTGGTCGTCGTGAGGGCCTCGGTCCACAGCGGCGCCTCGACCCCGAGCATCGCGGCCTCGCCGACGCCGTCCAGGTTGGCGGCGAGGACGCCGGGCGCGGCGGCCGGCTCGCGCCGCCGATGGGCGTCGTCGGCGACCGCCGCGGCCAGCCCGGCCGCGGCGGCCAGCGACGTCGTGTACGTCTTGGTCGCTGCGACCGCGGCGGGCTGCTCGGCGCTCTCCGTCCTACCGAGCGACACGGTCGCCTCCCTCCAGGAGCACTCTGAGGATCTCCAGGTTGTCGTCCAGCACCACCACGTTGGCTGGCGCGCCGGGCGCCAGGCGCCCGAGGTCCGGCCGGCCGGCGATCCGCGCGGGCACGGCGGCGGCCGCGGTGAGCGCCTCCTCGAGCGGGACGCCGAGCCCGTGCAGGTTGCGCACCGCGTCGATCATCGTGAGCACGCTCCCGGCCAGCTGGCCCTCCGGGCCGCGCACGACGCCCTCTGCAGAGACCAGCCGGCGGCCGGCGAGCGCGAAGTCGCCGTCGCCCATCGCCGTCGCCGCGACCGCGTCGGTGACGAGCGCGATCCGGCCGCGCGCCGCGGCCCAGGCGACCAGCAGCGTGTCGCCGGCCACGTGATGGCCGTCGGCGATCAGCTGCACGGTCACATCGGGGCGCGCGAGCGCGGCGAACCCGATCCCGGGGTCGCGCGGCACGAGCGGGCGCATGGCGTTGAAGAGGTGCGTCACGGTGTGCACGCCGCGGTCGAACGCGCGGTGCGCCTCGGCGGCGCTGGCGTCGGTGTGCCCGGCCGACACCACGACGCCGCGCGCGAGCAGCCGGTCGATCAGCTCGAACGCGCCCGGCAGCTCGGGCGCCAGCGTCATCTGGCGCACGTCGCCGGCGTCCAGCAGCCGGCCGAGCAGGGCGGGGTCGGGCGCGCGCTGGTGGGACGGCGGGTGCACGCCGAGCCGGCGCGGCGAGATGAACGGACCCTCGACGTGCGCGCCGATCACGGTCGACCCGTCGACGTCGAGCGGCATCTCGCGCAGCGCCGCGACGAGGTCCTCCTCGGACGCGGTGATGAACGTCGGCTGGTAGGCGGTCGTGCCGGTGGCGAGCATCGCCCCGCCCGCCCGCGCGTAGCCGTCGCGGTCGGTGTGCATGAAGTCCACGCCGGCGAACCCGTTGACCTGGAGGTCCACGAACCCCGGCGCCGCCACGCCGCGACCGCCGCCGCCGCCGAGGCCCACCGCCGCGATCGTCCCGCCGGCGATCTCGACGTCGCCGGGGACGAGCGCCCCGTCGACCAGCGCGGCCGCCACGCCGAGCCTCATCGAGTTCTGCGCGCGCCAGGACGGTCGGTCATCGCGCAACCGTAACCGCCGTCCCGCTAGCGAGCGAGGTGCCGGGCGATCACGACGCGCTGGATCTCGTTGGTGCCCTCGTAGATCTGCGTGATCTTGGCATCGCGCATCATCCGCTCTACCGGGTAGTCGCTCACGTAGCCGTACCCGCCGAGCACCTGCACGGCCTCGACGGTGACCGCCATCGCGGTGTCGGAGGCGAACAGCTTGGCCATCGACGAGTAGAGCGCGAGCTGCGGGTCGTCGCGGTCGGCCAGGGCGCAGGCCCTGTAGAGCAGCTCGCGCGCGGCCGCGGTGCGCGTCTGCATGTCGGCGAGCTTGAACTGCAGGCCCTGCAGCTCGATGATCGGCTTGCCGAACGCGGCGCGCTCCTTGGCGTAGCCGACGGCGTAGTCGAGCGCGCCCTGGGCGATGCCGACGGCCTGGGCGGCGGCGCCCAGCCGGGTGCGCTCGAGCGTGCCGAGCGCCACCCCGAGCCCCCGCCCGACCTCGCCGATCACGTTCTCCTGCGGGACCCGCACGTCCTCGAACACCGGCTGGCCGGTCGGCGAGCCGTGGATGCCCAGCTTGTGCTCGTACTTGGGCACGGAGAACCCCGCGCGGTCGGACTCGACCACGAACGCCGTGAAGCGCCGGTCCGCGTGCCGTTCCGACGTGAGGGCGAACACGACGTAGAAGTCGGCCACGCCGGCGTTGGTGATCCAGTTCTTGGTCCCGTTGATCACCCACTCGTCGCCGTCGAGCACCGCGCGCGTGCGCATCGCGGCGGGGTCCGAGCCGGCGTCCGGCTCCGAGAGGCAGAACGCGGGCGACCATTCGCCGCTGGCGCAGCGCGGCAGGAAGCGCGCCTGCAGCGCGGGCGAGCCGAAGCGCTGGATCGGCAGCGTACCCAGCTCCTGCACCATCAGGATCAGCGCGCACGCCGCGGAGGCCTTGGCGAGCTCCTCGACTGCGACCTGCAGCATCAGCGCGCCCGTCCCGGTGCCGCCGTGCTCCTCCGCGAACGGCAGCGCGAGCACGTCCTGGGCGGCGAGCAGGCGGCGGACGTCCCACGGGTACTCGTCGGTGGCGTCGATCTCGGCCGCGCGCGGGGCGATCTGCTCCTGCGCGAGCTGCCGGATCGTGGCGCGGAACTCCTTGTGCTCCTCCGGGAGCTCGTAGACGTCCGTCATCGGCGCGTGGAGCGCTTCGGCAGCGTCTTGACGATCAGCCTCCCGATCAGCTTGTGGCCGTTGGTGCGCGCATGGATGTCGCGGAGCTCGCAGTAGCAGGTGAGCTTGCACACCTTGGCCACCGGCACCGGCACGTGCATGCGGGGGAAGGGCATCCGCAGGAGCCTAGTGGCGAGCGCTCGCCGGCCCCGCCGGATCGAGCCGCACGGTCCGATACGCCGACGGGCTACCCGCTCCGCGCCCGCGCCGCCGCCACGATCAGGGCGGCGCAGGCCTCGAGCGGGATCGCGGTCGAGTCGATCACGAGGTGGTAGAGGCCGGGGTCGCGCGGGTCCTCGCCGTAGAAGTGGTGCACGTAGGCCTGCCGCGCCCGATCGGTCTCCTCCGCGTGTCGCACGGCCGTGTCGCGGTCGACGCCCTCGATCCGCATCCCCTGCGCGATGCGCGCCTGCGTGGGGCCGGTCAGGCGGACGTGCAGCGCCCCCGCGTCGTCGCGCAGCACGATGGCGCCCGCGCGCCCGAGGATCACCGCGCCGCCGCCGGCCGCGTGCTCGCGCAGCACCTGCTCGGTGGCCTGGCGGAACGTCTCGTCGGTCAGCACCTCGGTCGGCGCCGGCGTCGCGCCCCCCAGCACCGGCCCGACCTGGCCGAACGACAGCAGCGCGCGGGTCAGCCAGTTGCCGACCGCCTCGTCGCGCTGCACCGCCTCCTGCAGCGGCACCGCGAGGCGCTCGGCGACCCCCGTCGGGATCGCCCGGTCCACGAACGGGACGCCGAGCTGCTCGGCGACGACGGGGCCGACCTGGCTGCCGCCCGAGCCGTAGGGCGCCGAGAGTGTGATCAGGGTCATGGGAGGAACGGAAGCTTCCCAGCTTCGGCTAGGGGCGGGTTCCTCGGCGGCGTCCCGGTCGGCCTCAGCCCGCTCGGTCCGACGCGACCATGCGGGCCAGGCGCGCGCGGTGGCCCGACGGGCTGCCCAGCAGCGCGGCGTCGAGCTGTGCGCGCTTGTAGAGCCAGTGCACGTCGGCCTCCCAGGTGAAGCCGATGCCGCCGTGCGCCTGGATCGCCGAACCGGTCACCTCGCGACCCGCCTCGCCCGCGGCCGCGCAGGCGATGCCGGCGGCCTCGGCCAGCCGCTCGGGGGCGGCGTCGGCGGCCCAGGCGGCGAAGTAGGACGCCGAGCGGGCGCCCTCGGTGTGCAGCAGCATCTGCGCGCAGCGGTGCGCCACCGCCTGGAACGCGCCGACCGGCACGCCGAACTGCTTGCGCTGCTTGACGTAGGCGACGGTCATGTCCAGCGCGCGCTGGCACACGCCGACCAGCTCGGCCGCCACGGCGACGCCGGCGCGCGCGAGCGCGCCCTCGACGTCGCCCTCCAGCGCGGGGCCTTCACCGCGGACACGGGCGTAGCGGCGCGTCGGGTCGATCGCGTCGACAGCCTCGATGTCGGCGTCGGCGCGGGCGACCAGGCGCGGCGCGCCGGCCTCGACGAGCACGATCACGTCGGCGTCCGCCGCGTCGGCGATCAGATCGCGGACACCGCCCAGCGCGCCGGTCAACTCCCCCGCCGCGAGCCTGGGCAGCCAGCGCTCGCGCTGCTCGTCGGATCCGGCGAGCTCGATCGCGGTGGCGGCCAGCACGCTGCCGAGCAGCGGCGTGGCGGCCACGGCGTACCCCAGCTCCTCGAGCAGGACGGCGAGCTCCACGGCGCCCAGGCCCTGACCGCCGTGCGCCTCGGCGACGGCGATACCGGGCCAGCCGAGCTCGCACAGCTGGCGCCATAGGGCGTCGTCGTAGCCCCCGCGCCCCGCGGCCTCGCGCACGCGCTCGAACGGGGAGCGGCTGGCGAGCAGCTCGCGCGCGGTCGTCTTGATCGTGCGCTGGTCCTCGCTGAAGTCGAAGTTCATTACGCTCCCCTCACCGCGCCCGCGGGAGGCCGAGCACCCGCTCGGCGACGATGTTCTTGAGGATCTCCGTCGTGCCGCCCTCGATCGAGTTGCCGCGGGCGCGCAGCAGCTCGTAGCCCCAGCGCGAGCCCGCCACGAGCGCGTCCGCGCCGAGCAGCTCGGCAGCGAGCTGCGTGAGCTCCTGGTTGGCCTCCGACCACATCCACTTCGTCAGCGAGCCCTCCGGGCCGGGCTGGCCGTACTTCTCGACCGCGGTCAGGCCGCGATACGCCGTCAGGCGCAGGAGCTCGGCCTTGACGTGCAGCGCGCCGAGCCTGCCGGCCACGACGTCGTCCTCCAGCAGGCCGCGCGCCGCCGCCTCGTCGATCAGGTCGTCGAGCAGCTGGCGTAGCCGCACCTGGAGGAAGAAGGCAAGGCCCGCGCGCTCGTTCATGAGCGTGGTCAGCGCCACCTTCCAGCCGTTGCCGGTCCCGCCGATCACGTGCTCGCCGGGGATCCGGGCGCCCTCGATGAACAGCTCGTTGAACTCCGACTCGCCGGTGATCTGGCGCAGCGGGCGGACCTGGATCTCGGCCTGGTCCATGTCCATCAGGAAGAAGGTCAGGCCCTTGTGCCGGGCGGCCTCGGTGTCGGTGCGGGCCACGAGCATGCACCACTTCGCGTACTGCGCGCCGCTGGTCCACACCTTCTGGCCGGTGACGATCCAGTCGTCGCCGTCGCGGATCGCGCGCGTCTTGAGCGCCGCGAGATCGGAGCCGGCGTCAGGCTCGGAGAAGCCCTGGCACCAGATCTCCTCGCCCGACAGGATCGGGCCGAGGAAGCGGTCCTTCTGCTCCTGCGTGCCCCATGTCATCAGCGTCGGGCCGCCGAGCAGGAGGCCGAGGAGGTTGGCGGGGAGCGGCGCGCGTGCGCGGCCCAGCTCCTCGAAGTAGATCGCCGACTCGGTCAGGCTCGCGTCGCGGCCGCCGTACTCTCGCGGCCAGTGCGGGGCGGCCCAGCCGCCCGCGTGCAGGCGCCGCTGGAAGTCGCGCCGCCAGGCGTAGTGGGCGTCGTCCTTGCCGGTCGGCTCCGGGCCCGGCTCGTTGGCGGCGAACCACGCGCGCAGCTCGTCGCGGAACGCAGTCTCCCCGTCGGAGAAGCTCAGGTCCATGAAGCGGGACTGTCCCCCTTCAGGTTCGTGGTCACCGCTCCAGCCAGTGCTCGAGCAGCCTGCGCGCGATCGCCAGGCGCGGCGGGAGGAGCAGCGACGTGCCGTCGGGCTCGTCGGCGTCCGGCGTCCCGCCCCAGCCGTCGACGTCGTCGGCCGCGGCCGCGGCGACCTCGGCACGGCTGAACCAGCGCACGTCCTGGAGCTCGTCCTCCTGCGGGCGCGGCTCCCCCTCGATCCACGACGCCTCGAAGCCGAGCATCAGCGACGCGGGGAACGGCCACGGCTGGGAGGCGACGTAGCGCGGCGGACCGGCCCGCACGCCGCTCTCCTCCGCGACCTCGCGCACGACCGCCTCCTCGAGGCTCTCCCCCGGCTCGACGAAGCCGGCCAGGGCGGAGTAGCGCCGCGGCGGCCAGCTCGGCGCGCGGCCGAGCAGGACGCGGTCCTCGCCGGTGACGAGCATGATCACGACGGGATCGGTGCGCGGGTGGTGGTGCGTCCCGCAGCGCGGGCAGATGCGCAGCAACCCGGCCTCGGCGAGGTCGGACGGCGCCCCGCAGGCCGCGCAGAAGCGATGGCGCCGGTGCCAGTTGCACAGCGCGGCGACGTACGCGAGGAGCCCACCTTCGCCCTGGGGCAGCACGGCGACGGCCTCGCGCAGCGCGACCGGGCGCGGGCCGTCCCCGGGAGCGGGCCGCTCGCCGCCGCTGCCGCGCAGCCCGCCCGCCGCGATCAGCCGCGGGGCACGGTCGCCGCCGGCCGCCGGCGCGTCGAGGTCGACCGCGAACAGCGGCCCGCTCGCGTCGAGGCCGAGCAGGAGCGGCTCGCCGGCCGCGGCCGCGAGCGGCACGAGCGCGAGCCGGTCCCCGTCCATGACGACGCCCGCGTCGCGGGCGAGCACGGCCCGTGCGCCGGGATCCTCGCGCTGCGCGGCGACCCACGCGGGATCGCGGCGGCGGGCATCGCCCGCACGGTCGAGCTGCGCGCCCGTGAACGCGTTGACCGGGCTCACGCGAAGGCCGGGAGGACCTCGGCCGCGATCAGCTCGAGCGCCTCGACGTCGCGATAGAGGTGGTGCTGGAGCATCACCCGCTCGACGCCGACCGCCTCGTACTCGCGCAGCCGGGCGATCATCTCGTCCGGCGTCCCCGCGATCCACGTGCGCCGCAGCTCCTCGACCGAGACCGGCTCGCCCTGCCACTCCGCCATCCGGCCGGCCCGCGCGTGCAGGTCGGCCTCGTCGGCCCCGACCAGGAACGCGTGCATCAGCGAGAACGCGAGCGTCGCTGGATCGCGACCCGCCTCCCGGCACGCCGCCTCCAGCCGGCCGTGCCGCGCCGCCGCCTCGTCCGGGGCCACGTGCACGACGTTGTACTCGCTCGCGAACCGCGCCGCGAGGGCCGCCCCGCGCGGCATCGCCGAGCCGCCCATCAGCAGCGGCAGCGGCCGCTGGACGGGCTTGGGCCGCGCGTCGAGCGCGTCCACCGACCAGTGCTCGCCCGCGAAGCTGAACGGCCCGTCCGCGAACGAGCCCGCGATGATCTCCAGCTGCTCGGCGAGCCGGTCCATGCGGGTGCCCATCGGCGGGAACGGGAAGCCGTAGGCGGCGTGCTCGGCCTCCAGCCAGCCCGTGCCGATGCCGAGCTCGACGCGCCCGCCCGAGATGTGGTCGGCCGTCACGGCGTTCTTGGCCAGCACGGACGGATGCCGGAACGTCGCGGGCGAGACGAGCGTGCCGAGCCGCAGCGTCGACGTCACGGCGGCGAGCCCGCAGAGGGTCCCCCACGCGTCGAGCGACCCGCGCCCGCCCACGCCGTCGACCGAGCCGTAGTGGTCCGAGCGCAGCAGCGCCTCGAACCCGAGCCGCTCGCACGCCTGGGCGACCGCCACCCAGTCGTCCCAGCCGACGTCCTCCTGACCCTCGATCATCACCGCGAAGCGCATGGCGGCCACGCTAGCCGACGGCACGCGCCGGCGCGCTTCGGGCCTCGTACAGTCCTCCTGCATGCAGCTGCGCGCAGCGCTCCCGAGCGACGCCACGGCCGTGCTGGACCTGATCGTCGCCCGCGACGTCGCCGACCTCGGCCGGCCGGACTACACGCTCGAGGACGTCGAGGCCGACTGGGCCGCGCCGGGGATCGAGCTGACCCGCGACGCGTTCCTGGTCGAGGACGACGGCGCGGCGCTCGGCTACGCGCTGCTCGACGACCGCGGCGCCGCGCTCGTCACCGTGCCCCCGGCCAGCGAGGGCCGCGGCGTCGGCACCGCGCTGCGCGAGGCGGCAGAGGCGCGCGCGCTCGAGCGGGGCGAGGCGCTCGTGCGCCAGTTCGTCCCGACCACCAACGAGGCCGCCCGCGCGCACCTGCTCGCCGCCGGCTATTGGCCCACGTTGAGCTACTTCCGCATGCGGACGGACCTGGCCGGCGCGCCGGACCCGCCGGCCGACGTCCCCGTCCGCGCCTTCAGCCGCGGCCTGGACGACGCACCTGTGCACGCGCTGGTCGAGGAGGCGATGTCCGGTGTCCCCGGCAACGAGCCGCGCTCGCTGGAGTCCTGGCAGGCGGCCAAGGTCGACAAGGCGGGCTGGGAGCCCGACCTGTGGCTGCTGCACGAGGACGCCGACGGCCTGGCCGGCGTCGTGCTGTGCGAGCGCTGGGAGGACGGCGTCGGCTACGTCGACCACCTCGCCGTCGCGGCCCGCGCCCGCGGCCATGGGCTCGGCCGGGCGCTGCTCGCGCACGGCCTCGCGCACCTGCGCGACGCGGGGCTGACCGTCGCCGAGCTGTCGGTCCAGGGCGAGAACGCCGGCGCCACGCGGCTCTACGAGTCGGTCGGCATGCGTCCGGTCTGGACGATCGAGCGCTGGGAGAAGCCGCTGCGCTCGATGTAGAGCACCACCGCGACCGCGGTGGCGAGGTTGAGGCTGGAGACGCCCGGCCGCATGGGGATCCCGACGCGCGCGTCGGCGCGCGCCAGCAGCGCCGGGCTGAGGCCGTGCCGCTCGGTGCCGAACGCCAGCAGCGCGTCCGGCGGCAGCGCGGCGAGCGGCGCGGCGCCGGGATCGAGCGCGACCAGCGGGCGGCCCCCGAGCCACGCATCGTCCAGGCGGCCCACCGGCAGCGCGAAGTGCAGGCCGGCGGAGCCGCGCAGCGCGGCGCGGTCCCACGGGTCCTGCGCGCCGGTGGTCAGGACGGCGGCGGCGCCCGCCGCCGCGGCGACGCGCACGACGGCCCCCACGTTGCCCGGGTGGCGCGGGTCCTCCAGCAGGACGACCGGCCCGGCGCCGACCGCTGCCGGGTCGAACGCCGGCCGGCGGGCGACGGCCAGCACCGCGGTGTGATGCGCGTGCGCGCCGAGGGCCGCCGCCGCGACCGGCTCGACGATGCCGTCGAGCTCGAGGTCGGGCGCCAGCTCGGCCGCCATGCGGGCGAGTCCGTCCGGATCCGCCGTCCAGGCGCCGACCAGGTCCGCGCCGAAGCGCAGGGCGTGCTTGAGCGCGTGGAAGCCTTCGAGCACCACGCCCGCGGGGTCCGCCCGGGCGGCGGCGAGCCGGTGCTCCGCGTGCGCCATCCACGCAGCGTATGGTCCCCGGCGTGCTCGCCGCGCTCGGCTGGGGCGCGCTGGCCGCCTCCTCGCTCATCATCGGCGTCCTGCTGGCGCTCGCGCGGCCATGGCGGGAGCGCTGGGTCGGCCTCGTGCTCTCGTTCGGCGCCGGAGCGCTGATCAGCGCGGTCAGCTTCGAGCTCGCGGAGGAGGGCATCAAGGAGGCGGGCACCGTGGCGGTCGCCGCGGGGCTGGGGCTCGGGGCGGTCACGTACTTCGCGCTCGACCGCCCGCTCGAGCGCCGCCCGGGCGGCGGCGGCGCCTCGCTCGCGCTCGGCGCGTTCCTCGACGGCATCCCCGAGCAGCTCGTGCTCGGCATCGGGATCGCCGCCGGCAGCGGGGTCAGCGTCGGCCTGCTGGTCGCGGTGTTCGTCTCCAACCTTCCGGAGGCGATCGGGTCGGCGAGCGACATGCTCGGCGCGCACCGGCCACGCGCGCAGATCCTGCGGCTGTGGAGCGCCGTCGCGGTCGTCTGCGTGCTCGCGACGCTCGCCGGCTACGCGCTCGCCGACGCCTTGGGCGGGACGGCGAAGGGCGTCGTCAACGGCTTCGCCGCCGGCGCGCTGCTGGTCATGCTGGCGGACTCGATGATCCCGGAGGCCCGCCGCAAGGCCGGGCTCGCCGGCGGCCTGGTGCTCGTGCTCGGCTTCGCGGTCGCAGCCGCGCTCTCGTCCGCCTCCTGAGCCGTCAGGTGACGGCCACGAGCAGCGCGACCAGGACGCCGTTGACGGCGAGCATCCCGCCCAGCACGGCGATCAGCCAGCCCGGCGGCGCGGCCTCCTCGCCGCCCTGCAGTCCCCGATCCACGGTGGCGTGGCGCCACCAGCCGGCTCCGGCCAGTGCCGCGCCGAGCAGCGAGAAGACCACACCGAGGACGACCCACGGCCAATGCGGGGGGTCGCTGATCTCGGGGACGAGCTTGCCGAGCGCGACCGCGAGCCCCTCGGTGGCGAGCGCGGTGCGCCACCAGGCGAGGAACGTGCGCTCGTTGGCGAGCCGGGTGCGGCGGGTGGCGTCGATTCCGCTGGGAGGCGCGGTCATGGCCGAAGCATGGCAGCGGGCGCAGCGAGGACGCACGCGGAGCCCGCGCGCCGTACGCTCTCAGCGAATGGCCTTCCAGCCCGACGACCTCCTCGGCGAAGCCGCCCTCCGGGCCGCCGTCGCCGCCCTTGCCGAGCGCAACCAGCACCACCTCGCGGACATGAACGAGGCCGAGCAGTCCGACGCCGTCGGGCACTGGCGCGAGCTCGCGATGACCGTCCTGACCGCCGCCCGGACCGCCTCGGGGCCGGAGCCGGCCGATGGCGAGGCCGGCGGCCGCGCCGCGATCGTGCTCGAGGACGCCGGCGGCGACGAGATCACCGTGCACGCCAGCTTCTACCCGCAGCTCGAGGACCTCGGCGGCGGCGAGGTGGCCGCCACGCCGGCGCAGGCGACGGCGCTGGAGCTGCTCGAGCAGCTCGCGGGCGACGACGAGGACGAGCCGGAGGACTGAGCGGCTCAGCCCGCGAGCGGCGGCTTGCGGCCGAACGCGGCGAACAGCGTCGCGTAGTCGGCGATGCCGCAGCCGTCCGCGCGCGTCAGCGTGGCCTCGACGGCGCGACCCTCGAGCGTCCCCGTGACGTGCGCCGTCTCCGGGCCGCCGTACTGCAGGGTGCACGCCGTGGCCGGGCCTTCCGGCTTGCGCAGCGCCGCGGTGAGCTTGTCGAGCTGCTTGCAGGGCCTGGCGCCGCCGCAGCGCAGCTCCATCCGGATCGGCTGGGACGTGGCGCGCGTGACCTCGACGGTCAGGTGGGTGGAGTCCGCGGGCGCCGGCGAGGCGGTCCGCTCGTCGTCGGCGCCGCAGGCGGCCAGCACCGTCGTGGCCAGGAGCGCGGGAAGCAGGCAGGCGAGACGTCGCATGCCCCTACTACGCCCGCGAGCGCCTCGCGTCACACTGGATCGCATGAGCCCGCCCGATCCGCGCGACGTCCTGCACGCCCTCCGCGGCGGCGCGGCGACGCTCGACGCGCTGCACGCGCGGCTGGGCGAGCCGCCGCGCGACGCGCTGAGCTGGGCGCTCGACGACGCGGTCGAGCGCGGCTGGGTGCACTCGACGGCCGCGGCGGACTGCGGACCCGACGGGGTCTGCTCGGCGTCCGCCCCGGCCGTCTTCACGCTCACGCCCGGCGGCCGGGCGGCGGCGCCCTGATGACGCGCGCCACCGACAGCACCGCCAGCACGTGAAGCGCGGCTCAAGGCGCTCGCCACCCGCTAGCCTCGAACCGCATGGCCGAGGAGCTCGCGAAGATCGGCGACCTTGAGATCTGCTTCGAGCGGTTCGGGAACCCGGAGGATCCGGCCCTGCTGCTCGTGATGGGCCTCGGCACCCAGATGGTCGCGTGGCCGGAGGGCTTCTGCCGTGCCCTCGTCAAGCGCGGCTTCCACGTGATCCGCTACGACAACCGCGACATCGGCCGCTCCACGCACCTGCGCCAGCACCGCCCGCCGAGCATCAAGCAGCTGGTGCGGCGCGACAAGGCCGCGGCCAAGTACTCGCTCGCCGACATGGCCGACGACGGGATCGGCCTGCTCGACCACCTCGGCATCGAGCGTGCGCACGTCGCCGGCGCCTCGATGGGCGGCATGATCGCCCAGACGATGGCCGCGCGCCACCCGCACCGCGTGCTCTCGCTCGCGTCGATCATGTCCAACACCGGCCACCGCTGGAAGGGCATGCCCGGCCTGCGCGTCTACCCGATCTTCGTTCGCCGCCCGTCCAAGGACCGCGAGGGCGCGATCGAGGCGAGCGTCTCCACCTTCAAGCTGATCGGCTCCCCCGGCTTCCCGCTCGACGAGGACGAGCTGCGCCGCACCGCCCGCGTCAGCTACGAGCGCGGCTATGACCCGGCGGGCGCCGGGCGCCAGCTCGCCGCCATCCTCGCGGCGGGCGACCGCACGCAGGAGCTGCGCACGATCCGGGCCCCCACCGTGGTCATCCACGGCACGCGCGATCGCATGATCCGGCCCTCGGGCGGCCGCGCCACCGCGGCGGCGATCCCGGGCGCGCGGCTCGTGACGATCAGGGGCATGGGCCACGATCTCCCGCGCGGAGCGTGGGACCGGATCGTGGACGCCATCGCGGCGAACGCCGCGCGCGCGGATGCGTCATCGCCGCGCGCGACCGCCGCGTAGCCTGCGCCGGGTGGAGATCGCGATCACGCGCGCCGGCGCGGAGGCGCTCGACCGGCTGGCGCCGCTCTGGCTGCTGCTGCACCGCCATCACCAGGGGGTCGGCGGGCCGGCGCTCGGACCCTACGTCGACGACGACACGTCCTGGCGGGCCCGGCGCGGGCTCTACGAGGGGCTCCTGGCCGGCGGCGGCTTCGCGCTCCTCGCCGAGCGCGACGGCGCGCTGCTCGGCTACGCGATGGTGGCGGTGACGCCGACGACGGAGACGCTGCTGGCCGACACCTGGCGGGCGGGCGGGCGCGTCGCCGAGATCGAGAGCCTCTCCGTCGCGGCGGAGGCGCGCGGGGCCGGCATCGGCTCGGCGCTGCTGGACCGCATCGACGCCGAGCTGGCCGCGACCGGCGTCGACGACGTGCTGATCGGCGCGCTCGTCTCTAACGCCGACGCGATCCGCCTCTACGAGCGCCGCGGCTTCCGGCCGGCGTGGCTCTACATGACGCGGCTGAGCGGGCGGCCCTAGCTGTAGTTCCTGAGGACGTTGTTCATCCG
>JAABUR0100007079.1_pt1 | contig 13418 bp, 18 predicted proteins | sample 5560091 | NCBI WGS metagenome assembly JAABUR01 (sample SAMN10711879, study PRJNA513375) | rock metagenome | isolation source: Antarctica rocks | place: Antarctica: Victoria Land, University Valley sud
CGGCCCTGGCAAGCAGGGCTGCCGCCGGCGGCCGGCGGGCGCGGGGCGCACGAGAAGCCCTCGGTCAGCGCGGGGTTGTCGCCGATGAGCGAGGTGGCCAGGCGGTCCAGTGCCGGCAGCACGTCCGCCATGCGCCCGCCCAGGCCGCCCAGGCCGGGCAGGCCCGCGCTCTGCCGCCGCCGGCCGCCGCCGCCGCCGCGCGCCGTCACGGGCGTCCCGCCTGCAGTCCCAGACCCCAGCGCGCCGTCGAGCGGCGCGCCGCGCCCGCCCGCGTGCGCGGCCGCGGGCGTGCCGTCTGCGCACGGGCCGGGCGGCGCGCCGGGGCGCTGCCGCGGCGTCGGCGGCTGGTAGTCGGGGTCAAAGCGCTCCAGCAGGCGCTGCGTGCGCTCGTAGTGCGTCGAGTCCTGCATGGCGGGCCCGGGCGTCGGGCGCGTTATGCCCGCTCAGACAGGTCGGGCGTCAAGAGGCCGCGGCACGGGATGCAGCACGAGGACGGGGCGAGGCAGGGACGCAGGTACCTGGGCGCGCTGCCGCTGTGGCATCGGCGCGCACCCGCGCCAGGCCGCCACATGCAGGCCCGCGGCACGGCCAGCACAAAGGCGGTATCTTCTGTGACGCGCGGTGCGGTCGCAAGCAGCACCCGCCCGCACTACTTGCAGGCTCCCAACAGGGGCGCAAGCTAGGGCGCGCTGGCAGCTATTCAGGGCGCACTTGCCCGCTGCTGCTGCCCCAGCATCAATGGGAGCTGAGAGGCCCGGCGTGCATTGAGCTACTTCTACACTATGATATCGACCAGAGTGTTACTCTTGTGCGCGCCTTGAGCGAAGCCACCATCTTGCGCAGCGCGCCCTGCAGGCGGCCGAGCCGCGCGGCATCGCGCCGCGCAAGCGCGCGCAGGCCAGTGCCGGCCAGCGCGTGCGCCAGCCAGGCCGCCGCCGGCACCGCGAACAGCGGCGCCACGCGCAGCGAGTGGCCGCGCGCTGTGTACGTGCCCGGCGGCTGCCGGATCACCTGCGCGCGCGGCGCCAGGCGCCCCGCTGGGCGCTGCATGGCATCGGGCGGCGCGGCGGCGCCTGGCCACGCCAGCGGCCCGCGCTCTGTGTGGAGCTCTGGCGCAGAGGAGTAGGGGTGAGGGTAGGGTCAGGATGCAATGCATGCAGGTGAGCTCCCGGCTGTCGCTGCACCAGCCGGCCTCCATTGAAGGGCGTGCTGTGCAGCTGGCCAGGGCGCGCGTGCCCCAGCTCCCTCCAGAGTGAGTTTGCGCGCACACGCACACAAGGGCGCGGCAAGCCCGCACTTATTCTCTCACAGTCCCGATGGCTATGGCAGGTGGAGCTGCGTGCGCCTCTCTCTAGGGGGTGCGGTGTGATACTCGGTGTGTTTGCAGCACCGCATACCACAGAAGCACTGGAACAGACGCTGCACCTATTTCGGCAGAGCGTGGGCACCCTTGCATTGCCTCAGGCTGCTCAGCATTCCCACTATCTGCGCTTTGCTCGACGTGCGCACCCACGCCGCAAAGGCCACTGCGATGGCAAAGCCAGCAATGCCATAGAAGACAATGGCGCTTTTCACGGCCGCATCCCGCCGCCGCCTCTTGTGCAGGCTCTCCTGTCGCGGCAGGGGTCACAGAACAGTCGAGCATATTGCTCGTGCGGCAAGAGGCTTGACGTGCGATTGCGTATGCACGCATGGCTGCTGCGCTCCCGCCATTGACTCTCACAGTCAAGCTCGGACTTGCTGGTGGTGCTGGTCAAGCAACACGGGCAGTGGTCAAGCTCAGACTTGCTGGCAGCGCTGTCCAAGCAACACTGGCGGCTTGTTAAGTCAAGGGAAGCACAGCAGGCAGCGCGAGGGGCGTACATTGATGCGCTGCGTGTCTGCCTGCAGGCGCTCGAAGCGGCTCTCTAGAGAGGAGTAGTACGGGTCGCTGCCTACTCTGGTGGACAGCAGGCCGCCCATCCTCTGCAGGCGCTACCAAAGGAGGTGCGCGACACCTTGTCGCTGAGCACTGCCCTTGCTGCGCCCGCAGGCGCAAGCACGCGTGCCTCGACAGCAGCTGCCTTTGCCTTTGCCTTTGGTACCTGCACTGCAAAGGGGGTCGCTAAACAGTGGCGTGCGGTCGGATGCCGATCTCTTGGAGAAACAGCACAAGCTGGATGGCCCTCTCATGCATGCAGATAACACACTCTGGGCAGACCTGTCCTCAGCTTCATGGAGACATGCATGCCTGCATCTCCCGAGACATGCAGACGCACCACCCCAAGCATCAGGCCGTGTATGTCCACGCCAGCAGACACTGTGCCAACAGCAAGCCCTGTTAAGTCGAGTTCCCAGCAGACATGACAGAGGCCAGTTCCTCCAACCCTGTAACAGCTGCCCGCCCTGCAGTCCGGCGCGCTGTCGGCGCTCCGCGCCTCTTGCCTGCAATGCGTAGCCCTGCTCTAGGACTGCGCCCGTAAGCAGCCCAAGCTGGCTGATACACGCTGCAATGCATGCAATTATCTCAGGGCTCGCGCTCCACCAGCTGCACCATGTTCTTGGCGAAGCGGAACTGCGAGCTGCCCTGCAGGCGGCGCAGCGCCTCCCCGCAGCGCGCCTCGCGCTCGGGCTCCGGCACGCCCGCCGCCTCGGCCAGCTGCGCCAGCAGCTTGCCCGTCTGGCCCCCGCGCGCCCCCCTCCCTCAGTTGCCTCAAAAGGTTGCAGCACGTCTGGCTGACCAATTGGCGCTTGCCGCTTGCTGCAAGTTTGCCCCAGAATAAGACACGTCTGTGTGTCAAGCACACAGCTACCGCTGCAGCAACAGTGCGCCCTTTTGCGGCAGCGGGCTGAGCGCATCGGGTAGCACACAACGTATCTTTCAGTGTCAAGGAGACCACTCGATAGGGCTACCATTCGGTATGGGCGCCCACCTTCATCTGGAACTTGCCTTTGTTGGCGCGCAGCGCCGCTGCGGCCAGCTTCTTCCACTTTATCGCAATCTGCGCGCCGCCGCAGCAGTGCTCAGTGCATGGCGCGCGCAGCCGGCGCTTCATGATGCCACACTGCGCGGGTGGCAGAGGCAGCACAGGCATCCACGCAGCAGGTCACTCATAGCACGCGCCTGCCTGCGTGTGCATGCCCACACCTGCTGCGGCGCCTCCCTGCCCTCTGCCGCCGCACTCCCTGCATGGCGCGCCGCGCCGTTAGCGAGCGCAGGCGCGCCGCCGGGTGCGCCCGGGCCCGCCGACCGCCCTGCTGCCAGCGCCGGCGGGGCGCCGGCGGAAGCGCCGGGCGGCCCTGCGGCCGCGCCGTCAGGCGCCCGCTTCCGCCGCTTCTTCGCAGCGCCGTCTGCGGCGGCCGCATCGGCAGGAGGCGGCGCGCGCCCGCCGGCCTCCGCTGCACCCCCCGCTATGCCCTCCGCAGCGCCCTTCTTCCTCTTCTTCTTTCCTGCGGAGGGTCCCGCCTCGCCCGGCGCAGCGCGGTCGCCGCCTGCGTCCGCGCCGCCGCCGGCCGCGGCGCCGGGTGCGGCCTCCGCGCCGGTGCTCGAGGCCTCGCCGCGAGCATGCCCAGCCTCCTCCGCGGCGGCCAGGCCCGCCGCCGCCGCCGCCCTGCTGCCTGCAGCTGCTGCGGCAGGCAGCGGCAGCGACCCTGCGGCCTTTCCCTTCGTCTTCTTCTTCTTCTCCTTCCTGGCGGCATCGGCAGCATCGGGACAGGTTGGCGCGGCCTCTACAGCCGCAGCCGCCGCGCCGCCGCCCTCGCCGCCCGCGGCGGGCGCTGCCGCGGCCGCCGCGCCGCCCGCAGCCGCGTGCCTGCCTTCCCTGCTGCCAGGCTCGGCTGTGCCCGTTGCTGCGCCAGGCGCCCCAGCGCCGCCGCCCGCCGCGCCCTCCGCTGCCTTGGCAGCCGCGCGCGCCTGCCGGCACGCATACCAGAAGCCAGTTGGTCCGCGAGTATTATGAGCAGGGTGCTGGGCTGCGCTGGCTGTGCGCGCTGCTGGGCCGTGTTATGCTGGCAGTGCTGACACTGCAAGCAACAAGCGTGCCAGGGCCGACCCCGGTGTCGCGTGGCAGCCATGACGAGCTGGGCGCACACCCGCCGCTTGTGCTTGACACCCGCGGCGTGGCCGAGCAGCGTGTCGCTGCTCGTGCACGTCACGTTGCAGCAGGCGCAGGCCCAGGGCGGCCGCGCGGCCAGGAACTCCGTGCCCACCGCGGCCGCGGCCGCGGGCGCAGGCGCGGGCGCGGCGCCGCCGCTGCCGCCGCCGAAGAAGCCCTGGGACGCAAACCCGCCGGCCTTGGTAGCCCCCAGCGCGTACTTCTCGTGCTCCGTCACGCAGCTGGTGTGCGCCTGCGCGCGGGCAATCGCACGTTGTTGCGCTGCCTCCGCACCTCAGTTCCGAGCCAGCTTCGCAAACTAGAGACGTCAAGAAGAAACTGCGTGACAACGCGGCTGGCGCCTGCGTGCCTGGACCGTGCGGCGGTCGAACTGGCGGCTGCAGTCCACGCAGGAGAAGCGCGACGCGGAGCAGCCGGCCATGTGGGCCTGCACCTTGGGCTGCGACACACAGGCGGTGTCAGCGCACAACTTGCGTCTGGCAGTGCTGCGCAGCCTCTATGAGCGGGCAATGCCAGGAGCTTGGGGTGTGCTTGCCTTCTTCAGGGACTCCCCACAGTCATCGCACTGGAACCATACCATGGTACGAGCGTGCGCTGATGAGACGTGCGGCGAGTGGTTGCACCGCTTTGTGCAAACTCTCACGAACGCCTGCTCCGAGGGCCGGCCTTAGGGTCGACTCCAGAGAGAGCGCAGCAGTTAAGGACGCTTGGGAAAGCACCAGCCGGAGCAACAGCGCCTCCGCACAAGCTCAGAGCATGGCAGGCAAGGAGTTTGCAGCGCAGTTGACCTGGGCGCAGCGCAAGGACCGCCTGTACCTGACGATAGACGTGCAGGACTGCGTAGAGCCGAAGATCGACCTCACCAACGTCGGGGAGGGCGATGCAGAGAAGCATGGCCGCGTGTCCTTCCGCGGCGAGGGCCGATCGCATGCCACCGGCAGCGAAAAGCATAACTACACGCTGGAGCTTGAGCTGAACAAGGTGCTGGACACATGTCTGGCTTCTGAGCGCAGCCGGCGCGCTTGCCCGGCGTGTCATTTCGCACCATCAAAGGCGGCTGCACCGACGCACTTTGGCCGCACAACCAGCCCGGCCCTGCATGAACCGCCGCTGTTGGTTGGAGCAGGTGCAGCGGTGAAGGGCGCAGAGTCTGCCAGGTTCCAAGGCCGCCAGCTTGCGGCGCACCAGATGAAGAGTGTAGATGCCTGAGGCATGTGCGGCCGTCTGCAGGCCATCAATGAGGAGGAGAGCAAGGTGAGCGTGAGCGACCGGAAGGTGTTGCTGGTGCTGGCGAAGGCCGACGAGGCGCAGGGGCACTGGCCGCGCCTGCTGAAGGGCACCGGCAAGATGGCCAACGTGAAGGTGTGCCCGCCGCTGCAGCTCGGCACGCGGCCGCCCTCGACCAGCCCACACCTGCTCGACGCGGACCCCCCAGCGTCCGCTGTCGCAGCGCACTGCTTGTCCTGGTCTGATGGACTGTGCGCAGAGGCGCTGCGGGCGAAGCCGAGTTGGCAGTGGGGACGGGCGATTGGGCACGGCACGGTCCCAAGCTTGGCAGCGCGTGACGTACTGAATACGCTGCGCATGCGCGGGCCACAGGTGGATTGGGACAAGTGGGTGGACGAGGACGAGGAGGACGAGAAGAAGGACGACTTGGGCGATCTGGGCGACCTGCAGAACCTGTCCAACTTTGGCAGCGGCGGCATGGGCGGCATGCCCGGCATGGGCGGCATGGGCGGCATGCCCGGCATGGGCGGCATGCCCGGCATGCCCGGCATGGCGGGCCTGGGCGGCATGGGCGGCATGGGCGGCATGGGCGGCATGGACTTCAGCAGCCTGGGCGCCGAGGGCGGCGCGGGGCCCTCCGGCGAGGCCGGCAAGGAGCTGGACTCCGACGACGAGGACCTGCCCGACCTGGAGGCGTAGAGGCGGCCGCGGGCGCCGCACGCCGGGCCCCCCCTGAGCCGCCCCGCCCAGCGCCCGCCGTCCCTGCGGGCGTCCTGCCTGTCCTGCCGCGCTTCCGCGGCCTGCTGTCTGTGTGTCGGGGGGTGGGGAGGGGGCGGGCCTCGGCCGGCCGCCGCACCCGGGGCTACCGCGCGAGTGGGGGGGAGTGCAGTTGGACGCGCACCTGCTTGCAGCGCGTGCGTGCTCGGCGCGCGACGCTCTGACGCGCGCCCCGCGCGCATGGCTTGGGTAGCACGCCGGCGCGACCTCTGAAGCGCTGTGCCGAGCACGCCCCTTGCTTGCTGAAGCGCATGCGTCCTGGCGGCGGATGTTGCTAGAGCAGCTGTTGACCTTGAAGACGGTCTCATTAGCAGGCAAGTTGCTGTGCTGTGTGCCGGTAAAAACGAGAGGGGCACGTTGCCAGTCATCTTATCAGCACACCATCGGACGAGTGCTTTACATGCTAGCACGCATGACGCATGCCAGCGTGCACGGTTTTGCACGCTCACAAAGTCAAATGCAACATACAGCCAAGGCAAGGAACAATTCACACGGGTGTTCGGCTGGTCTGCAGCACCGCGTTGCTAGTCTGGAATCAACCGCAGCGTAGAGGGATCAAATGTTGAGCGCACAAAGTACGTGTTGTCGGCCGGTGTCTGCGCCACCAACCGTACATGTCACTGCAGAGGTAGCACAAGTGCATGCGACGCAATGGCAAGGCACAGCTGCTGAACGCGTCAACTTTGCTGCCCAGACACCCAAGAATGCGAACACAGCACACTGATTCCGAACCAGGTGTCATTTAGCGTGGTCGGCGGGCTCAGCGCGCCCCACCCACAGCATGCCAGAGCACGCAGCTCTGACAACATAGCGAGCACACCCAGCACCACATGCAGGCCACCTCCCACAACCCGTCCGCCGCCCCTCCAGCTCCCTGCCGCGCCCAGCCCGCAGCGCGACGCACCTGCAGGCGCGCGGGCGGCGGCAGCGCGCGCTCGTGCACCCAGCACTCGTACTCCACATTCTGCAGGCGGCTGTGGAAGCGGCCCGGGCGGCGGAAGAGCTCCTGCGGCGCGGCGCCCGCCCGCACCACGCCGGCCGCGCCGCGGCCGCGCGCGGCCGCCTGCGCGGCCTGCGCGGCCCGCGCGGCCTGCATCGGCTCCAGGGCTGCGCCCGCACCGAAGAAAAGCCCGACATGCAAACTGCGCACCAAACCACTCCTGTTTCATTCCGTCATCCTGCGCTCCGTGACCAGCTCTGTATAAAAACCCCCTTTGCCCTGACCGTGGAGCACGCTTAGAGAGTTCCGGGGCGCCGCGACGGGGGCGCGCCAGGTCGTCGGCGTCCCACAGCAGCGCGTGCTCGGCCCAGGCGGAGCCGTCGGGCAGCGCGTACAGGGCGTGCAGCGGCGACCATGAGATGAGCGTGCCGCCGTCCGCGCCAACGCCCACGTTGAAGCAGGCCGCGTGCGCGCGCTGCGCCAGGGCGAAGGCGAAGCGCGCGCCGGGCGCATCGGGATCCGCCACATCCGCGCGCGCGTAGAAGCGCACGCCTGCCGCCGGGCTGATGCCGGTGTCGCCGGCGCTCGGCCGACCTATGGACTACATCATCTGGAGCATAACAAGAACAAAGTTGAAAAACCTGGACAGCGCCCACGCATACATTGACCTGTGTGTCCAGCATGTCCGAACGCGGTGCATGAGTGCGATGTGCATGTTGGCGAGATGCCCTAGCCAAGCACAGAGGCAGGCGGGGGAGCAGGCGGCGCGCGCGCCCTGCAGCGAGGCCAGGCCATGCGCGCGCTGTACGGTGTTGCCGGCCGGCGGCGCGGGCAGCAGGCCGGCCAGCGCCACACGCGCGTCGCCGCCCTCGCGCCCCACGCACCGCCTGTCCACCTCTACGTGGCCCGCCACGAGCGCCGCCACACCGTGCGGTCCCGCATTTGGTGCGCCCACCGCAAGGCCTGTGCTGCTGCCCGCGCCCGCAGCCTGCCCTCCGCTGACACTGGCTGACCCCGGCGGAAGCGCCGCAGGCGCTGGCGCGGCGGCGGGGGGCCCTGCGAAGCCCTGGCGCCCATGCACGGCGGCGGGGTCGCCGCCGCCAAGCGCCCACCCCGGCCTGATGCTCGGCGGCCTGCCCAGGTAGGCTGCTGGCGCGCCCATCAGCCCCGGGCCGCTGGCGGGCGGGCGGGCGCGCGTGGCTACGGCGGGCGCCGGCGGAGGGTCGCCCCGCAGGCTGCCCAGGCGGCCCCAGGCGCCCGCCGCCCCCAGCACCGGCGTGGGCGGGGGGCCACTGGCCTGCGCCGCAGATGCACACCCTCATGCCGCTGGCGGGCAGCTGGGCCCCTTGCAGCTTCATCGCATGCACTAACCAGGCGAGCAGATCGAAGTCTGAAAGCGAAGTCCGGGAGCTCTTGCAAACATGCTGCACATGGTCCTTGCCATGCACATACCGCAGGGCGTGTGCAAGAGCAACCTGCTGCGCTCAGGAGCATCGTACCCGCAAAGCTGACTTCCTCGCATGCAGGAGCAGAGCGCGCCTGCACGGGTCGCGCGAGCGCGCCGGGGCCCGAGCTCGTTCCGCTCACGCGCCACCCTGTGCTGCTGGGCGCCAGCGGCACGGGGCCCCTGCCCAAAGCGGCCGTGGCGGCCGCGGCAGCCGCAGCGTATGCGGCTGCGTTCTGGCGTTGCGCCGCGGACACGAACTGGCGCGGGTGCGGCACCGGCAAGGGCGCGGCGGGCGGCGGCTCTGCGCCAGCACAGCCTGGGTCACTGATGATGCAGGTTCTTGTGGGAGGCAGGCCGTCTGGCAGTTCTCTGCAGCAGGACACCATAGCCACAGTGCTCAGCTTCAGCACGCACAGTGCACGACGTCAAAGAGCTACTCTGCACAGTCGCTGGATGAGGACGCCGTTACTACTTGGCCTGGAACGCAGGCGCACCAGCCACGGCTTGCGCATACGCGAGCGCAGGGCTGTGCAGGGCGCAGCGCACGCGCTCGCCTGGCGGGAGCAAGCCCTCCCCATAGTATGCCGCGCCGGCAGCCTGCTGCGCATAGAAGGGCTCCAGGACACCCCAGGGCACCTCCAGCGGAGCGAGGCTCTGTGGTAGGGGGCATGGGTCCAGTTTTCGGCCCATTTAGCACTTCAGAGGGGATGGTGGGGCCGGGCATGCGTGGCAACAGCGACTACGTGCTGTGTTGCTGACGCCTGCACCGTCTCCAGCACTTGGTTAATGCCAGGGACGTGCTTGTCACTCAGCGGTTCCAAACTTGTCCCATCAGTGTAGCGGCTGAGGACAGACAGGCGCAATGCCAAACGCGTGAGCACCGCAACTGCTTGGCAGGAGTGCCAGTACAAAGCGCAGTGGTTTCAGGAACTTGGAGTTCAGCTCTGTGCAGAAGCTCTAGTCTGGAACGGCACGTGCGATGTTGCACAGGTAGAGAGACACCCCACGCACGCACCCAGGTCATGTGCATGCAACCATACGGCGGCAAATGACCAGTACTGTGGCCTGTGCTGCCAGGTGAGGAGTGCCGGTGTTGGGAGCATGCTGGCGCTCTATGCTTTGCAAGGCAGAGCGTGCGCATAGGCAGCAAGTATGTCCAGGAGCGCCGCAAACTTGCTGCGCCTGCACGCTAGCTGTAGCGGCCGCACAAGCGACGCGCCCCAGGCCCGCCACGGCGTCCCAGACAGGCTGCCGGCGCGGCGACGAGCCAGCGCGGCGCAGCACGTAACAGACAGGCGCCGCGTGGTGGTCGCGGCGCGAGTGAAGGGCAGGCGCGCGCGGCGACTGGTGTACACTGAGGAAGAAGGTGAAGCGGAGGGAGAGGGGCAGGACCAGGATGAAGAGCTGGAGGGCGATGAGACAGACTTGAGCGGCTATGAGAGCATCGTCGTTGAAGAGAACGACCCGCCTGGGCACAAGTCAGGTGCTGCTGTGTGCGGCTGCACCTTGCTGTCCTGCGTGCCAGGACCTTGTTCAGCTTGTGAACGGCCAACAAGTTGGTGAGCGGGCTGTGCGGGCAGGCTATGTGGCTATCATTGGGCGGCCCAATGCGGGCAAGAGCACGCTGCTCAACGCGCTGCTGGGCCAGAAGCTCTCCATCGTCACGGCCAAGGCGCAGACGACACGGCATCGGATACTGAGCATCCTGTCTGAGCCAGACTACCAGCTCATACTGCTGGACACGCCCGGCATCATGACCGTGCGCGCCTGCTTTGCTGTTCACCGCAGCGCTTGGACCTTAGCAGCCTGGTGCGGCTTAAGAAGCGAATGTCCGTGCACGCACTGCTTTGGTGGTGTGCTTCAGCACCTTTGCTTTGCACTGCCGCACACCAGGAGAGAGCTTCACGGGGCTCTTCAAGGCATGCCTCTTCGTGGCGTGCTGGTCACTTTGCAGTCCGCGGGTGCCGATGCCGCTGTGGGAGTCCGGCCGGCGCTGCCTCAGGCTGAGGCGTTTTTTGGAGCATGGAGCGGCGCGCGCGCAGACGCAGCGCAACGCAGTGGACGAGCGCATGCTGCACATGCGCTGTGAGCAGAGCCGGGCACGCAGACGCAGTGCAACGGACTGGAAGAGCGCACGAAGCACAGCATATGCTGAAAGCGGAGCAGCGCGCGCGCAGACGCAGCGAAATGCGCCGGACGAGCGCATGCTGCACAATGCACGCTGAGAGCGGAGTGGCGCGCGCGCAGACGCAGCGCAACGCGCCGGTCGATCTTATGATGCTCAGTGTACGCTGAGGGCGGGAGCGGCGCGCGTGCAGACGCAGCGCAACGCGCTGGACGAGCGCATGATGCACAACGTGCGCCAGGCGCGGCGCGAGGCGGACGCGGTGCTGGCGCTCGTGGATGCGGCGTCGCACCCGCGCGCCGCGCTCACGGACCTGCTGCCGCCGGCGGGGCGCACGGGGCCGCCACTGGCCGTCGTGCTCAACAAGGTGCCCGCCCCGTGCACGCTCTGTACCGTCTGTCCGCACCTGCTTGTGCTTGACAGGATGGGCAGCGGCGCCTTGTGATACTCAGTGCGTGCCACAGGCGCACTGAGCATCGTGTGAGCATACTGTGCGGGAAGACAGCATGTGCACTGTGCTACTCTATGCTGCGGGTCGTGCGGGCAGTGGAGGCCAGCCCTGCGCGCCTGCGAGCTCTGCTGTGAGAACATGCGCGGGGATGCCGCTCACGTCACAGGTCTCGCTGGCGCCAAGCGCGTGTGCCCAGCTGTCACCCGGCTGGTTTGCCGCAGCGCTGCTGCCCCACGCGCCCCGCCGTGAGCCCGGCCGACCGGGTCAGCTGGGCTGTCACCTGGCTGGTTCGCCGGAGCGCTGCAGCCCCGCGCGCCCCGCCGTGAGGTAGGCCGGCTGGGTCAGGTGGACCTGCTGAAGCGCGCGGAGGAGGAGGCGGTCGCCGAGTACATGGCCGCGCAGCCGGGCGTCGCGGCGGTGCTGGCCACCTCCGCGCTGACCGGGCGCGGCGTGGACGCCGTGCGCGCGTGGGCGCTTGGCCAGCTGCCTGAGGGGCCCACGCTCTACCCCAAGGTGCGCGCGCGGCTCGATGCCTGCTGGCCGCATGCATATGAACAGAGCGCGGAGGCGTGCAGACAGAGCGCTGAGGCGTGCAGATAGGTCATGCCTTTGCAGCAGCATGTGGTTGTTGTATCGCTGTGCTGGGTCGGCTGCCCCGGGAAGGCCTCTTGTCCGACATTTGCACACTGAGGTATCCAGGCACCCCATCTGCACACACATGCAGTACTCCCGAAGCTGCACTGTGTCATGGCAGCGCTGGGCGCGGGGACGCAGGATAACGTGAGCGAGCACCCAGAGCGCTTTTTTGTTGGAGAGATCATCCGCGAGAAGATCTTCATGCTGTACCACGATGAGATACCGTACGCAAGCACGGTGCGAGGCGTCGCTTGAGCCCCGCGCCTGCTCAACCAGCAGTGCTGCCGGACGCGTGTCTGCATGCTGTCGGGCAGATGCTGTCTGACACTGCCGACAGGCATACCAGGGCGCCCTGCGCAACGGGCGCATCAGGTCACCGACTTGGAGGAGGTGTGCTACCAACCTTGTGTCGACTGTGGGAGGAATGCAGAGTCAAAAGTTGGGCAGCACGCGGAAGCAGGTGCGGTGCTCTGCATGATTGGGCGGCACGCCTGCAACCCTGTCTGCACCGGGGGGCAGGTGCGCGTGGTCGACTTCAAGGAGCGCGGCGAGGGCGAGAAGGTGCTGGTGGAGGTGCACATCATCGTGGAGGCGGCCTCGCAGCGCGGCATCATCATCGGCAAGGGCGGCAGCGCGCTCAAGGCGCTGGGCACCGCCGCGCGCGCCGACATCGAGGAGTTCCTGGGTGCCGGCCCCCCTGCGGGCCCCGCGGGCGCTGCAGCGCTCTTCCTGTGAGAATATGGGGGTAAAACGCTTTTGCACGGCTGCAGCTGTTTGCGTGTGGCTCGACGGTCCTAGTCGGGAGCAAGTGAGCTATCCCTCATTGGTGCAAGGGGTGCCCATGCAGGCTGTGGTCCAGGCACTGGCTGCATGTGTGCGCGACATGCATGTGTGCGCCATGCATGCGCGATGTTTACGCACACCGTGCGCACGGCCTTCGCTGGGCATCGAGGACCGTGCAGGCTGAATGCATGGCTTGCCGGGGCAGGCCGCTCTGTCTACCTGGACCTCACTGTCAAGGTGAACCCCAAGTGGCGCAAGGACGAGCGCATTGTGTCCGCGTACGGCGCATAGTGGGCTGCAGCCCGCGGCAGGCGCCGCGCAGGTGCATGTGCATGCGAATGCAGCGCATGCGCTTGCGTGGCAGGAAGGGCTGTGGTGTCATTGTGGGCCGTGGGTTTTGCGCATCATGTTGCTTGGTTTTGCAGATGGCCCCCTTGGTAGAGCATGTCCTGCAGCCCGTTGCTTCGGCAAGAGCCCAGAATGAATGAGCTACAGACGTCTGTCAGCCAACTGTTTAGCTATTTGCGGGCGCACCCCTAGAGCAGGGCTATGCTATGCAGACCAGCTCAACCAGCTATGCATGCAAGAATGCAGCGGGCCACTGCATGTGTGTCCGGGTGCTGAATGAAAGCATAGTGCAGCATAGTATAAAGTGCGCAATGAAGCGTGGGCGGCCCGAGTGGCCGGACGCTTTAAGAAGACGTGGTATCCGTCCCCAACAGCGCACCTGTACGCAGCACCAATGCGCCCTGGATCCAGCTCCAGACATTGCAATTGCCGGGACAATGTCTCCTCAAGGCCCTAATTGTGCGAAACCCAAATGAGAACGCTGCACCAGGGGCCGGAGAGTACTGCACACCTCGAGTCTACCTCTCACTTTGACATACCTGCCTTGTGAAGCGAGAGCCTAGCAGCTGGTCTTAACTCCCCTGTGCGTT
>JAABUR0100007081.1_pt1 | contig 13415 bp, 15 predicted proteins | sample 5560091 | NCBI WGS metagenome assembly JAABUR01 (sample SAMN10711879, study PRJNA513375) | rock metagenome | isolation source: Antarctica rocks | place: Antarctica: Victoria Land, University Valley sud
GCCGGCCCGCCGGCGACCTCGGCACGCCCTCACCGACCAGTCACAAGATCACCCAAACCAGATGATCATCAAAGGAGAGACGGTGGATCCGGGCTTAGCTCGCCTCCCTGACCCCTGCCCTGTCTGCCTGGTCAACGTATCGGGCCAGCAGGCTGTAGGCGGCCAACTGCTCGAGCGCGAGTTGCTCCTCGCCTCCGTCGCTCGGTAGCGGCGTGTGCATGCCGGGGTTGCGAATTGCGGTGTACAGCCCGTCCGCGAACGCCCGCACGCCCTGACTGGCACCACCTACAGGGACCCAGTCATTCCGAGCTCAACGGACCAGCGGTTCGCGACATCGACGTCTGTCGTGGTCGGGGTGAGATAGATCGGAGCCGTGGCACCGGCAAGCGCCTGCTCAAGCGCGGCGCTTCATGAAATGGCGGCCGGTGCAGTCGGTGTCGGCGAGCTCGAACAGGTCGAAAGCGACAGCATTGACGTGACACTTGAACACCTGCCACGGCATTGAGAGCGCATCAGCAAGCCGTGCGTCGTGCCTCTCGGCATGGCAACATCTCGCATTGAGCCTCAGCCGATTCGAACACCTTGAGCGGGACTCGGAGGGTCCGCCTCGGTGACCGTGCGAAACCGGGTGTTAGGTGGCGTAACCGGAGGTCTAGCGTCAACCAGCCGCTCGAACGACCTGTCTCAGTGCGACACTAGGTCGAGCGCTTGTACGCGATTAGCTCGGCGGCGCGGACCGTGCTTGCGCGACGTCGGCGCGTGGCGGCAGCAGGGGTTCGAGAGCCTCGGTCTAGCATGCGCGTCATCTGTGGGGCGGCTGACCACCAAGCGGCGATCGCGACCAGCAGGAACAGGAGGTCGCTGGGAGGAATGTCGTCGGTGAGCACGCCGTCGCGCTGACCTTGGGCGATCACGTCGACTTTCTGCTGGTAACGGCTACGCCGTTGCTCCTCGTCGGGCACGGGGTGTGCGTCGTAATGAAGCGCTTCCCATTGCAGAAGCCGCGCCATCTGACGGTTGGCCGTGTGGTAGTCGAAAAGCTTGCCGGCGAAGGCGCCGATGTCTGTCACCGCTGCGGCGTCCACGGGGACAGCTTCGGCTATTGCAAGCAGCTCGTCGCCGAGCACGCTGGCGAACAGCCCGTCCTTTCCACCGAAGTAGGCGTAGACACGCTCACGGTTAACGCCGGCCGCTCGGGCGATCTCGTCGACACTCGTCCCGTCCGGGCCGCGGGCGGCGAAAAGCTCGCCGGCCGCCTGCTTCAAACGGGTCGGGATGTCTTTCGATGGCCGCGCCACGGCACAACCTTAGGGCAGCAGAGTCGGACACAGTGGAAACTGGAGACAGCCGGTGTCGCCGCCAGCGCTGCATGACCGACTGCCCACCACAACAGTGTTGTTGGCGGCTACACTGTGGGCATGCGTGCGGTCATGATTCCTCGCCCCGGCTCACCCTCAGTTCTCGAGATTGGCGAACGACCGGAACCGAGTCCCGGCCCCGGCCAAATAGTTATTCGGGCGGCAGCGGCCACCGTCAACCCGACGGACCTTCTGCTGCGCCTGCGGGGCGGCGGCGACGTGCCGGCGCCGTGGACCCCTGGCATGGAGGTGTCCGGCACGGTAGAGGCTGTCGGCGTAGGCGCCGATTTCCGCGTCGGGGAGCGGGTCTTCGCGATCGTCAACCCGCTCCGGCCTGAGGGCGGCGCTCAGGCCGAACTGGTTGTAGTGCCGGCGGCGTCGGCCGCCCGTACGCCGGCCGGTCTATCAGACGCTGAGGCCGCGACGTTGCCGATGAACGGACTCACCGCGTTGCAGGCACTGCGCCGGCTCGACCTGCCCTCGGGCGCCGCCCTCGGTGTCATCGGCTCAGCCGGCGCCGTCGGCCAGTACTCAATTCAACTCGGCGTGCAGGCTGGCCTGCGGATCTTCGCTGACGCCAAGCCCGAGGATGAGGCGCTGGTGCGCACCTTGGGGGCCCACCATGTCATCGCACGTTCTAGTGATCCGGGGACTGCGTTCCGGGCGAGCGCGCCGGACGGTGTGGACGGATTGATCGACGCCGCGGTCCTTGACGCCGCCGCTCTCGCGCCGATCCGCGATCACGGCGCGCTGGCAACGGTCCGCGGGTGGGACGGCCCCACCGAGCGAGGTATCCGCATCGAACCGATTTGGGTGGCCGCCGACTTCGAGCGCTCTGGCGCGCTGTCAGAGCTCGCGGACCTGGCCCGCGCCGGCCGCTTCACTACTCAGGTCGCGGACACCTACCCGATCGAGCGCGCGAGCGAAGCACACGCCCGCCTCGAAGCGGGCGGTGTCCGTGGGCGGATAGTTCTCACCTTTTGACTGCAGAGACCGCCATGCGGCGCGGTGGACTTAGCCGGTACGGAGAAGCCAGGGTTGAGCGACACCCGCCGCAAGCCGAGTGGGAGGAGACACGACCGAAGATGGTGACTTTGCCTGGCGCGCTGTCTGAGGGCGAAAGCCCGTTTGGCGAGGGAGCCGTTGCGTTGGTGACTGGCGCGACGAGCGGCATCGGATTAGACATCGCCCGTCAGCTTGTTGAACGTGGCTTGCTGGTTTGGGTCGGCGCTCGCAACCTTGCCAAAGGTCGGGCCGTAGCCAGAGATCTGGGCCATGGCGCGCGAGCTGTTCAGCTCGACGTCACTGACAGGGAGTCGATCGCGCAGGCGGCGCATGAGCTGTCCACGCTTGATGTACTGGTCAACAACGCGGGGATCAATCCGGGGAATGAGAACATCACCCAGGCCACGCTCGAACAGCTGCGAGCAACCTACGAAACCAACGTCTTCGGGCTCACGGCGGTCACCCAGGCGTTGCTGCCGCTGCTACGTCGGTCCGCGCACCCACGCATCGTCAACATGTCGAGCGGAACCGGCTCGCTGACGTGGACCGCGGGTCCGAACCCTCAGTTCGACTGGGAGATCGTCGAAGGCCAAGGCCTGGCCTACCGCTCATCCAAGACAGCCGTCAACGCACTGACCCTGATGACCGCCCAGGCACTGGGTGAGCCGTTCAAGGTCAACGCTTTAGCGCCGGGGCTGCGCAAGACCAATCTGGTACCAGGGATGACCGTAGGCGGTGACCCGGCTGAGGCCGCCGCCGCCGCGGTCCGACTCGCCCTGCTGCCCGATGACGCCCCAAGCGGCGGGCTGTGGTCGTGGGATGGCTCCCTGGTCCCGTGGTGAGAGGACCCGATTAGCCCGCATGGTCCACTCGGTTCGCGCGGCCTCCCTCCGTCCGTTCGTGCTCGCTTCCGATGACGGCGGGGCTGTGGTTGTCGTTCAGCGAGCGTTCCGGTCGGACAGACCGAGCGCCTGCCGCAGGCCGCCAGACATGAATTCGCCAAGTTGCGGCCTGATGGCGTCGAAGTCCTCGTCCAACACGTATCCGTTCGACAGGGACCGCATGCGGCCAGACGTGGCCAGGACCGCCAGCATCGCGCCGATGGCGATGACGAATGCCCGCAATATGTCGGCGCGTGCGACACCCGGCACGATCCGCTCGAGTTCGTCAATGAGCAGCGTGGTCATGTCGTCGAAGTTCTCCTTGATGAGCCCCGACCAACGAGGCGACTGAGCCAGCTGCGCGTTGAGTTTCGCGTAGGATTTCCACGCTTCGCCTTCTTCACTTACGAGCTCGAAGAAGGGGGCGAGGAGAACGTCGACGATCTGCTCGATCGAGCTCTCGGCGGTGCCCGCGATTATCGCGAGGCAAGCGCAACGACGATCATTGAGGTGGCTGCTGCGCCGCGCGACCACGGCCTCGAGCAGCGCCTCTTTGCTCGCGAAGTAGTAGCTCATGAGGCCCAGCTGGGTGTCGGCCTCGCGCATGATCTCGCGGATGGAGACTGCGTCGTAGCCGGACCTGGCGAACAGACGTTCCGCAGCGTCAAGGATGCGCGTGCGCGTGGCGTTCGTGTCCGGCACGTCTCTCCTATCCAGCGCAGGCGCGCCCGATTCATCGATCTGCCGTGCCCGCTCATACAAGCGGATACCTGCGGCCCGGCGGGTCAAGGGATCGTAGCCAAGGGCCGGCCGGCTAATTTAGCCAGCCCGGCGGCGTGCGGCCATCGCTGAGCGGTTTACGTCCTCACGCACCGGGCCGGGAAGGGATGGCGTCCTGGTCGCCTGAGTAGATTTCGCCGGCGCGCGCCAAGATCTTCAGCGCCGGCTCGCTGCCGTCCAGCGGCGACACCGACCGCGCCGCGATGCGCCATCGGCCGTCGTCGCGCACCAGCGTCCAACGGTTCGCCACAACCCGGTGGACCCGGAAACCTGTCGTCACCCCGTGGTTGGGCAGCTCGCGCATGTCGCCCTGAGTGTCCGGAAAGATCAGCATGATGTAGTTGGTCGCCACAGCGGTGTCTCCCTGCAGTTCCACCAGCGGTGGGCTGTTGAAGTGTGCGAGCCCACCGTTCATCGCCTCGTGGTGGGCGGGGTTTTGCGCGAACGCAACGATCTTTTCGATGCCCGTCGCCCCGTGCAGCTCCTCGCCGCGGTCGAAGGTGGCATCCTGCGTGTAGATGCCGCGCAACACGTGTTCAAGGCCCGCGTCGGCGCTGACCGGGTGCGAGGCCAGCAAGTTGTAGATCGCCAGCCGGTCCTCGACGACAGCAAGCCGTCGAGCCAAATCGGCCGCAGAGGGTTCTATCATGGGAACGTCCTTCCGAAGAATCGTGCGAGACGGTACGGCAAATCGCCGTAACGGTCAGGGCATCACTGGTGGCTGGGCGGCGCACGATGACCCGGCACGTCAAGCTGGCGCAGCAAAAAGCGCTGAACCTTTCCGCTGGGCGTCTTGGGCAGCTCGCCGACGAATTCGATCTCGCGTGGGTACGAATGTGCGGCCAGCCGCTTCTTGACGAACAAGCTGATCTCCTCGGCGAGCGCATCGGACGGCGCCGTCGGTGCCTTGAGGACAACGAACGCCTTGACTACTTCGGTGCGCGCCGGATCGGGGCGCCCGATCACTGCCGCCTCGGCAACGGCTTCGTGCTCCATCAACGCCGACTCGACCTCGAACGGTCCGATGCGGTATCCGGAAGAGGTAATGACGTCGTCGTCTCGCCCCACGAACTGGAACGCGCCGTCTGACTGCATCACGGCGCTGTCGCCCGTCAGGTAGTAGTCGCCGAGGAAGGGCTGCTCAGTGCGTTGGTCGTATCCGGCGAACCAGAACAGGTCTGAACTGCGGTCCACGGCAAGCGCGCCCGGCGTCCCGGCTGGCTGCTCCTTGCCGTCCGGGTTCAGGATGGCCGCCCGCCACCCGGGCATGGTGTAGCCAATGGTGCCTTCGCGGCGTGGGTGGAACAGCCCGTTGTGGTCGCAGATGACCATCCCGAGCTCGGTCTGACCCCAGTGGTCGCGCGCCGGAGCGCCGAAGGCGCGGTTGAGCCACGAGGCCGTCTCGGGATCGAGCGGCTCGCCGGCGCTGCTGATCGCGCGCAGGGGGCCAGGCACAGGCAGCGGGCTGGCGGCCATGGCCCGGTAGGCGGTGGGTGCGCCGGCGAGGTTGTCGATGCCGAAGCGCCGGATGACCTCGTAGGTCCGCTCGACAGTAAACGGGGCTTCGCTCATCGTCGCCGTGTGCCCGACGAGCAGCGCGCCGCACAGTCCGTAGTACAGGCCGTAGGCCCAGCCCGGGTCGGCCAGATTCCAATACGTGTCATCGTCGCGCAAACCGACGGCGTAGCGCATGTAGGCCCACATCGTGCGCAACATGTGGATCGGCACCAGTACGCCCTTGGGCGTGCCGGTCGTGCCGGAGGTGAACATCATCAGAAACGGCGCGTCTTTCGTCACCATGACCGGCGCGACGCCCTGCCGGTCCTTCAGCGCCAGCGCGAAGCTCTCTGGACCGTGCTCTTCGTCGATCACGAGCACGCCCGGCAGCTCGAGGCCGTCGAGCTTGGGTCGGTTCGCGCTGTCGGTCACCACTAGCACAGGGCCGCTGGCTTCCAGGCGTGTCTCGATCGCCTTCGGGCCGAACGCGGTGAAGACCGGCTGATAGACGCACCCCGCCCGAAGTGTGCCCAGCAGGACCGTGAGCAGCTCCGGCCGTCTGGGCAGCAATCCCGCGACGCGGTCACCCGGCCGCGCTCCGCGCTCGATCAGCATGTCCGCGAACTGTGCCGCCCGCCGCTGCAACTGCTCGTATGTCACGGCCTCGACTCTGTCGTCCTGCCCCAGCCAGCGAAAAGCCACCGCGTCGCCCTGAGCGTGCTGATCGCACAATTCGACGCAAGCGTTATAGCCGCCAACCGAGTCACCAGCCAGGACCTCAAAGCTGTCCTCGACCGAGAATGTCCGTGCGACCTCAGCGAGCAGCGGCAGTCGGCCCGCGGCCAGTTCGGTGGCGCTCATGCCAGACGCGCCGGGTTCAGGACGCGGTTGCGCAGCACGCCGATCCGCTCGACCTCGAGCTCGACCACGTCTTCGTGCTCCAAGAACCGACCAATCTCGAGACCGGAACCGTTGCCGACGGTGCCGGAGGCGAGGAACTCGCCCGCCCGTAGCTCCTCGCAGTCACTCACCCGAGCGATAAGATCTTCGAACCGCCAGTGCATCGACGCGGAGCTCCCGCGGCCGCGCTCCTCGCCGTTGACGCGGACCACCATGTCGAGCTCGTACGGATCCGGGATTTCGTCCGCGGTCACGATCCACGGTCCGAGCACGTTCCCGCCCTTGAAGTCTTTCCCCTTCGCCGGCCCGAGGCCTCCGCCCGCCTCGGCGAACTGCGCATCCCGCGCGCTGAAATCGTTGAAGATCGTGTAGCCGAACACGTGCTCCAGCGCATTCTCGCGGGCGATGTTCATGCCCGACTTGCCGATGAAGACACCGAACTCGAGCTCGTAGTCCATCGTGGTGGAGTACGTCGGCCAGATGACGTCCTGCTCCGGGCCCGACACCGAAAACCGATTCTGCTTGTAGTAGATCGGCATGTCGTAGAACTCCGTCGGCACCGAAAGAACGCCGCGCTCCTCCATGTCCCGCATCGCGGCTTCGGGATCGGCAGCCTGCGACGCCCGCAACTCTCGCGCCTTGCGGAATGCCTGCAGACAGTGCAGCTCAAAGCAGAGCGCGTCTCGCATCTGCGCCGGCTCGGGCACTGGCGCCAAGAGCGTCACGTCGGCCAACGGACTGGTCTCCACCCGACCGGCCGCCTCGGCCACCACATCGCGAGCCCGCTCCAAACCCTCGGTCCCGGCGGCGATCAAATCCAACATGCTCGCGAAGATCGGGTCGGCCGTCCCGGTCGATGTCTCACACGCCGTCTGCAGATCCAGCACGCGGTCCTGCTCGAGAACTACACACACCCGCGGCTCCGCGGCGCCACGCACTGTCGCTAACTTCATCGGACCTCCATTGGACGCTCGTACAAATCATGAGGCACAGGCAAGCCGGCATCACTCGTTCGATCTGACCTGACGTTGAAAGTGTTTGAGCGAGTGCGAGCGGCGTAGCGCCTCACTATTGCCTAAGTTGAACGTTCGTGCAAGAGTGGTTTGGGCGGTCTTCACCCACCCCGCCGGTCTGTTCGACCTCTCCCCGCGGTCCGCGCACAACCGAAAGAAAGGACGACGTTGAACGTCGAGACGCCCGCAGTTCTCAACGACCCCGCAGTTCTCAGGGACAAAGTGGCGCTGGTCTTCGGGGCCGGATCGTCTCGTCCTGGCCTCAGCATCGGGAAGGCGACGTCGATCGCGTTCGCCCGCGCAGGCGCCAAGGTCGTGGCGGTGGACATCGATGACGGCGCCGCCCAGGACGTGCAAAGCGCCATCCGTGCCGAGGGGGGAAGCTGCGAGGCCGTCGTGGCCGACGTGACTGACAGCGAATCCGTCAAACGCGCGGTCGACGCAGCGATGGCGCGCTTCGGCCGGATCGACGTGCTTCAGAACAACGTGGGCGTGGCCCACGTGGGCGGACCGGTCGAGATGAGCGAGGAGACCTGGCTTGCGTCCATGAACGTCAACGTCGGGAGTGCGTTCCTGACCTGCAAGCACGTACTGCCGATCATGGAGGCGCAAGGCGGCGGCGCCATCACGAACATCTCGTCCATCTCGGGCCAACGCTGGGTCGGCGTACCCATGATCGGCTACGCCGCTTTCAAGGCCGCGCTGAACAACTTCACCCAGAACGTCGCGCTGCAATACGCCCGGGCGGGTGTGCGGGCGAACGTCGTGGTCGTCGGACGTATGGATACGCCGATACTGCGCGCGTCGCTCGGCAGCCTCTACGACAGCGACGAAGCCCTGATCGCGGACAAGTCGAGCATCTGCCCCACCGGGAAGCTCGGCGAGCCCTGGGACGTGGCCGCAGCGTCCATCTATCTGGCCTCGGACGCGGCCAAGTACGTGACCGGAGTGCTTCTGCCTGTCGATGGCGGGGTGCTGTGCCAATCCTGATCAGCGGGCTCGTGCGCGGCCGTTACGCCCGCCCCTGCTGATCACCGCCGCGGCATCCACTTCGACGTCGCGGCGACATCGTATCCCCGAGTTTGAAGGAGCATGCCGTGCCAAAGACCAGCTTCGTGCCCTGGGTGCCGTTCGCCGAGTACCGCGAGCGTTTCGCCGAGCACTTCGTCATGGAACGCGCCGACGGTGTATTGGAAGTGCGATTCCACACCGAAGGTGGAGAGGCGCTGTGGAGCTTGGAGTTGCACCGTGCGCTGTCGCAGCTGTTCCAGGCGGTCGGACAGGACCCCGACAACGAAGTCATGATCATCACGGGGACGGGGGACAACTGGCTGACCAAGCGGGACGTGGACAGCATGGCGCAGGTCATCACTCCCAACTACGACGTCTGGTACGCCGACGGCAGCAAGCTGATCGAAAACCTGTTGTGGTGCGTGGACATCCCGACCATTGCCGCGATTAACGGACCGGGGTTCCACACCGAGTTCGGACTGCTTTGCGATCTCACGGTGGCCTCCGACGACGCGCGATTTTTTGAGCCTCATTTCGCGCTGGGGGTGGTTCCCGGTGATGGACAGTTCCTCGTTTATCAGCAGCTGCTCGGGCTCAAGCGCGCAAACCACGCGATGTACCTGCGAACCGACGGGCTCTCGGCAGCCGAGGCCCTGGAGTGGGGCCTTATCGGTGAGACGGTTCCGCGCGACGAGGTGCTGCCGAGGGCACGAGAGATCGCCGGCAAGATCATGGAACAACCCCGCGTCATCCGCCGGCTGACCTCGCAAGTCGCCAAGCGTCCCTGGCGCCGCGCGGTGCAAGCCGACTTCGGAATGCACCTGGCGCACGAGCTGTTCGCCGGCAACGTGGCTCCTCGACCGCTCAGCAACTTCGAACGAGCTGATCGTGAGGCCTTCGGCGCGGGACAGTGAGCGCAGCCCGGGAGACGGAGCCGCTACGCGTCGTTCCGGCCCCGCGTCGGTCCGTTGTTGAACCTGCCGCCCTCGTATTCGGCGATCCTGCACAGCCAGCACAGCGGGCCGCTTCCGTCGTGCCGACAGTGCGCGGCGTGCTGAGCGTTCAACACGCGCCACTCGGTCCAGATAGCCCACACGCGTGTGCGTAACGTGACGCCGACATCGGAACGCTTTCGCGCAACCCCGCGCCACCACAACCGCGCACACCGCCCGGTCATGGCGTGACGACTACCTTGCCGATGAGGGTGCCGGACTCCATCGCGGCCAGCCCGTGCGCGACCTGGTCCAACGGTACCGTGCGGTCGATGGTCGGACGCACGCCGACCGCCGCAAGGAACGCCACCATGTCCTGCAGTTCCTGCTTCGTGCCCATCGTCGAACCGACGACTTCCAGCTGCAGGAAGAAGAACCGGTTGAGGTCGGCGGGCGGATTGGCGCCGGACGTCGCCCCGGAGATGACGATGCGTCCGCCGGGGCGCAGCGCGCGTGCCGAGTGCGCGTAGGTCGCCGCCCCCACCGTCTCCATGACCGCGTCTACTTTTACCGGCAACCGGCCGCCGGAGTCCACCGCCACGTGAGCCCCGAGTTCAAGCGCACGCGCCTGCTTCTCGGGTGTTCGCGCGGTCGCGTACACGCGGAACCCGGCCGCTCGGGCCATCGCGATGCACGCCGTCGCGACGCCCCCGGACGCACCTTGCACCAGCACGGACTGTCCCGGTCTCAACCCGGACTTCGTGAACAGCATTCGGTAGGCGGTGAGCCACGCCGTCGGCAGGCACGCAGCCTCGGCCCAGGAAAATTCAGCCGGCTTGGGCAGCACGTTGCGCTTAGGCACGATGAGGTATTCGGCCAAGCTGCCCTGATGTTTCTCCGACAGCAGGGTCCGGCCGGGGTCGAGGGTGTCGTCGCCCGTCCAGCCTTCGGTGTTGATCACGGCGTGCACGATGACCTCGTTGCCGGTTGCCTCGTCGATGCCTGCGGCGTCGGCACCCAGGATCATCGGCAGCTGCTTGGCGTTGATGCCTACGCCCCGCAACGTCCACAGGTCGTGGTGATTGAGACTGGCGGCTCGTACGGCGACCCGCGTCCAGCCTTCGGGCGGCTGGGGGTCTGGACGCTCACCGACGACCAGGCCGGCTAACGGTTCCTCCGGCGTGAGGGCGTTCGCGTAAGCCGCCTTCATACTGATTCCAGGATCGACACGTAGTTCGCGATCGCCAGACCGCCCATGTTGTGCACGGCTGCCAGGGATGCGCCGTCGACCTGCATGTGACCCGCGGCTCCCGTCAATTGCATGGCGGCGAGCACGTGCTGACTGACACCGGTTGCTCCGACCGGATGGCCTTTGGACTTCAACCCCCCGGACGGGTTGACCGGAAGCTTTCCGTCGCGGGCGACCGTCCCGTCATGCAGCACTTCCCGGCCGCGGCCGCGGGGCGCCAGGCCGAGTACTTCGTAGAGGTTCAGTTCGGCGATCGTGAAGCAGTCGTGCAGCTCGATGACGCTGAGGTCGTCGAGTGTCGCTTCGGCCATCTGCATGGCGCGGTGCCATGCCTGCTGCGAGCCATAGAATTCCAGCGGATCGCGTTTGGCCGAGGGCAAGAAATCGTTGGCGTGCGCGATCCCGCGAAATCGCACCGGTGGTACCGACGCGTCGGCCGAGCGCTGAGTGGACAGCACGAGCGCGGCAGCGCCGTCGGACACGGGAGAGCAGTCTGTGCGGCGCAGGGGCCCCGCCACGATCGGGTTTGCCTCCGATACGGTTGCGCAAAAGGCCCGGTCGTAGTTCTTGTGCAGGTGGGCCAGGGGATTGCGCAGCGCGTTCTGGTGGCTCTTGGCGGCGATTTCAGCCAGGGTGTCGCCGACCGGGCCGTAGCGCTGCTCGTACTCGACGGCGACGTTCGCGAACAGACCTGCGAATCCGGCCGGCGCGGCGGTGCCGGCCGTGTCGTAGTCGGCGCCGAGGAGGGCGGCGCCGGCGGCGGCGCCGGTCACGTCGGTCATCTTCTCGACCCCGACGACCAGCACGGTGCGGGCGATCCCGGAGAGCAACGTAAGTACTCCCTGGTGGACGGCGGCCGAGCCGGAGGCGCAGGCGTTCTCGACCCGGGTCGCCGGCACGCCGCGCAGGTCCCCCGACAGCTGCAACGGCAACGACGAGGGAGAGGAGAAGGGCTGCATGCCCGAGTTGAAATTGCCTACGTAGATGGCGTCGATGTCGTTGGGTTCGACGCCCGCGCGAGCTATCGCCTGACTCGCCGCATCGACCACCAGCTGCTCGCTCGAGGTGCCGCTCAGCTTGCCGAACTTCGTGTGTCCGTAGCCGACGACCAAAGCGTCGTTGACGTTCATGTCGACTCCAATGGGTGTTGTGGTTGTGTGTGCACGCTCATTGCTGTCTGTGTGTCGGTGCCACTTACTTGAGTGAACGGTGCTGCGGTGGTCGCTTGCAGTTCGGCGATGCTTACGCCCGGAGCTTGCTGGACGAGCGCGAGACCGGCCGGGGTCACGTCGAATATCGCGCTGCTGGTGATGATGCGGTCCACCACGCGGCGGCCGGTCAGCGGCAGCGTGCATTCCTCGACGACTTTGGGGGCTCCGGCCTTGGTCATGTGTTCGGTCAAGACGATGACTCGCTTGGCGCCGGCGACCAGATCCATCGCGCCGCCCATGCCTTTGACGACGGAGCCCGGAACCGTCCAGTTGGCCAGGTCACCATGGGCCGAGACCTGCATGGCGCCCAGCATCGCCACGTCGATGTGGCCACCCCGGATCATCGCGAACGAAGTAGCGGAATCGAAGAAGCTGCCACCAGATTTGACGGTCACGGTCTGCTTGCCGGCGTTGATGAGGTCCGCGTCTTCTTGGCCGGCCACGGGAAATTCGCCCATGCCGAGCATGCCGTTCTCGCTGTGCAGCATGACCCGGACCCCCGACGGTACGTGATCGACCACCAGAGTTGGGATGCCGATGCCCAGGTTGACGTAGTCGCCGTCGCGCAATTCGGCCGCGGCCAGCGCGGCAATCTGATCGCGTGACCACACCTCAAACCGCCGCGGTCAGGTCGGCTGGGTCGCGTACGGTCCGCTGCTCGATGAGCTTGTCGTGAGTAGCAAGTACGACGGCGTCGACGAAGATCCCCGGAGTGTCGACGACGTCCGGGTTCAAGAAGCGGTCATCGTCGAACAGCTCGACCTCCGCCAGGGTCGCCCGCCCGGCCGTGGCGACCAGGGGATTGAAGTTCCGGGCAGTGAGCCGATACTGCAGATTGCCCTCGGCGTCGCCCCTATACGCGTGCACAAGGGCCAGGTCGGCCACGATCGCCCGTTCCTGCAGAAAGGTCACACCGTCAAACTCGGTCGTCGGCTTGCCGTCGGCTACCGGCGTGCCGACCCCAGCGCGGGTATAGAACGCCGGTATGCCGGCGCCGCCCGCGCGTAGCCGCTCGGCCAGCGTGCCCTGCGGCACGAACTCCACTTCGACCATCCCGGCTAGGTACTGCTCGGCGAACAGCCGGTTCTCGCCGACGTAGGAAGCGACGATCTTGCGGACCTGCCCCGTCTCCAGAAGGCGGCTCGTGCCGACCCCGTCGATGCACATGTTGTTCGCGACAATGGTCAGGTCACGCGCTCCGGATCTGTGGACCGCATCAACCAGGTCGAACGGGACACCAGACAAGCCGAAGCCCCCGACGGCGATCGTGATCCCGTCGCACAGCACGCCTTGAACGGCATCCCACGGCGTGGTTCGCAATTTGGTCATCCCGGCGCCTCTCGTCTGCGTTAGCTGTTCACATTGTGGATGCAACTTGCGCGAAGGTAAAGACCCGTCGATCCACAGTTTTCAGCTTCTTAGGTTCTAGAGTGGTCGGAGACGTCCTTGTATTGATCTGTCTAGACCATATTGTGGACAGTCGTGGTCGAGTCCACGGTCGTGGTGTGTGAAGCGGTCACCACATGATCCGGTGATGTGACTCTAAGCGGTCAGTGCTGGTGGTGTTGTGGGGTCTGT
>JAABUR0100007086.1_pt1 | contig 13407 bp, 13 predicted proteins | sample 5560091 | NCBI WGS metagenome assembly JAABUR01 (sample SAMN10711879, study PRJNA513375) | rock metagenome | isolation source: Antarctica rocks | place: Antarctica: Victoria Land, University Valley sud
TCCAGGGCGCTGCCGTCGGTGGGCCCGAGGAGTGGACCGACAACCCGCTCGGCACGCTTGAGCGTGCGGTGTTCGCCGACCTGACCCAGCTGCGACACCACCGGCAGGTCCCCGTCCTGGACGTCCGCCAGGTCTCGGAGTACGACGACGGCCACATCGAGGGTGCCGTCAACATCCCGCTGCACGAGCTCATCGACCGCCTCGGCGAGGTCCCCGCCGGCCAGGTGTGGGTGCACTGCGCCAGCGGTTACCGCGCCACCATCGCCGCGTCCGTCCTCGCCGCGCGCCATCTGCCGGTCGTCGTCATCGACGACAACTTTCGACGAGCACGCCGCCGACGCCGGCCTGCCCATCACCGGCGCCCACTGACCCCCTGCCTGCCCCGAACAACCCCCAAACCCTTTCGAAGGAGAACCACCATGTGCCGACCCGCCACCTGCAAGACCTGCGGCAAGACCACCTGGGGCCGGCGGCGGCCAGCACGACGACCAGGTCATAGCCGGCCTCCCCCGCGCCGACCGCTGCCCCGGCCCCCAAGGACCACAACTCCTGCGGCGGCTCGTTCCTGACCCGCCTGTTCAGCCGCAGCTGATGACCGGCTCGTTGCTGGGCGTCAACCGCGCCCGGAACACCTCACCCCGTGATGCCATCGATCACCGCCGCGAGGACCGACCGTGGGTGCACATCCAGACCAACACTCGTGCGCTCGGTAAACACCGGGGCCGCCCACACATGTAGACGTTGCCGATCAGACCTCTGCTCGGTAACCCACGATCCTCTGTGTGAGCAAGGCCCCGGCCCGCAACAGAAGCGGCCACCTACATACCGCCCAAGTCTTGCGTCAGCGTTCGTGTCGCACTTTGGCGGTTTGATCAGACCACAGTTGAGGGGTTTGGCTGATCTGAAGGAGTGACCCGTGAGTAGTAGCGAGTCCTCGCCGGCGGTGTCCCGCGGCCGGCGTGCGAAGACGTTCTTGACCCCGTCGATGAAGTACGAGATCTGGTTGCAGCTGGTCCGTGGTGAGGCCACCATCGCCCAGGTGGCGACCGCCGCGGCGGTGGATCGCTCGACCATCATCCGGGTGCGTCAGGTCGCCAAGGAGGGCGCGTTGGCGGCGTTGCCGGCCCCGAGACCGGGGGTCGGGAAGTCCGCCCGGGATGTGCAGCTGAAGGAGGCGAACGCGGAGGTCGCCCGGCTGTCCGAGGCGGTCAAGGAGCTGGCGGTGAAGCTGACGCTGCTGGAGGGAAAAGGGGGGTCCTGGCGGTGACCGGCCCCGTTCCTGTCAGGGTCGACGCACCCGTCAAGGACGTGCTGCTGGGTCTGGTCGACCACGTCAGTGCAGAACTGCCGATAAGGGGCGCCTGCATCGAGGACGACCAACCCCACCCAGCCGAGACTCAGGATCCTGGATTGCTCATCATGCGGCTCGTCCTCGCGTAGCCGAACGTCATATTCCCTTAAGGCTGGCAGCCTTCGCTCTGGACCGTCCAGCCCCAGACTTGGTTGCACATCTTTGTCGCCCACCGCGGGTGGCCTAATCGAAGGGTGCTCGCGCCGCACAGCCATAATCGTTCGACTCCGCGATCGACGAGCGGACCTTACTGAAGGACGACCACCGAACGGTCGCCCCGCACCGACCCGCGGTGGGACTCACCTGACGGCGCTCCCTATGCGAGGGGAGCGCGACAACGATCGGGTGGCCAGCGGGTGAGTCCGCGCGCCAGCGTTGCTGGCTGGTCGTCTCAATGCGTGAGAGTCGCCGTCCACGTGTTGACGCAGACCCCCCACTGGGGTGAGAGTTGACGTTATCCATCCAGAGCGACGTAGAGACTTGGCTCGAAGACGTCGCAGCAACCACCCTTCGTGGGCCGGTGCTACAGCCAAGACCGATGAGGACCGCAATGACGCTTCTGCAGGTTCAGGGAGTCCGACAAACCCGTAGGCGGCTGGTCCGCCGTCGCCACATAGACCTGGGTCGGCACCGTAGCGCGCTCTGTCCGCTCCCATAGCCACCACCTCGTCCCGCAGCAGCTGTGCCAAACGCCTTTGTGGCGCTGGCGAGCGGGCCGGATACGTTCCAGTCCACGTCCACCCCACCCGATCTGTCTCGGTTGCGCCGTTGTGCTACGCCCGGCCACCACCACCACCTTTGAGGAGAGAACCCCAAATGACTACCGACACGACCACCCGCTCGCTTACTTCCGTCCTGGATTCCACCGAGCGAGCTGTCCATGCCGACCCGACCGCGGCGGCCGCGCTGTTCAAGGCACGCGGCTCGAGCACGGGGGCGGTCTCGACCAGCGTCGAGTTGGGCCGGCATACGGTCCACACCGACGAGCCCGCCAGCCTCGGGGGCCAGGACAAGGCACCGAACCCGGTCGAATACGCCCTGGCCGCCCTGTTGTCCTGCCAGGCGGTGACCTACCGGTTTTGGGCGGCCAAGCTCGGCATCGAGGTCGAGAACATTGACATCTCGATCGAGGGTGACCTGGACGTGCGGGGGTTCTTCGGCTTCGACGAGCAAACCCGCGCCGGGTTCGGCGGGGTCCGGGCCGCGGTTCGGGTCAGCGGCCCAGAGGCGCCGCACCGGTACGCGGAGCTGCAGGCGGCCGTCGACGCGCACTGCCCGGTGCTGGACCTGTTCACCAACCCCACCCCCGTGCGCACGACCCTGACCGTGGCCTGAAGTCCCGACGTGGCGGCGCCGCCGTCGAGGAGCTTGTCCCGACCGGGGCCGGGAAGGACGACGTGAGCGAACGCAGCTGGGGCTTCGCCACCCGGACGGTACACGCCGGTGGTGGGCCAGATCCCACCACCGGCGCGCGCGCCGTCCCGATCTACCAGAGCAGCAGCTTCGTGTTCGAGGACACCGCCGACGCTGCCCAGCCTGTTCGCGTTACAGAAAGTACGGAACCATCTACAGCCGGATCCCCAACCCCCACCGTGGCCGCGTTCGAGGAGCGGATGGCCAGCCTGGAGGGAGGCCTGGGCGCGGTCGCGACAAGCAGCGGTCAGGCTGCCCAGTTCCTCACCTTCGCGGCGCTCGCCGGCGCCGGTGACCACATCGTGGCCAGTGCCAGCCTGTACGGCGGAACCGTCACTCAGTTGAACGTGACCCTGCGCCGGTTCGGGGTCGAGACAACGTTCGTGGCAGGAAGCGACCCGGGCGACTATGCCGTCGCGATCACCGGGGGTACCAAGCTGGTGTTCGCCGAGGCGCTGTCCAACCCCTCCTGCGAGGTCGCGGACCTCGCTGGCCTGGCCGAAGTGGCGCACGCCGCCGGGGTACCGCCGGTCGTTGACGCCACCACCGCGACGCCGTACCTATGCCGCCCCATCGAGCACGGAGCCGACCTGGTCCTGCACTCGGCGACAAAAGTTCATCGGCGGTCACGGCACGACGATCGCCGGGGTCGTCATCGACGCCGGCACGTTCGACTGGGGCATCGGGAACTTCCCGTCGATGACCGAACCGACGCAGTCCTACGGCGGTATCCGCTGGTGGGACAACTTCGGCGAGTACGGCTTCTTGACGCGGCTGCGAGCCGAGCAGCTGCGGGACGTCGGGGCGTGCCTGTCGCCGATGAGCGCCTTCCTCCTGCTCCAGGGCCTGGAGACGCTGCCGCAACGGATGCGCGAACACGTCGCGAACGCCATGACGGTGGCGCAGTGGTTGGACGCGGACCCGCGGGTGAGCTGGGTGAGGCATGCCGGTCTGCCGCAGCACCCGCACGCCGACCGCGCCCGCCGGTACCTGCCGAAGGGCCCCGGAGCGGTGTTCTCCTTCGGTGTCGTCGGCGGCCGCCGCGCCGGTCAGCGTTTCATCGAGGCCGTCGAGCTGTGCAGCCATCTGGCGAACATCGGTGACGCCAAGACGCTGGTCATCCATCCGGCCAGCACGACTCATCAGCAGCTCAGCGACGCCCAGCTCGAGGCGGGCGGGGTACCGCCCGACCTGGTGCGCATCAGCGTCGGCATCGAGGACGTGGAGGACATCCTCTGGGACCTGGACCAGGCGTTGACCGCAGCAACAAAAGAGACCACCGCGGCCTTGGACCCCAGCGGAGAGCAGCCGTGAGCACGCACGCATGGTCGTCGCCCTCGGCCGCCGAGCGCCTGAAGATCCTGCAGGGCACCCGCACCGTGGCCATCGTGGGAGCCTCGGACATTCCCGCCCGGGCGAGCTACTTCGTGGCCACCCATCTGTTGTCCAGCTCGCCCTACCGCGTGTGGTTCGTCAACCCGCGGGTGGAGTCCATCCTCGGGCAGCGGGTCTACCCCTGCCTCGCCGACCTGCCGGAGAGCCCCGACCTGGTCGACGTGTTCCGCAAGCCTTCCGATCTGCCCCAGGTGCTGGGCCACGCTCGGGACGCGGGCGCGGCGACGGACACCCCGGTGACCGAGCAGTTCTCCCGGAAACAGTCCGGCCAGTCGATCTCGACGGCGACGAGGGCGAACCCCTTCCCGGGCGACCCGTCGGCGGGAAGATCGTCGACCGCCACGCATAGAACTCGTGCGTGCCGTGGGACGCCTCCCCCAGCCGCACTCGGTCCAGCAGCGGTCCAGGTGGCGCTCCTCACGCAGCGGGACCGCCCGAGGGAACGGCGACGACGAGGTGGACCGGCTCCCGCCCGGTGCACGGCAACCATCCCTGTGACAACGGGCGGGGAGTTCATCATCCACGCCCTGATCGGTTGGTGCGCCGAGCGGGCCATCTTCATGACCCGGCCCAGAGCGCACACCTGCAACGACAACGCGCACGTGGAGCAGAAGAACGGCGACATCGTGCGCAGGTCCGCGTTCCGCTACCGCGGCTGCGCGAGCTGTGGGGGCTGGTCAACCTGCGCAAGAACCTGTTCCTGCCCACGAAGAAGGCCAACGGCTGGCGCACCACCAAGGCCGGACGCAACACCCGCACCTACGACCAGCCCCAGACCCCCTACCAGCGGTTGCGTGACGAAGCCGGCTTCCTCACCCCGCCGGCCCAGCACCAGCTCCAGGCCCCGCACGAGACGACCAACCCCGCCGAGCTGACCCGGAACATCAACCGGACCCAACAAGCCATCATCGCCTCAGCCCAAGGACAAAACCCTCGCCCTGCGGGAGCGGGCTTCGTGAGCAAAATCCGTGAGGCACGCGCACCCCGTTTCGCGAGCATATTGACATGAGGCGTCCAGCCCGACCATCGGGTACGGCAGCCGGTCGGCGCGACCTCCTCGAAAGCGGCCACGACCCGGGTGTGGGCCCGGTTGCGGATGGCGATGTTCTCCGTCCAGCCGGTGTACACGTCGGTCGCGGTCAACGTCCACGCTTGCTCACCCTTAAGGCTGTGCCCGCAGTGGGCCACAAGGTCGATCTCGAAGAAGCCCGGGGGCCGTCTACATCTCATCCATCGCCTGACGTACCCCGATGGACGAACGTAGCGTCGCCGAGGGGCGGGTCGCGGACTTCGCCGCCGGATACCGGGCGGCCTTGGTCGGGCGCAGCATCCGGTCGATCGTCGCCGGGCTCATCGCGACCAGCTGGGCCCGCACCGGCTCGGTCAGCCGGGCGGCGACCTGGTCCAGCTCACCGAAGCCCTCCAACTGGGCCAGGCTCGCTTCCATGATCGGGGCCAGGTACTTCCCGCACGGCTCGCCGAGCACCGTCCGGACCTGGATCAGCACCTTGAGCGTGTCATAACCATAGGTGGCCGCTCGAGGCTTGCGGACCACCGCCCGGGCCGGGCCCCGACGTTTGCTCGCCGCGGCAATCGCCCGCCGGGCGTTGGCCCGCGACCACCCGCTCACCCCACCAGCTCGTCCAGCATCCGGCCATTGTCCTTCTTCGCGGCCGCGGCGTACTCCCGGGCGTACTTCTTCGTGATCTCAGGACGCGCTGCCATCGACAATCCTTGACCCATCCCCGCAGTCCACTACAGCGCCCGAGCGTGGACCCGGTTTCGCGAGCATTTCTCCCGTGAGGAACGCGCCCCACTTCGCGAGCACACTAGGTGAGTCTCGTCGAGGTCTCCCCTGTCGGCCGCAATAGGCTACGATGCAGCATAGTAGGTACCTCGTTGATGACGGAGGAGGAACGAACGGGTTGTTGGACGTATGCGTTGGCCGTCTCATTCCGCCTCATCAGCCGGGATGGAACGCTTGACGAAGATGAGAACATAGCCGCGGCGACAGGTCGTTGGCCCGGTAATCGATGACTCCCGGCTTCAGCACGCCGGGCCTCATGTCACCCCACGAAAGGGACTCCTCAGGATGAGAACCTCACTACGGCTAATCGCTGTCGCTCTTGCAGTTACGACCGGAGGTCTCATGGCTCCGAGGGCAGCCTCCGCCAACACACTCAATGATGCGTCCATGGCGAGGAAGATGCAGGGCCATTCCAGCATGGCCGCTGCGATGCGCGCCCACCCCGAGATGGCTCGCATGATGGCTGCTGATGCGTCCATGGCGAGGAAGATGCAGGGCCATTCCAGCATGGCCCCTGCGATGCGCGCCCACCCCGAGATGGCTCGCATGATGGCTGCTGATGCGTCCATGGCGAGGAAGATGCAGGGCCATTCCAGCATGGCCGCTGCGATGCGCGCCCACCCCGAGATGGCTCGCATGATGGCTGCTGATGCGTCCATGGCGAAGGCGCGTCGCTTGAGCACCGATGATCCGGATTGAGGGATCCATCGCCCCGGGCAAGTTGGAGGGCCGGCCGTAGGTGCCGTCCCCGGCCAGCAGGCAGCCCAGCCGGCCGATGCCGTAGGCCACCGAGATCGGGGCCGCGGACACCGCGGCCAGGGGGGCGAGCGGCAGGCGGTGGCGGCGCGCCAGGACCACGAAGGTCGCCGCGCCGGCGAGGAAACCGCCGTACCAGGTGAAGCCAGAGCTGCCGAAGTCGTGCACGGTCAGGGTGGCGGCGTGCTCGGCCAGGTAGTAGAGTTTCGCGCCGAGGAACCCGACCAGCGTGGTGGCCATGACCAGGGTGGCCGCGACGTCGCGGTGCCACCCCGTCCGGCGGAACTCCCGGCTCAGCAGCCACCACGCGGCCAGCGCCTTGCTCACACCGTAACTGCCGATCTGTACTCCGAAGATCACGAACAGCGTCGGGGACATCGCGGGTGTTCCTCCAGGGGGTCGAATCAATCAACGCAGCGGCGCGGGCGGACGGGACCGGGCCCGGGCTGCGACATCGGGCCCGGTGATCAGCGGGCCGGACCCTCCCGGCGCGGTCCGGCGCCCGGTGAACCGCGCCTGGGTGCGACGCCAACGCCGGGTGCCGCGACCCCGCGGGGTGCTGCGGGGCGAGACCACCCGCAGCACCTCGGGCCGGCGGCTACGGCGGGCATCATCATCTGCCTGTCGTCGCGCCGGTGCTGTGCTGGCCGTTCATCATTGCGTCGGTGCCGTGCTGGCCCGACATCATGGCGCCCATGCCGTTGGGGCCCGACAGCATCTGCGCCATCTGCGGGCGCATCTGCGGGCGCATCTGCTCGTGCATCTGCTGGGCGGCGGCCCGCTGGTCCGCGGGCAGGGTCGCGACCATCTGGGTCATGTGCGCGTCCATCTGAGCCAGCAGCTGTTGGGTGTTCGACGAGCTCGGCGCGTCGGGCGTCGCGACCGCCCGGGACACCGAGGCGGTTGCGCCGGCACCGATCAGGCCGAGGCCCAACACCGCCGCCGCCAGGCCCGTACGTATCAGCATCTTCTTCTGCACCGTGGTCACTCCTCATCGATTGGGGGTTGTGCTCCGATGACCCTGACGCTAGGTCGCGGTGATGCAGATCCTGTGAAGCGGCGATGGGGTTTCCGTGCGATATGGGGCAGCCGCACCAGGAACCGGCTGCCCTGCCCGGGGTCGCTGGCCACCGAGATCTCCCCGTCGTGCGCGGCGACGAGTCCGGCGACCACGGCCAGCCCGATGCCCGAGCCGCGACCGATCGAGGTGGCGCCGCGGAAGAACCGCTCGAACACCCGGGGGATGTCTTCTGCGGGGATGCCCACCCCGGTGTCGGCTACCGCGAGTTCGGCGTGCGCGTCGCGCATCTGCAAGGTGACGGTGATGGTGCCGCCAGGCGGGGTGAACTTCGTGGCGTTGGTCACCAGGTTGGTCACGACCTGCCGCAGCCGCACCGGGTCGGCGAGCACGCTCACCTCGGCGAGATCGGTGCGGATCTGGAGGCCCGACTCGGCGACGTGACCGGCCAGCCCGGCCAGCGTGTCGGCGATCAGCGGTGCCAGCGCCACCTCGTGCCGGTCCAGGGTGAAGCCGGCGGCGTCGGCGTCGGCGACGGTCTCCAGGTCCGCGACCAGCCGGCCCAGGCGCAGCGCCTCCTCGTGCAGCGAGTCGATCACATCGGGTTCCGGGGCGACGAGGCCGTCCTGGACGGCTTCGAGGTGGCTCTGCAGGATGCTCAGCGGGGTGCGCAGTTCGTGGGCGATGTCCGCGGCGAAGCCGCGGCGGAGCTCGTCCTCACGCTGCACCGCGTCGGCCATGGTGTTGAACGATGCGGCGAGCTCGCCGATCTCATCGGCCGAGGACACCTGTGCGCGGCGGTCGCGGTGTCCGGCGGCGAGCTCGTCGGCGGCCGCGGTCAGCTCGACCACCCGGGCGGTGGTGCGCCGCGCGATGAGCAGCCCGATCAGCAGTGCGACCACCCCCGCGGTCAAGGCCCCGCCCAGCAGCGCCTGGTTGACCGAGGTGCGCAACGCCGCGTCGGCGGCCGGTAGCACGGCTTGCGGCACCCGCAGCAGCGCGGTGCCGACCTGCTGGCCGTTCACGATGACCGGCCGCGGGATGGTGGGCCCGAGCTCAGAGACCCCCATCATCTGGTTGCGCATGGCTTGCATGGCCGGGTCGGTGCCGGCCTGAGACAGGGACCAGATCGGGGTGCCGCCCGGACCCAGGAGCGAGACGTCTACACCCGACATCACCAACCCGGACCCGAGCCGGTCCAACGATGCGACCTGCCAGCCGGCGGCGCGCTGATACTCCACGGTCAGCAGCCCGACGACCTGGTCTTCGCGGGCCTGGCGCTGGCTGTCCACGTAGGTGCTAAACCGCGCGCCGAAGGCTAGGTTCACCACGATCGCGGTCAGCGCGGCGCCGACCACCGCGGTGACGGCGAACGCGAGGGTGAGGCGGCGGGCGAACCCGCCCCCGAGCAGCAGCCAGCGGGCCGGGCGGAGCCCGAGCCTAGCCATCGCGTTCCACCGCCAGCTTGTAGCCGATCCCGGGCACCGTGGCCACGAACCGCGGCTGGGTCGGGCTGTCGCCCAGCTTGCGGCGCAGGTTCTTCACGTGCGCATCGACGGTGCGATCGCCCGGGTCGTGCTCGTCGCCGTACTCCCCGCCCCCGCCCTTCACCCGGCCAACCAATTCCGGGCGCGACCACACCCGCCCCGGGCGCCCGGCCAGCGCGGTGAGCAGATCGAACTCGGTGCGGGTCAACGCCACCGCAGTGTCATCGACACGCACCTCCCGGCGCTCTCCGTCGATCTGCAAGGCGCCGGCACCGAAGGAGGCCGGCTGCTGCGCCGCGGCGGGGTCGGCGCCGACGGTGCTGCGGCGCAGCACCGCCGCGACCCGGGCGACCAGCTCCCGCGGGCTGAACGGCTTGGTGACGTAGTCGTCGGCGCCCAACCGCAGACCGGCGATCCGCTGCGCCTCACCCGCCTTCGCGGTGAGCATGATGATCGGCATGTCCCGGTCGCGGCGGACCTGGCGGGCCACACCCTCCCCCGACCGGTCCGGCAGCCCGAGGTCCAGGATCATCAGATCGGCGGTGCCGGCCAATTCCAGGGCCCGCACAGCGGTGGGGGCCTCCACCACCAGATAGCCCTCCCGCTCGAGGTAGACCCGCACCAGATGGCGGATCTTCGCCTCGTCGTCGACCACCAGCACCACCGGTGCCGTCACCTGCCACCACCCCTCCCGCCCACGATCCCACCGGCAATCCCGACCGTGATCCCGTCGGCGATGACTCCTAGAGCGCTGGGGTGACGCCCCCGATGGGCCCCCGCATCCACGCGATGAACTCCCCCCACAGCCCGGTCACCAGCATCGCCCCGACCACCAGCAGCATCGCCCCGCCGAACATCTGAATCGACCGGGTGTGGCGGCGCATCCAGCCCACCGCGCGGCCCGCCCAGCCGGCGCCGAGTGCCATCGCGATGAATGGCAACCCCAGCCCCACGCTGTAGGCGAGCACCAACACCACCCCGCGCACCGTCGTGGACCCGGCCTGGGTGCCCGCGGCCAGCGCGATCACCCCGGTCAACACCCCGGTCAACGTCGGCCCCAGACACGGAATCCACCCTAGCCCGATGCGCCCGCGCGGCCTGCTCCTCGGAGGCCTTCACGACCTGGACCTTTGATCCCCGATCTGGAGTAGTTGAACCATGCCTCGGCGTCGGCGGGTTCCAGGTGGATGCGGCCGGCCGAGGAGCGGTTCGGGTCCCCGCCGTGGAAGGCGATCCCGCCGTCCTCAAAAAACCGACCACGGCATTGGCGCCGGTTGCCCGTGGGTAGCCGAGACTCCTGGCTGTAGTGGTCCTTGTCCTTACAGTAGACCCGGAGTGAGCGCCCGAAGGGTGTCGCTTCGCCATTGCCGCCCGACGCAATCGGCACCGGGTGGCGGATGACCTCACGAGGTCTGCCCGACAAGCACCAATGTATTTTGGAGACACACCGCCAGTAAGGCTTTGCCTCTGACCGCCGAGCCTGGGGCTGGCCGGGGTGCCGAGGCTCGAGGAAGGCTGTGGTCATGGCTGCGGTGACGACGGTGAACGATCTCCTCGACGGGCATGTCTGTTTGGACGTGGAGTGCATGGATCGGATCTATCTCAACGGGTATGTGCCGACCCTTCAAATGAGCCCTGATCCACCGATTGGTGTGCGGGTGTAGCGGGTCGTGACGTGTGGATGCCCCTGTGGGGCGGGAGGATTGGACTTGCGACTGTTCGATCCGACCTGCTCCGAGGGGGCATCCGACAAGTGCAAGCATCGCACAAGGTTTCCGCTGTTTTCGATGATCCGAACCTGATCGGCTCGGCCGGGCTGGTCCCGGTGATGCGGCTGGCCCAAGCGGCGGGCCTACACGATCTCCTCGAGGAGCACCTCACGGTTTCGGCGCCGAACGCGGGCCCGAAGGCCGCGAACGTGGTCGCTGGGATGCTGGCCGGCGCCGACAGCATCGATGACCTCGACGTGCTGCGCCACGGCGGGATGAGCAAGCTCTTCACCGGGGTCCGGGCCCCGTCGACGTTGGGCACGTTCTTGCGCACCTTCACGTTCGGCCACGTCCGCCAGCTCGACGCAGTCGCCTCACGCACCCTGGCCGGACTGTCGAGCGCGGTGCCGCGGCTGCTGGCCGGCACGGAGGCGATGGCGTTCATCGACATCGACGACACCATCCGCGAGGTCCACGGCTACGCCAAGCAGGGCGCCGCGTACGGCTACTCCGGCGTCAGGGGCGTCAACGCCCAGATCGCGGCGCTGTCCTCGCCGACGTGCGCGCCGGTGATCGCCGCGGCCCGGCTCCGCAAGGGCAACGCCGTCTGCGGGCACGGCGCCGCCCGCCTCATCGGGGACGCGATCAGGGCCGCCCGCGCCGCAGGGGCGGCCGGGCAGGTGATGGTCCGGGCCGACTCCGGCTACTACCGCCAGGACGCCGTCGCTGCCGCCCTCGCCGCCAAGGCGTCGTTCTCCGTGACCGTGCGGATGGATCCTGCTGTGAAGAAAGCGATCGCGGCGATCCCGGAGCAGTCGTGGACCACGATCAAGTACCCCCGCGCGGTCTGGGACGAGAAGGAACAGCGCTGGATCTCCGAGGCGCAGGTCGCCGAGACCACCTTCACCGCATTCACCTCCCACCCCAAGAAGCGACAGGTGGACTGCCGGCTGGTCGTGCGCCGCGTCGCCCGCCTCAACCCAGCCTCCGCAGTCGGTCAGGGCGAGCTGTTCACCACTTGGCGCCATCACGGGTTCATCACCAACTCGACGCTGACCACCACGACGGCGGACGAGACCCACCGCGACCACGCCATCATCGAGCAGGTCATCGCCGAGCTGAAGGACGGCCCGCTCGCCCACGCACCCTCCGGACGATTTCAGGCCAACGCCGCGTGGCTCGCCCTGGCTTGCGTCGCGTTCAACCTCCTGCGAGCCGCTGGCGCGGCCGCCTCCACCCGGCACGCGAAAGCCCGCTGGGCCACACTGCGCACCCACCTGATCGCCGTCCCCGCTCGGATCGCGAACTCCGCCCGGCGGCTCGTGCTGCACCTGCCGACCGACTGGCCCTGGGCTCCCGCATGGCAAGACCTCTGGACCACCGCCACGACCTGACCGCACCGGCCCGAACGGCCCCCGAGGAACAACCCCAAGTGGAAGAGCCGGACAGACCGGCCGATCTCCCACGCCCACCCGCCGGGGAAAGACAAATCATCCGCCGAGATCGCCACCAGCAATCCCAGAAATCACCATCGGTGGATCAGGGCTGATGGGATGTCGTGCCCGCCTCGGCGTGAGCACTTGATCATTAGGTTGCAGGGGTCTCCGGGTGCTGTTTCGTGTTCGGCTATCGGGAGGAGTCGCAGGTGTTGTTCATCGGAGATGACTGGGCTGAGGATCATCACGACCTCGAGATCGAGGACGAGGACGGTCGTCGGCTCGCGCGGGTCCGGTTGCCTGAGGGCCTGGAGGGCGTTACCCGGCTGCACGCGCTGGTGGCCCAGCATGCCCCTTTGTCCTGGGCGGAGCTGCCGCCGGAGCAGGTGGCCGCTCAAGTGGTGGTCGGGATCGAGACTGACCGGGGCCCGTGGGTCACCGCGTTGCGGGCAGCCGGGTATCAAGTGTTCGCGATCAACCCGCTGTCGGCCGCGCGGTACCGGCAGCGGCACTCCACCTCGGGGGCGAAGAGCGACGCCGGTGACGCGCACGTGCTGGCCGAGATCGTGCGCCTCGATCGTGATCATCACCGTCCGGTCGCTGGGGACAGCGATCTGGCTGATGCGATCAAGCTGTTGGCGCGTGCTCATCAGACCGCAGTCTGGGAACGGACCCGGCAGGTGCTACGACTGCGATCCGCGCTGCTGCAGTACTTTCCCGCTGCGGTGCAGGCGTTTGAGGACTTAGCGGCACCGGATGCTCTGTCGGTGATGGGGCGAGCGCCGAACCCGGACCAGGCCGCGAAGCTGACTCGCGGGCAGCTGGTTGCCGCATTGCGGGCTGCTCGCCGCCACCACGTCGAGGCCAAGGCCGAGGCCCTGCTGGCGGTGCTGCGAGCCCCGGCGTTGCGTCAACCAGCGACCCTTCAGAAGGCCTACTTGGCTGTCGTCCTCGGACAGGTCGGCATCATCACCGCGCTCAACAAGCAGATCGCGGGACTGAACGAGGTGATGGCCGAGCATTTTGGGCGGCACC